>Ga0187857_10004550_pt1 | contig 10354 bp, 9 predicted proteins | sample June2016WEW_8_10_FD_132984 | JGI IMG/M metagenome (GOLD analysis project Ga0187857, IMG submission 132984) | Peatland microbial communities from SPRUCE experiment site at the Marcell Experimental Forest, Minnesota, USA - June2016WEW_8_100 | ecosystem: Environmental > Terrestrial > Soil >...
GACGATCCGATCCAACGGCGACAACCCCGACGAGATCATGGCCGGTGTCGGCGACCAGCACGTTTCCCGCTCCATCAACGCCGACGCCAGCCGGGAATTCGAGACCATCCGCCGTCGCCGGTGTGCCAGAACTCGTCGGCACCGGGGTCGTGATCCCCGCCCCGAGACCGGCGATGACGTAGAGATCACCCCGGGTCCACGACGCCCCGGAACCAAGCGCATAGCCGGGATTCGCGGCACTGACGGCAACGACCTCGACTTCGTTGTCGCCTGTGTCGGCGATCAGGACGTTGCCAGCGTGATCGACGCTGACACCTTCCGGATTGTCGAGAGCCGTTGCAGCTCCGGGCGATCCCGTCGTCGTCGGAGCCGGCGAGCGCGCCGCGTCGCCGGCGATCACGTAGAGCGAGCCGGCGGTCCAGGTCGCCCCGGACCCGAGCAGGTAACCAGGATCGACGGCGCTCTCGGCAAGCACCTCGACGGCATTCCGATAGGCGTCAGCGATGATGACGTTGCCGTCGGCATCCACGGCGACGTCCTGGGCAGATCAAGCTCGGTCGCGAGTGCCGACGTCCCGCCTGAGGTCGGCACGGTCGTCGCGCTCGCCCCTCCGGCAATCACCGAGAAATCTGGCAAATTGGACGCTTCTGCGCCAGGTACCCAGGGCCACGCCAAGGCTGCCGCAGAAGCGAGCAGCGCGCTCACGACGAGCAAGCGGACAACGCCTCCGATGACCGACCGAGACCCGTCCATCGCCCTAGGCCTCCTTTGGCCTTCGTCCGCGCCGATTCCCGAACCGCCGACTGCCAACCGCCACGAGCCGCGGCAACGACCGACCGCCGGGTCAGAATGCGGGTGTGGGGAACATACCGAGGCGGAGGCGTGGGGTGCGAATCGCGTCGTCGTGCGCGGGAGGCAACCTGCGCGCCGGTAACCGCCTGCCAGCGACCTTGGGCTAGGCGTTTCATCGCTCCGCCACGTGCTGGCCACGAGGCGTTCTCGGGTGCCAAGTCCCGCCTCGCCTGCCCGGCGATAGGGTGAGGCGTGTCGCTTCACTACGAGGACGCCCAGGTGGCGATCCATCGCCTTGTCGTCGGACCGATCGACAACAACGTCTTCATTCTCCGCTGCACCTCGACCGGTGAGGCGCTCCTCGTCGACGCGGCGAACGAGCCGGATCGCCTGCTCGAGACCTGCCGCGCCCTCGGCGTCCGCCAGATCGTCGAGACCCACGGCCATTGGGACCACATCCAGGCGGTTCCGGCGCTGCGTGACGCCGGCTACGAGGTCGCGGTGAGCGCCGGGGACGCCGCGATGCTCCCCGCCTACGACCTCCTGATCGAAGATGACGCGGCGATCTGCGTCGGAAAACTGCGCATCCGCGCGATCCACACACCGGGGCACACCCCCGGCTCGACGTGCTTTTTGGTCGAGGGCTCGCCCGTCGTGTTCTCGGGTGACACCCTGTTCCCGGGTGGGCCCGGGAACACAACCTTTTCGGGAGGGAACTTCGCCCAGATCATCACCTCGATCGATTCCCGACTGTTCACACCCCTGCCGCCCGAGACGATCGTCATGCCCGGTCACGGCGCGGACACGACGATCGGCAATGAGCGCCCTCATCTCGCCGAGTGGATCCGGCGCGGTTGGTGAAAGGACATTTCCCCTATACGTGTAGTGAAAATCAGGGTGAGCACGTAACATAGGGATATGACGACGGAGGTGACCAGCACCGGGGCCGTGTCCCCTTCCAGCGGCTTCCCGGGAGCCGAACCCGCCGATCCGCTCCTTTTCGTCGAGGATCTCCATGCCTCGGCCGAGGGAAAACCGATCCTTAGAGGAGTCGACCTCGTCGTGCGATCCGGCGAGCTCCACGCGGTCATGGGGCCGAACGGGTCGGGCAAGTCGACGCTCGCCAACGTCCTGCTCGGCAGCCCGGGATTCACCGTCACCAAGGGCAGGGTCCTTTTCAAGGGCGAGGACATCTGCGGGCTGAAAGCGGATGCCCGCGCCCAACGCGGCATGTTCCTCGCCTTCCAGTCTCCCGAGGAGATTCCCGGCGTACCTATCGCCCAGTTCCTCCGCCAGGCCGTCGCGGCGCGACGCGGCACCGACGTCTCCGTCATCGAGGTCCGGGTTCAGATCCACGAGTGGCTGCAGCGACTGGGAATGGACGCCGGTTTCGCCTCGCGCTACCTGAATGACGGCTTCTCGGGCGGGGAGAAGAAACGCAACGAGATCCTCCAGATGGCGCTGCTCGAACCGGACCTCGCGATCCTCGACGAGACCGATTCCGGGCTCGACATCGACGGCGTACGCATCGTCGCCCGCGGCGTGAACGAGGTCCGTGCCCGCCGGCCCGGCCTCGGAGTCGTTGTCGTGACCCACTACCGGCGGATCCTCGACGAGCTGATGCCCGACGTGATCCACGTCCTCATCGACGGACGGATCGTCGATTCCGGAGGGCCCGAGCTCGCGGCGCGGCTCGACAGCGAAGGCTACGAATCGTGGCGCTCGTGACCGGCCCGATCGACGTGCAGGCGCTGAAAAAGGACTTCCCGCTGCTCGCCCGCACCTCCGGCGACCGCCCGCTCGTCTACCTCGACTCCGCGGCGTCGTCTCAACGCCCGCAGTCCGTGCTCGACGCGATGGACGTCTACTACGCGACCACCCACGCCAACGTCCACCGCGGCGTCTACGCGATCGCCGAGGAGGCGACCCGCCAGCTCGAGGCGGCGCGGGCGAAGATCGGCCGGTTCATCGGCGCGCCGAACCCGAGCCGCGAGGTCATCTTCACGAAGAACGCGACCGAGGCGATCAACCTCGTCGCCTACGCCTGGGGCCGCGCCAACCTCGACCCCGGCGACATCGTCGTGCTCAGCGAGATCGAGCATCACGCCAATCTCGTCCCCTGGCTGATGCTCAAGGCGGAGCTCGGAGTCGAGCTGCGCTTCATCCCGCTCGGCGGTGACTTCCACCTCGACCTGTCGCAGCTTGACCGGCTGGTCGAGGGCGCGAAGCTCGTCGGCGTCACCGCGGCGTCCAACGTGCTTGGCACCGTCGTCGACCTCGCCCCGATTGTCGCCGCGGCGCACGCCGCGGGGGCGGTGGTGCTCGTCGACGGGGCGCAGCTCGTCCCCCACCGGAAAGTGGATGTGGGGGCGATGGGGGCCGAGTTCTTCGCCTTCACCGGCCACAAGATGCTCGGCCCGACCGGCATCGGGGTGCTCTGGGGGAGGATGGAGCTGCTCGAGGCGATGCCGCCCTTCCTCGGCGGCGGCGAGATGATCCGCGAGGTCACGCTCGACGGCTTCACGCCGAACGAGCTGCCGTGGAAGTTCGAGGCGGGTACGCCACCGATCGCCGAGGCGATCGGCCTCGGCGCCGCCGTCGACTACCTCGAAGCCATCGGGCTCGAGCGGATCGGCGCCCACGAGACCGCGCTCGTCAGCTACGCGCTCGATCGCCTCGGCGCGGCCTACGACGAGATCCGCGTCTTCGGCCCGGCGCCGGACCCGGATCGCCGGGCCGGGGTGATCTCGTTCGCCTTTGACGAGGTCCACCCCCACGACGTCGCCCAGGTGCTCGACCAGGCGGGAGTCTGCGTGCGCGCCGGCCACCACTGCGCCAAGCCCTTGATGCGCGTCCTCGGCGTCTCGGCGACGACGCGGGCCTCGCTCTACCTCTACAACGACGAGTCCGACATCGATGCCCTCGTCGAAGGGCTTGCCACGGTACGGAAGTTCTTCTCCTGAAACCCCGGCACCCCGGCACGACAACGATCAGGAAGGGAAGATGGGCGCGGTGCAGATGAACGAGCTCGAAGATCTCTACCGCGAGATCATCCTCGACCACTACCGTTCGCCCCGCAACCGCGGCGAGCTGCCCGTCCCGCCGGCGCACCGCGTCGAGGGTTTCAACCCGCTCTGCGGCGACGAGATCACGATCTATCTCGACGTGCGCGACGGCATCCTGGAAGACCTCCGGGTCACCGGGCGAGGCTGCTCGATCAGCCAGTCGTCGGCGTCGATGATGTCCGCGGCGGTCAAGGGCCTCCCCGTCGACGAGGTGCGCCGGCTCGTGCGGTCGTTCAAGTCGATGATGGCGATCGACGAACCCGGCCCCCACGACGGCGAGCCGCAGGCTGGGCCGGTCCCCCCGGCCGATCCTGGCTCCCTCGGCGAGCTCGGCGCCCTCCAGGGCGTCGTCAAGTTCCCGGTCCGCATTAAGTGCGCGACGCTCGCCTGGAACGCGCTCCTCCAGGGCCTCGACGAGATCGCCGCCGGCGCCGGGCAAGCGTGACGCTAGGCGAGCGGCTCCCCGTCCGGTCCGAGGCCGAAGAGCGCGAGGGCGCGGGTAAGCCCCGTGATCTCGATGTCAGGACGTTGATGGGCGAGCCACACCGCCCGCGGCAGCCGGAAGCACAGGGCGCGGTCCCGCACGCCGCCGCGCAGCGCGAGCTCCTCGCCGTTCGCTTCGTAGCCGATCTTTTCCGAGACGCGAATCGAGCGGGAGTTCCACTCGAAAGCTGACGAATGCGCCTCGAGCGCCCCGAGACCGCGAAAGGCCAACTCGACGACGGCGGCCCGCATCTCGACGCCGATGCCGCGTCCCTGCGACCTTTGCACGAGCCAGGAGCCGGTCGTGACCGAGCGGAGCGTCGGGAAGTGCTGCGCCCCGAGGTCTTGCACCCCGACCGGCTCGCCGTCGACGATGACCGCGAACGTCAGCCACCAGTCTTCGACCGACCAGCTGGCGCGCTTCGACCACCACCACTGCAGCGACTCCTGCTCGCGCCGGGGTGATGGGACATCCGTCCAGGCGAGGCGGAACGGCTGCCGATCCGGTTCGTGGATCCCCTCGGAGGGGATCATCGCCAGCACGGCGAGGTCCTCGTCGCTCGGATAGCGGAGCTCGAGGCGGGGCGTCCGCACGACGAGATCGAAAAGTGGCCAGGCGTTGGCCAAAGGGTGCCGATCGTCCATGTCCGATGATTCCACGCCGACAGTGTGGCCTGACGACCTCAGCTCTCCCCGACGACGAGACCCTTGAGGTCCGGCTTGAGCACGACCGCGGCGCCGGCGACGCCGAGCTCCGCCAGTGCCGCCTCGCCGGCCTCGCGCACGGCGGCCGCGGCCTTCTGCGAGGTGCAGATCCCGAGCAGGCTCGGGCCCGCCCCGGACCAGCAGGCGGTGGTCGCGCCGCCAGCGACGAGACGCGCGAGCAGTTCCGGCGCCTCAGGGAACAGCGCGGTGCGCACCTCTTGGTGGAGGCGGTCCTCGCCGGCGGCGGCGATGAGCTGGCTTCCGTCGGCAAGGCCGCCGAGGAGCAGGCCGAGTCGACCGAGGTTCGCCACGGCGTCGCCGAAGGTAACCGAGGCCGGCAGCACCGCCCGGGCCTTTTCCGTGGGGAGCACCCGCTCGGGGATCACGACGACGAAGGCGAGCTCCGGGTCGAGTCGCAGGCGGCACGCCGTCGGGTGCCCGTCGACGAAGGTCGCGGCGACGAGCCCACCGAGCACCGCGGCGGCCGCGTTCTCGGCGTGGCCGTCGAAGGCGGCGGCGACGCCGAGCGGGTCGGCCGAGCCTGCCGCCGCCGCCGCGGCCACGGCGAGGGCGGCGGAGGAACCCAGGCCCCGCCCGACGGGGATGGCCGAGCGCACGGTGATCTCGAGGCGATCGTGGCCGACAACGGCACGGGCGACCCGGGCGGCGAGGTGGGAGGCGTCCTGGGACAGTCCGGCGCCTTCACCCTCGGTGCGGACGGCGAGCCGCGTCGCCGGCACGATCTCGACCTCGACGCTGAGGGCGAGGGCGAGGGCGACAGCGTCGAAACCGGGTCCGAGGTTCGCTGCAGATGCGGGGGCTCGCGCGCGCACGGTGGCGTCAGCTTGCCCGCCCGGCGCGGTCGCCGCACGTCGGCCGACCCGGGGCGGGCGCGACGCGCCGTGTCAGCCCGATCTGGTGCCGGTGGTCGCTGTCATCGCCCGACGACGAGAGGCGACGAACCCGTCGGCACCTCGCGCCCGGTCAACGCGGGATCTCTTCGTACTCGTCGAGCGTCATGAGCACCGTCCGGGCCTTCGAACCCTGGGAAGGCCCGACGACACCACGCCGCTCGAGGAGGTCCATCAGCCGTCCGGCACGGGCGAAGCCGACCCGCAGCTTGCGCTGCAGCATCGACGTCGAGCCGAGCTGGGACCGGACGACGAGATCCATCGCCTGGCGCAGCAGTTCCTCGTCCTCTTCGGCGAACAAGCCGTCCGGCCGGTCGGCATCGTCACCGACGATGCCGTCGACGTAGAGCGGGTCGCTCTGGCGGCGCCAGTAAGCGACGACGCCGTGCACCTCTTCCTCGGAGACCCATGAGCTCTGGATCCGCCGCGGGATGCTCGACGACGCGGTGAGCAGCAGAAGGTCTCCCCGACCGATGAGGCGCTCGGCCCCCGACTGGTCGAGGATGACGCGCGAATCGGCGAGCGAGGAGACCGAGAATGCGAGCCGCGAGTGCATGTTCGCCTTGATCACCCCGGTGATGACGTCAACCGAAGGGCGTTGGGTCGCGATCACGAGGTGGATGCCGACGGCGCGCGCCATCTGGGCGAGGCGGCAGATCGAATCCTCGACGTCGCGAGCGGCGACCATCATCAGATCGTTCAGTTCGTCGACGACGAGGAGGATGAACGGCAGGCGCTGGTAGCGCGTGCGTTCAAGCCCGTCGGAGATCTCGGCGTCGTCCACGTCGGCGTCGCGGGGAACAATCGGCCCGTCGAAGGGGCCTTCCGCGAACTCGCCGCGGTCGATCGCGGCGTTGTAGCCCGTGATGTCCCGCATCCCGACCTCGGCGAGCAGGTCGTAGCGGCGTTCCATCTCGGCGACCGTCCAGGCGAGCGCGTTCGCGGCACGCTTCGGATTGACGACGACCTCGGTAAGCAGGTGCGGCAGGCCGTTGTAATGGCCGAGCTCGACCCGCTTCGGGTCGACGAGGATCAATCGGACCTGTTCTGGCGTCGACCGCATCAGGATCGAGGTGACGAACGAGTTGATGCAGGAGGACTTGCCGGAGCCAGTCGCCCCGGCGATCAGGAGGTGCGGCATCTCGGCGAGATTCACCATCGTCGGCCGGCCGGCGATGTCCCGGCCGAGACCCACCTCGAGCGGGTGGCGCGCCCGGTGCGCCTCGGGCGTCGACAGCACGTCGCCGAGCGTGACGAGACGGCGGTTGTGGTTCGGCACCTCGACCCCGATCGCCGAGCGCCCGGGGATCGGCGCGAGGATGCGGACGTCGGGAGACGCCATCGCGTAGCCGATGTCCTTGGACAGGCTCGTCACCTGCGCCACCTTGACGCCAGCGGCGAGCTCGAGCTCGAACCGCGTCACCGTCGGGCCGACCGTGAAACCGATGACGCGCGTCTTCACGTTGTGCGACGCCAGCGCAGACTCGAGGAGCCTCCCGCGCTCCTCGATCCCCTGCCGATCGCTCGCGAGCTCCTTTGACCTCCGGAGCAGACGCTCCGGGGGGAGCTTCCAGCTGCTCGGCGCCGGTACGACCCCGAGTCCGAGCTGTTCGACGACGGCGGTCGGCGCGAAGAAGTCGGAGACGGGAACCGGTTCTGTGCCGTGCGAGGCCGGCGCGACACCGCCCTCGTCGCGGCACGCGTCGTCCGCGTCGGGCGCGCCCTTCCGACGGCCTGTCCTCGTCTCGCCAAGCAACGGCCCCAGGCCGTCCGGCGGGCTGGCGTCGATCGAGTCATCCGCGTCGAGGGGCCAGTCGATGAGCGACGCGGTCCTGCCGGGCGCCGAGTCGGCCACCGGCTCGGGCCCCGAGGTTTGGCGATCGGTGAGCAATCCCGCCGCTTTCCTTGTCGCGCCGATGACGTGCCCGATGCCGAGCACCCCCTGGCGGATCGAGCAGGCGCAGCACGCGCAGACGGCGACGAAGCCAACAGCCCCGAAGACGATTCCCGCGCCGGCCGCGCCGATCACCCCGCGCAGTCCGCCGTCGATCGCCCTGCCCGCGAAACCGCCGGCGCCACCGAGGGTCCTCGTCGTCGCCGCCGCCCCGGGATGGCCTCCGGCAAGGTCGCCGAGGCCCGCCGCGGCGAGGACGAGCACGACCAGCGCGACGAGCGCGCCGGGCACACCCTTTCGGGCGCGACCGGCGACGAGCGTCCAGCCGGTGACGAGAAGACCGAGAGGGAGTACGTCGAGGCCCCACCCGAAGGCGGCGGCGCCATCGCGGCGCACGTAGACGCCGCCCCGCCCGAGGAGATTGAAATGGATCGCCAGCACGGCGAGGGCGCCGGCCACGAGGAGCAGCCAGCCCCAGACCTCCTCTGGTTCGCGCCCTGCCTCGCCGGGAGCCGGGCGGCGTCTCGCCGCAGTGGTCTGACGCGCGCCACTCCGGACATTGCCGGCGCGCCCGCGCCTCGTCGAGGTTGCTGCCCGTCCCGAGCCGTCGCGCCGCGGGCGGGACTTCGTCGTCGCCGAACCCTTTGCTGCAGCCACAGTACAAACAACGCTAACACCAGCAACGATTCGGGACGCGGCGTGCCGCCGCGCTGCGCGGCCTCTAGCGGTAGGCGGCGTCGGGGTAGACGAGGCCGATCTCGCGGCGACACCCGTCGAGGATCCGCATGATCGCGATCGACTCGTCGAGCGGGACGAGCGGGCTCTCGCCGAGGCCCTCCCGCAGACAGCGCACCGCCTCGACGATCTCGTGCACATAGCCGAGGCCCTCGGCGTGCGGCACGACGTGGCGCGGCGGGCGACCCTCGGCAACGACGGTGAACGCCCCGATCTCGTGGAAAGGCGCGGTGATCTCGATCCTGCCCTTCGTCCCGGCGAGAACGGCGGAGGTGTCGATGTCCGCCTCAACCGTGGCCGCCAGCGCCGCCGTCGCACCGCTCGGCCAAGAAAGGGCGATGGCGACGCTGCGGTCGACGCCGCCCTCGAGATGCCCGAGGGCGCGGATCTCCCCCGGCTGGCCGAGTGTCGCGAACACGAGCGTGATCACGTAGACGCCGGTGTCGAGGAGCGCCCCGCCGGCCTGGTTCGGGTCGAGCAGGCGGCGGGCCTGGTCCTCGGTCGCCACGAAGCCGAGCGCCGCCCGCACGTGGCGGACCTCGCCGATCTCGCCCGACGAGAGTGCCGCCGAAAGCTCGGCGAAGCCAGGCCGGCAGCGCATCCACATCGCTTCCATGAAAAAGACGTCGGCGGCGCGTGCCAGCCGGACGAGCTCCTCGGTCTGCCATGCGTCGACGGTGAGCGGCTTCTCGCAGAGGACCGCTCGGCCCACTTCGATGCAGTGCCGGACGGCGGGGTAGTGGGCGTTGTGGCTGGCGCCGACATAGACGATGTCGACGCCGTCATCCTCGATCAGGGCCTCGTAGGAGCCGTGGCTCGTGGCGATCCCGTGCTCCGCGGCAAACCGCCGGGCGGATTCGTCGCTCCGTGAACCGACGGCGACGACCTCGCAGTCCGGCGTGAGGCGGATCTCGTCGACCAGCATCGCCGAGATCTTGCCGGTGGCGAGGATCCCCCAGCGCACCGGGCGGTCGGATGGCAGCGGCGCGGGCAAGGGAGCTAGCGGTCAGTAGGGACGAGTTGGATACCTCACCGTAGCGAATGGCGAGGCGCCGTGGGTCGTGTCCCCGACCCGCGGCGCAAACACTGACGCGCCTCGGGAGCGGTGGAGCGTGCCCCGGCGGCTCTGAGCGGCAGAATCGGCATCTCCGGGCCCGCCCAAGCCCGCCGGGCACGCCCGACAAGGGACCAGCTGTCCCCGGCACGAGACCTTGCCCCGGCGGCGCGTCCGGCACCTTTGTGCCCGGCTGACACGAAATGACCTCCCCATGTGACGAGATGACCTCCCCTTGTGACGAGTTTCCGCTGCCAGTAACCTCACAAATATGCATCAGCATCTTCGACCACTTGTTTCACAGAAGATGCCGGATCTCGCCCCGGCGATCTACCGGCAACGCCTTGTCGTCGAGGGCTGCCCCTCGGCGCCGGTCGACGACGCCATGATCCGGCGCTACCTCTGCGAGCTCTCCGAAGTCTGCCGGATGCGCCGTCTGATCGAACCCGTGACCCATCGCTCCCTCGCCTACGGCTGGGCCGGTTGGGTCCACTGGGATTCCTCTGGCGCCCACTTCTACGCCTGGGAGAAGCCGACCCTGTTCTTCAGCGTCGACATCTACACCTGCGCCCCTTTTGACGCCGAAGCGGTCGTCGCGTTCACAGAATCGTTCTTCGGCACCGACGAGATCGTCGCCCGGGCGTTCTGAGAGGAATGGCACCGCCGTGACAACCGTCGAGACCGACCGATCCGACCTCGAGCGCCTCGCCCGCTC
>Ga0187857_10004556_pt1 | contig 10340 bp, 9 predicted proteins | sample June2016WEW_8_10_FD_132984 | JGI IMG/M metagenome (GOLD analysis project Ga0187857, IMG submission 132984) | Peatland microbial communities from SPRUCE experiment site at the Marcell Experimental Forest, Minnesota, USA - June2016WEW_8_100 | ecosystem: Environmental > Terrestrial > Soil >...
CGGGTAAATCTTCACCCAGCGTACAGGATTGGGTTTCCACGCCTGTCCTGCAGGGCCTGCATCTTCGGACAGGAGGACCAGTGGGCCTCCCTGCGGCAGGTAGATCCTGCAGGCTTTCAGACCATTGCAGATTATGAGGCGAAGTTTGGATTCACGATCCACCGCAAGACGGCTGTCGGAGATCGCGCCGAAGCCGGCAAGCCTTATGCAGGCTGCTCAGACCAGCCTTTGACCGCCGAGGTCATGAACCCGAACTGGAGCGGGCCCATAATTCTTCCAAAGGATGAGTGGGTTGTCCCCGCCGGCGCCTTCGGCAAAGGAGGCGGACCCAATTGATCGCCAAACTTGGTTTTGTGAAGAGACCGCTTGCCATGATCTTTTTGTCACTACTCGTCGCCCTGAGGGTTGTCCTCACCGCCTTCAGTGCGAAAGCCAGCACAGCAAGCTGGCGCGGGGATGAGCTTCGCGGACGGCGAATGGCCAACGGCCGTCCATTTAACCCCGACAAACTTGCGGCCGCCTCCCGGCTTTATCCGCCGGGCAGCAGGGCCACGGTCACTGCAAGGAGCGTCATCAAGGTTGCAATAAAGCAGGGAAAACAAGCAACATTCTGACATACAATTATAAGAAAAAGCATGAACCCACGCATCCAGGAGCTGCAGGAAAAAATCGACAAGGCAGATGGCGCCTATTACACCACGGGGCACAGCGTGGTCGAGGACGCCCTGTACGATCAGTGGCGCGGCGAGCTGGCCAGGCTGGACCCGCAAAATGTGAGGATCACCCGGGTCGGCGCCCACATCCAGGAGACCATCCTCCAGAAGCGCAAGCACCGAATTCCGATGGGGTCACAATCCAAAGTCACCACCGAAGGGGAGTACCGCAAGTGGATCGCAGGGGTTGGCGCCAACAAGATATACCACGCGAGCTACAAGATGGACGGAGGCTCCTTCTCGTTCGAGTATCAGGACGGCCGCATGATTTCCGGGATATCGCGAGGGGACGGCTTTGAGGGCGAGGACATCACCGCCAACGCAGTCCGCTTTCAAGGCGTGCCGCCGGTTTGCAAGCTCCCCGATGGCAAGCCCTTCAACGGCTTCATCCGGGGCGAGGTGGTCCTGCTTGATGAGGATTGGGAGCAGATCGATCCTGAAAGGCTCACGAACCCCCGCAACTGTGCCGTGGGCATCGCCCGGCGAAAGAACGGGGCGGAGAGCGAGTTCCTCACGGTTTATGCCTTCCGCGTATTCGACTCGGAGGGGGAACCCCTGGGCAGCACGGAAGAGGAGTCCTCCAACATCATGAAAAAGATGGGCTTCAATGCAGCCCCCTACTTTGTCGGCAATCCTGAGGCGATTTGGCGGTGGTTCCAGAAGGCCCACACGGAACGGCCCACCCTGCCCTACTGGATCGACGGAATCGTCGTCAAGATCAACAACGTCTCGGAGCAGCTCGCCCTGGGAGAATCTGATAATCGGCCGAAGGGTCAAGTCGCCGTGAAATTCGAGGCAGAGGGCGCAATCACCACCCTGCGGAGCGTCGACATAAGCGTCGGACACACGGGCGCCATTGTTCCGACAGGCACTTTCGATCCAGTGCAGATAGGCGGAACCACCGTCACCTGCGCTACCCTTTGCAACTGGGACAACATCCGCGAGCTGGATATCCATGTCGGGGACAAAATTCGGGTCATCAAGGCGGGGGACGTCATCCCGCGCGTGATGGAGGTCGTCGAGAAAACAGCTCATTCATCCACGATCCCTGAACCCACGGAGTGCCCAGTCTGTAAAGAGCCCGTGGTGCGCCGCAGCAATGTTTCGGGAGAGGAAAGCGCCATCCTTTACTGTCTCAACCCTGGGTGCGCCGCAAAGGTGTACGGCAAAATCGAGAAATTTCTAAAATCGGTGAACGTCTTGGGAATTGGGGAAAACCTGATTCGAACCATGATTCAGGATCTGAAAGTGCAGGATGCCGCGGATATCTACAAGCTCCATACCGTCAGAGACGCCCTGGCCTCTCTCAAGCTGAGCGGGAAGGTCAGGCTTGGCGAGAAGAGGGCGGACAACTGCTTGGCCGAAGTGGAAAAGGCCCGCAAACTGACGCTCAGCCAGTTTTTAGGGTCGCTCGGCATCTTCGGTCTGGGCAAGCGCCGAATCGCCTTGATACAGGAGGCCATCCCGGGCGAGATGGATGCGCTCGACGACTGGCTGTCAGGCAAGCTCGTCAGGCTGGCCAAGGCCGCCGGCGTGCCAAACATGGCCGAGCGCATGCAAAAGGACCTGCTTGCCCAAAGGCCTTTGATCGAAAAGTTCCTCGCCAACGGCCTGGAGATCGTAAAGCCCGAACCGAAGGCGCAACCGAAGCCGGGGGCCTGCGTCATCTGCATCACGGGCGCCCTCTCGCAGCCCAAAGCTCATTACTGGAAGCTCATCTCAGACGCCGGCCACGTCGGCACGGATGACCTTTCTAAAACAGTCACGCACCTGGTCGCAGCCGATCCAAACGGGACCTCCAGCAAACTGCAAAAGGCCCGGAAAACTGGAATTCCAATCCTTTCGGAGTCTCAGTTGTTGGAGCTGCTCAAAGGCTGATAAACATAAAAGCGCTATAATCAAAACCATGAAACTTTTCGGCATCCATTTTGGATCCAGTTCCACCGCGAATCTCAACCCCGACCAGGTTGTGTTGAAGCTAAGGCTGATCCCGTTGTTCGGAGCCGTGAGGAAAGCAGGTTACTCGATCAAAGAGGCGGGAGCGGCCCTCCACAACCACTTCGACCGCACAAAGGAGCTTATTACTGCTGATCGCATCAAAGAGCTGCTCCAGGACCCCGAAACCCTGATCTCGACTTTTCGCACCGTTAACAACAGGCCTAATCTGCTCAGCAAACCTCAAGTCGCAGCCCTCAAGATCACTTTCGCCAACCTGGAAGATCGCGCCAAAGCTCAAGCCTTCCTGATTGGCCAATTTGTGGCCGACGCTATCCCGCCGACCATGTTCAAGGAGATACTGCAACAGCTTTTGGCCGGCGGATTTTCTCCCACCCAGGCTCAAATCGCACAGTGGAGGAAACGCGTCCAGCAGCGATGAACCCCATCAGCCTCGGCTCCGTTATTGGAAAGCAAAACAGCCTCAGGGCTTTAAATTTTCGTCTGGACCGTCTTCCGAACTGTTCCGTGGCAGCCGAGGCGCTGCTGGCCGCCAATCCCGGGAACGAGTTTTTCCGGTTTTCAATCAATAAAGATAAGGCAACCAAGCTCCCACTGAAGACAGCGTCAGGATCAGCGATGTGGAGGGTGGCCATACTGAAAGCCTTTGCGCTTTCCAGCAAATCTCCTTTAAAGGGAAGTTTGGGTCTTCTCCTGGAAAACGGCGAAGTGTTCGCTGAAAGCCGGCCATGCAAAACCCTTCTCGAACGGAACGACCAGTCCCTGAACCTTCTTACTCCGGAGACCACTTTCGCGAGCGGGCTGTGCGCCGGCAACCAGGTTGACGGCCCCCACATTTACGTTACGGACGATGCGCTCCCTTGGGTCATTGAAAACTTCGAGCTGCTGCAACATGCCGCGTACGTATCCGTAACCAACTGGGCTTCGTTGATCAACAGCCTGGCAGATTCCATATTTGAGCAAGATCCTGGATTCTCCGCGCAAGAGCGGAGCGAACTGTGCCATCGGCCCATCAAGCGGGTTCTCCCTCGGTTCGACGTCTTGGCTGATAATAATAATTATGGCGGGCACGATCTGGCGCCCAATGCCGGCGAAGGGAAGGCCGTTCTGGAAGCGAATCTGGTGAGCTACGGCCAAGCATCCGCAAAGCAGCGTTCCGATCCCTCGCACCCGCAAGACTGTGCGAGGGGCCTCCTCGAGGCCAGCCAGCGCAAGCTGCTGCTGAAGCCGCTCAACCTTGCCCCGGCGGCGGACAGCCGCATTCGGGATATCGTAAAAGCGGCTCGTGCGAATATTCAAGCCAGCTCCCTTCTGCCGGAGCTGTGGCCAGGCCTCTCTCAGATAGTCGAGGTCATTCAGATATCCCACGGAACGCACCTTCTTTTTGACCCCAACGGTTTTTCGGGCGCTTACAAAGGAACAGCCAGCCCGCAGAAGTTGATCGACGACTTCGTGGTCCCGTCCAGCGAGCTGTTTTTCCCGCTCTCCGAACGCTATCAGTCCTCAACCCTGCTCCCCAAGCGCCAGATCGTGGAGCTGATCGACTTTGTGCGAGCGGGCGACACGTTGAAGATCGCCTCCCAACTGCTGCGCTTCCTGGGCGGAGACCCTCACCACTACGGATCAAGATGCGACTCTCCCAAGGCCGAGCTGTGGGCGCGGTTCAAGAACTTTTTCGGCAGCAAATTTGAGGTGTACTTGTCCCCGACTTTTTCCGACATCGTCACGCTTTCCACCCTGTTCGGCAACCCACCGTACACGTTCGGCCGCATTCTGGAGGCGCCTCTAGGCCAGCGCTCGCTGGGTTGTTCCTCCATGCCGCATCACCCGGCCTTTGACGAGCTGATCGAGGATATCAAGGCAGAGAACCCGCGCGACAGCATCCTGAAGCTGCTGGATCACCCGGCCATCCAATGGAAACTGCCGGAGACCACGGAAATCAAAACTCCCGAACCGCTCAAAGAGAACAAACCGGGCCGCTGCCCGGACTGCTGACACAACCTCGGTCTCTTGGCGCCCGGCGACATGCCGTTGGGCACGGTTCCGGCCACCGGATGCTTCCCATGCCAGAAGCTGGTTTTCAGTGAGAAGCAAAAGAACGCCACACAATTAAATCATATGAGCCCTCAAAGAGAAAAGAAGATAGAGCGCCTGATCCAACTCTTCGAATCACACAAGGTGCTGGTCGACGAAGCCCGTGTCGAGAAGGTCTTGTTCAGCCCGGTCAACGGCGACGGGCAGAACCAGGTGATTCGCCTCTCCTGGTGGAGGGAAAAAAGCAAGGAGAGCGGCGTTATCATCACGGAGGACGGGCTGGCCTACGCAACCGTGCTGTCCACCAGCCTGGATATCGAGGATCATGAGGGAGATCCTGTGAACATCGTTTTTCTCGACGAGAATGAGAAGCCAGTCAAGCTCTCGTAATTGAGGAGGTCAAATCAGGACCGGGAGGGTCAGTGGTTCGTCAAACATAAAATATGATTTTCGATTACCGACAGACTCCTCGCGCCAAGGAAGGATACTTCATCTGCCTGGGAAAGCAGAACACCTACCTGTTCGAGTGGGAGAACTTCGACACGGCGCCCCAAAACCCAAGGGGCGGCGCGCCCAAATTCAAGTCATGGGCCGAGTTCCTGCATGCGGTCGACGGTGACGCGCTGTTCAGCAGCTGGGACACCACGGGCGTTTTTATGACATACAAGGGAGCCTTGATCCTGGACCATTACCGGGACTCCTTCAAGTGGGGGGCGGTACGCTCCATCCACAGCCCTGAAACGGTTCCGCTGCTGGCCGAGCTCTTGAGCTGCGGGTTGGCCACCGTGGATACGCAGGTCTACTGGGGCAACTGGGCGCGCGTCGACGGGATTCTGGCGGGCGCGGCGGGGCAAATGCTCAACGCGGACAAGATCCCCGTTTATCATGGAACCCCATCGCAGAGGTGGGCACGGGTTCAAAAAGCCGGGGTTATCTCCCCGGTCACACCCAGCCAGAGGGTCTGGCCTCGAGACAGGAAGTTTAAGAGCACGGCCGTATTCTTCACGACGTGCCCGCACCGAGCTGGATACTTTGCAAGCCACACGGCCCGGCACGATAGAAAAAAAGCGGCATCGAAGCGGCAAAGGGAAGAAATCCGGCCCGTCATCCTCGCCATGACTCTGGCGCCTTCGGATGTGCTGGTGAACGACCACGATTTTCTGGAATACACCCCTGTCGAGCAGAAGGAGCCGGAGAACAGCCTGAGGCTGTTCGGGCAAGTTGGCATCCAAGGGAGCCTCCCCACGAAGCGAATGGCCCCGTCTCAGCAGCGCGAGGTTTCCCTGGTGTGGAGGCGGACCTGCAAGCCAAAGTATCAGATATTCGCAACCTCTTCGAGGCGGCGGAGGAGGAGCAGGGAGAAGTGGCGCTGAACCTCCGCCTGACCAACGCCTGCGGGTTCGCCTGCGCCCACTGCATGTTTTCCTCCCACCCCCTTTCAAAGGCGCACGAAAAGTGGATGAGCAATGCTGATATTGACAGCATCATGGCGCTGGCAGGGGAGCTCGATCAGGCCGGCTACTCCGTCTGCCTGAACCTCATTGGAGGCGAACCAACCAAGGATCTCCAGCAGTTCTCGCGCATCCTCAATTGCTTCTCCAACCACTCGGCGTGTGGCAGGGTCAACTTCGAAATGACAACGAACGGCTGGTTCCTTCAGTCCTGGGAGAGCCTCTGCAAGTTTGCCGCCGCCGCCGGACAGTTCATCAGGGAACGCGAGATGAGCATCCGGATTTCAAACACGGATTACCACGACCCTTACCGGTCCTATGTCGAAAAGCGCCTGATGTTCGAAGACACCAACCTGCGGGATTGCGGCGGTGGCGGACGAAAGGTCAGCCGACTGGAGTCAGCGCTCGAGTGCCCCTTCGATCATTACGAGTTCCAAGCCGTCTGCCCGGAATGCGAGGCGGCCTTGTCAGGCATGGTCTGTTCCAAATGCGGCCTGGAGCTTTCTGAGGACGACTACGCGGAGGCCCAAGACAAGGGCTGCGCTGCCCCGGGGCACGAGTGGATCGCGGAACTGCTGAAGGCAGCCAAAGAGGGGCGCTTATACGTGGACAGGCGCTCCCCCGGAGAAGCCAAGGTTTCCCCGGTTGGACGCGCGGCGGAAAACGGGATCGGGTACCAGGAATGCGAGTGCTGGGGCGGCCGCGCCATCTTTACCATAGAACCCGGAGGAGATTTGCAGGGCGTTTGCTGCACCGGGGGCAACGTCCCGATCGGGAACGTCCGAGACGGCGCCTGGCAACTCTACGCGCTCGCCTCACTTTATATCCGGGCGATCAAGCGGCGCTACCCGGGGAAGACATCGGCGCGCTGCCAAAGATGCTCCGCCTTCGCAGCAGGATGGGTTCCGCAGAACAAGGCGAACCTGCTCAGCCTGATCCAGAATGTTGAACACGAAGCGATCTGCGCATGAAGAGCATCGGAAGAAAGACCTCAGACAACCGGCCAAGCTGAGGGCCTTCCTCGGCCAGGCGCCAAACCGCAGCCCCCGTCACGCCGCTCGGGCAGATCAACCTCTCAATCTGTCAGCCGGACCCATCACCGAGAGGCTCCTGTTGCGACGGCCGCCTGGGCCGGCGGAAGGTCAAGAACGGCATCCCTTGTTTTACGCCAAAGTACCGCCCCTGCCTCCGCACGAGGAAGACCAACAGGGCACTGATGCCGCGGTGCTCTTTCCTGAAGCTCGGAGGCATCTCGAACCACACCACCAGGACCGAGTACCGCCTGTTGCTCCAGCACTTTGGATCCGGGAAAGACCTCAACGCCAAGCTGCCCCTGTTCCTGCTGCGGGACGCGCGAAGAGCGCGGCCTCGAGTCAGGGACTGAAGCCCGCGTTCCGCCAAACGAGATTTTGACGCCGGAGGACGAAGCCGGAAAACGGAAGATTCATACAGAATTGGAGAAGATCTCAACCCGGAGCTGGCGCACATGCGCGCCGGGGACAAGGCCGCCGATTTGGGCTCCCGGCGGGAAGGCACGGTTCCCATCCTCGAAAACCGCGCCACCGCGGTGGTTTCGTGGAGGCGCCTTCGTGAAGCGGAGCCGCGCCGGCGAGAAAGTTCCCCCTCCCGCAGCCGGCGCGCCGGCGCCAGGGGGCAACGCCGGCCGAATGAATTCCTGGAGGTTCCCGCGTTTTGGGATTTTCCGGTCATATTTTGAGGTTTCGCCCCCTTCCTGTAATATTACTGCATTGTATTATAAAAAGGTCTTGCTATATGAACAAAGGACTCTGTAATATCATCCCATATAGCCGGATTACCGGCGCATGCACGAAAACACATGAGCATTAAACGCTTCAGCAACAGGCTCCCGCCGCACCTGACGCCCGAGCTTTTGTCATTGGTGGAGGCCCTCCATTCTTCGTTCGGAACGACAACAGGCTGCGATTGCTCGGTCAGAATCGGGACCGAGCGCGACACGTACCACCACGGTTCCAGCAACGCCATTTACCTGGGAACGGACGTCATAAAGGGGTGGTCCAAAAAGAACCAGATGGACCGAACATCGGCCCTGATGTACACATACGTGCTCGCCCACGAGTACGGCCATGCCGTATTCGAGAGGCCAAACTCGGAGGAGCGCTCCATCATGGCCTTATACTTCATGGGGTACCTGACGCTGAGGGGACAGAAGCGCATGACCCGCAACACCCACCGTTCACTGAACCTCCCGGTGCCAGCCGAAATGGTCGATTATTTGAGCGGGCAGCCCAAGTTTGTGCGGCGGGAGCAACGCTCCTTCCTTCGGCTGCTGCCCAAGGAGCTCCGAGAACCCAACTTGACCAACCTGAGCGCAGGTGAATTCCTTGCCGAAATGAACGCGGCGGTCCTCTTGCAGGATCTCGATTTGCATTGGGATCACCCCTTGAGGAAGCAAGTCGTGGGCGCCGTGCAGGAGGCTGACTGGTACAACAAGATCGTGCCCAAGCACGGACAGAGGATGGTTGACCTCGTCTCCTTTCTGAGGTGGAATATGGGTCTGCAGAAGGAATCCGCTGCCTTGCGGCACTTCCGCCTTTTGTTTCCTCCCGAGGCTGTCGCTCGGATGCTGCCCAAGGACAAGCTGGACAAGAACACCCAGCCAAACAACGATCCTGAAATCCTCGTCGAGATCGAATAACGGTTATGAGCGGGGAGATTTATGGGCTGGCTTACGGAGCCTTCTTTCGGGATTCCCGGTGGAGTTTGCCGCTCGCTCTCGGATGTTTCTTCATTAGAATCGTGGAATGGCGCGCTATTCACGAAATGACCAGGCGGGGATCGACCTCCCGAAGGCGAAGCTGGATCGGGAAAATCTCAAGCAGGCGTTGGAGCTGTTCCGGTATCTGCGTCCCTACCGGGGCCGGTTCAGCGCCGCCCTGGCATCCTTGTTTGTCTCCAGCCTGTTGAGTCTGTCGTTCCCTTACCTGGCGGGGAGCATCCTCGACGCTGCCGTGCAGCACACCAAAGGCGGCGGCAGCATGGCGGGCGCGGACCGGACGGCGCTCCTGCTGATGGGCATCCTGGCGCTGCAAGCCAGTCTCTCCTTCTTCCAGTCCCTCTCGTTTGCCACCGCGGGGCAACGGAGCCTCGTTGATCTGCGCCGCGACACCTACGCGAGACTGATCTCGCTCCCGATGACGTTTTTCGCCCAACGCCGCGTAGGCGAACTGGCCAGCCGTCTTTCCAGCGACCTGATTCAGATTGAAGACACCCTGATCGTCGTCCTGCCCCAGTTTCTTCGCCAAACCACCATCCTGATCGGCGGCATCGCCCTGATCGCCGTCACCTCGCTGCAATTGACGGGCATCATGCTCGCCAGCCTGCCCGTCATCATCGTGGCGGCCGTGATTTTCGGCCGCAAGACGCGCAAGATTTCCCGTGAAGCGCAGGATCGCCTCGCCGACACGGCCACGATTGTCGAGGAAACCCTGCAAGGCATCTTGAATGTGAAGGCCTTTTCCAACGAAGGCTACGAACTCAACCGCTATCATGAGGGACTGGGATCATTCCTGACCACCACCTTGCGCGGCGCCCGGCTGCGCGCGGCGTTCGTCGCCTTCATCATCTTCGCCTTGTTCGGGTTCATCGTGCTGGTGCTCTGGTCGGGGGCGCGGCTTCTGCAACAGGGTGATATCACTTTCGGCCAACTCACCCGTTTCGGCCTCTACACGACCTTTGTGGCGGGAGCGATGGGCCAGTTTGCCGAGTCATACAGCCAGCTTCAGAAGGCCATCGGCGCCACCGGGCGAGTTCGGGAACTCCTCCGGGAAACGGGTGAAGTGGAGGTTCTCCTGGGTCCCACGCCGCCCTCCACCCTGCCCCGGCTGCGGGGCGATATCGTGTTTGAGAATGTCCACTTCAGCTACCCTTCGCGGCAAGGGGTCGAAGTTCTTCACGCGGTCAACCTCGCTGCAGCTTCCGGACAGCGGATCGCGCTGGTCGGCCCGAGCGGCGCCGGCAAATCCACGCTCATCTCCCTATTGCTTCGTCTGTATGACCCGTCGGACGGCCGGCTCTTGATTGACGGCCGGGACGCACGCGAGTACCGGCTCGCCGAGCTTAGGGGTCAAATGTCCATGGTGCCACAGGAGGTGTTGCTGTTCGGCGGGAGTATCGCGGACAACATCGCCTACGGAAAGCCGGGCGC
>Ga0187857_10004563_pt1 | contig 10328 bp, 19 predicted proteins | sample June2016WEW_8_10_FD_132984 | JGI IMG/M metagenome (GOLD analysis project Ga0187857, IMG submission 132984) | Peatland microbial communities from SPRUCE experiment site at the Marcell Experimental Forest, Minnesota, USA - June2016WEW_8_100 | ecosystem: Environmental > Terrestrial > Soil >...
CCCGTTTAATTATATTGCGCTTTTCCGTTCAAATTGTCAAATAAAAAACGCAGGTTTTTCAGACCTGCTTTGCCAGCGAAAAGTAGAGAAGGTGGTTTGCAAGGATATACTTCCAAGGAAGGGTGTACAACGAGGTTTGTAGGCGAGACTGGCGTTGCTCTTTATCCTACGCCGCTAGGAGTTCGTAGTCAAATCCCAACTGTCTCACTTTGACGCACTCCCACGTATAAATACGTGGGAGTGCGTCAAGCCGATGTGACAAAAGAAAGTTGGCAAGGCGTAATTTAGCCTTTGCTCTCGGCTTTCTTTTGCCTGAACCGTTCACCATTATCCGATAGGTTTTAAGAACAAAGACAAAAGCAAGAAAATAGGGTGAGGTGTATTTAACGAGGAATATCTTCTATTTTTCCATCCCAAATAGAATCACAAAAATCAAGAATACTCTCTTCGCTACAAGGAATTGGTTTCCATTCTCCATTAAAATCAGGACCATTTAATCGTTCGGATGAATGAAAACTTGCTTGTCCTTTGGGAGTTTCCACATACAAAACCCATTCATATCCCGGCGTGTTAAGGTCTTTTTTCCATCCCCAACTGAAAAACATTTCAAAAGCCTGCATTACGTTAAGGACTCGGCAAATCTCTGACAAACTCCAGTTCGTTACATCATAAGCGTCTCTTTTCCATGATCCCTTACGATATTTCTTAGCGGCTGTCGAACGCTTCTGTGCGCGAAATAAGGCAACGGCAAGCTGGCCGAGAAGCCCTTTTTTGTTCATTTCCGCGTAGTATGCTTTTGTTACATCCCCGTTTTTTTGATCGAAAACAAGTTTGGCAAGCATCTCCTAATGCTCTCCTTTCAGTTACTTTCCTCCGGCGTTGCAATCAGATACCATCCCCCATCCGCTGTTTTCAAAGGCATTCCGTTCTCGCCAAAACAGGTTATCATCTGCCCGTTAATATGTCTCCACGGGGCGCTAGGAATTACAGATTTTGACGGTTCAATCTCGTTTTGACAGTGCTTACACTTCACCTTGCTTCTCTTTCTCGAATATCACAACCATACTAGGAAACGGAGCAGGATACTTCCCATCACCAAATCTTAGACGGCCTTTGATAAATCGTATTTCCTTTGCGAATGGGAGACATATCTCGTGAAACCATTTTGTATCTGTCCTAGCCGGAATTAGGTAAACATCTATTTTTGCATCACTCCAGCAATCAAGAAACTTTCGGATTTCAGGTCCATAAGGAGGATTACAAAAAACTCTTTTTCCAATCCAAGGATTCAAAAGTCTTGCTCTTCCGTCCTCCCCCCCCCTAACGGGCAAGGATCAAAGTTAAAATGAAACTCAGCATCCAAAAGATCGTAGAAGTTCTTTGGTGTAGGCCATTCCCAACTTTTGTGGGCACTCATTGTTTTGAAAGCAGGTTTAGGCATTATTTCTTCCCCTACAAATCTTGCAAACTTTCAGATGCTCATTCCTGCGTTTCCTTAGCGCCTCTGCCGTCTTCAGCCACTCCTCTTGGGCTTGAGTGCCATCGTTAGCTGATTTTGCTACGCGAAGACACTCTACGAATTCTTCTTCCAAGTATTGACAGTGACAGCATTTCACGCGGCCACCTTCCTTAGACTATCCAAGTACACCTTCTTGCACTCACTCATCCTGAAATGATGTTCTTCCCAATTTGAGACAGGGCTGTGACACGTAGGACACCAAACCAGAGTTGATTTGTACTCCTTTGTTTTACGTGGATTCGTTAGCGCCTTCTTTTCCGGTTTCCTAGTTGCAATAGGAGTTTCACGGTGTACTTGCTCAGGAAATTTATATCCTAACTTTTTAGCTTTATTGACTACTGCTTTTCTACTCTTTCCTATCCGTTTTGCAGCTTCAGTGGCACACTTAGATGAACGCAAAATCTCTTCTTGCTCCGAAGTCCATAGGACAACAGGAGCCATCTTTATTCCTTCTGTCCTGATTTTGCTCCGTACCTGATTCTCTGTTAATCCATACTCTTTGGAAAATTGTGTAACGGTCATGGAAGGACCACGAAGTTTTAATTGCTCAAGTTGATGTTTGGTCCATGCGAGTTGAGTTCCTCTTTGCAGACCGATTTTCTTTCCTGATAGTCCTAGTTGCTCAATCTTTTTCAAAACAGCGTTCTTACCTCTTCCTACCTTAGCGCCGATCTCACGTGACGTAAGTTTTCCTACATTCTCACGCAATATCGCAACCTGTTCATCAGTCCACATAGGAGAGTGAGTGACGGTATCTATTTTCTTTGCCTTATTGTTTACGGAATCGTAGGTACGTCCCATGCGCGTTGCTATTTGCCTTTTGGACAAACCTTCATCTAACAACTTCTTGAGTGTTGCGTTTTCTTCAGGCGTCCATGGTTTTTGATTATCTGCCAATTTATCGCTCCCAGTTCTTTTCTTTAGGTTCCGGTTTTGCTGGTTTGCACATCCAATTGTCGATTTGTTCATACGTGTGTTTAGTGCAATATCTTTGATTGCCGTTGCGCTGCTGGTAGTATCTGTTAGGGTTCCTATCCCCACAAATGGGGCATACTGTACCCCGCATTAAAAAATCATCATTCATCAAACATTCCTTTTGCCTTATTAGTGTCCACTATTCCAGTCGGATTAAGACAGTCTTTATGTCTTATTTTAGCATCACTTCCGATCATCCAACGATGTTTTTTCTTGATTCCTAGTCCGCATAGGGAACAAATACGCCTATTCGCTGGCTGTATTCCAACGCTCATCGGACGGCTGCAAAATGGGCATATATCTGTCATATTCACCTATGGCACAATCTCTTCAAAATCACTCATTGGTCTACTTCCCTGAAGTTGATTGCAAAATGGGCATAATGATTTATTTTGTGGTTTCATCTTTCCCGTTTCTGTGTCAAACACTTCAATTCTATCATCCTGCTTACCGCCACCTCTGGATACAGAGTGCCCGAATTGAACTTCATCGAAAGGCCATCGTCCATTTCTTTCCTTGCACTGTGGGGAAATCTGGAGTCCACATTTACGTCCTTGACGCTCCCACATTGCTTTCTTGCGTGCCACGTACTCATCCCTTCCGGCCTTTGTAAGCTGGTTGCAGATTTCTCTTCTGTCCCGCATTACTTTTACTGCTGGTTGCTCTTTCTTCATTTCGTTCGGCCTCGCAAAAGGTAGAGGAATACGTTCAATCCTTTGCTTCTTAGGTTTTCGCTGGATATAGCTACGTTTCATCGTTAATCTTTAGACCACCAAACTCTGACTACTTGAGTTCCACACTGAGATGTGCTGCAGTGGTCTCCAGTGTGTCCCTGTTGCTCGTTGCAAGTCTTATAGGGAAACTTCCATTGCCGGTGTCCGCAAAGAGTTCCTGTCGGCTTTGCAATCTCTGCCGATGACCATTGCCGCATTGTTGTTGATTCACCCATAATTACTCCAATTCAAAACGTACCCACCACTCCTGCGCCGTCTCCCGACCTGCGTTTACTTCAAAACCGCGCAACCTTAATCCTTTCGCAGCAATGAAAATCAGGTGAGCATCGTAGAGTGGTTGAATTGCGTTTTGGCCGTTGTCTGCCAAAAGAACAGCTTCCATGCAGAGTCTTCCCAAGACAGGATGCTTGCCGTCTGAGACATTAAGATCACCCACGTGAATAGGAATCTTCTTTTCGCTAGAAATACTTTTTCCGTTTGAGTAGAGCTGGCTGACAAATGCTTTCATGCGGACACCTCACTATCTGATTCGATATTGATACCCTGCAACTCAAGGTACTTAAACGCCAACAGGACGCCCTCAAGTCGATTGTACGCTGCAAATAGTCCTACCGTCATTTCCTTTTGCGCAGAAAGCTGCTCAGGTAAAAGATCGGCGTCGTATAAAAGGTTTTGGATAATTGGTTTATGAACCAACTCCAGCAGTTCTTCCTTGAGTTGTGGCCGGTAAAGTTCAATCATTCCACCACCTCAATATCTTCTGGCAGTAGAATCCAGTTCGACATTTTATCCAGATCTGGAGTCCGTACACCGTACTTCGCCTCTTCTGGATAGTGATTGACCACTTCGCCAGTACCTTCCGTAGCCTTCCGTGGTTTCTTGATGCGAACCTGAGTGCCAATAGGAATTTCCAACTTCACACCTAAGCACTTTACCCACTGCTTGACAAGTTCACGCTCGGCTGTTCCGATGAAATCTTCATCCATAATTTCAACTAACTCTGAATCGGCATTATCCCATCCATCGGATTCCATGGATTTTACAATTTCATATCCTCCGAGACGGTTAATGTGTTTCATGAGAAATTTAATCACATCCTCATCCGAACCTATATCTAAATTCCATCCCTTAACTTCTGGCAATGCTAACTCTGCTGCTCTCCGCTTAACACACTCGTCGTACTGTGTCGGCCTCTTCATCAAACCTGCTTCGTTTACCTCGATTGCGCTCATTTTTTCTCTCCCTTGAATCATAGTTCCCGTATATTAGGCGCTTACTCCCAGAATTAAGCGTCTTTCTTCTTCCCCATGACAAAGCGATATTTGGACGATATTCTTTATTAAAAACTCTTTCTGTTTTTCTGTCAAGTTATACCTTTGAACGAACGCTTTAATGATGGGATGCGTTATTCGTCCACCTGTTTTCTTGCGACGGATAATTGGCATTGTGGTTATCCTTTTTCGTACAACCTTCGATTATTCCACTTCTGCATCATTATCAACTCTCTTTCAATAAAAGAGTCAAGAAAAATATCTTTGAAGCCTAATCTTTCTCCTCGTTCCTTCGCTTTTTGAAAATCGCTTTCGCTCGCAATTTCGCGGGCGTTAGGCATACAATCTCTGTCGCGTGAAATTGTTGTATCTTCCATGTTTCCTCTCCTAGTCGTCATCGTCGTCACTGTAAGGTTTGTTCGCTTGTGGCGGTGGAGTAGTTTTTTTATAGTTACTTTGTTTGTCAACCTTTTCCACCAGAAGAATCCTAGACTGTTCCTTGTCATCAGATTGCCAGTATTTGACAGTTCTCGGTTCAATAGCCCCGCGTGATTTTGTCTTTATTGTAACAGTTTTCAACGAATCGTCAAGAGCGTCTTGCTCTAATTTGCAAATAAAATCAGCCCACCCTTCAATGGTTGTAGAACCTCTCGAATTTCCTGTTCGTCCAAGGTGATGAATTACGCAGACTTGCGCTCCTGACAAAGTAGCTAATTCGTCAAACAACAACATCACTTTAGTCATATCGTCTGTTGAGTTTTCGTTTTGGTAGTGAAGTCTATTAAGAACGTCAATCACGCAAAACTCCACATGAGACGCTTTTAACCACTCTGCCATCTCTTCACGTTCTTTTTGTGAGTCAATATGAAAACTGGTAGACTGTTTCACTGTATTAACTAATATATTAGAGTTCACATCCTGTAAACTTAACCCGCGACCTGCTGCAAGTTGTGTAAGACGCCTCTTTACTAACTCAGGTCCATCCTCTCGGCTAATGATAGCTGTCTTAACAGGGCGCGGATACGGGTTAGCGCCAAGGAAACGAGTCATAGAAGCAAGAGATACACACATATCAAGAAGCATTAGGGACTTGCCTACTTTTGGAGGAGCAACGATTAGCCCACGTTGACCTCGTTCAATCAACCCTTCTACCAACCAATCACACTGCGGCTTATTGTCTTTCCCTGTCAAATCAACCGGATGGACAAGCACAATTCTTTCTTCGTTTTTTTCTCCAACCTTTGTTTCTTTCGGCTTAACTACGTTCCACTTTTTTAGATCAGTCTCCATAAGTTTAATCAAGTCTTCTATCGAGTGATTTTTTAGATAATCAGTAATATCTCCCTTTTCTTCGACAGGCAAAGCAAGCGTGTAAAGTTGATGAGCGTACTTAGAAACATCTTTGCATACAGCCGCGTCGTGTAACCTACCTGCTTCGTCGTTGTCTCCTAGTTTTACAACGATCTTTCCCGTAAAGTATTTCCCGTACTCGTACTCAGGTTTCCATCCTGACGATCCTCCCATGTTTGTAGTTACTCCTACGCGGTCAAGTAAAAGATTCGCAACCTTGAAACCATTAGTGCGTGAAATATAAAGAGCTAAAGCGCGACTCAAGTTATTTACATCTTTTTCGCCTTCGACAATAAAACAAAAGCTCGACTGTATTACATCTGGAAGCCGGTAGAGAACGCGCCTAACGTCCTTAGCGCCCCATACACGCCCATCTGCGCATCCTTCCTCGCACTCTGTATCTGGATTCTTTTGGCAACGACAGGGATGATCCGGTGGAGTAACTTTATTTCCACTGCGGTCTACAAACCTCCAAACACGGTAAAGTTCACGACCTAATTCATCTTGGTAAATGTAGTAATCCTGCGCTCGTTTGCGGTCCCATCCCGAACCTTTCGGTTTCGTGATAACGTCTTCCTGATAAACCCGATGAACGAAAGGAGTACCTAGAACTCCGTGAATCGACTCTGTGACCTTCCCAGTCTCCGGCGCTTGTCCTGAAGTGCTTTCATGACGAAGAAGTATTTGCTCAAATGTGTATATTCCTCCACCTTTTTCGTTGCAGGAAAAACAGCAAAAACCACCTTTCTCTAAATCTACCCATAGCGAATTAGGATTATCCCCGCCATGCAGGATACACTTTGACCTCCACTCGTTTCCTTTGACGTGGTGGAACCCTGCACGGTCTAGGCGGATACGGTAGTATTGCTCAATTTCGGATTGGGTAAACTCAGAGAGCGCCATCGGCCAAATCCTTTTTCCACCATCGTTCTGGGCTTACTTCTACAATTTCGTATTCTGGTTGACGAGCAGGACGCTCACCGTATTTTCCGTTTAGAACTTGCCCGATGATCGAACCATCGTTTCTTGACGTTTTACCGCGCAGTAGCCATCCAAGACTCGCTTTCCATTTTCGGTCGTTTTCTCCCCGTAAAAACGGAAGCAGGGAACACATTTGCACTGCTTCGATAAATTCATCATCGGAATACTCTTTTGCTCTGGATAAAATTTCCTTGGATGTGTCTTTGGTTATTTTTCTAACCTCTGGCAAAATTCCTCGGTTTTCATTCCAAAGACGAACCCATAATTCAGGTTTATTTTCTTTAGATGTATTTTCTAAAGGTAGTTTATCTTCTACAAATACAGGTACAGATACATCCACACGCGCGTGTGTCCACTCTGTGTCCTCACTCTGGTTATAAAAATCCAGACTCTCTCCTGACTCTGGAGATTTTCTTCCTTTTTTCTCGGAAACTTGTTTAGCTCTCTGCCATTCTACATACTGAACGACATTCAAAAGACGATCCCCTTCTTCCTCTTCGATAAAATTCTCCATGATCTCTTCTTTGAATTCGTTCCAACGGGAAAATAAACCAGAAAGACGCGCCAATTCTTTATCAGTGGTTGGAAGTTTTCCATCAAAACTCTGCCATTGAGACATTAGTAAATTGTGATAGCCACGATAAGCGCCGTCACTCATTCCCTGCACGGCAAGAGAGCCGCGCCACTTGTCAATTTTGTGTGGATACCAATCACGCCATTTTGCAGGAGGCATTATCTATCTCCTCCTAAAGTAATAGCTATTTTAGACGCAGAAATAACAACGGTCTGCGCCGCCCCATATAGAGCGACAGACATAGTAAAACCTCAATTTTCTGTCGGTGATAAGCCGACTATTACGCTTAAATCCGCCTCTAGCCGAAATCCTTATAGATATTCGATGCGGCGGGTGGGGCCGCTTGAGGAACGGCCCCTATACCTTTTGCGGATGCGAATAGTCAACAAGGACATCTAACGCCCCCTGCGCAGGGATTGTTAGACAAATCAACCATACCGAACTGCTGTCCGTTTGTCAAGCAAAATCTTTCGCAAGCCATTTGGAATCATTATTCTGCGCTTTCTAGAAATTCCTATGCGGCCAGGAAAAACGATCTTTGAAAAATCCGTAAAAATCGTAAGTAGTAGAAAACAAACGACATAAAAATTCATGGATTTTCTGAAAATAATGCTTGACAAGCGCAAAAAAAAGGTTTAGAGTGTTTTTAGCAATCGGGAGAGGATAACGTGATAGACAACGTTCAAATGTATTATCAGCATCACGGAGAGACGTGTGTAGCGACTCTTGAAGTCCATACGAGCAGTGGAACTATTTTGAAAACAATAGACCTGAGTGGAAACACGGTTCCATCTTCTTTGATTGGAGCGATTTCGATTGTAAACGCTATTAGGGAATCCTTGGGATTAAATCCGCAAGAGTCTTGTAAGGTAGTCAATCGGGAGAGGAACAATGCCAAGAAAACAACAGACTGAGGCGGAGAAGGCACAGACGCCACTGCAAGAGCAACTGATAAGGTGTGCGACAACCTGTCAAGCGATAAGTATTGTGCTTGATAAAGTAGAACAGTGGAACAAACTGTCGCACCAAGACGCGATCTGCGCCTTGCGTGATTACTTTCAATGGCTTTTGGCAGCAGAGAGTGACAAGGCGCTAGCCGAAATCCAGCAGCGCGTAACAGACACTCCTAACGTATGGGTAGGAGTTTGACTCTGGTCTAAAATAGGTGTACTGCGGTTTGGAAGAAGCAGGAACTAACCAGTGTGCTCACTTTTGCACACTAGAAAGGTAGCAGAAATAAATGGCAACTGATTTGGCAATCATTGATCCTAAAACAATTGGATCAGAACTTCAAAAGTACAAGACTCAGATGGAAGCAGCCCTTCCCAAACACATGACAGCGGACAGGATGGCAAGAATAGCCCTTACGTCCTTGCGCATTAACCCAAAGCTGATGAACTGCACTCGTGAGTCGTTCTTTGGTTCAATGATGGCAGCATCACAGTTGGGATTTGAGCCGGGGATTAACGGTCAGTGCTATTTGATCCCCTATGGTAACGTATGTACATTGGTTCCTGGTTGGAGAGGGTATATGGACCTTGTAAACCGCACCGAAAGAGCATGGGCAGGTACAGGGGCGGTTTATGATGGGGATGAATTTGATTACGCAAAGGGTGATAAACCATTTGTCCATCATAAGCCCGGAAAGTGGTCAGGTGAAAAAGGCGCGATGATGTATACCTACGCTGTAGGAAGAATATATATCAAAGGGATTTCCCAATCTGAAACATGGCCAGAAGTTGATGTATGGGATATTGATAAGATATGGGCGCATAGGAATAAACAGAACAAGGTAGGAGACAGGCATTATTCCTACGCGCATCCAGAAATGTATGCACGAAAGATTCCCCTTCTTCAAGTCATCAAATACCTTCCTTCGTCTATTGAACTTGCAAGTGCATCTGCGCTTGATATTACAGCTACGGAAGGCCGTCAGAATCTTACGATTGACATGGCGCTCAAGGGAGACTTGGAATCCGGTGGGGATTCGTCGGCGTTTAACGTGAATGATCCGGCAGAGCAAGAGCTTGAGGATTTGTTTGACAAGCTAGGCAAGAATTCTGCTGAGAGGAAAGCATTGCGAGAGAGTTATATTCCTCGCGGCGCACGGCAAGAGCTTGTAAACTCACTGAAGAACAAGTTGGCTCCTACGATTACGATTACCACGCAAGCAGACCCGCCGAAACAGCAAGCATCGGTAAGCACAGAGCAAGCAAAAACCGAGAGCGCACAGGAAGTAGAAAAAAAGCGTGGACCTGGACGGCCTTCAAGGGAAGAGATGGCTGCACGTAAGGCGAGAGAAGAAGCGGCAGCGCAAGCACAACCTGAGGCGCAAGCACAACCTGAGGCGCAAGCACAACCTGTACAAACGGTGCAAGAGATTGAACCAGCGCAAATAGGATCGTCTGAAAAATTTGCGTTTTAAGGAAAACCATTAACCGGGAGAGGAAAAATGAAGAAAGCACTAATTGTGATGTTGGCGGCGGTATCTTTGTTTGGGTTGGCAGGATGTTCTATTGCTTCCCCAGACGCGGGACACCAAGTAGTATGGATAGAGAAGCCCATGATTTTTGGGCATGGCGGAGTAGATCAGGAGCCGGTTACTGCGGGACGTTCTTACGCGGCAATCACGACGGATGCGGTTGATGTTGATATGCTTCCGCAGCGGGTTGACATGGAATTTGACGACATGATGACCAGCAGCGGTGTTCCGGTCAGTTTTCACGTCGTAGCCACATTTCGTGTGATTGACGCCGTAAAATTGGTAAGTCAATTTGGAGCAGATCGCTACAAGGATTCCAATGGAAATCTTGGAGGGTGGGAGTTTTGGACACGTAACATTGACCAACCACTTCGTACTGCTGTGCGTGATGCCGTAAAGAAGCGCGATATGCAGGAGATGGCTATCTCGCAGACTGCTGCCG
>Ga0187857_10004567_pt1 | contig 10319 bp, 7 predicted proteins | sample June2016WEW_8_10_FD_132984 | JGI IMG/M metagenome (GOLD analysis project Ga0187857, IMG submission 132984) | Peatland microbial communities from SPRUCE experiment site at the Marcell Experimental Forest, Minnesota, USA - June2016WEW_8_100 | ecosystem: Environmental > Terrestrial > Soil >...
GATCATCTCCCTCTGGTTGAAGAAAAACTCCGCCAGCGCGGCATGAATCCTGAAGTCGTCCTCGGCGATTTTCATGCCATAGATCTCGATCGCCGTGCCGCGATCACCAAAGCCGAGATCCTGAAAGCTGAGCGCAACAAGGCCACGGAAGAAATCGCCAAGCTCAAGAAGGAAAAGCAAGACGCCACCGCGCTGATCAATCAGACCAAGGAGCTGCGCGAGAAGATCTCCGAAGCCGAGAAAATTGCCGAAGAGGCGGACGCAAGGCTGCGCAACATCCTGACCGGCATTCCCAATCTGCCGGACGACAGCGTGCCCGTCGGCAAGAGCGAGGCGGACAACGTCGAGGTGCGCCGCTGGGGCTCGCCGCCGCAGTTCGACTTCGCGCCCAAGCCTCATTGGGAATTGGGCGAGGAATTGGGAGTGCTGGACTTGGAGCGCGCGGCCAAGCTGACGGGAGCACGTTTTGCCGTCTACTGGGACCTTGGCGCGCGGCTGGAGCGCGCGCTGATGAACTTCATGCTCGACCTGCACACGCGCGAGCACGGCTACACCGAAGTCTTGCCGCCGTTCCTGGTCAATGCGGATTCCTTGTTTGGCACGGGAAATTTGCCGAAGTTCGAGGCCGATCTGTTCAAGGTTCCGCAAGGAGACCACAACCTGTATCTCATACCCACTGCCGAAGTCCCCGTGACCAATCTTTATCGTAACGAGACGCTCGACGGCGCGCGGCTGCCGATCTCTCTGGCGGCGTACACGCCGTGCTTTCGCAGCGAGGCGGGATCCTACGGCAAAGACGTCCGCGGCATCATTCGCCAGCACCAGTTTCAGAAGGTCGAGATGGTGAAGTTCACCAGGCCTGAGCAATCGTGGGAGGAGCATGAGAAGCTCACGCGCAACGCCGAGGTCGTGCTGCAAAAGCTGGGCTTGCATTATCGCGTTGTGGCTTTGTGCACGGCGGACCTGGGGCCGTCGTCGGCGAAGACGTACGATCTGGAAGTCTGGCTGCCAGGACAGCAACTGTTTCGCGAGATCTCGTCGTGCTCGAACTATCTCGATTACCAGGCGCGGCGGGCCAACATTCGCTATCGTCCCGAGGGCGGCAAGAAAACGGAACTGGTGCACACGATCAATGGCAGCGGACTGGCGATCGGGCGAACCTGGGTCGCGATTGTGGAGAACTATCAGCAGGCGGATGGCAGTGTGCTGATTCCTGAAGTGCTGCGGCCGTATGTTGGCGCGGATCGGATTACGGCGAAGAAGTTCTAAGAGACTTCTCAAAACCCTTGGGGCGCGAGACCAAGGCCCCCGTGAGGCTCGGATAAAAAATTCCACTTTACCCAGCACTACGCTAATGCCGTCCGCGGACACGATATGCTGTGGACTATGGAACGTGAAAGTGCCGACATTTTTTCCCTCGACGTGGTCGTGATCGGAGCGGGGCCGACTGGACTGGCTTGCGGCATCGACGCCAAGCGCGCCGGCTTCAGCGTCACCAACATCGACAAGGGCTGCCTGGTCAACTCGCTTTTCAACTATCCCAGCAACATGACGTTCTTCACCACTCCGGAGCTGCTGGAGATTGGCGACATTCCGTTTTGCAGTCCCAACCAGAAGCCGACGCGGCAGGAGGCGCTGGAGTATTACCGCAAGGTTGCTGAGCACTACCAGCTCGACGTGCGGCAGTACGAGCCGGTGGTGAGGATCGAAGGCAGCGACAACAACTTCGTCGTCCACACGACCAACCTGCACGGCCACAAGCGCGAATACCACGCGCGCAAGTTGATCCTGGCGACCGGCTACTACGACCGGGCGAACTATATCAACGTTCCCGGCGAGGACCTGGCGAAAGTGATGCACTATTACCGCGAGCCGCATCCCTTCTTCGGACTGGACGTGATGGTGATTGGGGGAAAGAATTCGTCGGCGATTGCCGCGCTGGAATTGTGGCGGCACGGAGCGCGGGTGACGATGGTACATCGCGGGCCCGGGATCAGCCCGTCAGTGAAGTACTGGATCAAGCCCGACATCGAGAACCGCATCAAGGCCGGCCAAGTGAATGCCTACTTCAACACGCGAGTGCGCGAGATCACGCTGGAGCATGTCGTGCTCGATACACCCGAGGGCGAAGTCACGCTGCCGAACGATTACGTCTTTGCGCTGACGGGATACCATCCCGACTTCGAATTCTTGTGTGCGCTGGGGATCAAGCTGAGCGGCGAGGCCGACAAGAAGCCCGTGGTCGACCCGCAGACGCTGGAGAACGACTACGTTTTTGCGCTGACCGGCTATCATCCGGATTTTGAATTTCTCTGCGCGCTCGGCGTCAAGTTGAGCGGCGAAGCTGACAAGCGGCCGGTCGTCAATCCCCAGACCCTGGAAAGCAATGTGCCGGGAATTTATCTGGCGGGCGTAATTGTCTCCGGGATGCGGACCAGCGAAATCTTCATCGAGAACGGACGCTTCCACGGCCAGGCAATCGCCGCCGATTTGAAGCAGAAGCTGAGAGCCGAGACGGTCACGACGTGATGGCTCACTTTTCGCCGTTCGCTATTCGCTTTTCGCCAGAAGAGATCGGTGGCAGGCCGCAACTAATTTCGTCCTCAGTGGGGCGGAAGAATGAAGTTTCTGGCGAAGAGCGAACAGCGAGGCGGCCTCATGCGCCTGCGGGTGGCAATTCGGGACCTGGATCTCCTGAAGGCAAGTCCGGCGCTGAGGACGGCGTTGATTCGTCGATCTCCTTGGGATGAGGAGTCGTGAAGACCACCGTCTCAACCAGAACGACCTCCGCGTGACGCTGATACCAGGTGGTGGCGCTGGCCAGTTGCCACAATCGGGTCATCAGTTGCGCGAAGACGATGAGCTCCAGCAGAACGAAGGACAGCGGCAACGACGTTGGCGGCAAATGCGCCCAGATCACCAGCCCGATGACCAGCGTCACCCATGCGACTAAGCTGATGCAGAAGTAAATCCGGAAAAGATGCCGCGAGTCATGCCAGGTAATGCGCCATGCCATCCACAGATTACGCCACATGCCGCGTTCGTTCCGAGCAACCGCACGCACCTGCGCGATATCGAACCACAGCCGCACCCAGAGAGCGAGCAGCAGGAAAATCAGCATCGCTCCCCAGCCCAGGAAGATGCCGACCTGGTCGGCGATGGCGCGGTCTCCAATGTGGTCGGCCAGCTTGCTCAGGCCCTGATAGATCATGCCAACGACCGCGAACGGAATGATCGACAAGAGCATCAGCCGCACGAATCGCCAGAAGAACGCGCCCGAAGCGGCGAAGAAGTCGCCAGTATTGAGCCGGCGGTCCTGGCGATAGGTCTCAAGAATTCCGCCGGTCACCAATATCATGAACAGGAAAAAGAGAAACGCGAAGACGTAGGAGCTGGTGGTATAGCGAATGAGGTCGACATCGTGCAACCGGAACAACTCGCTGAACATGCCCAGGTCGAAGCCGTCGCTGAGTTTCTGTCCCGCCAGGGAGTGGGACAGCACGTGCGCCGTTCGTATCGCTGCGGGAGCCGCGCCCAGAGCTCCGCACACCGCGTTAACGACGAACACCCACCAGAGAACGCCTTGCCGCCGCCACAGGAGACTGAATCCGGCAGCCACTGGGCCTTTCTGATCGTCTGCCATGATGCGCCTCCTAAGCCAGCCAGCTCAGCATCTGAGCCAGGAATTGGGTCAAGAACATCCAGTACGCGGCAATCTTGTGCACCGCTCCATGCTGCGAATCGGTGGTGCGGCTGTTGTTCAGATAATCGCTGTCCAGCGTCACCTGGTAGTCAGGATCGATTTGCACTGAGTCAACCTGGGCCTTCTTGCGGTACACATATCGCACCCAGCGCTCTTTGCCGTCCCAGCGCTCATAAGTGGTATCGCCGTTGTCGAACTTCACCACCGCTTCCACCGGAAAGATGAAGTCCCCTTTGCGGTGCAGGATGACTTGCGTTTCGTACTCCGTCTCGCCCTTCTTTTCTTTCAGGTTCGGGTCGAACCAGTTCACCGGATTAGAGTCGGCGCGCAGCACTTCGTAATCCAGCACCTGCGTCCCGAACAGCGCCTGGTTCCAGTACCAGCTCAGGTCCTGGCCGGCGACTTCGTTGACGGTCTTCATGAAGTCTTCCTGCGTGGGATGTGTGAAGCGGTAGCGCATGAAGTAGGTGTGCATCGCATTCCGCATGGTCTGCTCGCCGACGATCTTCTCCAGCGAGATCAACATGGTCGCAGTCTTGCCATAGCTGATGGCGCCATAGTCGCCCATGCTCATGTCCTGATAGCTATGGCGATAGAGAGGATCGATATCGGCCGCACCGAGATAGCTCTGACGCTGCAAATCGCGTTCGCCTAACTGCGCGCCCAGCCAGTTAATAACGCTGACGTTTGCACCGTAGAAGCTGTCGATCACCTTCACTTCGGTGTAGCTGTTGATACCTTCGTCCATCCAGGCGTTTTCGAACTCGTTGGTAGCCACCATCCCATACCAGTATTGGTGGCCGAACTCATGCTCGGTCACGAGGTCGATCAGGTGAACACCTTTGGGAATGTACCAGCCGCTGTCGCCGGTAATGAACGTTGGGTATTCCATTCCTCCCGCTTCGCCAGCGCCGTGCGGAGGATCGACCACGGTGATCTGCGCATACGGATAAGGTCCGTACCATTCGTCAAAGCGCTTCATGCTGTCTTTGACGCAAGTGAGGTACGGCTGCCACTGGCGTTCGTGACTGTCATAGCTCAGCAGGCGGATCTTCACCTGTCCCACGCTGCCGTCGAAGGTATCGTTGATGACCTTGAAATTGGGATCGGCCGTCCAGGCAAAGTCGTGAACATCTTCGGCGTGGAACCCGACTGTCTTGGTGCCGTTGCCGTTGTCCTGATCGGAAACCTGGACGCCGGTAGCTCCGATGACGTAATCCTTGGGCAGCGTGACCTTGACGTCAAAGGTGCCGAAGTCGGCAAAGAACTCAGTCATGGCGTGGAACTGATGGCAATTCCACTGGCCGTGCCACCACACGCCGACCTTGGGGAACCATTGCCCGGCCAGCAGGAACGTGCGCTTATAACCGGTGCGCGCGATCACCTCCGGGAAAGTGGCTTTGAACTTAATCTTGAACACGACGTCCTGACCGGGCGCGACCGGCCGCGGCAGCTTCACCTGGAAAACCGTCTTGTCGTCGGGATTGCCGTCGTCGGGCGAGACGAACTTCATCTGCTTCGTCAGATCGCCCATGCCGACGACTTCGAACGACGTCACGTCGTTGGCTCCATAGTCTTCCGGCTTCCATGTTGCCAGGCTGCTGGTGCGGAAGTTGCCGTCGCGGTGGGCTTCGTGAATCCAGGTGGCCTTCGGCTGAAAGGCATTCAGATAAAGGTGAAACGGAAACGTATCGAGCGCCTGGCCAGTGAGGTTGTGATAGGTCAGCGTCTCGGTGGCAGTCACCGTGTGTGTCGGCGGATCGTATGCTGCATCGATTTGGTATGCGACGACGCGTTGCGAGAGCGGTCCCTTGACTGCGGGCGCAAACGGACTCTGCGCCGCCGCCAGGGCGGAGCAGAACAACACAGCCAGACACAAGCGCACCACCAACTGCCGTTTCATGGTCAACCTCCCAGCATTCTCCACTGAAGTCTCATTAGGCTTTAGGAGTCGAATCAACCGTTCCCGCAAATACTAACGTATCGCTTCATTTAGCAAGCCAGTGTACACTCTGCCGCCAATTGGTGACTACGCGGGCCGAGCCGCTCAAGTTCCATCCGGGACGAGTCGTTCGTTCGGCGGGACCTGGCGCATCAGCACAGCGCTCTAGGCAGATCTACGTATGGAGATCAGAATGATTCCTGGCGTGGCCGTACCGGGTGTGAGCGGCAAAGCTATGCTTCGCGTCAAATACGTATCGTTAGCAGCGTGTGTGAGAGAAGCTTCGGCGGAGAGGATAGACGAAGCGCGTAGGAATCTAAGAGGCGAACCCGAAAGTCCTCGGGGTCGCCCCGCCCGCTATGCCAGCTCTGTGGGCCTTGATTGAAGGCGTGTGGCCGCGCCAGAAGAGTCCGCCATGAACATCTCCGACACGACCGCCCGCCAAAATGTTGGTTAAGTCAGCTGGCCCGCGACCTGCGTGAACACTTGGTTGATTGAAGAAGCCAAGATACCCATACCAGCCAGGGCACCCAAGGCAACTATCAACGCGATCAGTCCGTACTCGATCAGGTCCTGACCTGATTCTTCCTGGTGCAGATTCTTCAACATGTCGATCATCTGAGAATCTCCTTTTTCTTGACGCGGTGGACCGTTCAAGAGTGATCCATCAACCTGGCCGAAAGGTCCCCAAAGGTCATTTGCATCAACTCGTGAATTGTCAGGGCATAGTACTGACCATGAAGTGCAGTGTCCAGACCACTGACGACCGCTCTCCAGCCTGCCACCTTTAGGCTATACTCTGGGCCCCGTCCAGCTTCAGTTGCCGCTCGTTCTGCACGGTAAATGTTGGGCTTACGCAAGTTTCTGCTTCCGCCGCATCCGATGTCCCAAATCCACGAGAGTCCGCTCCTGTCGCGAGTGGAGACCTCAAGACGCCGTCGAACAACTCCTGCTAAACTCGCGGCAATGCGTGTTCTCGGCATCGATTGCGGCGGCGAATACACCGGCTACGGAGTTGTGGAGCAGGACGATCAGGGCTGCCTTCGCCATCTTTGCAGCGGGGCTATTCGACTTTCGCCGCGCGACGCACTGGAACTCCGCCTGAAGACGATCTGCGAAGGACTCGCCGAAATCATTGCCACATATTCTCCGGAGCAGGTCGCGATCGAAGACGTGTTCTACGCCGTCAACGTGAAATCGGCGCTCAAGCTGGGCCACGTTCGAGGCGTTGCCATGCTGGTCGCCGCGCAAGCTGGTCTTGCAGTTGTCGCCTACTCACCGCTGTCCATCAAGTCGGCTGTAGTCGGCTACGGCAGAGCGGAGAAATCGCAAGTGCAACTCATGGTGACGCGCTTGCTGGACCTGCCAGGACCGCCACAATCCGCCGATGCCGCCGACGCTCTCGCCATCGCCATCTGCCATCTGCACACCGCCGCGACGTTGCACCGGCAGCAAACTGGCGCGCGCTGATAGAATCTCTCCTCAGAATGAGACGGTGGTTCCTCCCGCTGCTTTTCGTGCAGGCGTTGTCAGTGCTGGCCCAGCAGCCCACTGCTGTTCCGGCTCCTGCTGTCCCAACTCAGCCGTCGGTGCGCTTCAGCTTTGACTGGAGCCAGGGCTTTCCCTGGCAGACGTACAGCGTCACCGTTCAGTCCGACGGCAAGTGCCGCTTCGACGGAACCCCTCACGCCGATGAGACCAACGATACCGACCCTTACCAGCAGGACTTCACCATGTCAGCGGCAAACCGGCAAAAGATCTTCGACCTGGCGCAGAAGCTGAATTACTTCCGGGGCGATTTTGCTTCCCCCATGAAGCACATCGCGCAGACGGGGCAGAAGACGCTGCGGTACCAGTCGCCGCAACTCCAGGGCTCGACCACGTACAACTGGTCGCAGAACTCAGACGTGGAGGAACTGACGCGCCTTTTCACGGCGATTGCCATGACCATCGACTTTGGCCGCAAGCTGGCCTTTCAGTATCGCTTTGACAAGCTGGGCATGGACAAGCTGCTGAAGGAGTTGGAGGATCAGCAAGCCAGCCACGGTGTCGAGGAGCTCGCTATCATCGCGCCCATGCTGCGCAAGATCGCCAATGATCCCAACCTGATGAACATCAGCCGGCAAAGCGCCGAGCGCCTGTTGCACAACCAGGGGCAGCCGGCTGCGCCCGCGCCGAATCCTGCCGCACAATAGGGACCTGCCGTTCGTCCGCATAAAGAGGTTCTACACAGTTCGTCACAACACTTTGACAACGTCACAAGGCGAATTCCCGAATCCTCGCCCCGGAACTGGTGTTTAATATGAGTAGACAGAGAAGGCCTCGACGAGGCTTGTCCAGCCACTCCGATACCGTCTCTCAGGTTCAGGAAGCACCGGCCCAGGAGTACTAACATGACAAGGCACTTCGTTTCCGCATTGTCTGCCCTCGCAGCATTTGTTTTGGCCGCCGGCTCACTCGCAGCCGTCGCCGACTCGCATGTCAGGATCGTTCGCCTCAGCTCCATCGAAGGACAAGTTCAAATGGATCGCGCTGCCGGCGCAGGTGTGGAGAAGGCCATTCTCAACACGCCCATCGTCGAAGGCACGCGCCTGGTGACGGGCAGCGATGGCTTGGCCGAGATCGAGTTCGAGAATCAGAGCGCGCTGCGCTTGACCGAAGATTCCGAAGTAAAGTTCTCCAAGCTCTTGATGAATGATGCTGGCGTTAAGATCGACCAGATCGAGGTGGTCAAGGGGCTGGTTTATCTCGATACCGCGTCGAAGGGCGACGACGTCTATCGCCTGATGGTCGGCAGTAAGAGTTTTCTGGTGCACCGCGACACCGATTTGCGACTGAGCGCCGGCCCAGATCAGATCCAGGTTGCCGTCTTCAAAGGTGAGGTTCAACTGGAGAACCAGCAGCAGCCGGTGATCGTCAATAAGAAGGAAACTCTGACCCTGGCTGGCAACAGCGGAACGAACTACGGCGTCGCCAAGGGTGTAGAACCGGTGCGTTTCGATGCATGGAACAAAGAGCGCGAAGCCTACAGCAATACCTATGCTGAGAATCAAGGTTACGGCGGACCGAATCGCGCCTACGGCATGCAGGACCTCAACTACTACGGCAACTTTTTCTACGCCGGCGGCTACGGGTACGCTTGGCAGCCGTTCGGCTTTGCCAACGCAATGATGAGCTGGAGCCCCTACAACAACGGAGCCTGGATGTTCTATCCCGGCATGGGCTATTCGTGGGCCTCGGCCTATCCGTGGGGCTGGTTGCCATTTCACTATGGCTCATGGGCTTTCATCAATGGCGCAGGATGGGCCTGGTTGCCGGGTAGCAACTACGGTGGCCAATGGTACGCATCCAGCTTCCAGAGCGTTCCTCGCGTTACCCGAGCGCCCGCAGGCTGGACGGCAGCTACTCCTCCGGCTGTTACGGCAGCGACGAACTTTGCCCGCCCGACCGTGCTGGTGGGCAAGGCTGGCGCAAATCCGCTCTCAATTCCAGGAGGACGGATTCCACCAAACTTCGCCAGCCTGGTTCCCGGACGAACAGCCGGATCGGCCGTGGCAGCACAGAGTTTTGCCAAGCCGAATGCGAGCAATGCAGCGGCTCACGGAAATGTGTTCGCCGCGAATGACAGCGGCATGAACGCGGTACATCGTGGCTCAGCGCATGTGTTTGCTCCGCCGCAGGTCAGCTCTGCTGCCGTGAGCTCCTATGCACCTGCCATCTCTTACGGAGCAGGATCAGGAGGAGGCGTCATTGGGCGTCCTGGGAGCAGCGGCACCGCTGCACCGGCGGCTCACGCCTCGTCGGGTCCGCCTTCGAAGTAAGGGAACTGAAGCAGAAAAGGGACGGGCCCCTCGCGGCCGTCCTTTTTGTCTTAGCGGGACTGCTTACTCAATCGCGGGCGTCAAGCGATGGCGGTCGCCCTTCAGGATACGAGCCGGTACTGCCTGGCGCGCTCGCTCTTCCTGATGGCAATTCCAGCACAGGGGCCGCATATTTTGCAGCGTCGCCTGCAATTCATCCAGATACATGTCCCGCAGCTCAAATATTTTCTGCTGCTCATTGAGCACGGCCAGGCGGCTGCGGCGCCAATCGGACGGTGACAGCGCGCGCGTGCAAACGGCGCAGCTCTTGCCTTCGTACCATTTGGTCAGCAGGCGTTCGACATTCTCAGGTGAAGGATCGAGTTGCGCCAGACACTCCTGTCCGCAATCGCCCTTTTCCGGCCAGCGTGTGCACGATTCCAGCCGGGAATGTTCCTGTCCACGCAATGCCGACCAGAACGCGAACTTCCTGTCGACCTCTACATCGACGGGTTGCCCGGAGTCCGGGCAGACGACCGGCTGGCGGCCACGGTTCTGGTAGTAATTCTGCAAGCTCACCACCACCGGAAGGCCGGTGACGAGAATTGCGCCAAGGAAGAAAAGCACGATGGGGAAAATAGCAAAGGTCAACATAAAGCACCTGCGGGCCGCTGTGGCAGCCTCTAGGGCGTTTATATCGCCGTTGTCACAGGGATTCCGTGATGCGGCGCACAGGGGGGTGTGACGTGGTGGAAGCCAAGCCGGACCAGGTGCCCTTTTCAAGAACAGGCGATTCGTATCCAGGTACTTCCCTGTTTGGCCCAACACGGCGTATCTGAAGGGGTCGGTACCCATTGCGGCTTCCCGTTGGATA
>Ga0187857_10004569_pt1 | contig 10316 bp, 8 predicted proteins | sample June2016WEW_8_10_FD_132984 | JGI IMG/M metagenome (GOLD analysis project Ga0187857, IMG submission 132984) | Peatland microbial communities from SPRUCE experiment site at the Marcell Experimental Forest, Minnesota, USA - June2016WEW_8_100 | ecosystem: Environmental > Terrestrial > Soil >...
CTCGCCGACCCCGAGATCACCAGCCCCGAGACCCGCGTCAAGGTGACACCCCGGGCGGCGCGTGGCGTGGGGTGCGTCGAAGCTCCGCGCGGCACGCTCATCCACGACTACGAGACGGACGCCGAGGGCATGTTGACCAACGTCAATCTCATTGTGGGCACCACGCACAACAATGCCCCCATCAACATGTCGGTCACGCAGGCGGCCAAGGGATTGATCCGCGGCGGCAACTACGACCAGGGCATCTTGAACACCGTGGAGATGTCCATCCGCGCCTACGATCCCTGCTTCTCCTGCGCTACTCATCGGCTGGATGGAAAGCTCTCGGTGAAGGTGGACATCATGGGAGCGAATGGCAAGCTCCTCGACTCGTTCGCGAACTAGCGCTTAGCCGTTCGGTTTTGTGACTCCACTTTGCTTGTGTCGCAATGTGTCTCCCTCACCCCTCCGGGATTTGAAATTTCAGATTCCGGAGGGCGGGTGAGGGGCTGGGAGGAAGGCGACGGTGCCAGACCCGGATCAAGATGCACTCCCCGACTTTTGCCGCAAGCCGACACTCATCCTCGGTTGCGGCAATACCCTGTTCGGAGACGACGGCTTCGGCTGCGCGGCGGTGGAGTACCTGGAAACCCACTACGCGCTGCCCGAGGAGGTCTGCCTTCTGGATGTCGGTACGGGCGTTCGCAAACTCCTGTTTACGCTCTGCTTGAGCCCCGCGCGCCCCCGGCGCGTGCTCATCGTGGATGCGCTCGACGTCGGCCGCGCTCCGGGCGAACTGTTTGAGATCGCCCCGGAGGACATTCCACCCCTCAAATTGGACGACTTCTCCCTGCACCAGCTCCCTACCTCCAACCTGCTGCGCGAGCTGCAAGAGCAGTGCGGGGTGGAGGTGCGCGTCCTCGCCTGCCAGACAGCGCCCTTGCCCGACGAGGTGCGCCCGGGCCTGTCGGAGCCGGTACGTCGCGCCCTGCCCCAGGCCGCCGAACGGGTCGCCGCTCACTATTTTCACGCTCGCCAGAGATTTATGTAAGGTAGTAAAATATTTCTGGAGTAAAGGATAAGGGGATGCCCAGCGCCCGTACCGCCGAGCTCATCAACGACTTCCTGGGGAGCACGCAGGTCTTCGCCTCTTCCGTGAACAACGTCATCGAAAAGCGCTTGCTGCGGGAGGTCGGGCCCCGGCAGCTCACCTCATCCCAGTTCAAGCTGCTCAAACTGGTCGCGCTAACGGATGCGCAGATGATCGGCGACGTGGCGGCGTTTCTCGGCGTAAGCAACGCGGCCGCCAGCAAGGCCGTGGACAAGCTCGTCCGCCAGGGCCTGCTACTTCGCAATGAAGCCCAGAGGGACCGCCGCGCCGTCCAACTTTCCCTCACCGCCTCCAGCCGCCGGGTGCTGGCTGCCTACGACGCGGCGAAGGACCGGAAGCTCGCCAGCGTCTTCCGCCAGTTTTCGCCGCAAGACCTGCGCCGCACCGCCGACTTGTTGGACCGCCTTTCGGCCGGTATTGTAGACCACACGGCCCAGGCGGAGGATCTCTGCCTGCAGTGCGGCATCTATTACCGCAAGAAGTGCTTGGTGAGGCAATTGGTCCGCCGCCACTGTTTCTACCACCGGCACCAGAGCCGCGAAAACGCCCAGGCCGCTCCGCGGGGCAACGGGTCCCGATAGTCACCACGCAACCTCCGCGCGCGGAGCAAGCGCGCCTCGGGAGAGCTATCATGTGCCTGGCAGTCCCCGGAAGAATCCTGGAAGTGGAAGAGGGCGACGGCAGCCGCATTGCCCGCGTGCAGTTTGGCGGCATCACCCGCCCCGCCTACCTGGACTTTGTACCCGAGGCCGCCGTGGGCGACTACGTCATGGTCCATGTGGGCTTCACCATCAGCCGCGTGAACGCGGAAGAAGCCGCGCGCACATATGAGCTGCTAAAGGAGATGGGGCTGCTGGAGAGCGAACGGCGGGGCCCGGCGTCGAGTCAAGACCCCAGGGGAGGAGCAGCTTGAAGTACATCGACGAGTACCGCGCTGAGCGCCTCGCCCGCACCCTGGTGGCGGAGATCGCCCGGCGGGCAAACCCACACGCTGATGCGCTACGGTATCGACGAGCTGCTCCCTTCCCGCATCGACCTCGTGCACGGCCCCGGCTGCCCGGCCTGCGTGACGGAGCTCGAGACCATCGACCAGCCCATTCAGCTTGCCTCCCGCCCCGACGTGACCCTGGTCTCTTACGGCGATACGCTGCGGGTGCCGTGGTCCCATTCCGACCTCTTCCGTGTGAAAGCCGGCGGCGGTGATGTGCGCGCGGTTTACACGCCCGTGGAAGCGTTGAAGGTGGCGCGCACGCACGCGGAGCGCCACGTGGTGTTCTTCGCGATCGGATTCGAGACCACCGCTCCCGCCACCGCCATGGCCGTCTGGCAAGCCCGGCGCGAAGGGCTCAAGAACTTCTCGATGCTGGTGTCACATGTGCTTGTTCCCCCGGCCATTCGCCTGCTGCTGAGTTCGCCGGCCACGCGAGTCCAGGGTTTCATCGCCCCGGGCCACGTCTGCACGGTGATGGGGTATAGTGAATACGAGGCGCTGAGCCGGGAATCCCGCGTGCCCATCGTTGTGGGCGGATTCGAGCCTCTCGATCTGCTCGAAGCCATCTCCTTGCTCGTCGCCCAGCTCGAAGCCGGACGTGCGGAGGTCGAAAACCAGTACGTGCGCTCCGTCTGCTACGCGGGGAATCTGCCCGCGCAGCGCATCATGGCCGGGGTCTTCGAAGTCTGCGACCGCAAGTGGCGGGGCGTGGGCCCCATCCCGGAGAGCGGCCTGCGGCTGCGCCCGGATTTCGCCGCGCACGACGCCGACCAGGTGTTCGAGTTGTCGTAGGTAGCGGTGGACGAACCGGCCGAGTGCATCAGCGCCCAGGTGCTGCAAGGGCTGAAAAAGCCCGTCGCTTGCCCGGCCTTCGCGCGCATCTGAACGCCGGAGAACCCGCTCGGCGCGCCCATGGTCTCTGCCGAAGGCGCCTGCGCCGCTTATTATCACTATCGCCGGCACGCCGTCAGAGCGTAAGGAGAACCGCCTTGGGCAGCTAGCATAAAACCGTCCCGCAGTCCAGTTGCCCGGCCCCGTTGCCCGCTAAAGATCAAGTGCTGTTGGGCCACGGGAGCGGCGGCAAGCTCACGGCGGAGCCTCACCTCTTGGCTTGATTCGTTGCAAATCGCTGCTGGCTGCACACTTGTGATGCCCCCTCAGGATTCGGCCTGGGAAGTCGCCTTCCCGTCTAATGAGCGCCACTCACTTTGCATATACCGGCCTACTCGTAGAATTGCAATCCCTGGCCCTCCCGAAGTCCCGCACGCGGAAGTTTGCGGTGGCATAGCAGTCGAACGGATTGATCGTGCCGTCGAGTATCCAACGGGACTTCATCACGAACCTCTCCAAGGGGCTAGCTTACTCCTGATCCAGATCCTCGTCTTCGTTTTCGCTGGCGTGTTGCAAATCGCGCGAAGTGATGCGTTCACAATGGACGGCACGCATCCTGATCTGGAGCCGCCTGATGAGCGATCGCCACTGCCGCTACTGCCAGCAATCCTTCCAGCTTTCCAGTTATCATCCCCACCAGCTTGTCTGCAGTCGACCTGATTGCCAGGGGCAGCGCTGGCGGGAGTAACACCGCCGCAAGCTTCACACCGATGCCGAGTATCACCGGGTCTGTCGAGATAGTCAGCAGAAATGGCGGACCTGTCATCCCGCCTATCCCCGGCAGTACCGGCAGACTCACCCTGAGTCCGTGCAGCGAAACCGGCAAGGACAGCGCCGGCGAGACCGGCAGCGCCACCTGCAGAATCTTGTAAAGAACAACTTAGCTCTCGACCTAAAGCATTCCGCTGCCGAGGTTTGGCTGCTGGGGCCGCAGGTCCAGAATCTTGCAAAGAACAACTTAGCTTTCTCCCAAGTCCTAATTCTTCAAACAGTTCCGTTCAGCCCGGCGCCCCCGGTGGGTTCTTGAAAAGAACATCCCTCTGGTGTTACCCGCTGCACTGCTTTACAAGAGACCCATGCTGAATGCCGACCGCATTAACGAAATTCACCGGCTGTACCACAGTGAGCATTGGTCTGTCCGGAAGATCGCCCGCCACTTGCACTTGGCACGAAAAACCCTCCGGAAGTACTTGCACTCGCCAGTGCAGGCGCCAGCTCACCGTCCGCGAGCTACCAAGATCGATCCTTTCAAGTCGGCCGTCGCCAGCTTGCTGGAGCAAGATCCGAGGGCCAGTTCCGTCGTCATCCTGCAGCGGTTACGACCCCTTGGTTATGAAGGTGGTATTACGATCCTGCGGGATTACGTCAGCCAACTGCGCAGCCCTCTGCATCCGCCCCGCGCCTTCGTGCGCATGGAGCCCGCTCCCGCTGAGCGCTTCGAGGTCGACTGGGGCCACTTCGGCACCCTCGACTATGCCGGCGACAAGCGGAAGCTCTATGCCTTCTGCTTGGTCGAGGGGCACAGCCGGATGCTCGATCTGGAGTTCACTCACAGTCAGAGCTTCGAGACCTTCGTCCGTTGCCACCTGCATGCCTTTGAGTCTTTGCACGGCGTCGCCCGCGAATGCTGGTATGACAACCTCTTGACGGTTGTCGCCGAGCACGTCGGTACCTTGGTCCGCTTTAATCCGCGCTTCCTGGCCTTCGCCCGCGAGTGTGGCTTCTTTCCCCGAGCCTGCAACCCGGCGGCGGGCTGGGAAAAAGGCAAGGTCGAACGCGGGGGCATCGGCTATGTCCGCCAGAACTTCTGGCCGCTACGCCAGTTCACCGACCTCTCCGATGTCAATCGCCAGGCGCGGGAGTGGCTGGACGAAGTGGCCAACCAGCGCCAGCACCGCGAAACCCGCCAACGACCCTGCGATCGCTTTCGCCCGGATTGTCTACGACCCCTGCCGGCCCTCACTCCCGATTATCGCGACACGGCTGAAGCCTTGGTGCAAAAGGATCTTCGCCTCCAGTTCGACGGCAATCGTTACTGCGCCCCGCCTCATCTGGTGGGCCAGCGTCTTACCGTCAAAGCCGACGCTTCTTCGGTAACGCTTTATCACCGTAACCAGGAAATCGTCCGTTACCCTCGCTGTTGGCGGCGCGGTCAAACCCTTGGTGCGGCGCGCTTCGAGAAAGAGTTGCTCGCCCATCGCGCTGCCGCCCAGCGCTCTCAAGCCCAGCAGCGCCTGATCGCCCTGCTCGCCAGCAACTGCCCTCAGGAAACTGTCGAGGGCTACCTCCGCGGGCTCGCCGATTGCAATCGTGGTCTCGCCCGGCAAATCACCGAACTTCTCCAGCTGATTCACCAATACGGCCCCGAGGCAGCGGCGGGGGCTCTCCAGAAAGCATTCACCGCCCGCGCCTTTGGAGCCGACTACGTCGCCAATCTCCTGCGGCAGCAGCTCTCGCCTCGGAATCCCCAACCCCCTTTACAGCTCCGCGATCCCGAGCTGAACCAACTGGTGACTGATCCCTTGTCGCTGCTGGATTACGACGCCTTCATCCTGGAAGCCCGAAAGGAATCACATGACTCCCTTGCAACAGAAGCTCGAACAACTGAAACTCTCGACGATGAGCCAGCACCTGGAGCCGACGCTGAAGGAAGCGGCGACCAAGAACTTTAGCGTCGCTGCCACTCTGGAAAGCCTCGCCGATCTCGAACTGGAGGCCCGCAACCGCCGCGCTGTCGAGCGACGATTCCACCTCTCCCGCCTTCACGCTCAGCCCGGCATCGACACCTTTCACTTCCAACACCATAAGTCCCGGATGCAAAGCAAGAGCCGCATCCTCCGGCTCCTTGATCTCAACTTCCTGCGCGAAGGCACCAACGTGGTTCTCATCGGGAATCCAGGGACCGGCAAGACTTACCTTGCCCAAATCCTGGGCTGGCGGGCCTGCCAAGCTAATGTTCGGACCCTTTTCACCTCCGCCATGGACATGCTGAATCACCTGCTGGCTTCCCAGGTCGATCATTCCCTCGTGCGTAAACTCCGCTTCTACACCGAGCCCACCTTGCTCATCTGTGACGAACTCGGGTATCTCTCGCTCGACCAGCAGACTTCGAACCTTTTCTACCAGGTCATCTCCACCCGCCACAGCCAGCACAAGAGTACGGTTATCACCACCAACACCGCTTTCTCCGAGTGGGGCAACATCCTCTTCAACACCACCATCGCTACGGCCATCGTCGACCGGTTGGTGGAAAACTCCGAGATCTTTCTGCTGGGCGGGGAGAGCCTGCGCAAAGCTCAGAAGACCCAGTCGCCGGCTCCATCCTGACCCGACCGGGTCTTCTCAGGCGCCGCTCTGTGCGATAGCCCTGACCGGAGGAGTCCGGCGGGCGAACCCCTGAAAGGGCGGGATACCGCTGGGCGCGCACGGCCTTGCCTACGACGAGCAGTACGTGTGGGATTGATAAGGATTGTTCCGCCCCTTCAGGGCTCAGGTGTCGATGGAGGCATTGCTGACCCAGGCCTTCAGCCTGGGCTTCGTCAGATCGCCCCTTTGGGGCTCACCTGCCCACACCTCGAGACTCAGCCTTACCGGCTTTTGGAGCGCAGCGGGGTGGGACAGGGTGGGCCAGCTTGAGCGCAACGTCCGATAATCGCCCAGCATGCTGCCAAACACTACAAGTTGGCGCGGGTATTGGCCCGTGGCGGCCCGCTGCCTCCTTATTCGCGCATGTGCAACGCACTTCAACGACGAGGCCGCATATCAACCAAGCGGATTATTTCCGAGTGGCGCGTGATCCAGGCTTGAACGTAAGAGGCGAGACACAGATCACATGTACGGCTTGCCGACTATACGTGCAAGTGGCCGCCGACGTCAAAGGCGGAGCCGGAAGAGACTGGGATAGTTTCCGAGTCGCCGACCATCCGCCCGGAACCACGAGGCGGCATATCGGCGGGATGGGCGTTTCAAGGCCAACTGGATTGTTTAGCTCCGGGCTACGACGGCCTTCGTGCCGCGTTTCAAAAGGAAACGAGGCGTCGCGCGGACGAAGCCCAGCCGGGCAAAGTCCCCCGTGGTCCTTGAGCCCCAAAGGGGCGATCTAACAAAGCCCAGGCCAACGGCCTGGGTCAGCACTCCGAGCCCTGAAGGGGCGACCTACCCAATCTCCCAGACCAACCTTCACCACGGAGGCACTGAGGCACAGAGGAAAACCCGCGGATGCTCCGCGCCACAGGCGCCAGGACGGGCTCCCTTCCTAATTCAGGAGGGGGGCGGCGCGTCCGGGCCGGGGGGTAGTTAAGAGATTCAGGACGGGGCGGCGGCTTCCCGGCCGGGGGTAGTTACAGGATCCTAATTCCCAATCCCTAATCCTTAGTGGAAGGCGGCGGAAGCTTAGATGTCGGCAAATCGGTAATGTGGTGCCTGTCCCGGTCTTCCTGAAAAATTTGATCGCATTACATTTGACGATTGAGATATAATAGTTTTGTACGAGCGCCACCTCTGCGCGGGTCGCAAGCTTTGCGCTTCCTACCCCGAGTCAGTGATGTGCCGTGCGCCATTTCTCTAGAGGAGCCGCCTTTACCTGCTCCTCCGAAGGAGGCAATATGCCGATTTCCACCCATCCGGTGGATCCCCGGGAAACGCTTCCCATGTCGGTCGAGAACATGACTTTCATGCTCGACCGGCTGCACCGCGATTGCTCCCCCCTCCAGTACATCCGTGAAATCACTCAGAATGGCATTGAAGCTATGGGAGTCCTCACTCCGAGTCGAGGCGAGATCATTTGGGACGTAGATTGGAATCGCTATGCGCTCACCCACACTTACAAGCTGGCGGCAATTGACACAGGGGTTGGAATGACAGGCGAGGAGATGATTCGATACATTAACAGCCTGTCATCCTCCATCCATGCTCAGTCCATGGAGGCCAATTTCGGCGTCGGTGCGAAGATCGCAGCCGTGCCGCGAAATCAGGAAGGGATCATTTACTTAAGTTGGAAGAACGGGCACGGTTACATGGTGCATATCTGGCGTGACCCAGCGACTGGAGTCTACGGTTTGCGGCGCTTTGAGCGGCCAGACGGAAGCGTTGAGTACTGGACTGGCGTCGAGGACGCAATTAAGCCGGAGCAGATTGACAAGCACGGCACCATGGTCATTCTATTGGGAAACCGCGAGGACGAGAACACGGTCCAAGCACCACCTGGGACGCCGATGCCGTCTCGATGGATTCTAAGGTACCTCAATAGCAGGTACCTCCGGTTTCCAAAGGGGATTACAGTCAAGGCGCGGGAAGGATGGGAGCTGCCAAGGGGTGACTCTCACAATTTCTTGCGTACCGTCACAGGCATGAAGGCTTGGCTGGACAAGAACTGTACAGAGCAGGGTAGGCAAGAGATATCAGGCGCGGCTGCCCATTGGTGGATTCTGAACGAAAAGCTGGACCTAGATGCCGGTCACCACACAAGTGGGGGCCACATGGCGGCACTCTACCAGGAAGAGCTATACGACATGCAAACGGGTCGCGCCGGGGTCGCCCGTCTACAAGCGTTCGGTGTAATCTTCGGGCACCAACGCGTTGTGATCTATGTTGAACCCCGGAATGGAGCTGGCAACAGCGTCGTTTCGAATACCGCGCGAACCACGTTGTTGTTGAACGACGAACCCTTGCCTTGGGCTGAATGGGCTGCCGAATTCAGGAACGCGCTGCCCGAGCCGATTAAGTTGCTGGTCGAGGAACTGAGCGCTACCTCGGCTGGAAGCGACCATAAACAATCGATTCGGGACAGGCTGAAGCAGATCATGGAACTGTTCAAGCTCACTCGCTACCGGCCCGTCAAAAATGGAACCGTCACGGTCGGTGATCAGATCGGGATCGGCGGGGCTTCAGGGGACGGTGAGGACAGGCAACCTTCATCCAGACCCCGCAAAAGCGGCGGCGGTGGCGGAGGGAGAGCTGGTGACATTTACGCCCTCTTTCAGACATTGGTTGGTGAATCTGCTCAAGAATTGAAGAGTCCCGTTCCCGAGCCGGCCGTGCAATGGATCTCTGCCAAAGATGGCACACGTACGCCGCCTGATTTGGAAGATAGAGCCGCAAAATATCTACCCCAGCAGAACTTGCTGATGATCAACGCCGACTTCCGCATCTTTACTGACATGGTCGAACGCTGGGTGCAGAAATACTCGCACGTAACGGGTGCACGCCCCATCATCGAGTCAGTCGTTCGAGAATGGTTTGAGCAGCAGTTGGTAGAGGCCATCATGGGAAGCTTTGCACTGCGTGGGTCACCGCAATGGACAATGCAGGACTTGGAAAAGCTCTGGAATGAGGAGGCGCTAACCACGGCAGTGCTGCCTCGTTACCATGTGGATGTCAACGTCAAGCGTGCGCTTGGGGCCAAAATTGGCTCACTTAAGGATCAGGCGGTGGGTGCGTAACCGCGGCGGGTCGCCAACGCATAGCCGAGTTGCGCGAATTGGCGGTATTGAGAGGGCACCTATCTGATGACAGGCAGAGTGTCGCAGAGACCTGCAGCCTAAGAATACTAAAGTGTTCTACGAGGAGGTTTATGCATATCTACCCACTGAGTCGTTTAGTGAATGCACACCCTGTCTGTTGGGAGGACTTGCTGAAGTCCATTGAGGAAGGCAAGGAATTTGCTTTCAGCTGGTACCAACCCTTACGCGAGGCGGTGGTGTCGTACTGCCAAGCGAGAGGTTCCAACCGCAATCTTGTTGTAAAGCGTATGCGTGCCCAGGCATTGGCTACCTGGAGATCGAACGGGCCCAAGGTCGCCAAAGCAAATGAAGACGCATTTGATGTATTTGAAAGCTCCTTCTACCCTCGCATTAAGAGCTTTCAGCGCGAATTCTTAAGAGATCGGCAAACGGAAGTTCCCTTCGAAGGACTTCTCATTACCGGAGCGCCACATTTTAAGGCTATCGATGAGAACGACGAGGAGCAATTTGTTTTGCTCCTTCCGGCTAAGTGGACGAGGAATGACGTTAGAGCATACCTCGAGCTCCTGTCGGTGATCATCGAAGCTAGATTTCCGAAGTCATCTAAAAGCATCTGGTGTATGGATTTGCGAAGTGGTAAAGACGTTAACTGGCGAGGTCCGAACAAGCGGATGCGGACGAAGTGCGCCAAGGCGGCCCGGCTATTTAAACGGCTTGGACAAGCGCCGCGTACGCCATAGCCCGCTCTTACAGGTCAGCAAGTAGATTCTCTCTTCAATTTCAAGAGGTTTTTCTTTCTAGAAGGGTACGGGAAACCTCTTTCTTTTTGAAGGTCAGGAAGCGACGAGAGCACAGGTCACCTCCTGGGCAGGGGCGGAGTTAA
>Ga0187857_10004576_pt1 | contig 10310 bp, 7 predicted proteins | sample June2016WEW_8_10_FD_132984 | JGI IMG/M metagenome (GOLD analysis project Ga0187857, IMG submission 132984) | Peatland microbial communities from SPRUCE experiment site at the Marcell Experimental Forest, Minnesota, USA - June2016WEW_8_100 | ecosystem: Environmental > Terrestrial > Soil >...
CTCTGTTGAACGCCCGCCGCCTTCCAAAACGAATTCCGGGCGAAGACGGGTAGCGTTCAAGCCACGGCCGGGAGAGAGAACGGCTGGAAAGATATATCGTGATACGATAGAATGAAGTCATGGCTGCGAAGATTACAGACGGGGAATACCGGGCGCTGGCGGAGCTACGCTACCGTATACGGCGGTTTTTGCAGGAAGGCGACGCGACGGCGCTGCAGGCGGGACTTGAGCCGCAGCAGTACCTTTTGCTGCTGGCGATCCGGGGCATGCCCGATGGGCAGGAAGCCACGATCCGGCCGCTGGCGGAGCGGCTATCGCTTCGCCATCACAGCACGGTGGAGCTGATCGACCGCATGGAAGCGCGTGGCTATGTGCGGCGGACACGAGACCGGGAGGACCGGCGGCAAGTGCTGGTGTCGCTGCAACCGCGCGGGGAGAAACTGCTGCAGCAGGTGGTGGAGCAGCGCATCATCGAGCTGCGATCGAATGGCCGGGCCTTGGTGGAGGCCATTGATGCGCTTCTGGAGCCCAAGCAGACGGGGCGGAAGCGGCGGAGGGCGAAGAAATCCTCCAGGCACAATTGAGGGCCGAGATGCCGACGGCGGTTTGAGGCGCTTCTGGCTTGTTGGGCGACTGAGCTGCGTGTCGAGGTTAGAAACCGCCGCCACCGCCACCGCCGAAGCCGCCACCCGAGAAGCCTCCACCGCCGCCGAAGCCGGAGCCTCCCGAACTACGCGGTGCGGAGGCCATGGCGGTACCAGCGAGCGAAGACATCGAATTCAAGCTACTGACAAACATGTAAGGGTAGAAGCCCGGGCCAAAGTTACCCTGATACCACTGAGGCGGCTGTGTATAAATGTCTTTGAAGGCGTTGCTCCAGTTTTTCTCGACGCCGAGCGCCATGGCAAAGGGCAAAAACTTCTCGAACATTTCCGGCGTTTTGATCGTGCGATTGAAGCGGTCGGCTTCAACATGATTCAGGAAATCCTCGAAACCCAGAACGCCCTCGAGAGCGCGAGCGCCAGTTTGCGTGTGCGCGGGCATGAACCAGCCAAAGCCGCAGATAATGGCGCCGGTGAGAATGCCGGCGACGATGAATGAGAGCGGGGCCATGCCCATGTTGCGGGCGATGGCGGTGCCGCCCCAGACGAGAAGCACGGCAGCGACGACGCCAAAACCAAGATAGCCAGAACGAACGCTGTCTGGGCGGCGGTTGTAGTAGCCGTGCTCGACGAGGGAGTCGAAGATATCGTTCCGAATGCCGGGAAGGCTGGTATAGAAGCGATTGTGCAGTTCGGAAAGGGAGACGGAATCGCCGGCATTGCCGCCAGAGAACAGGCCGCTGAGAAGTGACTGCTCGTGAGGCTGCAGGGTGTTCCACTCGGCTTGGGATTTCTTCAGGTGGAAAACGTATTCCTTGCTGTGGGTCAAGCCGAGCAAGTGGTCTTTCTGCTGCTCTTCGATGACCAGATAGCCGCGCACGGCGAGATCGACGATGGAGGCGGTGATGTCCCGCATATCCACGGAATTGTCGACCAGCGTGCCGACTTCGCCCGGAGTCAGCTTCTCGGGAGGTTCGTATTGCGCAGCGATGGGCCGGAGGCGCGGATCGCGTCCCTTGGTCCACCACAACCAGAACATCAGGACGAAGGCGACGATGGGCAGAAAGAACGCCCAATTGCTGCGGAGATAGGGCCAAAACTTGTCCGCGGCGGTGGGCTCGCGGACGGCGCCCTTATCGAAGGCGACGGCGACGGTGAGGCCCTCGTGAATCCCCAGAGGCGCGGTGGTGGTGACGTCCACGCCGGTGCCAGCAACTTCCGCGGTGGCCTCGCGCCCCTTGGAGCGGAAGGAGCCAGTGAAAACGTTGGCGCGAATACCGGAGGCACCGGGAGGAAGGACAATGTGCGCGCTGGCAGCGTCAATTGGGATCTCCCACTCATCGCCGGTCACATTCCAATAGAACTCGTCGTAGTCGTCGAAGAAGCGCAAGGCGTCGCTGACGACATATTCGATGACAACGGTTTGCGTGGAATTGTCAGCGTCGGGAACGTAAATCTTGAGCTTGCGATTGTGGCCAACGCGGCTGGACTCGAATTTCAGTTTTTTGCCGTTGCCGTCCGTGATGCTCCTGACGTCGAGAAACAAGCTGTAGTTCAAGCCGCTCGGGCCGATGTATTCGACAGGGATGGTGCGGTAGACGCCGCGCCAGGGGCCACCCCTGAATTGGAAGGTGATATTTTCGGTGACGTCGACTTTTGAGTCTGGCGTGACCGTGATTTCCGAATCGAACTTCTGGATGCGAAGCTGCTTGCCCTGCGCGAGCAAATATACAGGCGAAAAGAGAAGGAGGAACAAAGCCAGCGCGCAGGGACGGGGGCGGAACATGGCACGCGTCATCGTGTATGAACTTTCTTGGTGCTCAGGCCGTGGGCGCGGCCGGGTTGCCGAAGCTGACCTTGGGCGCTTCACGCTCGGCGGCGGAAGAGACTTCAAAGAACTCGCGCTGCTTTAGACCCATCATTCCGGCAATGAGGTTGGTTGGAAACTGCAGGATTTTGGTGTTGAGGTCGCGGACAACGGCGTTGTAATAGCGGCGCGCGTTCTGGACGGTTTCTTCAATCTGCGAGAGCGAATTCTGGAGCGAGGTGAAGCTCTCAATGGCGCGGAGCTGCGGGTAGGCCTCGGCGAGGGCGAAAAGGCTTTTCAGCGCGCCAGTTAGCATGTTCTCCGCCGCGGCCTTGTCGGCAGGGCCGGTGGCGGTCATGGCGCGATTGCGCGCGTTGATGACGGCTTCGAAGGTGCCCTTTTCGTGGGCGGCATATCCCTTCACGGTTTCGACGAGATTGGGGATGAGATCGTAGCGGCGCTTGAGCTGCACATCGATGTCCGCCCAGGCGTTGTCGCAAGTGACCTTCAGCCGGACCAGGCTGTTGTACATGCCGATGCCGAAGATCACCAGGAGAACGAGGATGCCCAGAACGATGAGACCAACCATTGGTCAACCTCTTTTCGGGAGAGATGGCAAAGCGGGAACCACCTCACTATAAGGGCGTGGCGTGGCGGAGTAAAGGAAAGTTGCAGCGGGGAAGTGCCAAAAGAGCAGCAGAATTGACGCCATGTTCATGGAGCGAAGGGATTTGCGCGCGGATGGCAACGCCTGCAGGGTACCGCTGGCATATCGTTAATAATTAATATATGCTCAGGCTGGAACGTCCCTCCAGGTCAAAGCATGCTCTTCAAGACAGTCAGCGCGTCGGTGTATGGCATTGACGCCTACATCGTGGAAGTCGAGGTGGACGTGGGATCGGCGCGCATGCAGGACTTCAACGTGGTGGGCCTTCCGGATAACGCGGTGAAGGAGAGCCGCGAGCGCATCAAGTCCGCGTTGCGGAATTGCGGGTACGAGTTTCCCTACGGCCAGGGGGTGACCATCAATTTGGCGCCGGCGGACCTGCGCAAAGAAGGGTCGGCGTTTGATTTGCCGATGGCGCTGGGGCTGGCGGGCTGCCAGGGGCAATTCTTCGGAAAGACTCTGGACAAGATGATGTTCCTGGGCGAGTTGTCATTGGACGGGAGCGTGCGATCGGTGCGCGGAGCGCTCTCCGCGGCGATTACGGCCAGGGACAACGGGATGACGGCGGTGGCCGTGCCGGAAACAAACGCGCGGGAAGCGGCCGTGGTGGACGGTATTGACGTGTACGCGCTGAAGTCGCTTCCCCAAGCAGTGGACCTGGTGAATTCGCCGGAGTCGTTCAAGGCCGTAAAGGTGGATGCGCGGCAGATGCTGAACGAGGCGGCGCAGTATCCCGTGGACTTGCGGGACGTGCACGGGCAGCAGGCAGCCAAGCGGGCGCTGGAAGTGGCGTGCGCGGGCGGGCACAACATTTTATTTATCGGGCCGCCGGGCGCCGGGAAGACGATGCTGGCCAAACGCATCCCGACGATCCTGCCGCCGATGTCGCTCGAGGAAGCGATCGAGACGACGCGGATTCACAGCGTGGCGGGGACGCTGGAAAACAGCCAAGGGCTGATCGGAACGCGACCCTTCCGCTCGCCCCACCACACGATCAGCGATGCGGGGCTGATCGGGGGCGGGGCGATACCGCGGCCTGGGGAAGTATCGCTCGGTCACAACGGGGTACTGTTCCTGGACGAGCTGCCGGAGTTCCAGCGCAACGTCCTGGAAGTGATGCGGCAGCCGCTGGAAGACGGCTCGGTAACGATCGCGCGCGCGGCGATATCGGTGACGTTTCCCTCGCGCTTCATGCTGGCGGCAGCGATGAATCCGTGCCCTTGCGGGTATTTTGGGGACCCCACCCGCGAATGCCACTGCACGCCGCCCATGATCCAGCGGTACGTCTCGAAGATTTCCGGGCCGCTGCTGGACCGCATTGACATCCACATCGAAGTGCCAGCCGTGAAGTACAAAGAGTTGCGGGCGCCGGAGTCTTCGGAGGATTCCGCCACAGTGCGTGCGCGGGTGATTGCCGCAGGGGCCCGGCAACTGGAAAGATTTAAGGGTGAGAAAAAGACCTACTGCAACGCGCAAATGGCGCCGAAGATGATCCGCAAGCACTGCGCGATAACACCCGAGGGAGAAAAGCTATTGGAAAATGCGGTGACCAAGCTGGGGCTTTCCGCGCGCGCGCACGACCGCATCTTGAAAGTGTCGCGGACGATCGCGGATCTGGACGGGGCGACAAACATCGAAGCGAAGCACCTCAGCGAGGCCATCCAATACCGCACGCTGGATCGCAGCTACTGGTCGTAGCGGCGCGCGGCGAAGAGAGGGGAGGAACGGATGAGGATGAAGAGAGGGGACGAAGAGCCCACCCTTTGCGTAAGGCGCAAAGGGTAGGCCACCCGAAGTTGTCTCAGCGCATTAAGGATGCGCCACCCACGTCTGGGGCCAAAAATCATGGCTTCATGTCTCGTTCCTTCACGGCAAGCCCTTCAAAGTCGCCTTTCAGTCGCACGCCCAGGTCTGCAGCCCATTGACGATTCAATTCTCCGGGACTATACCTTTCGATGATCTTACCGGTGGGAATCTCGAGCAAATATCCTGCGAAATAGCCTCTATGCCCGCAGAGGCTATCAGGCCGAACTTCAGCCACGAGAAGTAGTTGATCGTGGTCCCTCACCCAGCGCAACCCAGCGATGTTCGGCTCTTCTGTGACAAGTTTACCTTTAATGCGTTGGATGCATCCGTGGTCACGGGTGAAATCACGTTCGATCACGCTGTTAATACCCGGGGTGAGCTCCTCGAGCCTATCGGCCAATAAGAATACTTCAGTGTGAAAACCAGCGATTTCCCCGTCACTCTGCGTAATGTAGAGTGCTTTGCTGTCGGGCGACCATCCCACATCTGCCGGGCAGCCGACGTGTGAATGCTTAGAGTTTAGGGACTGAGGTTTCCCATTTACTGTGACCCACCAACGGCCATTGACCACATGAAAGACCGTCTCACGACTGAAGGCGTTGACACTTAGGTTCCTACTCTCCTCCGGAATTGCGGAGTCTTCGCCAGGACATAGATCTGATGCAACACTAGACCACTGGCCTGACACAACTCCTCCCTGCTGTTTTCCGGTTGATCCCTTTGGAATCGACCAAACTGAGAAAAAGCAGGACAGCGCCAAAACTATAAGTAGGCGCGTGGGCCAGAGGATCTTTCCGATTCTAGATTCATGGGGCACCGGGCGAGTATATCATTTACTCAAGACCCTTCGTGGGAGACAGATTTGAAATTGGGTACCGTAGCCTTTGGGTTTGGCTCATGAAGGGTTCTGACGGTTCCGCGAATGTGGGAGCGCAAGATCGACTTTGGGGTTAAGGCTGGGACGCCGGCCGTGCCAACGACGAGGGCGGAAGGCTCCATTGACTTGGGTTTGGGCGGTGTGTTACGAGTAAGTACGCTTTTCTTTTGCGCAGAAAGCGGCCGCAGCACCGACCGGGAATGGCGCCAGACACCAAGCACCTGGAAGTCACCTTAGACACCCACGTCGAGAGCGTAAATCTCGCAGAGGAAATGTGTCTGCGGGTGGCGGAGGCGGCCGGCTTCGCCGAGGATGAGTGCTACCGGATCGGTATGTCCGTGCGGGAAGGCGTGATCAACGCCTTTCACTATGGGAACCAGGAAAAGCCCGACAAGAAGATACATTTGGGGATTGACCTCACCGGCGAGAAGATGGTCATCCATGTACTGGATGAAGGGAAAGGCTTCCGGCTGGCCGATGTGCCGGACCCGCTGTTGGAGGAGAATCTGCTGAGCACGTCGGGGCGCGGGATATTTTTGATGCGCTCCTTCATGGATGAGTTTGACGTCGTGCCGGGACGCACGGGTGGCGCCGAGATTATCATGTCAAAGAAGTTGCCGCTGCCGAAAAACGCCTCCGGCAACGGCAATCTCAGGCCATCAAATTCGGATGCCACACCACATCAGGAAGCGTAGGAACGTTTATGCCAGCTTTGTATGCCACCACGCGTGAAGTTGGGGTCATCACCCTTGTGGACCTCAGCGGGCGCATCGCGCTGGGCGAGGGCAGCGCGCTGCTTCGCAAGACCATTCGCGATCTGCTTGACGGCGGGAACAACAAAATCCTGCTGAATCTGGGCGATGTCAACTACATCGATAGTTCGGGCATCGGCGAGCTTGTCAGCGGGTTTACCGCGGTGCGCAGCCGCGGGGGAGAGTTGAAGTTGCTGCATTTGACAAAGAAGGTGCACGACCTCTTGCAGATCACCAAGCTGTTCACCGTGTTTGATGTTTACACGGACGAAGCGACGGCGGTTCGGAGCTTTCAGTAATATCGTTCGCCCACTGGGAGATCTCCCCCTAAGTTGGTCCTAGAACCAGATGCGTCAAATTCAGCAGAGTCCGGAAATTCACTCAACCGTAATGCGAATAGTGGGAAATTCCCACAGAACGAGCTGCGGTAATTCTTTTCCTGCCCTTCAACCATTGGCAATTCATTCACTTACAATGGGCCACTCCCTGGTGACGACAGGGAGAGACCAGGCCGCCCGTGCACCGCTGGACCGTGACGTGCAACTGTTCACCGTTATACTCGTGTATTGTCGGCAGTACTAGACCCTCCCGGTCAAGTTTCCTCTGCCGACTCACTTTCCCATGACGGCATTCCGGTACCACGCCGTCGGCACCATTTGGGGGGATCGCAAGTGGCTCTCTTCGTTGGCTTGGATGTCGGAAGTGTCAGCGCCAAACTGGCGGCGGTGTGGGTACCGGGCGGTCCTGCCAGCGGAACGCCAGCCCACGGAAACGGGCATTTTCTCAGGGCCGGCCACGGAGCGGAGCAACGCTGCGGTGCGCCTGTACTGCTCTCGGGATACCGCCGTACGTACGGAAATCCCATCCAAACGGTCAAAGATCTTCTCGCCGAATTTCAAGCGTTGCTGCCGCACGAGGAAATTCGCGGCATGCGTGTGACAGGTTCCGGCGGGCGCCTTGTGGCGGAAGCCTTAGACGCCGGCACCGAAAACGAATTCAAGGCCATTGCTTGTGCGGTTGGCCAACTCTATCCAGACGTGCGCACGGTGTTCGAGATTGGCGGCGAAAGCTCAAAATACCTGCGCCTGGCCGAAGACGGCAACCCGCAGCAAGCTACGGGATCCAATGCGCACACGTACGCGACAGGTATTACGGACTATTCGACCAGCGGTGAATGCGCGGCGGGAACCGGGTCGTTTCTGGACCAGCAGGCTTCGCGGCTGAAGTATCGTGTGGAAGAGATAGGAGATGTGGTCGCGCAGGCGAAGTGTGCGGCGCGCATCGCGGGGCGCTGCTCGGTTTTCGCGAAGACCGACATGATTCACGCGCAACAGAAAGGTTACTCGACGGAGGAGGTGCTGAAGGGGCTGTGCGAGGCGGTGTCGCGCAATTTCAAGAGCAACATCGTCCGGGGAAGGGCGGTAAAGCCGCGGGTCGCGCTGATTGGAGCGGTGTCGCAAAATCGCGGCGTGGTGCAGGCGCTTGCAGAAGCGTTTCGTTTGGGGCCGGAAGGCCTGTTCGTGCCGGAAGAATACGCCTGGATAGGCGCACTGGGTTGCGCGCTGCTGGAGCGCAGCCAGAAGGACACGCCTGCGCTCAAGAAAAGCAATGGCCACTTCCGGCCACATTTGCAGCTTGCCGGGGAGAAGGAACGCGACCTTCCGCCGTTGTCCCTTGCGAACGTGCTCTTGCTGCGCGATCTTCCCGAAGCTTCACGCACGGAAACCCTTCCGAAAGACGGCGAGCAGATTTCCGCGTTCCTGGGAATCGATGTGGGCTCGGTCAGCACCAATCTGGCACTGCTCGATGAAGGAGGGCGCTTGCTGCACGGCATCTACCTGCGAACGTCTGGGCGCCCGATTGAAGTGGTCCAGGAAGGCTTGCAGGAAATCGATCGCCTATTCCGTGGCCGGATTGTGGTGCGGGGCGTGGGCACCACGGGTTCGGGGCGCGAACTCATCGGCGAGCTGGTTGGCGCGGACACGGTCAACGATGAAATAACCGCGCACAAAACAGGCGCGATCTACGTGCACGAGAAACTCGTGAAGAACCGCGCCAGCTCAGCGTTGGAAGAAGGTGAGGAGCCGGGCGAGGTCGACACGATCTTCGAGATTGGCGGGCAGGATTCCAAATTCATTTCCATTGACCATGGCGTGGTTGTGGATTTCGCCATGAACGAAGCCTGTGCCGCGGGCACGGGCTCCTTCCTTGAAGAACAAGCCGAACGCATGGACATCCAGATCAAGGATGAATTCGCGGAGAAGGCCATGGCTTCGACAGCCCCGGCGCGTCTCGGCGAGCGCTGCACCGTGTTCATGGAGCGCGACGTCACCGGTTGGATGTCGCGCGGCAGCCGGGTGGGCGATCTTGCGGCGGGCCTGGCTTATTCGGTGGCCATGAACTATCTGAACCGCGTTGTCCGTGACCGCAAGATCGGCAAGGTGATCTATTTTCAGGGAGGCACGGCGTACAACGACGCGGTGGCGGCGGCATTTTCGCAGCTGCTGGGGAAACGCATCATCGTGCCGCCGCACAACGGGATTATCGGGGCCATCGGCATGGCCCTGATCGCGCAGCAGGTGATACGCGCGAAGGAGCGCGTGCGAGAAGGTCTGGAAGTCGGAGCTTTCGCGGCGGCGGCAGCATCGGCAGGCGCTTCCGTGGGTACACTGACGTTGACGAAGCGCCCCGCGTCGATTTCGACGTTTCGTGGATTCGATTTGAACCGCGCCAGCTTTGAGACGCGCGAGTTTGTGTGCAAAGCCTGCTCCAACTATTGCGACATGAAAGAAATCACCGTCGAGGGGCGCAAAACCTACTGGGGCGACAAGTGTTCCGACAAATTCCGCAAGCGCGCGCGCACCGAACGGCGGCCGGTGATTGACGACTTGATGGCGCTATACGACCGGCTGCTGCGCGAGGACTACCGCGAACCGGCGGCTGGCGAGACCACTGGCAGACCCCGCGTGGGCGTTCCGCAAGCGATGTATTTCCACGACCGCTTTCCTTTCTGGCAAGCCTACCTTAAGGGGATTGGCCTCGAAGTGGTGCTTTCCGGCGTGACGGATTCGCGCATTGCCACGCGCGGCGCGGAGCTCAGCATTGCGGAACCGTGTTTCCCGGTGCAGATCGCGCACGGGCACGTGCATGCCCTGCTGCACGGCACGCAGGAGCGCCCTGCGGTGGATTTTGTACTCCTGCCGAATGTGATGGACATGGAGGCGCCGGAATCCTCAGTCGCTTCGCACCTCTGCCCCTGGAACCAGACGCTGCCCTATGTGGTGCGTTCTGCGCCGGAATTCGAGGCGTTTGCCGACCAGTTCCTTGCACCCACCCTCCATTTTCGAGCCGGCCGCAAACACGTGAAACGCCAGCTCGCGCAATGCTTCGAGCGGCTCGGTGTCAGCCGCCGGCGGAGCGACGATGCAACGGAAGCGGCATACTTCGCGCAGACCCGCTTCAGCGAGCGCCTGATCGAAGAGGGACATCAGGCGTGCGCCACGCTGCGCGCCACAGGCGAGCCCGCGGTGCTGCTGATCGGCCGCGCCTACAACATGTATGACCGCAACGGAAATTGCGATATCCCAAGGAAATTGCGGGACCTCTACGGCGTGAATGTCCTGCCACTCGATTTTCTGCCGCTGGATGAGCGCGCCGCGGACGATCTACACCCCAACATGTTCTGGCATTCGGGACGGCGGATTCTCGAAGCGGGGCGGTTCGCCAACGAGCATCCGAACATGCACATTATCTACATCACGAATTTCAAATGCGGGCCGGACTCCTTTATCAAACACTA
>Ga0187857_10004578_pt1 | contig 10309 bp, 9 predicted proteins | sample June2016WEW_8_10_FD_132984 | JGI IMG/M metagenome (GOLD analysis project Ga0187857, IMG submission 132984) | Peatland microbial communities from SPRUCE experiment site at the Marcell Experimental Forest, Minnesota, USA - June2016WEW_8_100 | ecosystem: Environmental > Terrestrial > Soil >...
CAGCTTTTCGTCGTCGGCTGGCCCGTAGCCAGCGAGTCTCCGGAATAAACTCCGCCAGAACCGACGCTCGCAAAACGAGTTCGCCGTCCAGAAATCGCCGAAGAGATCGATCAAGGCGGCTAGGTTCGCCCCTTTTTCCGAGATTCGACAATGGGCAATCGGGGGCTCTGCCCTCTTGTGCTTGTGGCGCGCATCCTCTGTGAAACAGGGCCGAGTGTGTGGATGTATGAGGAGCCCCCGGATGACGCTGGCCTCCTCCGGAAGAGAGAGCGCCACCTCTGGTTTGACCACGCGAGACATGAAGCGGTTTTGGCTTGCGGCAAGAACCGAAAACCTTTGCTCCATATTAATACGTGCTGGCCCGCGGAACATTGAATGTGGGAGGCCGCCGCTGTTTCGCCGTGGAAGGTGCCACCATGATTGTTCACGCGGCGAATTTGTGTATTCGGAGACGTGTTCGATCTGGAGGTCGACCATCCAACTGCCGTCGCGGTTCAGCTCGTCGGTGAGGATCTCCGGCTCGGGTACGGGAAACCGCTGTGTCGGGTTCGATCCCGTGAGCCGCTCGGTGTCAGTGCGCCCGTCCCAGGCAAGGAAGTTCCGGCCACGGGCTTGTTCCGTTTGGAGCTTGCGATAGACTTGCTTTCGGGCTCTAGGGTTTGGCGCCTCTGTCGGGACAGGAGGATCGGCGCGGTAAAGGGTCTGGCGGATTCTTTCGAGTTCCTCAACTGGCAGGCTGGCGCTTGCCAACTCAATTCTCCGCTCGTTGTTCCCAGACCCAGTGTAACGCCGGAGCCAGTCAAGGAGCGCGTCATGAAACGTGCCGTCGCGGATTAGGGAGGTGGGGATCCAAAGCTGGGCTTCGTGCGTGCACCACCAGTTCTGCCGTGGGAGCATGCCGTTCCAAAACTCGGCGAAGTCGGCGGGCGTATCGCCGATGATTATCTGGTAAACGTGGCCGAAGTCGGTGGCCGGCCAAACTTCGAGATCGAGGGAAGCCAGTTGATACGGCGCAATGAACGGAAGGGCGGGACGCATGTCGCCCCTGCGCATCCGCCCTGAGAGCTCTGTAAGAGCGGTTGCCAAGGACGTCACGTCTGAAATAGGAACGCGGTGTGTGCTGACTCCGGGAAGGAGCTTCTCAAGCCAGGCGATGCGACGGACCTGTTTGGTCCCCGGGAGAACCCACTGGTGGTAGGTGCCGAAGTTCCGATGGACAAAGCGGCGGATGTCGGGATCGCAGCCCTCAGCGAACTCGAACATCAGCAGCTTCTCCTGTCCTCCCGAGAGCGGGTTCAGCAGACCCTGCAAGCGGCGAAGATTAGCTGGTGTGGGCGGGACAGCGATTCCTTGAGCTTCATACGGGACCGTGAATCCGCGCGCGCTCGGCTTGTCGTTAACCTCAACGCCCCATGGATGGAGTCTGTCGTCAAGGGCATTGATGAGCTCCTGGGTGACCGGGCCAACGACGCTGACGCAGTCCGAGTCGGCGACTTCGAGGTGCAGCCAGTCTTCCTCGGCCAGGGTGTTTCCATTGAAGAAGGTGATTGGGTTTGTTCTGCCTCCCCAGTGGGTATGGTTCCAATCAACAATGGCATCCACCAGATCATTCAGAGCCTCGGCACGGGAGGTAAAGGCTTCGACGTTGATCAAGAACGCGACCTGGATTGGCCGGTTGCGAGCGAGAACTGTGTATTGGGCGTTCCTCATCTCAGTCGGGTGGTGATGGCAGAGGCCAATTCAGCGGCGTAGGTCGGAGGGCTTGGCTGGGGGATTCCGAACTCCTGGGGCAGAGAGCCAGAAGGGGAGCCCACTTGGCCGAGGTGAAGCGGTACTCCACCTCCCGCTTTATTGACGGGGAGAGAGCGGCGATGAGCCGCAGGGCCTGCTGTTTGGCAGCTTTGATGCGGCCGTCGGGTGGCAGTTCGGAGGTTGCCTCCCAGGCTTCTCTTTCTATCCGAAGCACCTCGGCCTGGAGTTGAGCGTCTCTTGCGGCGGCGGCGGCCACGAGGCGCGGATGGGGCCGGTCGGGCTGTGGTGCCAGTGGAGCATAGGGGGTTTTGGTTGGTTGGGCTGGGCGCGTCGGGTTGGACCTGAGGGGCCAACCGGAGTGCGCTGGGTGTTTGTGCCAGTGGCGATGCGCCCGCGGTTTTGGTGCAGGCGGCTTTGGGCGAGGGCTTTTGGCAACGGGCTTCGGCGCGTGCTTGCGGCAGTATTCCTCGTGGTCTTCCATGTTCTTTCCGAGCACCCAAGCCTTGCAGCGGTTGCACTGAGCCCAGGCGTTGCGACCGGGCGGGAAGGAGAGCTCGAAAAGGCTGTGGATGGCGATCTCGCCGTGGGTCGGGTGAAGAAGAAGATTGTCTTCGCGCGAGACGCAGATCAGGGCTCCCAGTAATGCATCCTCAGGCGGCATGTGCGCGAGCAAGAGGCCGAGCCGGCAGGAGTCGTTCAAGATTACCTCGATCACGCGGTCGAGGCCACCTTGGGATGGACGGATCAGAGCGCGTACACGCATCATGTCAGAGCGCAGCAGCGACTGGACTGAAAAGCGCCTGGAGGTGAGCTCGCCGCCTGCCGGAAAGACTGGAGGTGTCCCCCCAAGCGCGAGGTTGTTCATGCTGGCAGCGGTTTTCCTCCTCGAAGCCGCGATCCGATGAAGCACCAGTGCAAGCGGCGGGGCGCCGTCGTGACCATCCACTTCACCGCGCCAATGACCGTCCGGATCATCCCGACCGCCGAAGAGTCGGCCGCGCGGACCACCCTGGCCACCGCCGACCCGGCCGAGCGTTGGTCACCAGGATTGCCGCGATCGCTGCCGACTCGCCCGGGTGAGCGGCCGTCCAAGCCGCCGCCGTGGCGATCCACTTGGCCGTCCAATTGACCGCCGCCACCGCCGACTCCCCCTGGACGCCGGGAGTTGGCCATCCAAGTTCACCGTCACCATCATCAACCCGGCCCCCGGGACAGCGACGCCAACGCCGCCCCCGACCAGCCCGCCCGCCACCCCTCCGGGCAATTGATCGCCCCGGCTCCCACCCTTCCAGCGGGGCGGACCATGGGATTGGCGGAGGGGGGGTGACGGCGCCGCCAACCATGGATGGCACCACCCCTGGCCGCCTCGGCCCGCGGCGGCCACGATCCGGGACACGATGGACCCTCGCCCACCACGTGGGGGGACCGAGCCGGCCGCCCTCCGTACTCCCGCCTCGCCGGGTCGAGTTGGCACGAAAGTTAGGCTTGAGGTAACGCGCCGAGGAACCCGGCCGGCATGGCATTTAGCTCACCGAGCAGCCTTGTCAACCGCTCTAGACTGCGCGGTTCCCAGAACTCGCCCTCGTCGCTCTCCCCTACCCAGAAAACTGAGCCTCTCGGCCTCGCCCGGGAGCGCCACCACGCCCAAGTGGCAGCGCGGAAAATTGAGCTGGCCGCCGCGACGGTGCGAGCCCTGGCTTCGGCCTGATGACCGACCATTCGGCCAAGCCAAAGTATATCCCGGACAAGCGCCCAGATGCTCGGGCCAGGAACTCCGGGGGCGGAAGAAGTTGTGGGAGCAACGCAAGGCCGAGTCTGCCAAGGCCTCTGCCGCCGGAATGAAGACGCTAGAGCCAGGACCTGAGCCCACGCTTGAGGAAGTCATCGCAGAGCAGGGCCGGGAACGCTTGCTCGGCATCATCCGCGATCTGGTGAGGTGGGAGAATTCCCGCGACGGGAGAGTGCTCCAGCTGCGGATCCGGACCGGCGGCCCGATTGCCAGCCGGGCGAGGTATCACTCGGCACCGGCGGCCAAGCACTGCCGGGAATACGCACCGACGGACACCGACGAACTTCATCAGGTTGCTGGCGCACTCATGTCCTCCCGGCGCAGCAAAGTCCTCGGGTGGCAACTGCTGTATGAGGCGAGGACGGGTTTGCGCTCCGAGGAGACCGTGCGACTTCGCCTGGACGCCCGGCCGAATGAAGCGGGAGGGTTGACTGCGGACGGAGGGAGCCTCTGTGTCCGGCGAGCCGAGAAACCCAAGAGCTACAATCCCTACGTCCGTGTTCACGAAGGATTGGCCGACGTAATGGCCGCGCACAAGATCTGGCTGGCGAAGCGCTATCCGTCATCTCCGTGGTGTTTTCCGGGCCGAGAAAGGGACGCGCACAAGCACGTCGACAAAAGCGCGCTGACGAAGGCCCTGGACCGGCCACACCAAGTGTTTCTTGAGTTCCGGAAGACCGAGTCGGACCCGGCGAAGTTCCCAGAACAGCCCCACCTCACCCGGAAATACACCTCGCATGGCGCCGGCCGCGCGTTTTACGTTTACGCCAGGCGCTGCCAAGGGGCCGACGACCCCCAAATCTGCTACGAGATCAACCACACGGGGGGCGTCGGGACATTGGAGCAGGTTTATGCGCTGCCTGCCCGCCACTGGAAGAACGGGCAGGCTCTCGGGATGCCCTGGCTCCCGAAGGGATCTCCGGCGTGGTCGCGAATCAAAGGGCTGGATTTCTCGGCACTGCACGTCACTACTGGCGTGTCGTACGATATTTGATTCCATACGTGCCGCTCCTGCCCTGCCTTCGATTGTGGCCAGCACGTCCTGCAACCGCCGGCCAGAGGCACCTTGTGCAAGCTGGGCGAGCAGAGACACTTTTCGTTCACTACCGGCTATGTGGACTGGTGGAACGAGTATCCAGGGCCGCACATACCGGCGCCATTGGAGGTCGACGTTCTTCCGAACCCCCTGTTTCGATTTTATATTTAATGGCGGTGCGTATTTCTCGCGCCCGCACTGCTCGAGCGATCTACAACGTGTGCGGCCGTGGTCCTGATAATCAGGTGGCCGTTTCCTGCTTTTTGGCTAGCTCAGAATAGTAAAAAGCCTCAAGTAATCTGCGGTTCAAGGCCACATAGCAGCTCCTTCGGGCCGGAAATGCAGAGAGCACTGCATCCCAGTCGAATAGCTTGCCTCGGTACTCCTCTCCCCGTAAACCCAATTCTGCAAGGAGTGATTTCCACAAGCGTTCCATCTCAGGACTCGGCACTTGGGCGAAGATCTGGGGGTCATAAATCGGATCTCCGCGGATGAGCGTGTTCAGCATGTCCCGCAGCCGGCTACGCAAGGTCTGCCGACCGGCCTCGTCGCCGACGGGCGCCTTGAGTTGCTCGCGTTGTTCGTCGGTGGAGCTGGCCCAGAGCGACAGAGAAATAGAATCGGCATGCTCAATGATCTTTCGGGCAAGCGCCTCCGGTTGGAGAATCTGGTCGCTCGCGAAGTGCTCGTTGGCCGCGTCCTGCAGCATTTCCGGCATGGGGACAGCGCCAATGCTGGAGAGCGCGTTAGTCTGATCGGCCGGACTCCCGGCGGAGCTCGCCTGCAAAGCTTCGACTCCGCTGCCCGCCCTCGCCGCAGGAGGGCCCACCCTCTGGAGCCTCCTGCCCACCAACTCGATGAACTTGTTGACAGTGTCGTGCTCGAGCACCTCGTAGTCCGCGATATTGTCGATTTCCCTGAATTCAAGCTTCGAGAGACCCGGGTAGCTCTCTCGCAGAATCTCCTTGGCCAAAGGCCACCACGCGTCCAAGGGCAATAGCGCAATGGGGCCGATCTCGCGGCACTTCACGGCATAGTCCGGCTCGCCGTCGCAGGGCCCGACGCGATAGAGCAGATCCATGAAGCGCGGTATAAGGTACGCGACGAGCCCGATCCGCCCCTTGGGAGCCCTCGCACCCTCTTGCCGGAAGTTTCCTCCGACACCGAGGGTTTTCTCCAGCCGATCGATGACAACCTGCCGCTGGCCTGGCTCCGAGGGGCACCGTACCGGCCACGTCAGGGAGTCACAGGCGAAAGTCCGCGCCAGGCCGTCCTGCGCGACTGACGCTTTGTCGAGGTAGGCAATGGCCGTGTTGACCATGGCTAACAAATGGCCGAACGATCCAGTGTCCCCTTGAGCCGCTCGAGTGCCAAACCGCTCCAGCGCCCTCTGAAACTCCGTCAGTGCCTCCATATCACGCCGGGCGGAGGCTGGCCGGATCGCCTTGAATAGTGTCCGGGCAGGGGTCCGGGAAAAAATCGCCTCAGGTGGTGCGAGGCTGACAGTCCCTTCGACAAGATCCTGATCCAGGACCGCCTTGACGTAGCTTTCAAAGCTACCGAGCCTGCGTGCCCATTTGTTTATTCCAACTCTGGTTTTGTAGAAATCTCGCTTCGGCATACGACGACTTTCCAAATCCTCTATTCCACCGAGATTGTGGCAGCAAGAGGAAAAATTGCAAATCCCCCGCGGCCCAATACGGACGCGCAGCCACCCCTTGAGATGATACCACGCCTGGCTCCCCACTAAACTGGGTCGTTTGGTGGGGAGCTGGGAATTGTGATTGCTGATAGAAAAGGCGCGCAGGAACAAGTTGAAGAACGATATTGGGTGTGCGCCGGTTGGACCAGGGCCGTGGGGCCGCGAAAGCGGAGCTATAGGCCCGACGCGGAGGCCATGTTGCACGACCCTCCACCGCCGCCAGCAGCCAGCCAGAAACTCCATCTCTAGCCGACCGATTCGCCCACCAAAGAAAGGAGAATTATGGAAGCATTAAACACAAACATAAACATAAACATAACCATCCCCCCCACCCCCTTCACTCCGCCACCGGAAGACCCGCGACAGCTGTGGCTCATTCCTCCGGAGGAACTCGACAGGGTCTGCCTGCCGCGCCCGCCGCAGCCCAAGCCGAAGCCCGAGCCGAAGAAGCCCAAGCCTGAGCCCCCGACGAAGGACAAGGAGGACACCCTCTTCTGACCCGGGCCGGCCACCGCGCGCGGTACGTGTTCTACGTGCTCGGCGTGATCTTCATGGGGGTAGCGGCGATCAAGTTCAAGAATCGCGCCAAACCAAAACTCGTTGCATCGTGAAGGCTAATAAATTTGACAATGTTGACGGTTTGGAACTTGGTCCCATCGACGAAATCGAGGTCATCAAGGAATTGGCTTTGGCCGTTAAGAGCCGGAGTCAAGACATTAGTGACGACCTGCGTGGGCGGGCGCGGTCACTGCCGCTCTCTGCCTTCGTGTGGCTGTTTGCCGGACATTGGCTGCAGGAAATGCGTGGACTAGCCCCGGCGGGACAGGAGAAGAAACGGCTCAAAACCATCGGCCGACTCTGCGAAGGCTTCAGTGTTACTCCGTTGGATGATTTGGTGGTGGAATACATCGCGCAGATGCGTCTCAAACTCGAAACCGGCAAGTTGCCCGATGCTGAGGTCGCCTACGACTGTCGTTCCGCCGAGTCTTACATTGGCGCGCTGAACCGTTTTCTGCAGTATCTCGGCGCGCCGCCGCTACGGCTCATTGAGCCGGAAAAGTTGTCCCCGATGCTGTTAGGCACGGAATTGGGATCCAAACGAAGGGCTGTTGGCCGGCTGGCACGGCAATTGGGCCATTCCGGACGTCGGGAAGTGATTTGGCAAGAGGCGCTCTTTCAAGTTCGCCGCGAAGGCGAATGGCGGGGCGAGGACGCTAAGGACACGGAACGGAAGGTCACTAATTGTCAGACGTTTCTCGATCTCAACTGCCAGAAAACTGGAGCTCCCGCGACAGCTGAATTCTTGTTGGCCGTAAGCTCCGCCCTCGATCAACGCGGAGAAGGAGACGGCGCCGTCAAATTTCCGCCGGGCGCCTTGGCGGATGCGCGCTTCCACGGCGACATCCGCGCCCTGTTGCGCAATTGCCAGGCGCTGGCGGAAGCCAGTTTTTCGGCAGCCCTGTTCCGCTGCCTTCCCTACCGTCACGGGAAATCCTATGAGGAAATTTGCGCCGAGGCGGGCCTGGCCCCAAACCAGCTAAAAGTTTGGGTTAGAGAATCTCCTCGTTACACCACCAATATTACCCCCGCACAGGCCCTGAAACTGGACGAACTTCTGGCGGCCGACGGCAACCTTTTTTCCAGTTACACGGCCACGACGCAACACACCGCTTATGAAGTCCTGCCGTCGGTCAGGGACATGCTCTTGAGCCGGAGGTCGTTTGGCCAGGAACTGCGTCGCTACCGCCAACGGTTGCACAAGACCGCCCGGCAAGTCGTTGATGAGATCGCGGAAACCACTGGTATCAAAGCCTGCGCCAGTCTGTTGACGATGTGGGAACAGGGCGCGTACCTGCCTTCCCTGCCTCAACAACCGCTGATTGCCGCTCTGGACGATTATTTCGACGCGGACGGTGATCTGGAGCAAGCGTGGCGTAGCGACTGGCCGCGCGAGGTTTATTCGGCCTACAGGTTCTCGTTTGAGGAATGGCCCGAAGATCTGCAGCGGCAATATCACCGGATAGTGCTGTACAAGACGATCAATCCGGAAGGATTGCCCGAAAGTCCCGCCGGCGGGGACCGCTGGACGGATATTACCAGCGAAATGGGATTCCGCGATTTTTCGGAGATCTTCTTTGGTTATCTCATCAACGGGGCCAAAGTGTTTCGTCGTGGGGAGCTTTCCTTCACCCTGATGTGCGACCGTCAACTGGTGCAAGGGCTGTATGATTTCATTCGAGAACGCGCGCACCGCAAGACCTACTCGCAATTTGCCCAAACGAATTCGCGAACCTTGTTGAATCTCTACCGGTTCTTCATGCCGTGCTTGGCCGCGAGCGCCGCGGTGGAAAAGAATTGCCAAGACCGTCTCTCCACCGAAAGCAAAGCAATCCGCGGGGCGAACGAAGAGCAAACGGCGGAACCACTCGACTCGACGAACCCGGAGGCTCACTGGCGGTATCATCTTAGGCTGGTCATCGAAGACACCAAGGAGTTTATCCGTTGCAACACCATTGAGAGTTGCCGGTTGAGCAAGAAAGCCTGGCCGTTGATCGAGGAGGACATTGCTCTGGGACTGCTTTTGGACGAATTGCATCGCCGCTCGCAGAAAATGCCCACCATCATCTTGTCACCAAAGGCGGCCGTTCTTTCACGGCGATTAACCATGGCCATCCTCGCCGTTTTATGCACTTTTCGGACCGCGACCTTTCTAAGACTTCGGACTGAGCACGTGGTTGTGCCAGCGGACGATTGGGTGCGCTTGGCCGTTCCCGAGGGTCTACTGCGCAGCCGCGGCAAGGGAGGCGGCAAGGGTGGAGTTTTTGGTAACGTGCAAGAGATCGAGTGGGCCCACGACGAGATTCGCCGGTATGTGCATCAGAGCCGTCCCATTTTGCTGGGCGATGACCCTGAAAGTGACGCCGGATATTTCTTTACCGCCGGCGGCGGTCGGATCATGGTCGAGGAGGAACTGGAAAGGGATTTTCGGATTATCCTGGGATACACCCCTTTTGGGCAGAGGGACATTCACGTGGCGCGGGCGTTGAGCCGCGGCATGCCGCTGGAAGATATCGCCATCCAATTGCAAACCACGGTTGCCATGATCGCGAAAACGCTTAAAGACCTTCCACCGCTAAAAACCCGGCAAGCGAACAAAAGCATGGAATCGCTGCAGCGGCCGCCGGGCAAATCGAACCGCTCAAAATGAGAGGCTTGCCTCATGACAACAAATGCGCCTCAACCATTTAAGAAACCGAGATGGAGCCTGGCCCTGGCGCTGATGCGCAGAATGGGCGAGATCCGAGGTCATGGCACTACGACGCTTGACAACGCGGAACGGGTGGCGATGAATTTGCTGGAGGAAAATGGGCGTGCGGCCAGGGAGGCCATTGACTACGCCTGGATCCAGCGAGTGGGTGATTTTTTGGTGAGTGGCAAGCTGGCCGACGCTCCGGGAGTCAAATATCTCGAGGTCGCGGCCCGAGACCGGTGGGTCAAGAGTCATGTGCGGACCTTCGTGCGCGCGTGCCAGGCGCTGGCGGAGCATGACTTTTCAGCGGTGTTGCGCTCCTGGCGGATAGCGGCTGGTCTCTCCGTCGGCGAAGTGGCGGCCCAGTGCGGCGTGCCGAAGAAAAAGTTAAAATTATGGCTGAGAAAAGAGGCCCGGTTCACCACCGACATGCCGGCGGAAACCGCGCTGCGATTGGACAACGCATTGGGCGCTGACGGGGCCGTGCTGGCCGCCTATGCCGCCACCACGCAGGACGCCGCTTTCACCGTGACGCCGCCGATCATGGACAGAATCCTCAACCAGATGATCTTTGGGCAACTGCTGCGCCGGTGCCGCCGCGGCCTGAGCAAAAGGGCGCTCTTGGCGGAAGTGAAAAGGCGCACTGGAATTACCGTGCCGGAGAGCCTCCTCTCTAAGCGTTCGTGCATAAATAACTTCCGGGTTTTAGGCGCAATGCAAACAAGTTGATAAGCCACCCCGCGGGCGTGGAGGAACGGGGCCACAGTGCGCAGTAGTTGC
>Ga0187857_10004581_pt1 | contig 10305 bp, 13 predicted proteins | sample June2016WEW_8_10_FD_132984 | JGI IMG/M metagenome (GOLD analysis project Ga0187857, IMG submission 132984) | Peatland microbial communities from SPRUCE experiment site at the Marcell Experimental Forest, Minnesota, USA - June2016WEW_8_100 | ecosystem: Environmental > Terrestrial > Soil >...
TGCGCAGGTCGGACACAGACTTCATGCGGGATGCGCTCCTTTGGGCGTGGAACGGATGATCCAGTCAGCCGCTTCGCGGAGTGACCCTACGCGCAAGTCGGGCATACGGTCTGGAGGTCTCTCCGAATAGCCATAATCGATAAGAATAGTCCTACAACCAGCATTATAACCGGCCTCGATGTCGCGCCAGCGGTCGCCGACCATGAAACTGGCTCCCAGATCGATATTGTGCTTGCGCGCCGCTTCCAGGAGCATTCCCGGCATGGGCTTGCGACAATCGCACTTGTCCTGATCGGTGTGGCAACAGACGAGAATATCGTCGAGCGGAAGACGTGCCGAAAGAGCCTGATGTATCGCGTCCAGCGCCTCCCGCGACTGCTTTCCTCGTCCCACATCGGGCTGGTTGGTCACCACCAGCAGTTCATAGCCGTGTGATTTCAGGTCCTGCAGCGCTTTGGGAACATCGGGAAGTATCTCCAATTCTTGCGGCGTGGGCGGCGGAAACGGCTTGCCTTCTCGAACAAAAGCCCGGTTGATTACGCCGTCTCGATCCAGGAAAACGGCGCGCCGTTTTCCGCTCGACGCCATCGACTCCCATTTGGTCGACTGAACCTTTACCGCTGGATGCGAAACCAACAGATGCCAAACCACCGCCTGGAAAGCTTCGGTGTGCGGTGTGACGTGCGCCGGATTCACCGTGGGAATCAGCACGCAAGCATCCGCAACGGTGGCCGTGTAACCGCCATCGCGGCCCACTACACCGATAATTTTTGCTCCGACCAACTTCGCATATTTGAGCGCGGCAACCAGATTCGGACTGACGTTTTGCTCGACGTTCCCACCCCCGACCGAGAAAATCAATAGTAGATCCTCGGCGCGCAAGCGACTGGTGCGCAGCCAACCATCGAAGATTGAACCCCAGCCTTCATCGTTGGCGCGCGCAGTAAGCTCCGCCACGTTGTCCGTGGGTGCATAAGCCTCAATGGCTGCAATCTTGCGAAAATCATTGACCGCATGCGAAGCATTCGCCGCGCTTCCGCCCACGCCAAGAATGAACAAGCGGCCACAGGCAGCACGAGTGTCGGCGATGAGGTCAGCGGCCTTTTCAAGGCTAGCCACATCCAGCTTCGCGATGATCTCAGTCGCCTCGGCGAGAAAATCCTGGACGAAGCTTTCCTTGTGAGAGCCACGGCTCATTTCCGCAGGGCTCCTGGTTGACTCAAGAAATTTGCCATCTCTTTTAATCCTGTGGGGGAACCGATTTCGTAAAAGCGCTCCTGCACTTCCACAGCAGCCAACTCCCCACTCTTGAGAAGCTCCGCATAAACGTCGGCCAGGTCCGTAGCATCGGTTCCAGTAAAAGCTTCCGCCCGGAAGGCGCCTAGCCCGTAGTCGATATATCTCATACGCGATGTGCGATTCTTCTTGCTGTACTCCAGGATGCGCCCCCCTTCGAATTCCACATTGCTGGCATCCCACCGCCCGTCATTACCGAACACCGTCATCAGGCCCGGCTGGTTGCTCTGCAAGAATTCCTTTTCGATCGCGGCGAAATCGCAGGGCAGGTAGGAATCGCCATATAGCACGAAAAAACTCACTCCCAGTTTGGGTAAAGCCGCGCGAATCGCTCCAGCCGTACCCAACAGCGTTTCCCCGTCATAGGAGTACTCGACCTTCACTCCGAAAGCGCTGCCATCGCCCACCGCGTCCTTAATCATCTCACTCCGATGACCGACGCACAGTGTTACTTGTTGGATGCCGCTGGTTCGCAGGAGCCGCAACTGGTGGGCGATAAACGGCTCGCCAGCGATTTGGATCAGTGACTTTGGGACTGTTTCCGTCAGCGCTCCCAAACGCGTCGCCAAACCGCCGGCAAGTATGGCCACAGGTAACATCGATCCCCTAGGAATGCGCCAGAACTGAAGTTCCGCCGAAGTCAAACTGCAAGCGCACCTCACGCAGGCCAGCGCGGCGCATGGCAGAACGAAGACGCGTTTTGTCTTCCGCGTAGAGCAGCAGAAAACCTCCGCCACCGGCGCCGATAAGTTTGCCGCCCAGCGATCCATGGACGCGTGCCAACTCGTACATCTCGTCGATGAAACCGCTGCTCATTCCCGGCGATCGCTTTTTCTTGTGCTCCCAATGGACGTGCATGAGTTCGGCAAACTTACGCAGATCGCCGGCCAGCAGCGCATCTCTGCTTTCATGTCCCAGTTGTTTAGTGAAGTGCAGATTCTCCAGCATCTCGGTGGCATTCTCCCGAGTTCGCGTGTCCTGATCGCGGAGAACTTCCCCCGCAGAACGCGACGCCCCGGTGAAGAACATCAGCAAACCATCTTCCAGATTGGCCAAAGTCTCAGCGCCAATCTTCAAGGGTTCTGCGATGACATGGTCGTCGGGCAAGAATTCGAAACAAGTGATGCCACCGAAAGCCGAAATGTACTGGTCCTGCTTGCCGACCGGCTCTTTCAGTAAATCGATTTCGATGTGGCAGGCCTGTTCAGCCAATTCCTGTGGAGGTACAAAATTCCGTTTCACGGTGTGCAACGCTCGCAGCAGTGCAGTTGTGAAGCTTCCAGACGAACCCAAGCCTGTACCGGCGGGAATGTCGGAGAGGCTAACGATCTCGAGGTACGGCCCCATTATTCCGGTCAACTTGAGAGCTTCACGAATGATGGGATGTTGAATATCCTCCCAGCGCGCGACATCTTCCAGCTTGGAGTACTTCAAGATAATTCGCGGACGAAACGCCTCGTTGATGGTGATATAAACATATCGATTGATTGCAGCGGAGAGCACGAAGCCGCCGTGCTTGCGGTAGTACGACGGAAGATCGGTGCCTCCTCCACCCAATGAGATTCGCAACGGACTTCGCGTGATGATCAAACGATAGGTTCCTTATCGGCGGGTAAGTATAGCGTACCTAACCCTCTACCCTCATAGCTCCGCCTTCACTCCGGCGTCGGCACTCACAAATTTGATCGTGGCCAACACCGCTTCCTTTATAGCCAGTCGCGGCCGCCAACCCAAAGAGCGGATGCGCGAGCAATCCAGCAGGATGAAAGGACTATCTCCGATCCAGCCCCGCTCCCCGCCCGCGTAAGTTAGCTTCGGATGCAGACCAAGATGCTCACAAATCCAGCCGATAGAGTGGTTGACCTCGCAATATTCGTCCGTGCCCAGATTGAAGATGTTCACCTTGCCGTCCGCTTTATCGATCGCGGTGAGAATCGCGTCGATGCAATCCTGCACGTACAAGTACGATTTTTTCTGCTGGCCGTTGCCCAGCACATGAAGATGTTCCGGATGCTCGGCAAGCTGCTGGTAGAAATCGAAAACATGTCCATGGGTATAGCGCTCCCCCAGGATCGATACGAATCGAAAAATGTAACCCTGCATCCCGAAGCCTTCGCAATAGGCTTGAATCAAGCCTTCCGCGGCCAATTTTGAAGCGCCGTACAAGGAAGTCTGGATCGGAAAAGGACAAGTTTCGGGCGTCGGAAAAATATCTGGCTCTCCGTACACCGAGCCTGTGGAAGAAAACACGATCCGCTTACAGCCCTGCTCGCGCATGGCCTCCAATACATTCCAGGTTGCGATGGTATTTTGATCCAGATCCTTGCGGGGATGCTCCGTACCGAAGCGAACGTCAGCGTTGGCGGCAAGGTGAACTACCAAATCGGCGCCACTTACGGCTTGCGTTAGAGCCTCGCGATCGAGCAGATCTGCCTGGTGAAGGATAAATTGAGGATGGGGGGTGGCGCTTCGCAAAAAGCGCTGCTGTCCGGTGGACATATTGTCGAAGCCAACCACGCTGTGTCCCGCAGCAAGCAGTCGATCGACCATGTTGCTACCGATGAATCCAGCCGCACCCGTAACGAAAACCCGCAATCGAACCTCCATGTTAAGAGGGAGAAACCGATGCTATTGGAAAGAGAGTCCGCTAGCTTCGATTCGAAGATGACTGGCGCAATGCGATCCGTGTTCCTTTCAATTCGAAGCGGCTGTCGCGCCACACATAACGCAACTTCAAATAGCTGGCGAACCATACGGCGAAGCCGAGCAAGTCGCGTAGCGGATAAAGCCACGGCGCACGCCGTATTTGCGGATCTCGGACCACCGTCCAGCCTACCAGCCAAGCTTCCACCAAGCGATTCACTACCGCCACGCCAAGCAGGAATTCTCCCACCTCCCAATGTCCCAGTAATCCTGCAGCGACAAATCCAAGCAGTCCGTAAGGCATCGCGAAAACCAGTCCACTCCCGAAGTGGCCTTTGGGTCGGGAATAGCGTGTAGTTTGCGCCCAGCGCAACTGGTTTTGCCACATGTGCCGAAATGATTTCTGGTTCACCACATGATTGATGATGTGACCCGACAAAAGCACGCGATAGCCGGCCTTCGCGATGAGATTGCCGATGGCGAAGTCGTAAGCAATGTAGTCCCGCAGAGCCGCATAGCCGCCAATGCTGGCTAGCGAATCCTTGCGCACCAGGGTCGTAGGACCTAACCCGAACTTCATTCCTTCGAGCAGATTCGCCACCAGCACTCCCGCCGTCATTTCCACGGACATGCCGATGGCGGTGAGGCCGGAGAAAAATCCTGCGGCATTCTTGCCCCGATAAACGCACGTCACCATGCCCACTTTCGGGTCGAGCAGAGGCGGCACGATTTCGCGCAGATAACGTGAGTCGACCTCAACGTCGCTGTCGGTTGTGACCAGAATCTCGTGGGCTGCCACCTCCGCCATGCGGTGAAACGCATAGACCACAGGGTTCGGCCAGGGGGTTCCCGTGACCAGAATGCGGGTGGGGATGTGCGGGTAGCGAGCACAAACTTCCCGCACCACTTGAAGGGCCGCGTCGTCGGCTTCGTCCGCGGCAAACAGAATTTCGTAGTTGGGATAATCCTGCCGGAAAAAGCTCTCGATGTTCTCCTTGAGTCGCGCTTCCAAACCGTGTACCGGCTTGAGCACCGAGACCGGAGGAAGGTGCGCATCGTCGGGCATGGAGCGAAGCTGCCTGCGGGTGTCCGAATGAAATCGAATAACTGCAACAGTCGCGAGGCCGAGAAATACAGCCGAAGACACTGTGCCTACGATGGCCAGCCCCAGGACGATATATAAAATCAACCACATTAAAGTTTCTTGTCCTCACTGAATTAGCGCGAGAGCGAGCGCTCTCAATTATTTCAACACTTACTTCGAAAGCCCGGCAAGCGCCTCCCGGAACATCGCATCAAAGGATCCGCCGTTGCCATTCTTCCGCACACTCCCCAGTGCTTTCTCGGCCGCAGGTCGTTGATAGCCCAGGTTCAAGAGGGCTGACAGAACGTCCTCTTCCATTGTGCTCATGACCGGAGCCGCCAGCGCGGACGGCCCTGCCGCTTCGGGCAATTTATCGCGCAGTTCCAGCACCATGCGTTCTGCGGTCTTTCTTCCGATACCCGGAATCTTGGTCAGCCGCCCCAGATCATTGCCCCGGATCGCGGCGGCCATTTCGTTCGCTGCCATCCCGCTCAGGATGGTGATGGCGAGTTTCGGTCCGATACCGCTGACGGTGATTAACTTCTCAAACAATTGCTTCTCGGCGGGGCGTAGAAATCCATAAAGGGCAATCAAGTCCTCCCGCACATGCGTGTGAATGTGCAGAGCAACTTCCGACCCATTGTTCGGGAGTTCGGAAAAGGTTGGCACACTGATGTTGACTTCGTAGCCCACACCGGCGGTTTCCACCACAACCTGATTCGGGCGCTTGGACAACAACCTTCCACGCAGATGCGCAATCATGTTGAGGCCATTGTATCCGGGTTTCGTTCGCTTTCCGGCAGGCAGGAAAAACGGCAGGGCCGACCCCCTGCCGTTTTCGCAATCAAAGTTCTCGGTCTTACTTTTTGTTAACAGCTTTTTTCAGTTCGGCCCCAGGGGAGAACTTGGCGACCTTGCGGGCGGCGATTTTGATGGTGGCGCCAGTCTGCGGATTGCGCCCGTTCCGCGCCTTCCTCTGCGATATCGAGAAAGTGCCGAAACCTATCAAAGCCACCCGATCCCCTTTGCGTAATGCCCCAGTAATGCTGCTCACGGCAGTGTCAATCGCGGTTGTAGCCTGCGCCTTGCTGATTTCACAAGCGCCAGAGATCTTATCAACCAGATCGGCCTTATTCATAGTTTCTCCTCGCAGGTCTCGTTCATACCCAGCACAATACCGGGAGGACTACGTTGGTGTCTGAGTTGGGAAACCTGACGGGAGGTATTCTCCTCCCTTCGCACAGAATGTCAACTGTGAAAATCCGCGCCCGAAGCCTGTTTCGCACCCCCTGGCCCCGGATTTAGGCGGAGGGGGCGGCTTTTGGCGCCGGAGGGTGCCAGTTTTCCTCGTCCCTCCACAGCCGCCGTGGCGACTTCACAGGTTGTGCACAGAACCTTGCCCTTTGACCCTTGCAGGGGGCCAGGGTTTGGGTGCAAAGTCAAACCATACAGTTTTCGCCAACGAAAGGCTCGACAAGGTTGAAGGTAACAAGAACTGCCGCGGAGGTTTGCCCTCTTTGCGATGGCACGGGATGGAAGGCGCTTCCCGCGACTGCGAGCTCGCCGAAAGATCGACGGGTCACGCGCTGCGATTGCCAATTGCGGTCGCGGAACCAGAGCTTGTTGGCGGCCGCGCGCATACCGAAACGATACGAGCATTGTGAACTCGCCAGTTACACGACAGATTTTCCCGGCGCCCATCCCTCGCTGGCACTGGCCCATCTCTCGGCTGCCAAATTTGCACACGAGTACGACCCTCGGGATGGCGCCGGGCTGCTGATCATCGGCAAGATCGGTACGGGCAAGACTCACCTGGCGGTTGGGATCACGAAGGAACTGATCCTCAACAAAGGGATTTCGTGCCTGTTTTACGACTACCGGGAATTACTCAAGGCAATCCAAAATTCATATAACGCCACGGTTCAAACGACCGAACTGGAGGTGCTTCGCCCTGTCTTTGAAACAGACGTGCTGGTTCTGGATGAATTGGGGGCGGTAAAACCAACGGAATGGGTTTGGGACACAGTCAGCCTGATTCTCAACACGCGCTATAACGACAACCGCACAACCATCATCACGACGAACTTTGAGGATCAGCCTGCAGCCGGCGCAAATGGCGGGGGTTCTGCTATGCGAGCAGCCGCGCGCGCCGAAAGCCTGGGCGATCGCATCGGAGAGCGTATGCGCTCGCGCCTGCACGAAATGTGCCGCATCATCAAGATGGAAGGAGAAGACTTCCGCCAGAAATTTCGGAGCGCTAGTTTTAGGTAGGTTTCCACCTTGGAGGCAGGGAGAGAACAAAATAAATATCTGAATACCTGCCACCTCCGTTTACGCTCAGGGTGCAAGTCCTGTTTTCTCCCTATCTCCGTGCCTCTGTAGTGAAAACCTGCTTACAATGACTTGGTGCTGACCGAGCGCCTGGAATTCGCTCCCGAACGCGATGGGCAAGTCTTTTCCGCGGTGCCTGCTGCTCCGGCTGTTTTCTTGCTGCGCGGGGAGGATCCGCGAGCCGAACCTTATGTCAGCAAGACGGCAAATCTTCGCCGCCGCCTGCAACGGCTCCTGGGACCAGTGGAAGAGCGCACCAAGAAGCTTAACCTACGCGATCGCATCCGCTCGATTGAGTACTCTCCGACTGGCTCCGATTTTGAATCCGGGTTTGTACTCTACCAAGTTCTGCGTTCCACGTTTCCCGAAACATACTCCAATCGGTTGCGCTTTCGTTTTGCGCCACTGGTAAAGCTGCATCTGGAAAATGAGTATCCCCGCGCTTCGGTCACCACACGGTTGGGACGCTTGAAAGGTCGCGCCCTTTACTGCGGCCCATTTCCCTCGCGCACGGCTGCGGAGAAGTTCATGGGGGACTCGCTTGATTTCTTCAAGATGAGGCGCTGCGTGGACGACCTTCATCCCGATCCAGCCTTTCCCGGCTGCATCTATTCCGAAATGAAGATGTGCCTGGCGCCTTGTTTCAAGGGATGCAGCGACGAGCAGTACTCCTCCGAGGTGGCTCGCGTGCAAGCCTACTTCGATACTCAGGGGGATTCTCTGGCTCGAGAATTTTCAGCGCAACGCGAGGCTGCGTCGGCCAATCTGGCGTTTGAGGAGGCCGCCGCGATTCACATCCGACTGGAGAAATTGAAGCCGATTCTATCTCAGCTGCCCGAGATCGTCCGCCGCATCGACCAGCTTTCCGGTCTGATCGTCCAGCCTTGCCATCTCGCGGGCTCGGTGAGTTTTTTCCGCATTGACAGCGGAGCGATCTACGGCCCCACGAGCTTCTGCATCCAAACTGCGGAACACACGAAGTCGCAATCGATGGAGTCGCGCGTGCAGCAAGTTCTCGATTCATCTGTGGCCGCGAAAGCGCCTGCCGCTCTTGAAACCATGGAGCACCTTGCGATCCTGAAGCGCTGGTACTATCGCAGCCACCGCATGGGCGAAATATTCCTGGTGGATGATAAAGGTATATTCCCGCTGCGCCGCATCGTACGCGGCATTGGGCGTGTGTTACGAGGCGAGAGACCGGACGAGGATAACCGGTAACGCTTTTCACCACAGAGATACAGAGAAGAACCAGAATCTGAAGAATGCGCGCCTTCGATTTCTCTGTGACTCTGTGCCTCTGTCGTTAAGAATTTCCGTTGCCTTAAGCCGGAACATAGGGGTGGAAGGAGAAAGAACGAAATGGCCATCCGGAAATCACAAGACAAACTACTTCGAGAGCATGTGGTCTACCTGCTTACCGGCGGTGGCGCCCATGCCAGCTTTGATGATGCGGTGAAGGGCATGCCCGAGAAATTGCACGGTGTGAAACCTGAGGGGCTGCCACATTCCGCCTGGATGCTGCTGGAGCACCTCCGCCTGGCGCAGTGGGACATTCTCGAATTCAGCCGCAACGCAAAGCACAAGTCCCCCAAGTGGCCCGAGGGTTATTGGCCCAAGGTGGAAGCTCCGGCTGGTACCGCCGCGTGGGAGAAGAGTATTCAGCAATTCCACGACGATCTAAGGGCGATGAAGGAACTGGTGGAGAAGCCGAAGACGGACTTGTATGCCCGGCTGCCTTGGGGTGACGGCCAAACTGTCTTGCGCGAGGCCTTGCTCGTCGCCGACCATAATGCCTACCACGTGGCGCAGTTAATTGACGTGCGACGCTTGTTGGGCGCCTGGAAGGAATAATGAATTTTGAGGTTCGCCAGCCGGGAGAAGAGAGAAGCCGATGAACCTGGGCGGCGGCACCGCTGCACCGGCTCGAATTGCCACGAAATAAACGACCCAGCCATACCAAGTCGTGTATTGTAAGGTGGGGCGGAAATAGGCACCTTTAGCCCAGGTGGACAGCATCCCATGCCACGTACCACCCAGCCCTAGATTCAACAATCAGCAAGAACAAGAGTCCCCCGTATCCATTGCTCAGTTTCCAGTGCTCAGTTTCCAGCTTCTCTTAATGGCAGTCCAGGCTCCCGCGTCGCCCAAGAGGATTAGCGGAATGGCCATTTCGAACCAACTGACGATGCCGGCGACGACGACATAGCCAGCCACTACCACGCCATAGTTGAACCGCTGGAAGTGTGCCCAGCCCGTGGCCCGAAACATCACGAACTCGACAAACATGGACCGCCCACTCGATCTCAGGTGAGAGATATCGCAGCAGCGTATCCGTGGTCGGATGCACGCGTAGCGTCGGAGACACCAGAAATAGAAGCGGCTTTTCGGGCGACAGTTCCTTTCCGCAGAAATATCCGAAGCGAGGAAACGCGCCGCCCATGGTGCCCTTGTACGGCGATCCGCAGGGTCCCATTCTTGACTTCGGCCTCGAGCACCCGTCGCACCGCTTTTCGCTCCGCCCACCACGGATGAAGCAAGCAACGGTTACTCGCCCGAAATTGAATATTTGGATTGCGCCAGATCAAACGCGACGGCGCCATTTTCGAGCACGCTCGCCCCCGCCGCCTGGCTGAGGAAATCCTGCAGAGTGCGAGTTAGAGCTTGCGGTGTGTCACCGGCATTGGCCATTGACCATTGACCATTGACCATTCCGGAATGTCGGCGCGGACGGATCGACCGTCTGTGACATGTCACCATGGTCATAGCTGCGCTGCCAATGTTCCTCAACTCGCAACTCGACGGCCTGTGGGATAATGAAGGAATCGGCTCAACTGAGTCCGCGTACAGCACGGCGGCATCTAACTTTTGTGGGTAAAAGTTTGCACAAACAATCTCTGGATAAGCAACGTTTCTTCTTCGATCACTACGGAGTCACCGAGAACGATCTCGAA
>Ga0187857_10004582_pt1 | contig 10303 bp, 9 predicted proteins | sample June2016WEW_8_10_FD_132984 | JGI IMG/M metagenome (GOLD analysis project Ga0187857, IMG submission 132984) | Peatland microbial communities from SPRUCE experiment site at the Marcell Experimental Forest, Minnesota, USA - June2016WEW_8_100 | ecosystem: Environmental > Terrestrial > Soil >...
ATCCCTCGCCCGGTCAAACCCCTCCGGCACGAGCGTCCCGTTGGACGAGTGGAAGTAGCCGACCGCCACCTTGTCGTCCTTCGCGGCGAGCTTCGTCTTCCTCACCGTCACCCGGTGCCGCTCGCCATACACGAGCAGCTCCTTCTTCTCCCGCGCCCCGTTCGTCACCCATGACGCCCTCTCGACTCGCGCCACCACCGAAGAGTCGAACATGATATTGCTCCCGCCGCCGACCTTGTAGTCGGTGCCGAACTTCCTGGCCCAGTCGTCGGCGTCCGGGTCCTGCATCTCCCGCCCGATCGCGACGAAGCCCGCGCCGGCCTTCTCCAGCATCGGCACCAACTCGTCGAGCCACGCGGCGTTCATCTTCGCCTTGAGCTGCCCCGAGCGGTCGCGCCCCCCCTTCACGTCGCCCGCCGTCGCGTCCTTCTCGGCCTGCAGGATCTCCCGCATCAGGTCCTTGGGGACGAGCTTGCGCAGGCTGTCCACCACGATGAGCGCGGGCGTGTCTGCCGACAGGTCGCCCGCGCCCTTCAGCCGGATGATCGTGTTGAGGTAGTTGCGCACCGAGGCGATCGTCGCCTCGTACGTCTCGGGCCTATCCGCCGTGAACAGGGGGTTGTCGGCGTGCGCCCCCATCAGCGTGCGGCACCACGTGATGGGCGTGGTGCGCTCCGCGTCGACGTAGTGCGCGAGCCCGTCGGCCGCGATGAAGCTGTCCATCAGCCCCACCGCGAGGGCAGTCTTGCCGTGGTTGGAGGGGCCGTGCACGAGGGTGAACCGCTCGACCGGCCACCCCCCCACGCGCAGCGCGTGGTCGACCTGGCAGAACCGGGTCGGCACGGCCCTGACGACCGTCAGCACCTGCGCGGCTGGTCGGAACGCCTTGAACGCCCCCACCACCCGCTCGAGCGCGCCCATCCGCGCCCGCTGCTTCGACTTGCTCCTCGCCATGCAAACCGCCTCCGACGAAACTCGAGTTTCGGTGAACCTCTCCGCGACCCCTAGCTACCCTGCTCGATCAGAAAGGGATCGGGTCGTCGTCCTCTTCGTCGTCCTGCCCCGGCTGCCGACCCGCCGACGCTAGGCCACGCCCGCCCGGTGCCGCCTCGGCATCGTCCCCCGGGTCGCGCGTGAACAGCCCGTGCACCGGGGCTTGCGGGGGCCGCCCTCGCTGTGCCGGCGGATCTGCGGGTGCCGCTGCCTCGCCCCGCTTGCGCATCGGCCGGGCCGCGGGCTTCTCCTCCCGCTTCAACACGACCTTGCCCCCCTGCTCGACGTACTCGGCACCGCACCGCAGGCACCACATCTCGTCATCCCACATCGCCTTGCCACACGCCTCGCACTCGACCGCACGCTCGTCGTCATCCTGCGGGTACAGGGCGCGCTTCGGGGGCTGCTTCGGCGTGCGCGGCCCCGCGATCGGCGGACGCAGCGGCACGGGTGCGCGACTCGAAGGCTCGGGACCAACCTCGTTCGCAAGCTCCGCGCTCGACGCGGGCGCCGGCCGCACCTTCGCCCGGCCGAAAATGTCGTCCCACGGCAGCTTCACGAGCGCGTGCTGCTCGAGGAACGCCCTCATCTCGACCATGTTGTACGGACGCACGTCGCGGCTCACGTCGGGCGCCGGCCCGTAGATGAGTGCCTCGATCGCCGGGCTAAGCCGCTGCTTGTCGACGGCGAGCGCGTGGTACTTGCGCTTGGGGTCGACCTCGTTCTCCCGGTACTGCCACTGAATGCAGTACGGGTTGCGCAGCGGGTCTCCCTCCTCGACCCCCCGGCTCTCCCGCCGGTCGCTGATCACGTCCTTCACCTTGTCGCCCAAGAGCTGCGTCTCGAACGCGATCTGCACGCCGCTCTCCGGGTGCTGGTCGTCGACGACGCGGAAGAGGTACTGCATACCGGCGTTACACCCCTGCTTCCACGACTCCTTGATGTTCAGCCCGGCGTCGCGCGCCCGCTGCTTCTCCTCCGAGTCAAGCTGGTCGAACGCCTTGCGGGTCATGTACATCGGCCCCGCGAAGAGGACTACGGTCTCCTTCGGGTCGTCGGCCTCGAAGCGGAACAGGGGCTCGAGCCAGTCGATGCGGCCCGACAGCACCGAGCGCCGCACATGGTCGACGAGCCGGCAGATCCCGCAGTACTGCGGCGGCGCCTCGCGCGCCCCGTCCGCCCCGACCTTGTACTGCTTCTTCAGCACCCCCTCGTCCTCGTGGCACACCCAGTTACCGATCCACACCCGCCGGGTAGCCTCGCCGGTCTGCTTGTCCTCGAGCACCACCACCTTCGGGACCCCCGTGTGCCTCCACACCGCCATCGGCAGGCATTCCGTGTGCAGCCACACGTTCACCCGCCCGTCCTTCTTCCACTTGTTCAGGTACGCGCCCCGGTCACTCGTTCGATGAGTCAGGAAGTTGTCGATGTCTGCCATGTTGGTCTCCGTTCGGATTGTTGCTGGCGCCCCCATTATGCCGCAGCTGCGCGGCTCTTCGTCGAAACTCGAGTTTCGCTCACCTCATCTTCGTGGCGAGGGTGGACAACGTGCGACACCGGCTCGCCCACACCTCGGCCAGGTTCTGCATTGACGCTTCCAGCGCCCGCACGCGGGCCCGCTTCAGCTCCTGGCTCCGCACCTCGTCGGGGAACAGCAGCGCCGCCCGCGCCTTCACGTCCGCGTCCGTGATCTGCTTGGTCCGGGCACCGCTCTCCTTCTCGCACTGCAGGTCCTTCATCGCCTTCTCGCGCGCCGCCGCGTTCACGACCTCGCTGTCCAGCTCCCACCGCCTCGCCTCCACCTTGGCGGTCATCCAGAGGTTGTGCGCGGCCCGAGCGTTCGTCTCGGCCCGGTCGAGCGACGCCATCACCCGCCCGTGGTCCTGCCGGTCCTCGCCGATCTCGAGCTGCTGCTGGAGCGTCGCGTAGGTCCCCTCGACGTCCTTGACCATCACGCTCTCGACGATCCGCTCGAACGCCAGTTGCAGGTCCGTCGACACCGCCGGCTGCGCCGACGGGAACTCCACCGGGGGCGGCTTCGCCCGCGCCTGTTCAACCCTTCCCTCCGACTTTTGCAGCGGCGGCTGGCTCATCGCGCCCATCCCCACCTCGCTTCGCTTCTTCATCGTTCGCATGCCTCCTTGGCACGCCCCTTATGCCGCGCCCCCGCCGAAACTCGAGTTTCGCTCAGCGGCGGCGGCGCGACCCCGCCTCGACTGGCACCAAGGCGAAGGGCTCGTCGGCCGTCGCGGGCGAGGGGACTTCCACCCGCGACGTGCCCTTGCGAGCTGCCCGCACCTTCGCTGGCCTCACCTTCGCCCACGCCTCCCAGTCATGCCCGGGGAACGCGGCCTCCAGCAACCGCTGCGTCGCCGGGAACACCAGTGTGTCCCACAGGTGGTAGCGGTCGCACTCGCCCTTCCAGTCCTCGGCGGGGAGCACCCGCATCGGGCTCGCAGCCCCGTCCTGCACGAAGTACTCGACGCGCGTGCCCTCGCGCACGTCGCGCCCGCGCTGTCGGAGGATCTTCGCCACCTGCACGTGCGGCGGCAGCGCCGCGTCCGTCCCGTCGAGCTTCACCTTCGCCGCGTAGTCCTTGAGCGGGCGGCTCAACGCCTTCGACAGCGCCACGTCCTCGACGGCGAGCGGCCCGCGCAGCACCCGCTCGCGCGCGTGCGACAGCGCCTCGTGGAACCGTTCGAGGTCCGCGGTCGGCACGGTCCCAGGGTCGACCCCGAGCCCACCCACCAGCAGGTCGATCACGCGCGCCTGCAAGTCCGCCGCCAGCTTCAGCACGTCGCCCCTCCGGTACTCGAGCCCCCGGATCTCGGGCGCGCTGCGGATCGACGGCAGCCGCTCGTAGGTGGCGCCGCAGTCGCGGCACCGCATCCCCTTCACGTCAAGCGCACCCGGCTGCCCCTTCGCGCTCGTGCAACAGCACGTCGTCGTCCACTTGTAGTGCCGCACCGACCCGCAGTACCGCTTGGCGCTCGTCAGCACGAGCCGGTCGAACTCCTTCTCGTACGCGAGCTTGACCGCGTTCTCCCGGCACCCCTGCCCGCGCAGCATGCCCGGGAACAGCTCCGCGTTGCACCACCCCACGAAGTCGGCGAACTCCTGCCGGCCCACCCCCACGACGAAGGTCGAATCCGTGTCTGAGTACACCACCTGCCAGCCGCGCGACTCAACCTCCTCGATGACCCGCTTGATCAGCCACACCCCCGCCTGCGTGACGCTCTCAGCGATCTGCCGGTCGAAGTAACGGCCGAACGGGCTGCCCACCCCGCCGTAAAACGCAAGCACCATCACCTTGTACGCACTGCTCATCTGGTCGGCGTGCGCCCACTCGGGCGTGCCCGGCGCTAGCTTGGACTTGAGGTCGTTCCACTCTACCCGGAGCTTCATCAGGTCGCAGATCGCCGCCGGCAAGAGCCCGTCCGCGTCCGTGCGGAAGCACACCCCGGTCAGCGACACCCGGCACATGCCCTCGGGGATGGGGCCGTTTACCGGCCCCGCGACCTTCGTGTCCGAGCCCATGTTGAACGAGAGGATCACGCTTGGGTACATCGACGAGAAGTCGGCCACGTGGACGTCGCGCGCGATCCCGTCGCCCATCCCGCGCCGCTTGCGCCACGCGGCGTCGAGCGTGCGCGGCTGCATGACGAACGCCCCCTTGAACTTCACCGCCTGCTCGACGTGCCGCTTGGTCGGGAAGTGGTATCCGCGCTCGCGCCCGCGCGGCAGCAAGTACCCGTCCATCTGCTGAAGGTTGTCGAGCGAGCGCGTGACTTGGAAGAGGCGGCACACCCCGCAGATCGCCCCGAACAGATCGAGGTAGCCCGTGCTCGACTCGATCCCGCGCAGCAGCTCCGCGTCCTTCACGTTGTACCGGACGAGCAGGTCGCGGAACTCACCCCCCGCGGCCCACAGGTCCCACGACAGCGCGCCGAGCGCCTTGTCGCCGAACCGCTCGCGCACGAACGGCGGCGACTCGAGCTTGCCCCGCCCCGTGACGGCTTGCCCGATGCTCTCGAGCGACATGCTCCGCTTCTCGTCGCCGTCGCCTCCGTGGTGGAGCTTGCGGAACACCTCGAGCTGGTCGACCCAGAGCCAGCGCCGCGCGTCCGTGCGCAGCCGATGGAGCTTGCTGCGGGCGAACAGCACCGGAAAGTCGAAGCCGTCGCCGTACCACGCGCTCACCTGATCGTAGGGGTCAAGCGCGCGCCAGAGCTGCTCGAGCAGCGCGCGCTCGGCCTTGTCGCTGTCCTCAGCGAGCACGCCCGAGACGGGCTCGCCGCCCCCGTGCGGCACCACCGCCCACGTTAGCAAGCACATCTTCTCCTTGTCGGCGAAGGAGACGCGAGAATCGGTCTCGATGTCGAGGTAGCACCGGCGAGGGCTCGCCAGCCGCACCGGGCGGTCCGTCAGATACCGCCGCACTGGGTTGACGTCCCCCTCCAGCACCTCAACCCCCGCCCGCGCGAGCGGGCTCTCCGGATGGGTACAGTAGCCCTCGCGCGCTTCCCGGCTCGTCCACCCGACCCGCCAGAACTCCCCCTCCTCGACGATCTGCCGGATGACCGCGCTCGTCCGCAACTCGCGCATCAGGTCCGCGCCAACGTCAGCCCGCCGAAGGAAGCCCACGTGCTCGGCTTGCCGACGCGACGCGTACACCCTGCCGTCCTCGAGCTTGCGCCAAAGCAGCACCAGCTCCGACCCATCCACGAACGCGTTCAGGATCTCCCTCTCTGCCGTCGCCATGCGCGCCTCCTTGCCGGCCCCTTATGCCGCCAGCCTAGCGCGCCCGGCCCACGTCGCGCCTTACGAGGCTTTCGACCCCGGTGCAGGGCTTTGCCACCCGAGGAGCGGTCGCCCGACATTGCACCGCTCCCAGGTCGCGACGACCCGCACGACACCTCGCGCCCGGTCCGAGATCATCGCGACCCACTCGACCCCGTCCCGAACCTCCAGCACCGCCACGCGGCGGTACGGCCCCCACTTGCAGCTCGACGGCATGTGCGCCGCCGCCGTCTGGATGATGAACCTCGATATGACCTCTCTCCCTTCCCCGCGCGCTACTTCGCGCGGAACACCGTCCACTGACCGTTGCTCCCGACATGGTTCCACCCGACCAGCAGCGCGAGCGTGTCCGCGGTCTCCTCGGCCGCCAGCCCGCGCGCCTCGCAGACCGCCCGCAGCGCACCTACCCCGCGCACGGGCAACCCATTCAGGCTCCCGTCCTCGCGCTCGACCTCCAGCACGTACTCGCGCTCCTCCTCCGGCACGCCGCGCCCCACATCCTCGGCCGCCAGAAGGGCATCATGCACCCGGCGGTTGCGCTTCCCAGCCCGTCGGACCTTCTGCAGCGTCGCGATCTGCTGGGCGAGTAGCTCCTCGCCCACCTCGCCCGCGTCGCTCACCCCGTCGCGCAGCGCGCCCACGAAAGAACGCACCTCCCCGAGCGCCCTGCGCATCGCCTGCGCGTTCACGGCTCGTACTCCTCTCCCTCATCCGAGCCGCGCTGCGGCTCGGACGAGCATCCCGACTCGTGGCACGGAACCCCGTTGATCACGAGCGCCTCGCACTGCGAGCACCTCACCTTCCACGCGCGCTCGAACGGCACCGCGTAGCTCAGGTCGAACCCCCGGCGGCGCAACTTCTCCACGCCGCTTAGCTTGCGCGCGTTCATCGCCGCGCCCCCACCTCGTCGAGCACCGACTCCCCAGCGCACTTCACCGCCACCCTGCGCGCGACGTCCGCGAGCCGGTACGCCTGCTCCTCGGCGAGCTCGAACCCCAGCTCGTCGAACAGCCGCCGCAGCTCCGCGCGCAGCTGCGCCCCGCGACGTCGCACGTACGTCGCGCTCGCCTCCCCGTCGCAGCACAGGTTCTCCGGGCTCAGCCCGTCGTAGCAGCCGACGATCGCCAGCACGATCTCCGCCTGGCTCCTCCGCGCCCGCGGCTCGCTCCTCGGGGGCTCGGGCGCGGCAGCGAAACTCGAGTTTCGCTGCGGTTCGGCCGACGCCCCCGCCCCGGGCCGCGCGAACCCCCACGGGGCCGACGGCTCCGGGAGAGGGGCAAACCCGTACGCAACCGCCTTCGCGCTCGGCGGCTTGCGCGCCGTCGCCACCCCCTCGACGCTCGCCCGCTCCGCGTCGGTCGCGGCGCGCGCGAAGCTCGGCGCGATCCTCCACCGCGTCCCCACGCCCCGCTTGCGCGCCCGTCCCCGCTCCTCGAGCTGCTCGACCGCGAGCGACTTCGCCACGACGCTGAGCACGCGCCCGATCGTCTGCTCGCCCCCCGGCCTCCCGAACACTACCACGTCCCCGACCCTGAACGTCCCGTTGACCATCACGCTGCTCCTTCCCGGCGCCTCGGCGCCTGCTCGGCCCGACCCTCGTCGCGCCGGTGCGGCGCCCCCGCTCGGAGGGCGCCGACCCGGACCGGCGAAACTCGAATTTCGTCGCTAGACCCGGTGCGTCTCGACCTTGATCCTGAGGAAGCCGTCGGGCCCCTCGATCACGGTGAATACCTGCATGACATCGTTGTCCATCTCCCTCGTGCCCGTCGGGACGTCGCTGATCTTCTTCGCGCGAACCCACGCCTTGCGGTCTCCCGTCGCCGCCAGCACCGACGCCTTCGTGAACAAGGGGACCTGCTCGTTCCCCTCGATGTTGGCGATCGTGATGGTCTTGCGCGACGCGGGCTTCGTCTCCGCCTTCGCCGGGCGCCCCGGCTTCTTCGCCGGCTTGCCCGACTTCGTCGTCTGCCCCTCGCGGACGATCGGGTGCTGCTTGCCGTCGCGCCCCCGCGTCGTCGTCTTGCCCTTGTTCGCCTCGCGGACCGCCTCGCAGACCACCCCGGTCGACGCCCCTCCCTCGATCTTCGCCTTGATCGCCGGGCGCTCGGCCTCCGGCGCCTGCAAGAGCAGGCCGAGCTTGCCCGTCCCGAACTTGGCGACGTCGCCCGCGCTGAACGTCTTGGCGACGTCCATCAGCTTGACGCAGTGCACGCTCGAGAGGCCCAACTCCTCGTTGCAGAAGGCCTCGAAGGTCCTCCAGCGCGGCTTGCCGTCGGGGGCGTTGCGCAACTTCCACGTCTGCCCGTCGTGGATCTCGGCGATCTTGCATCCGAGCTTCCAGTAGTCCTTGGCGACCGCCGTCTTCAGCTCGACGACCTCGGTCACCTGCCGGTTGAGGTCCTTCTCGGTCTTGGCGAGCGCGGTCATGGTGGTGCCGTCCTTCTTCGTGCCGTCCTTCGTCGTGGTCATGGGGTGCGTCTCCTTGGGGGTGCTGGTCTTACCACCCGCCGATGCGGGGGGGTCCTTCTTCGTCGCCGGCGCCGGGGGCGCCTCGGTTTCATCGCAATAGGGGCACGCGCTGATCGACTCGGGGCTCCTGCCGAGGCAGATGTCGCACTCGGCGAGCTTGCGCGAGTCCCCTCCGACCCCCTTCAGGTAGCTTACATAGAGCTGCACCCCGAGCTGCTCGTCCGTCGCGTCCGGCGCGAGGATGCCGAGCTGCTTGGCGTACGTCTCCAACGTCGCCCGGTCGAGCCTCTCGACCTTGAACCCTGTCACCGCGTTGATCCTGCCCGTTGCTCTTGCCATGGTTCAATCCTTCTGCGCCTCAGCGCCGTTATGCCGCACTCCGGTTCGCTCGCCGGGGCCGTCAGCGAAACTCAAGTTTCGCTGACCGCGCCCGAGGACCGAACGCTATACTGCTTCGCCGCCTCGATCACCTTCGCCGGCCCCGCTCCCGTCGCTGGCCGCGATCCGCTCCAGGGCGGCGCGCATGATCTCGGCGGGGGTCACGGGGCGGCCTCGCGGGACAGTCTACCGCCTTCACCGCGCTTCCAGCTCGCCGGAACCGCTCCGGTGGGGTAGAGGGCGCCTGCGAGGTTGGCGTTCGCGAGGTCGGCGCGCGCGACCCTCTTCTCGTGGCGCTTGCGGGCGGCCCAAAAAAGAGGGTAGAAAACTGCAGTGGGGACCTTCACGGCCCGTACCCTTCGTCCCGGTCGGCGCAGCGGTCGCACTGGTAACCGCGCGCCGCGTCCGCCGGGGTGAGCGCGTTTTGCGCGCCGCAGGTTGGGCACGGAAGGTCGCGAGGGTTGACTGGCGTAGCCACGTGTCGAGCCCTCCGTCCTTGTTCCGGCAGCAGAAGAAGCGCGTTCAGTCCGCCCGGGTCTGCGCAGTCCTCGCAGTCCTCGCAGTGCTCGCAGTCCTCGCAGTCGCAGACGTCGTCGGCGCGCGCGAGGTCGGCGTCCGCGAGGTTGGCGTTCGCGAGGTTGGCGTTCGCGAGGTTGGCGTTCGCGAGGTTGGCGCCCGCGAGGTCGGCGCGCGCGAGGTTGGCGCCTGCGAGGCTGGCTCCGTCGAGGCTGGCTCCGTCGAGGCGGGCTCCGTCGAGGTCCTTCCGCCCGATCCGCACGCCGACCGACGCCGAGAATGCACATTCTGGCAGGATTTCGCCAACGATCTCCCGGCGCAGCGCGGCGAGCTTCGTGCCCGAGCTTTCGCGCACGATCTCACCGACGAGTCCCACGAGCCACACCCGAACGCCGGCCCACCGGTGCGGCTCGTTTGTGGCGTGCAGCGCGTGCTCTGTGCAGATTTGCAGCGGTCCGGCCACCTCCTGCACGAGTCCGGGGCGCGCAGTCCAGTCGCGGGCTGACATCGGGTCGAGCGCGTGATTCGCGGGCCTGCCATGCGCGTCCGAACACCAGTACGCCAGTGTGGCGCCCTCGGCCATCAGGCGGCGCAGGTGCTCGCGCTGCTCCTCGGTCCAGCCCGTCGCGTGGTCGATGAGCTCGATGCACTCCGTGCGTGCGCTGGTCATTTCCCTACCCGTTCCTTCCCGAAGCCTCAGCTTCACCTCTATCTTGCGCCCGGACCGACCGGTGTGCAAGCGTTTTTTTTTATCATTTTTTTTTTTTCCGGCTACCCCCTAACCCCCCGTGACCCTTCGCAATTCCGGCCCGGCCCGCGCACCTACGCTTGTTTTCAAGCTTCGCAGCCCCTAACTCCGCGGAACCCCACCGAGTTTCAGCCGCCAGCGATCACCAAAACTCGAATTTCGTTGAGCCTCCGCGCGCAGCGCCACCGCGTACGCCGCGCGCACGACCACCCGCGCGGCATCGTCCTCGCCCTCGAGCCGGAGCAGCACTCGCGCGTCCTCGTCGACGCAAAGCAGCGCCGCCGCGCCCTCGAACGACCCCGCGACCATGAGCGCCTGCACGCACGCGATCTCCTCGTAGCTCTCGCACGCCTCGAGCAACCGCTGACGCCGCTCGATCCCCCGCTCCTGCTCGGGCTC
>Ga0187857_10004585_pt1 | contig 10297 bp, 6 predicted proteins | sample June2016WEW_8_10_FD_132984 | JGI IMG/M metagenome (GOLD analysis project Ga0187857, IMG submission 132984) | Peatland microbial communities from SPRUCE experiment site at the Marcell Experimental Forest, Minnesota, USA - June2016WEW_8_100 | ecosystem: Environmental > Terrestrial > Soil >...
CGACGTACCGGGCGGCAGGGCGCCGGGCGGCGCGGGCTCGCCTGGAGTCGATGGGCCCCCGGCCGCGGTTCCGGGCTCGGCCGACGTGTTGGGTGGCTGAGTTCCGTGCGGCGGCAAGTACCCGGGCTGCCGCCCGTATCCCGGCGAGCTGAAGGAAGGACCGGAGGCCGGGCCGTGGGCCGGGCCTGAGCGCTGCCCGTAGGCGGAGCCCGCCCAGGCCGAGGTCGGGGCATTTCCCACCACCAGCGAGCCGGCCAGTCGGTCGTGGAAACCCTGCCGCGTCCTGCTGGTGGCCGTTGAAACCAGGAGAACGGCCGGCCAGCCCAGGGCCGCGAGGACCGCCAGCGCAAGCAGGCCGAACCAGGTCGACAGCCACGCATCCGCCGGCCCGCCGGGCTGCGGATTCATCACATCGGACCACGGCACCGACGTTTCGAACGAGAAAAGCGCGTAGTAGACCAGGGCCGCCGCGGCAATCGGGATGCCCACGGCGACGGCCGCCCTGAGAAACGCCCGTCCGAGGCCCAGGTTCCGGCCCGTGGCGGCGGACCCGACCTGGAGCGAGAGGAGCCTCTGCCCGGGCGTGCCCCTGAGGCGGGACCAGCAGACGGTCGCATAGGCAACGGTCCCGACGACGAATGCCGCCAGGAGGATGGCCAGCAGCGGCAGGTTCGCCTGGTATGGAGCCACGGTCGGCAGGGCCAGTGGCGATGCCTCAAGCTGACGCTGCGCCTCCGGGTCGATTCGGACGACCCCAACGGCCCCCACGAACAGCCAGAATGCCAGCTGAAACATGCCCAGGACCAGGCTGTCGACGAGCCACGCGCCGATTCGCGAGCCCATCCCCGCAACGCGTAGGCCGGGCGGCAAAGGAGGCATCCCCCCGACCTGGGGAGCCGCCGAACCGTCCAAGCGCGAACCTCCAGCCGAGTCTCGACGAACGACACCGTCCGCTGCCTGCCCCGAGGATAGCCGACGCGGAGGCCCCACGAGATTCGACAGCCCGTAGCTTCGAGCCCCTCCACGGCGCGGCGCTGGCAGCACGCCGCGCTCTGCGGCGCGGCGTCAGGCCCCGAGTGCTATTCCTCGCGGCCCGGCGGCCAGGTCCCCATGACCTGGCGGAGGATCGCGAACTCGCCGATGTGGTAGGCGTTGTGGTCGCCGACCAGGCGCACCTCGCGCAGGATGGTGTGCCCGGGGGTGTTCGGGATCGCGGCCAGCAGATCCGTTGCGGGATCCGCCACGAGCTCGTGGAGCGCCGTTCGGTCGGACCGGAAACCCTGGACCGTCAACGCGAACTGCTCCGGTGTGGCGGTGGCGTCGCGCGCCGGCCAGTATTCCTCCGGCCAGTTCGGGGCCAGGTAGGCGCGGTTGCGCATGTAGTCGAGGATGTCCGCCTGGGCGATCCGGATGTGCTCCAACAGGTGCCAGGGTGTGTACGGCACGTTGGGCGGCGGCCGATTGATGGCGTCGTCGGGGAAGTTCGCCACGGCGGCGTCGAACGGCATGTGGGCACCGTGCCCGTCGATGAGCGCGAGGAGCTGCTCGCGCAGGATGTCGCTAGCGGCCATCTTGTCCCTCTGTCTTCAGGAGTCGTGGGCGTCACATTCTCCCACCCTTGTTAATGGTCCCCGACGCAGCAGGGGCCAGCTGAGATTGCAGGAGGGCGAGATGCCGGACAGCCAGCATTTCGTTGTTGATGGTTCAGCGAGCCGCTCGGGGCGCGACTACTCTCCCTCCCACGGCTAAGTGTTTATGCCGCGCTGGGGCCGGTGCTCCACTCGCAGGGGCAGTCGCCGCAACGACAGAGGATCGCTCTGTTGCGGCTCGACGGCCAGTACAGCGGCAGTCCGCGCCAGAAGCGCCCGATGAACAGGACTGCGGCTACGGCCAGAACCCCGACCCTCCACAGGTCGTAGTGGAAGATGACGTCGCCCGTCTGCTGCTGAGAGCCGTATTGCAAGTACCAGATCAGAAACAGGACGGTTATCGGGATGAGCAGCACACCCAACACCCCAGACAGCGCCCAAAGCAACCGAGCCGTGGGAGCCACCCTCGTCAGGTGGCCGGTTCTCGGGTCCACGGTCCGGGTCTGGATGGAGATAGCGTTGCTACCGCACGTTGGGCATCTCGATACCGCGGCCTCGAGCTTCGCCTCGACGACACTTCCTGCCGCCATGTCGTGCCAGCCCCGCTTGCGAGCGTCGAAGGCCGCCCACGCGAAACCGACAAAGACCGCATACAGGGATGGGACGCAAACGACCAGACGCAGGATCGCATGTGACCATCCCAGTGGCTTCCCATCTGACGCGCGGACGACCCGAAGGCCGAACAACCTCATTCCGATCGTCTGGCCCGTGGTTGCCCAGCACGAGACCAGATAGATGCTCAGACAGCACCCGACCACGAGCCAGACCCTGGTTTGGGCCGAATAATCCGAGAGAGACACCTGGGCCACGCCCATCGCGATGGGCAGCGGCACCAGATCGATGATCGCCGCCACCAGACGGGACCAGAGACTACCCAAGGGAACCGATGCGGACTCGACGCCAGCACCCTCGGCGCCTGTCTTGGCGTCCGGATACAGAGTCGCGGATCTCCCTCCCCCACTACCGCAAGCGGTGGGCGGTTCGGCGACCTCGCCAACTGTCCTCGCGCGATCCCAGACAGGCGAGACACGCCCCGGCGGCGCTGGCGCCATCGGTGCCGGCGTTGAGACCGCTGGTGCCGGTGCTGCCACTGACGCCGGCAGCGGAGGGTGCGCGGCCGGAGGAAACGTTGCGGCGTCTGCAGGAGCGGCCGTAGCCCACGGCGGAGAAGGGTTGGGTACGACAGGAGACGTCAGAACCTGGGCTGGAGCTATCAACTGCTCGGGGATGGGAAACGCGACTGGCGCTGGTGCCGGGGCTGGCGGCATCGGTGCAAGTGCCACCGGTGCCGCGCCGGCCGCAGGGGCCACTGCCGGAGTCGGACCGAGCGCGGTCTTGAGCGACGCCTGCAACTTGTGGATAGCGGTTCCCCTGGGAAGCCTGAGCTTCCTCGGCAACCCGCTTGTAGGGTTCGCGACGAACAACTCAGCGTCGCTTTGCCCACTCCGGACGACCGTGACATCGACCAGTGGGACGGCTATTACTCCGATTGGATCTGGTGTGAACGGGCGCTTGATTCGGCCGAAGAGGACACGCTCTGCTGTAATGCCAACGTACCAGAGCTTGACGAGGTGCATTGCCAGGAGAGGCCCGAAGAGCGGGAAAACCACCCCCCAAGAGAGCAACATCCTCACTAGGGCCGGCGCTCTGAACTGGGTTGCAGAGCTGAACCAGTGCAACTCCTCGTCCGGCTTGAGGTTCTGCGTGAGTGCTTGACGTATCAGTTCGCGAAGCCGATCCGCGTTCGTTGGTATCCGGTCTGTTACCTTCTCCATGGTGACGCCCGGTCCAGATCCGTTGGCCGCTGGCTGCTCGAGGATGGGAAAGGGGACAGGCGCTGGTGCCGGCGCTACCGGCATCGCCGGAGCGACCGGCACCGTGGGGACTGCCTGGACCTCCGGCGCCGCCCCAGTCGCAGGCGCAGACACGGCCGGAACCGAACGGGGAGCTAGCTCCGAGAGCTGGGACAGCTTCTGGCCGCACGATGCGCAATGGTTTTGGCCGGCGACGATCCGCTTGGCGCCGCAGAAATCGCAGAACCCCGGTGGCGGGTCCAGTTGATCGATCATGGTCCACCTCCACGGTGTCCGGGTTCTTGGACCCGCACGGGCATATCCTTCAGCCCATCTACCGTAAATGCACCTCCACGGCCACCATCACGACAACGGTCCGGGTGGCCGGGCTCGATCTCACCCCCGGGCCACCGGCGCCTCCACCCTCCTCATTGGCCCCTCTGTATTTCGCCGGATCTCAAGCGGCTCCACATCGAGGCCCGTCCGATCGGTGGCTGGCTCCTGATGGAGGACCCGGCAGATCGAACCCAGTCGGATGGGTTAACGACCCGGCTGCGGGCACGGGATTGCGGCGATATGAACGATGTTGGCTGCATGGACGTCGGCGAGACTTTGAGTTATCTGGGCGACCAGAGACGGTTTCGACCTGCCGTCATTAGAAGTTCAGGCCACTCACGTTTCCGCCCGCCACAGTTATGCGGGCCACACCGCTTATGTTGGACCAATACAATTCCACGCCATACGTGGTAGCTATGTACCAAGATCCAGAGCGCTGGTCTTCGAACACAAGATCGTACGTGCCATTGGGCACGGGACCTACGTCGAAGCTGCCATCTGGAGACACGGGCCCTACGGCTACAGCGGGGGTGCTAACACATCCGTTCGCTGAGCCGCAGGCCAAGACCAACGTGATGTGCGTGCCCGAGGGCAGGGCGGCTTTGCCCGAGATCCAGTATCCCGTGGGTGTAGGGGTGGGTGTAGGGGCAGGGGTGAGTGTAGGGGCAGGGGTTGGTGTAGGGGCAGGGGTTGGCCTAGGGGTAGGCGTCGGTACGGGGGTGGGTCTGGAGGAGGGTTTAAGCGTTGGCGCGTTAGTGACTGCGGCCGTTGTCTGTGCTGGAGCGAAGGTGGTGCTCCCGCTCACCGCTACGGCGCTCGGGCTTGTGCTTGGGACAACGGTCGGAACAACACTCGCCGTGGCGCCGCCGGCGACGCCGGTCCCGATCACGGCATAAGAGCCCGAGGCCAAGACTGAGCCGTTGGCGCTCAGGATTTGCATGGTGTGTGCTCCGGGAGTCAGCTCTCCCATCGCGCCCTGATTGCCACCGCCCGTGGCGCAAGCGGACTGCACGTCGGCAGCCGAGACCGTAGAAGTGTCCAGCCAACTGCCGTCTGATTGCTTGGCCATCGTGTCAGTAGAGCCCGGGGTGATGGTGCCCTCGATCTTGCCGTCGAACTCTATGGTGAGGGTATCGCTGGCCCCGACCGAAGACGGTAGTCTCATGGCAATGGTGAAGTTGCCCGGCGCGGCGCAATTGACCGTGCCCGGGCTAAAGGTGATGCCGCTGTTGGCCGAAGAGTTGTTGATGAAGAAATAGAGGCCGCCGGCGATCAGGCACAGGACGGCGATTCCTGCCAAGAGGAGCCCGATGCTCGGACCGCCACGCCGCGCCGCAGGAACTGGCGGAGGGTATGCGGGCAGGACGCTAAAGTCCGGCGTTGGCGGGGTATAGGCGGGCGGGGGTGGCGTCACCCTTGCGGTGTAGTCCAGCGGCTGCTCGGGGATCGAGGCGGCTACCGGAGCGAGCGGCGCCGCGGGGACTGCCTGGACCTCCAGCGCCGCCCCAGCCGCAGCCGCGGACACGGCCGGAACCGGACCGAGAGCTATGTCCGAGAGCTGGGAGAGCTGATGGCCGCAGGATGCGCAATGGATTTGCCCGGCAATGACCCGCTTCGCGCCGCAGAACTGACAGAACGCAAGCGCCGGTTCCGGTTGATCGGTCATGAGTCCACCTCTCCAGATGTGGTGACGAATCCAGATGCTCGGACACGAACCAGATCCACGCTCGCTGGGCTTTGCAACTGCGAAGACGCGGCGTTCGGTGGCGTAGCAAAGTAAGGCTGATCGCCGGCGCGTCGTCGCGAGGCGATACCGACCCCGGCCCTGGGTACAGTGTCTTCGTCCGTCGACGTATCCTGCAGCCCGGCTGCTCGCCCCAGCCGTGGTTCCGAGAAAGCGTACTCGCCTTCCGCGATGTCAAGCGCGACGACGTCCCCGACAGAGAGCCCTGGCAACGTGTCTGGCTGGAGAACCCAGCCCGCGCCGGCCTTCACGTCCGTACCCTCGGTCGAGGTCCCGCCGCCATCACCTGGACGCGCGGGAACTGTCCTGTGTCCGGGTCGGTCTCGCCAGTGGCTCGGCGCGGTCCCGGCGGCCAGAGTGTGGGCCGCGTGTCTAAGCCTCCCGTGCTCTGCACATCATCCCACCCGCGTCTACGGCCCCCACGCGGCCGGTCTGGCTGTGACGACGTAGCCGACCAGCGGAGCGGGGGCCGGGGCGTGACGAGACGGGGCGGCCTGTCGGCCGCTTATCTCGACAGAGAAATGCTCGTCTCGCGAAGGTGCACCGCGAGACGGGCGTGTGAGTGCATCTGAGGGGAAGTCCATGAGCTGACGGACTACGCCTGGATCGTCGGGCTTCCCTCACCGCGAACATACACGAAAGGCCGCTCGCAAGATCGGGCGGCCTCTCGTGTAACTGGCTGAAGTTCTACCGCTGGGCGACGATCGGCATTCCGATGCAGGAGTGGGTGGCATCATCGCCGCCACCCATCGCCTTGACATACGTGCCGTGGTTCGCGTAGTCGGTCGACGAGGTCGCCTCGCGGACGACGTTGAAGGTGCAGACGTTGCGATAGCTGTCAGTTGCAGTGCCTGTGCCGCCGGCGACCGGGTGGCCGCCCGTCCAGGAGCAGGGGGATCCCCCTACCCGCCGACGTAGACCGCCGAGACTATGTGATGTACGTGCCGTCGGGCGACAGCGTCGCGCGATCGTCTCGTCGGGGTTATGGACAGTGGGATTGCCGTCCGCTCCCCATTGCCAGCCGGACGCAGTGACCGTCCCCAAGCAATCACAACGTTGTACGTGTGGTTGGAGCCGATCTGGAGCTCGCAGGTCTTCGTCATGATCCGCTGACGTGCCACGCCACCGGCACTTTCCAACCGGTGAGCAACGACCACTCACCGGTTGCGGCCTGGCCCGGATGGCCGTGGCCGCCGGTCAGCCGACACCAGGTCGGACTCGGGCAACGGCGAAGTCGACCTCGGCCAGAGACGCCGGAATGCCTCGCACGCTCGCCCGGTCCGACTCCCTGATCTCGTCGGGCAGCTCATCGTACGGGACCAGATAGGGGCTCTCCTTGCGAACCTCGTTCTTCTTCGGCCCCAGCACCCAGCCTCCAGCCTTGCGTTCCCCGGTCCAGCGGTCGTGCTCCATGCGCGCGAGCAGCTCGATTTCGGTCTCGCTCAGCTCCGGTGGCGGGGCGTCCCAGTCGGTCAGCGGTTCGGTGTCGCAGCCGACCGCGCGCAGCTTGCGGCGAATATCCGCGGCCTGGTCACGGTTCGATTCCCGCAGCGACTCGGGCAACAGATCCCACTCGAGCATCGAAGGGTTGCTCTCCGGAGTCTCGCCCTTCTCATATGCGCACCGCACGTATTTGCCGTGTATGGCCTGCGCCAGCACCTCGTTCTGGCCGCGGAGCAGCACATCCGGCCTGGACACGAGATCAAGCAACCCGAACACTTCGAGGCCGCCGTATGTCTGGCTCCCTTCTCGACCACCCAGCATCGACGCGACCCCGCTCTCCTGGGTCGTGCGCACCACAATCGGCACCTGTCGGCCACCGAGCCGGTGGCGCAGGTGCAGAGCCGCGCCCAAGCCGAGCGCATCGTCGCCGAGGCAGACGTACACGCTCGTGACATCGCAGCCGCCGTCCGGCCGGAAGAGGAAACCGGCCCGCTCGAACTCGGCCGAGTCCAGTTCGATGCTGTGGCCGGTTATGTCGCACACGTTCTTCAGCCGTGGGAAGCGTTCCTCGAGAGCGGCGACGTGCTCGTCAGCCTTCCTGTCCACGACTGTCACCTTGAACCGTTTGCCCCGCACAGGCGGTATCGACTTCCAGCGCCTCGCGGCATGAACGACCAGATTGCTGCCCATCTCTCCGAGGCCGACCACGAGCATGTGCGGCGACCCGAGCGCGGTCTGCCCTTCATTGTCGAAGGCAGGGCACTCCCGCAGAAGCGCAGGTGCTCCGCGCTCGGAGGCATTGAAGTACTCGAGCCGGACCGATCCATCGTTCTGGGCCACGCCAACCTGTCTCAGCACGCCGGCCAGCTTGTGGTCGACGACGTGCACGAAGCACGTAAGCGGCGCCCGACGTCGCCCGATCACGAGCCGGCCAGCATCGATGGCCAGCTTCGAGTTGCGAGCGTCGTCCCCGGTCACGGCGAAGAGATAGCGGGCCCGCGTCACCATCGCCCTCTTCAGCAGCATGCGATCCCTTGCGTCGCCGACGAAGACGACGACGCCCTCGTCGCGGCATTGTGCGATCGCGTCGTTCTGCGGGTCCGACTCAATCGCCACCACGTCGTGGCCAGCGCGGCGCAGGGTCTTGGCTACCAGCGAGCCGAGACGTCCCAGCCCGCAGACGACGACGTGGTCTGAGTAAAGGCGAACTCTCATTCCGGACGCCTGGTCGCCGAGAAGCGCCGCCGCGGCGCGAAGGGTTGCAAATGCGTCGACAGCCGGCGCGAGGAACCGCGCCACCTCCAGCTGCCATGGGACCGGCGGAGGGACGTCCCCGGAGTGGAGCACGAACAGCTGAGCGGAGCGATACAGCTTGTCGAGGAAGGTCCCGGGCTCGTGCAACGCCGCCATGCTGGCGTCGAAGCCGATCCAGCCCAGGAGCAACGCGGCGAGGAACAACACAGCGATCACGGGCCACCGCGTCAGTGCGCTGCTGAGCCGGCCGAGCCTGCGCCACAAAGACCAGGGTCGGCGACTGCTGGGCCCGACGCCCCTCGGCGACGGCTGCTCCGTCATGGCCTGATCCTCATTCCCCCCATTCCCAGGCGCACGGCGCCGGGCCACAGCGCCCGGCAGCGTCAGCGGCCCGCAACGCCTCCAAAGCCAAGCCCAATTCCACCTCCGGTTTCGGCCGGCTGCTCATGAGCTCAACACCAGGACGTCAAGTCACGGTTGGTACGGGTCGGCTCAGGCGAGAGCAACCGAGCCATCCGTTCCTCCCGCGATGAGGACGAAACCGTCGGAGAGCTCGAGTGGCGCCGTCAGCGCGGCCTGGCGCCTCTTGGTCATCGATACGGTCGCGCTGAACCCACCTGTACTTGGGTTGTATGCCTCAGCCGAGTCAAGAGCTGCCGATCCAGTCCAGCCTCCAGCAATGAGGATGAGGCCATTCGACGGCGGGGTTGCGGCTTGACCGAACCGGGGCTGGGTCATCGACCCGGTGGTCTTGAAGGTGCCGGTCGTTGGGTCGCATAGCTCCGCGGAGGCGAGCGGCGTTCCCCCCGGATGGCGCTTGCAAGGACGTGGACGCAGTCCTCGAGGGGCGGCGTCGAGGCGTCGATCCACTGGCTCTGCGAGACGAACAACTCGAGCGCCCGCGACGGCGCGACCTCCCCGACGCGCAGCACGAACAGGGTCTTGCGCTTCGAGACCGCCCTCTCGACCTCCTTGGGGACGAAGACCGAAGCGTTCGCGTTTGCCGTCAGGATGAGCACGAACGCCGGAGCCGACTCAATCGCACCGATGATCTGCTCGCCATAGTCGCGACCGGGCCGGACGTCGCGTGGCGCTATCCAGGAGCCGATGCCTTCGAGCTCCAGAAGCCGGCAGACCCTCTCGCCGACGGCGTGATCCTCGCTCGCGCAGCTGATGAAGACCGGGCGGTCCAACCTGGAGGTCCGCTTGCGGTACGTGGCATCAAGCCCTGACGGCGCTGGTGGCATCGGTGCCGGGGTCGAGACCGCCGGTGCGGGGTCCACCTGGGGCGGAGGCGGAGAATATGCGGCTGTGGGAGCGGTGGCGACCCACGGCGGAGGGGTGATTGGGGCTGTGTCCGAAGCCGGCTGAGTTGGCGCTCGGGAATGCGCGACGGTTTCAGGTACGGCCATAGGCTGCTCGAGGATGGGAAAGGCGACGGGCGCTGGCGCCGGGGCCACCGGCATCGGTGGAGCGACCGGCGTGGCCACCACTTCCTGAACGGCCGGGTCCTGGGCGGCGAACCCGCAGTTGACGCAGAAGGCGGCTCCGCCGAACCACGGAGCTCCGCATCGATGGCAAAGTCGTGCGGCTGGCGGCGGAGGCGGAGGATTGGCAGCTGGAGGAGCGGTGTCGACCCACGGCGGAGGAGCAATTGGGGCTGTGTCCGAAGCCGGCCGAGTTGGCGCCAGGGAAGGCGCGGCGGTTTCAGGTACGGCCCTGGGCTGCTCGAGGATGGGAAAGGCGACGGGCGCTGGTGCCGGGGCTACCGGCATCGGCGGAGCGACCGGCGCCACGGGGACTGGCTGGACCTCCGGCGCCGCCCCAGTCGCAGCCGCGGACACGGCCGGAACCGGACCGGGAGCTAGCTCCGAGAGCTGGGACAGCTTCTGGCCGCACGATGTGCAACGGCTCTGCCCGGCGACGATCCGCTTGGCGCCGCAGAAATCACAGAACCCGAGCGGTCGGTCCGGTTGACCAGTAATGAGCCACCTCCACGGGCGTCTTGACGACTCCCGGCCCGAGGCGGTTCGGCGATCTCGCCCGCGCGTCGCGGCGGCCGATCGGGGCCGAATGCG
>Ga0187857_10004591_pt1 | contig 10289 bp, 10 predicted proteins | sample June2016WEW_8_10_FD_132984 | JGI IMG/M metagenome (GOLD analysis project Ga0187857, IMG submission 132984) | Peatland microbial communities from SPRUCE experiment site at the Marcell Experimental Forest, Minnesota, USA - June2016WEW_8_100 | ecosystem: Environmental > Terrestrial > Soil >...
CTTCGGACGCTACGTCATGAACCGCATATTTTCCCTGGTCTGCAACCTGCTGACCGGCGTCAGCATTCATGACGTGACCGCCTGCTACAAGGTGTTTCGCAGCGATCTGCTGCTGCGGATCGATCTGCGCTCCGACCGTTTCAGCGTGGAAACCGAGATGACGGTGAAGCTGGCCAAGCTGGGCGTCCGCATCTACGAGGTGCCCATCGTCTATCACGGACGCACCTATGCCGAGGGCAAGAAGATCAACTGGAAGGACGGCGTGATGGCGTTTGTGGATTTGGTGAAGTACAGATTTAAGGATTAGCAACTAGCAGCTAGCAATTAGCTACCCAGCACTCTTCGTTGGAGCGACCCGATTATGGCTTTGCTTGTCAACCTCTTGCGGGCGGTCGCCTCCGTTGGTTTCTTTGGAGTTCTTGTAATTCACATCGCGGCCCTTCTTGGCTCTGCAACGCCTTTCCAAAACTTTGAAAGATTTATGTTTCCAGTGCTGCTGATCGTCTGGCTGCCGACGATTTTTTGTATGAACCGTATGACGCGGGACTTCAAGCAGAAAGATCTATGGAAGGCGGCGCTACGGGGTTGTCCAAAGTGGATGCGGATTACTCTGTGGACAGTTTGCGGATACTCGTGGCTCATGGCATTGTCGCCTCTTCTCGTGCATGGACGGGACGATTCACAGCTCGCGGGGGCACGGTCTCTATCAGGCGTAATGTTGGGTTTCTACGCAATTGCGGTCGGCGTCCTTTACTCCTCAACGCAGACGGCACTAATTGATGAGGGCAGACTATGCCTGAACGGACATCGCGTAGGCCCGCTCGCAAAATTCTGTGACGAGTGCGGCGCACCCGTGACGGCAAATCCGATCGAACCCAGATAGTTGGCGTTGTTTGGGCTAGTTGCTAATTGCTAGTTGCTAATTGCTAGTTGCTGCTCTCACGCATTTTGCCGATTTGGCTGGTTGGTCTTCGTAAACTCGCCGACGGCCTGGTTCCAGGCCGCAACCCACGGCACCAGCAGCGAGTACAGCAGCCTCGCTCCCATCTGCGGCAGAGTCGCGCGCTGGCGAAAGCTCTTCCAGTCCAGGCGGAACGCAAAGTAAATCTCCAGCAGCAGCACAAATGCCAGCGGTATGACGGAGCGCGGCACCAGCACGATCGCAACCACCTCCGCCAGGCAGCGCAGAAAATTTCGTGCCAGCCGCCCGCGCCGCGTCCCCAGCACTCCGTCGGCGACGCCATAACGCGCCATCATCCGTAGCGCGCTCTTCAGCGTGTGCCGAGGCCGATAGAGCGCCTGCGCGTGCTCGGCGTAGGCGGGCGTCACCAGCTTGCGCGCCTGTAGATCGAACACGGTGTCCTCGCCCATCAGGCTGGTCTCAGGAAATCCCCCCACCCGCTCCCACAGCTCCTTGCGAAACGCCATCGAGCGCGCGGTGCACGACTTGGTTGTCCCATCGGCGAGTTGCTTCATCCCGAAGAATGGCGCCGAGGCAATGTCCCAAACGGTCTGCTCCTGAGGATCGATACGCGAGCCGCCCAGCGAATATTCGGCGCTGCCGTTCACAATTGGCGCGGTCAGCCGCGCCAGCCATTCGGGATCGTAGATGCAGCCGGCATCGGCGCAGGCGACGACCTCCGACGTGGCCGCCGCAATGCCAACGTTCCTTCCGCGGGCAATCGGCCCGGCAGAAGCCTTCAGGTTGCAGCTCTCGTCGCGGATGGCGATCAGGTTCGCGTACGTCGCTTGCGCAGCCTGAAGATGCTCCCAGGTGCCGTCGGTCGAGCCGCCGTCGACCACGATCAGTTCCTTCGGCGGCGGGACCTGCGTCGCCAGCGTCGAGACGAGCCCGTCAATGTCTTCAACCTCATTGAGGACGGTCGCGGTCACGCTGGCTGCTGAGATGCCTGCCAATGGCTTTATTGTGCTGTTCACAGAGTTGTCGGTCACATCGTGCAAAAGTCTGGGCTTATGTGAGGGCCAGCTAGGATTATAGCGGCGGGCTGTGATCGCTGATTACTGGCGATATGGCGATGATTTCACAACACCTATCTGCGCCGACCTCACTTTGTGATAGGCCATTTGCTGCAACCGTAACCGAAGCCGAGGTCCGGCGACAACGCTGAAAGCGAAGCGTGGTCGTTTGACATCACAGATAAGAATTCGCGGAATACAGCCATTCGCAAATCTTGCTGTCGCATTTGTGATGCCGCGCTGGCCCTCAAAAACTGACGCCCGCCTCAAGCACTACCGTCGGATCGGTAAAGCCCGCGTTAAAGATGTACGTCGTGAATTCCCACTTCTTATGGGACACACCGACTAGGAACCCGCGCTGCACATCGAGGCTGGTGTGGAAAGCCTTGGTGCGCTGCGCCACCAGGCCCACGCGAAACCAGTTCAGTGGCGAGTATGTAAGTTCCGGCCAGGCGTAGTAAAAGTTTCCAGCTTTATGCGTCGTGTCGAATACATATTCATTGGAGATCGACAGCTGGACCTTCTTATAGGTCAGCGAGGCCTCGCAACCGGGTGCGATTCCGTTGGTTCTTCCGAAAACGCCACCGATCATCGGCGTCACGTCCAGCACCAGCTTCTTGCCGGCGCTGAAGTTGTAGCCTGCCCACAACGATCCCGTCTGCAGGTTCTCGTAGTTGTAGCGCGCCTCCAGATGCAGCCAATTGCGGTCTGCAGTGAAAACTGGATCCACGTAGGACTGACTGTCCGGAATGATGTAGCCATCGACCGTGAGATTGTAGGCCCATGGGTTCTTGGTGGCATCAGGAGGCTTAGCCGGCGCGCCGCTCGCCGTTCCCTGGCCCAATGCCTGGCCGCCCAGGAGGACAACTACAGCGAGCACCCCGAGTAGTTGCATGGGCTTCAGAGTACGATCGTGACCGATGTCGTGGCTCATCCGCCCAGCGCAATGGCAACACCGACGAGCGCCAAGCCCATCAGCATCGCGCAGCCTCCCGCCACATAGCGGTTGGAGCCTGTGTATTTTCCCCACATGAACCCCGCGGCGAACAGCGATACGATCAGCAGGGCATTCGAAACTCGAAGAGCGAAGCGCGGCTCGGAAGGAAAGATCAGGAACGGGAGCACGGCCGGGAATACCGACGCTAAATCGATCCAGAAGATCGCGGCCATCCCGTAGACATCGTCCTTGACGAGGCCAGCCTCAGGCAATCGGATTCGTGACAGCGCGGGCAGAAACGCCTGACAAATCCGGGTGCGGTCTTCTGCGCTCGTCGCGGGCTCCAGCAGCGAGTCGATCTGGCTACTAATCGCCGCGAATGCCGCGCTCTCATTTTCAGCGTTCCTGATTTTGCTAAGCAAGTGGAAACGCTGGCGGCGAGCCGTTAAGTTGCCCGCCACGTACAGAGCGCCGTCGATGATGCCCCAGGCGACGTTACAGCCGAGAGCGGCAATCAACAGATGCCGCACTCCCTGTTTTCCAGCGCCCGCCGTCAGCCCCCCGATGAGGGTGAAGTCGAGCACCATGATCAGGCCACACAGGACTTCTTCCAATCGGTCTGCCGGATCTAGGTACTTTTTGACAAACCGTGTCCTTGGATGAGAAAAGGCCACCTCAATCCTCCCAAAGTCTTCCCCTCTAACCCATCACCTTGAATTCTGGTGCTCTGGGGCATCGGCAGCGAACGATGTGGTTTTGCGCGCATAGAGCCCGATGCCAGGCATGGCGCTTAGCCCGTGGGCAAAGATGCTGAGCAGCACGGTTGCCTCCACCGCGAAACGGATGGTTGGCTCGCCCGGCAAATGCATCTCCTGCTCCAGATAGACGAGGCCGAGAACAATGGACGCCAGCCCGCGCGGCCCGAACCAACCCATGAAGGCTACGCTGGCCGCACTCAGACGCGTACCGATGAGCGCGATTGCCACTGGCAACATCCGCACCAGCGTCAGGCTTAGAAGCGCGTATATCCAAGATGCCGCGCCGAACTGCGGCCAATCCCGCACTGCCGCCATGCCAAACAGAAAGAACACGCCGAGGTTCAGCAGTTGTCCCCATTCCTCGGCGAACTCGACGCTGTGCTTACCGGCTTCCTTGAATCCGACCTGCACCGCCAAACCGGCGACGAACGCTGCGATGAACATGCTTGCGTCAACCATCGCAGACGCCAATAGGCAAAGCAGTGGCAGCGCGACCACGCCGATTTGTTGGAACGATTCCGCAATCCACTCCTTGCGGCGCGCGAAGCCCAGCAACCATCCGCCGGCAAGGCCTATTGCCAGGCCGACGAGCGCGCCAAAGCCAAGCTGCTCCACAATGAACTGCATCAGGCTGCCCGAGCCACCTTCGATTTTGGCGGCCGCGATGGCGATGAAGAACAGGAGGAATGGGACCGAGAGTCCGTCGTTGAGACCAGCCTCCACGTTGAGCGCCTGGCGAATGCGCATGGGCACGCGCGGGCTGTTCACGATGATCTGTCCCAGGCCGGCATCGGTAGGCGCGAGGATGGCGCTCAGAATTCCTGCTTCCCAGATAGAGAGCTGCGGAAACACCAGCCGCGCGACAACCGCGCCCAGAAGAATCGTCAACAACATGCCTGTGCTCAGCAACCGCGCCGGCAGGTTCCTGATACTGCGCAAAACGTTCAGGTCGGTGCGGCTAGCATCCGTGAAGAGCAGCATCACCAGCCCGACTTCGGCAATATGGAGTCCGGCCTTGGCAGTGAACCCGGCTCTCAGAATTCCCTGCAGGGCGGGAAACATCAGCATTCCCGCGACCGTGAAGACAATGGGCGCGGTGACGATCGTCCGCTCCAGGCGCCCCGACAACAGGCTGTAGAGGAAAAGAAGCGAGACAAAGAAGGCTAGTGGAATCATTGCGGTCCGCCTCTGTGAACCGTAGTTGCTAGGTTCGCGGTTCCTTCCGGACCGCAGGCTTCAGGTTTTGCCTCTACCTTCTGAATGGGGGTCGCGCCACTGCGCATATTGCGGGAAGGTAGCCGCGCAGCGTACACCATGTCTCAAGATTTTCTCAGGTGTAGTCAGTCCCATCTGTGATGCCTGTCACATCCAGCAACTAACCGAGTGCACAACGTGCGGAAGTCTCATTTGATTGTTAAGGAAAGCGAGAACCGAGTGGGTCAACTCCTGAGTCGTCAGCTACCCGAAAATTAGGAAAACCACTTGCCCTGGTCATTTGATGGAAAATCGCCTTCCCGTGAGCAGGGACATGACGGTCCCTCGGGACGCTTATAGGAGCATTCCAGACCTTTTACGATAGCGAGTGAGAACAGGCCATATCGCACCCAATCCCGAAAACATTGCGACCCGACCGGGCCGGGCTCTGCATCTCGTCCCGATTTTCGGAACCGCCGCGCGTTCCCTGCCGTATCACCTACCGGCCCACAACTTTTTCTGCGAACTCGCGTCCCACGCGCGACAGGAGGCACTATGGCTCAACATCGCAAACCCAGCACATTGGCAGGCGTCATGGCAGCGGCGTTTCTCGCCCTGCTGATGGCCATTCCCGTCCACGCCGAGGTAACCCAGGAATTTCACAAGACCGTTCCGCTCTCCGCCGACGGACGGGTGTCGCTCAGCAACATCAATGGCGACGTCGAGATCACCGGCTGGAACAAGAACGAGGTCCAGATCGATGCGGTAAAGACAGGTCGCGACCAGCAGCGCCTGGACGAAGCCCGCATCGACGTCAACGCCAGCAGCAGTTCCGTGAAAATCGACACCCACTATCCCTCGCACCTTTTCAACAATAATCCCGCCTGGGTGCACTACACCCTGCACGTGCCGCAGAACGCGCGTCTCGACAAAATCGATTTGGTCAATGGATCGCTCACGGTGCAGAAGCTCACCGGAGAGATCGAGGCCAACCTGGTGAACGGCAAAGTGCGCGCCTCCGACCTGGCCGGCACGGCTGATCTGGCGACCGTGAACGGTTCAGTCGAAGCCAACTACACCTCGCTGAATAATGTCCGCGAGATTACGCTGAAGTCGGTGAATGGCTCGGTCGATCTGCTGCTGCCGCAGTCGCCCAACGCCGACGTAAGCGCCAGCACCGTCAACGGCGCCATCTCCACCGATTTCCCGCTGACCGTAAAGGGCCGTTGGGTCGGCAAGAACATGAGTGGCACGCTGGGCAGCGGCGGCGTTCACATCGAACTCAATAACGTGAATGGCAGCATCCACGTGGGGCCGGGGCATGGGACGTTGTAGATCTACTTCTTGATTAGCGCGGCGGATAACAGATGAGCTTTGGTCGCGAGATTGTAGGCGCGTTCGAAATCGCCATCTTTGGTCGCGCTGCGCGACTGCGCCACATACGACCGTATCTGGACAATGATCTCTTGGTCGTCCTTCGATAGCGTGCGATTCAAGCCGCTCACGGTCTTCTCCGTTTCGTCCAGCAATTGCGCAGTTATCTGCTTTTGCTGCGACAATTGCGCGCTGCTCACATCGGCGGCAATGGCCGTCTCGGGTGGGGGAGCTGCCGGATTCGCTGGAGGATGGGTCGCGGCAATTGTCGTAGTGCCGTTACTACCACCTGTCGGCGGCGCCGTCGCACTGCTCTGAGTCGCAACAGGAGGCTGCGCCGGCTTGCGCCGGTGATGCGCAGAGGCCTTGGGTTTCGGTTCTTCCGCAGGAGGCGGTTGCGGCGTCGATTCTTCCGGCGGTGGCGGGGGCGGAGCCTCCTCCGAAATCTCAACCGGCAAGGCTGAAGGAATCAGTTCAGCCGGGGCCTTCGCCTGCGTTGGAAGCGGTGGCGCCTTCTTCTGACAACCTACCGCGAAAAGCAACGCTAACAGCGGCAACGCGACGAGTTGGCGGCTAAGCTTCATGTGCAGGTCTGCCGAGCTGCGTGGCGCTTCATTCCTTGAACTCAAGTGGCGGAGCAAGCCAGCTCGGACATTGCTTCCATGATAAACACAGTCAGCAAAAACCGCAGTCACCACCGATGGGCGGCTGGGTTGCCATGCCTAAGTCTCACATTCGAGTAATCGCCTCCGCGCCTTCGTGCTGCTGCGCTCCGGCCAGAGGCAGTATCAAGCGAAATGTCGTGCCACGACCCATTTCTGTAACAAAATCGAGCGCCCCGTTATGCAACTGCAGCACCCGGTAGCTCATGGCCAGGCCAATGCCGCTGCCGGCTTTCTTGGTGGTGAAATACAAGTTGAAAACCTTATCACGCACCTCCTCGGGTATTCCCCTCCCCTGGTCACGCACTTCAATGGTTGCAGCCGTGTCAAGCTGCCCCGAGGTAATGCTGAGTACGCCGCCACCGCTCATGGCCTGCACTCCGTTAAGGACCACATTCAACAAAGCCTGCTTGATCAAGTCGGCGTCTGCCCGCACCGGCAGCGGCTCCCTGCTCAGTTGGGTCTCGACCTTCACACCTTGCTGGGCGGCTTCCGGAGATGCCAGCAAGGCTACGTCTTCGATCGCTCGTCGCAGGTCGAAGTCGACCAGCCGCAATTCTACCGGGCGATTGAAGTCCACCAGCATCTGCACCACCCGGTCGAGGCGATGAATCTCGTTGCCGATGATGTCCAGGTGGCGCCGCGTGTCAGGATCGATCTCGCGCATTTTCTCCCGCAATAATTCCAGGTGCAACACGATGGCGTTGATCGGGTTCTTGACCTCGTGGGCCACGCCGGAGCTAAGCCTGCCAATGGCCGCCAGGCGGCGTGACAGCTCGATCTCGTTTTCGATACGGTGGACCGACTCGGTATCGCGCATGGTGAGCAGTGCACCAATGCGCTCGCCTCGCTCAGCGATGAAATCGAGTGCGATCTGGATGCGGCGTCCGTTTTCCAGCTCGATTTCGCGCTGTGATATCGGCTGGTGCAGGGCAAACGCATCCAGCACGATACGGCCAAGCTTGTTGGCATCGGTGAAGACGCCCTCGACGGCATTTCCCAGGATCTCTCCCCGCGGCCGGCCGATGAAACGTTCGGCGGAGGCGCTCACCAGCACCACCCGGGTGTCGCGCGTGAACAGGACCAGACCGTCCTGCAGCGTACCCATGATCTGGTCGAGGTTTTCCTTCAGGGCGCTGAAGACCTCTTTCACATCGCGGATCTGGCGTCCCAGGCGGTCGATTTTTGTGTTCACCAAGCCATACTCGTCGGTCTTCCGCGGCTCGGGATCGGGAGTACTGTCGGGAACTCCCGCGGTCATTTGGTCGAGCCGCCGCCCAATCGCCTCCAGCGGACGCAAGGCTATGTTCGACAGGCTGGCAGCCAGTACCATCGAGACCAGGATCGCGAAGATGGAAAAGTAGAGAGCGCGGCGCAACTCGGGCTGAACTTCGCTCTCCAGAAATACCGTCGAAATACCGACCCGAATGTCCCCGAATGGCTGGCCCTCGCGTTGGATAGGAAGATGGATGTCGTAGACGCGGGGCGCGCCGAATACCACTTTCAGCTGCTGCAGGAAGCTGCCATTACGAACCTGCTGGAAGTTTTTTCGCTGCTTCAGGTTCAGGTTGGTGCCAACGGCGTTGGGATCGGTGTGCACGATAGCGCGGCCGCTGATGTCCGCAATGGCCGCATCGGAAACCGTGGGAGAATAACCGACCACCGATTGCAGCAAGGTGTTTAGGCCCTTATTGAGCTTGAGCTCCTGCTCCAACACCGCGTCCACCTGATGGGGATCGTTCTCGTCGGCAAATGTGCTGCCCACTTTGGCCAGGCTGGCTGCGCGAGCGCTCTCTCGGATCTCCTTGGCGACGAAGTCGGCGCTATCGTAGGCCTCGTAGATGCGCTGCCGCACCAAACGCGAGACGTAGAAGTAGGAAAATATGGCGACCAGCGCAACCACCATGCCACTGATGGCAAGCACCAGTTTTGTCTTCAAACGCATAGGATCCACAAGAAAGAAGATTCGGTGGCGCGGGCTGTTGCCGGTATCATATCAGCCCGCTCACCAGGCGAAAATGGGGCGCGAGTTCCTCCCCCGAAGCGGGATGTTCCCGAGGCATCGGATATGGTAACGTCTTCCACGGTATTTTTCGTCTGGAAACAACTCCAAACCCGGACTCAGCATCTAACCTTCAGTCATTGTCCGGTTAGCGCACAGAGTAGCAGGAGAAGAAACCGTGGGCCATTCCACAGCGGTAGAGGGCAAGAATTTGCAGAGTGAGACGGTCGCCAGGTTGCGCACCTTGTCCCATGATCTAAGCAATTACATTGAAACCATCATGCAGGCGTCGTATCTATTGGCCCAGGCCAAGCTCGACGACAACAACAAGAAATGGCTCGATCTGGTCGACAAGGCTTCCCAGGACGCCGCCCGCGTCAACCGCGAGATCCGCGAGATCCTGCGCTCTCAGAGTGAGCCCGGCCGATAACCCCTGAGAGCGCCTAAACGTTAACGCGACGAGCTTTCCGCTTCGCAGCGCCGCGCGCGATGGAGCAGCCATTCCCCGATGCTTACGAGACCAGCTGGGCTTCCATCGTGATCTTCGCATTCAGCACGCGGGAAACCGGACATCCCTTCTCGGCATTCTGAGCGGCTTCTTCAAACTTCGCTTTGTCCGCGCCAGGGATTTTCGCTTTCACCTCCAAATGAATTGCAGTAATGGTGAAGCCCGCGTCTGTCTTGTCCATAGTCAACTTCGCAGTCGTGTCGATACTCTCGGCAGTCATGCCGCCGTTTCCCAGTTGCGCCGACAGCGCCATTGTGAAGCACCCCGCGTGGGCCGCGGCGATCAACTCCTCCGGATTCGTTCCAACACCATTTTCGAAACGCGTACTGAAAGAATATTGCGTCTGGTTCAGCACCCCGCTCTGCGTGGACACAGCTCCCTTGCCATCTTTCAACCCGCCCGACCAGTGAGCACTGGCTGTACGTTGCATATTACCCTCCTGGAGATAAATTTCTTTCCCTGATTACGTTACACGAACGCGGCAGATCTTGGGGAGATCGTGGGCAGGCGCGAAAATTGCGAGTCGGAAAATCCTCGTCCTGCTGGACCGCCGTTTCACGGTATCTAATAGAAATCGGAGCAGCTCAGGAAGTATCCACATCGTGGACACGCCAGCTTGCAATGGTCTTCACGAAGTTGTTCGGAGCAGTTGGGACACACCTGCATGCTGATTATCGCCGGCTTTCGGCCAGTCTGAGGATGCGGCTCGTCTTCGTGTTCGGTCCGGGAATTCGTGGATGGATTATCGTTCATGACTGCCCCGTCAGCTGCCCTGTTGTCCGCAGAATACACGATGTTATTGAGCAGAAACTTGCCAAAAGGTGGCGGTCTCCCGGCGACCAGGTGGTCCCCCATTGGTACATGTACCTCGGTTTGC
>Ga0187857_10004600_pt1 | contig 10272 bp, 8 predicted proteins | sample June2016WEW_8_10_FD_132984 | JGI IMG/M metagenome (GOLD analysis project Ga0187857, IMG submission 132984) | Peatland microbial communities from SPRUCE experiment site at the Marcell Experimental Forest, Minnesota, USA - June2016WEW_8_100 | ecosystem: Environmental > Terrestrial > Soil >...
CGCCGTGCAGATGCGGCGAATGCTGCCGGAATCGGTGCTCGAAGAAGTGGGTGGACTTGATCCGGCAGCGATTCAGCAAGTCCGCGAAGAAGCTTGGCCAGATGTCCGCGATGCCGATGAATTGCACGATGTGTTGCACACTCTGGTCGCCATCCCGAACCACTTGGCACCGGCCAGGCGGGGACAGCCGTCCTCGGCTGTCCGGTCGAGCGAATCTCGACCTTCCGACTGGCTTGGTTACTTCGAGAAGCTAGTGAATGAAGGGCGCGCCGGAGCAGCTCTGTTCGAGGGGCGGAGCTATTGGGTGGCTGCAGAGCGCGTCAAGACTTTTTCAGTCCTGTTTCCCGAGCCACGTTTTGAGTCCAAGCCGGCGGAGGTCGAAGCGACCCTTCCCACCCGCGACGATGCCTTGTTGACCTTGGTTACGGGCTGGATGTCACATCTGGGACCGACCAGCGCGCCGCAACTCGGCGATATGTTAGGCATTCCCGCATCGGACATATCGGGTGCTCTTCTTCGGATGGAAGCCAGCGGCACTGTTCTACGCGGAAACTTCAGCGGCGTGTCGGTCCCCACTCAGGAGCCCGAGATCGAATGGTGCGAGCGACGACTGCTGGCGCGTATCCACCGGCTGACGGTCGCGACCTTACGCAAGCAGATCGAGCCGGTGACTGCGGCTCAATTCATGCGGTGGCTATTACAGTGGCAACACTTGGCTCCGGGCACCCAGGTGTCGGGCGAACGAGGAACGCTCGAAGTTCTGCGGCAACTGCAGGGATTTGAAATCCCGGCGAATGCCTGGGAGCGGCAAGTGTTGGCTCGCCGCATTGTCGACTACGACCCGAAGTGGCTCGATCAGCTTTGTCTCACCGGCGCCGTGGGCTGGGGAAGGCTTTCGCCCCACCCCGCTACGCTGGATTATTCCCATAGGAATCGCGGAACCGACGCCGAATCAGGCCCTGCCCCTAGGCAGCGCCGCGTGATTCCTACCAGTGTTGCGCCCATCACCTTTTTCATTCGCGAAGACGCCGATTGGATGCTGCCTCGCCATCCCGGCGCGGAGCATACAGAAGAAGATCGGTCCGATAACAATGGCTTGAGCCACAGCGCCCAGCTGGTTCTCGATTTTCTGCGCCAGCGTGGCGCTTCGTTCTTCGCCGATATTGTTCGCGGCACGGAAAAACTGAAGGCGGAGATCGAGACCGGGCTTTGGGAACTGGTGGCGGCCGGATTGGTGACGGCCGATGGCTTCGACAATCTGCGATCGCTCATCGATCCTAAGCGGCGAGCCGGTCAGGGCAGTGGGCGCACGACCCGCCCACGACACAACGCTGGAAGGTGGGCGATCCTGCATGCCGACGAAGTTGTCGAGCGGTCGCGAGCTGTCGAGGCCGCCTGCTGGATGCTGCTGCGGCGTTACGGCATAGTGATCCGCGACGTGCTCGCGCGTGAAGCAAACCTGCCTCCGTGGCGTGAATTGCTCATCGCCTTCCGTCGCCTTGAAGACCGAGGCGAGATTCGTGGTGGACGCTTTGTGGATGGATTCCTGGGCGAGCAATTCGCGTTGCCGGTCGCGGTGGAATCGGTGCGTGCGATGCGCACGCTCGACTCCGCGCAAGAAACGATTACACTCTCGGCGGCCGATCCGCTGAACTTGGTGGGAATTCTGGTTACCGGAGATCGTGTGCCCGCTATTTCAGGTAACAGCGTGACTTATCGCGATGGGGCGTCAGTCTTGACGGCGACGATCTCTGCCGGTAGTGAAGCCGTTGCCAGTTAGCTTTTCATCTCTCGCTGGCTGATACCAGGCATAAAAGAATCAGGAATCCGATGAGGGGGCCCTTCGGATCCCTGATTGCGCAACTCAGCAGAAGTAATCTCAAAAGCGCTTCCCCCATCGCTTTTTGCCGAGCAGTGGCGCATCCACGATAGTGCATGCCAGGTGCCAGTCTCTGCGGGCGTCTTTCGAGGCGCAATCGTATCATTAACTATCTGTCGGCAAAAGACTTATGGTCCATGCGAGTCGATACAGAACAGATAGGCCGAGGTTTTCCACGACCCGGATCACTATCCGATCAGATAGCAACCCTATCTGTTCGGATATTGGAATAGTTTCAGTTAGGAAGTAAATCCCCGACCGAAGTGTGATAAGAAGGGCACGGGGTGCCCATCCTTGCGTCCAAGACTGCTAGTGCTCTCTGGCCCGTTGAAGGACTCGACAATTCCCCTATCCGACCCCGAAATCGCCATTGGGCGGGAAGCGTCGAACACCGTCGCAGTCATCGATCCTTCCGTTTCGCGCAAACACTGCGTGGTGCGAGCGCAAGAAGGAAGGTTCCAGGTATGCGATCTGGGTAGCCGTAACGGCACCCAGGTAAACGCCCGCACGGTGCAGGAGCAGTGGCTGAAACACGGCGATGAGATTACCACCGGAGATTCTTCATTTCTGTTCCTGTTGGAGGATGAAGATCTGGCCCCGGCGCCGGGCCGGGTCGAATTCGATGAGTCTCTGCAAACCGCAGAAACCACGATCATCCACCCCAAGGACGTCCTTTACTTGCAACCGGACCGGCTGCTGCGCGAGTTACCAGCCAACTCCAAAGTAGCCCGCGACCTGAATGTGTTGCTGAAGATTAGTCGGATCGTACACGCCATTCGCGATCTGGATGAACTGCAGGGACAATTGCTGGATTTGATTTTCGAAGTCGTACCTGCCGGCCGAGGCGCGATCCTTTTGGCCGATCGAGAGAGTCAGCAATTCAACTCCGTGTTCGCCCGCATGCGCCAGTCGGGGCAAGCCCCGTTGGTGAAGGTGAGCCGAACGGTCGCCCGCCAGGTGCTGGAGCAGGGAATTGCAATTCTCGGTGCGGATGTTGCGAGCTGCGGTGATTTGCGCAAAGTTGAGAGCTTGGTGGCGTCCCAGGTACGCTCGCTGTTATGTGTGCCTCTAACCGTGTTCCAGCGGGTGATCGGCTGTATTTACCTCGATAGCAACAGCCTGGAAAACCGGCTTCACGAACAGCATCTGCAGTTAGTCACAGCGATCGCTGGCATCTCGGCGGTGGCGCTGGAGAATGCTCGCCGCCTGCAGTGGCTCGAAAAAGAAAATGAGCGACTCACGGTCGAGATCAGTCAGGAACGCAGCTTGGTCGGCGAAGGCCTCCGTATGAAAGAGGTGTACCAGTTTGTCAAGCGTGTGGCTCCCACCGATTCGACCGTATTGATTGAAGGTGAGAGTGGAACCGGCAAGGAGCTCGCGGCACGGGCGTTGCACCGCAACAGCCCGCGTGCCAACAAGCCGTTCATAGCCATCAATTGCGCCGCCATTCCGGAGATGCTGTTGGAAAGTGATCTATTCGGTCACGAGCGGGGAGCTTTCACCGGAGCAGCGGGCTTGAAAAAAGGCCGACTGGAAGTTGCCGACTCGGGTGTGGTCTTCCTCGACGAAATCGGAGAACTTGCCCCCGTGCTGCAGGTCAAACTGCTGCGCGTACTGCAGGAGCGTGAGTTCGAACGCGTGGGGGGAACTCATCCCATCAAGGTGGATGTCCGGATCATTGCCGCCACCAACTGCAATCTTGATCGAGCGGTGCGTGAGGGGACGTTTCGTCGTGATCTCTATTACCGTCTGGCCGTGTTGAAGGTCACCATGCCCGCCTTGCGGGAGAGGCGGGAGGATATCCCTCTGCTCGCGCGCCACTTCGTGCAGAAACATGCCAAACACTGCAAAGTGAAGCCGCGTCCAATCTCCCGCGAAGCGTTGTCTTGCATGATCAACTACGACTGGCCGGGCAATGTGCGCGAGCTCGAAAATGCCATCGAACGGGCGCTGGTGTTGGGATCCTCCGACATGATTCTGCCCGAAGATTTGCCGGAATCGTTGCTGGAGCGCACTCCTCCTCCGGAGATGACGGAGGCAAAATATCACGCCGCCGTGAAAGACCTGAAAAAGCAACTCATTCGCGATGCGGTCGAGCAGACGCAAGGCAGTTACGCTGAAGCAGCCCGTCTCTTGGGCGTGCATCCCAATTACCTGCACCGCCTGATTCGCAATCTGGAGTTGAAAGACGTTCTGAAGGAAACGTTGCGCGACATTTCTCCGCGAGGAGCGGAATTGCGGGCGGTAACGCGTGAGGGATGCAGCAATTGACAATTGGCTCGGCCACTACGAATGGGTGAGGCCAGAACTAACCGCCAATTGCTAGTCATGGAAGCCGCAAGCGCATCAGCAATGCCGGATCTAGATACGTTCCCTGCCATCGCACGGCCACGTGAAGATGCGGGCCTGTGGCCCGCCCCGTGCCGCCGCTCAGCCCAACGATCTGTCCGCGTTTCACCTGATCTCCCTCCTTCACTTTGAACTCGGAAAGATGCAGATAAAGCGTCAGCAGTCCCTGGCCGTGGTCTAAGACTACAAAGTTGCCTTCGAAATACAGCGGACGGGCTAGCAACACGGTTCCGTCATTCATGGCCTCTACGGGCGTGCCGTTCGGAACGCGGAAATCCAGGCCCAGGTGGGGACTCGAGGTCTTGTCATTAAAAATACGCTGGGAGCCGAAGACATCAGAAATGGCAGCATCCGCCGGCGGCGTGAAAGGTCCCGACCACTCCCGCTCTGGTGTTACGCGGTTCAGATAGTCCTTCTTGACTGCCTGCGCTTCCTGAATTTCTTTCTGCTGTTCCGGACTGGGTTCCGTGAACTTGCCTTCAACGCTAAGGTTGACCTTGATCTTGGGATACTTCGCGCGAGCGACGGTTAGCTTCCGGGTGAACGAAATTCGCGTGCTGGGGGATTTACCAGCCTTCGTTCCCCCGGTCAGCTTAAGGTCGTAGTTTCCGGGAGCAGTCTCCAGGGTTACGCCGGCCAGCACGAACCAGGTTTTGCTGGCTGTATCGAAGCTGAAAGAGACTTCATGTCCGAGCCAGGTTCCGTTCAGCGATTCCAGCCCGACTGGAGATTTCACCTGAAACAAGACCGGACCGCCATTGACCAGCCGCGTCGGCTGCGCACGCACTGTCCAAGTCGCGGCGGAAGCGGGAAGGACTGTGCCGAAAAATATCCCTGCCAGGAAAAGCAGTGCAATTTGGGAGTTAGAGTTCAGCCGCCAGTTCACCTTAACAGCCTAGCATTCCTGCGCTGCGTTCGGCGGTACCCAGGGGACTGTCTCGGACAGGCGTAGAAAGTCTCAGGGGTTAGAATGACCCTGCGAGGCCTCTGTCAAATCCACGGACGGTGCCGCTACGTCTGCGGGGAATGATGGCTGCCGGTTCCGTATTGCAAGAAAGAACATCCTCCCGCGTTGGCTCGGCTTGGTTCATTCCGAGAGGATATGTCAGCTTATTGTTCTGCTGATCGGGGCCTACTGCGCCCTCGCCGGGCGGAATCTGCCCATCGGACCTGACGGCCTTGCATATCTGGACGTTGCCCGCGCCTACCACCACCACAACTGGCACATAGCTGTAAACGGATATTGGGGCCCTGGCGGTTGGTTATTATGCGAAGGCCATTCTGTTTTATTTTGCAGGGCCCGGGCGCGACGGTGATTCAGGGTTTTCGCTCCGAAAGTCTTCGGAAGCCGGCGAGCACAATCCCAGGTCTGCTTCACTATGTCGTATCACCGCGCAAGGAATCGGTTGCCCGCGACTTGGTTATTGCCGAGGCCATTCCCTACTACGGATTCACACCCCGCGCGGCGGTCGCAAGTATCGGTGACGGACAACTCGCCTATTGGGCACACCTAGCAAGGGTTTCAGTGGTCGCCGAGGTTTGGTCGATCGACTCGCGCACTTCTGGTCCGAGCCGCCCACCGCGCAGCAGGCAGTCCTTCGCTCGATGGCCGATGCAGTCGCCAAGGTGTGATTTGGCGGCCCGATTCGGATCAAGCTTGCCCAGCCGAGTGGATATCGCTGCCCGAACATTCCGGCTGCATGATTTTGCCGCACTGATTTAACGGGCGACACCTTCTCAGTTAGCAAAGCGCTAGCTGGCGTGCCTCTAGGGTTCATGTCGAGCTTGGCAAGAGGACACACGCAAACTGAACATACGTAACCGAAACTGGCACCGAAGGGCCATTCCGGCGTTCTACTGGTGTGCATAACATCGATTCATGACTTGGCAAAACATCCACGACGGGCTTCTTGCCACCCTCGCCCTCAGTTATGAGGAAGATCCACACCAATTCGTGACCTTGTCCAGGCAAACTCTTGATTCCTCTTCGTCTCGTCTGGCAGTCTCGGAGTTGAGGAATGAAGGGTTGGTCGAAGAACAGCTTCGGGGAGTGATTCGACTCACCGCTCGCGGCTACAAGAAATACAAAACCACGCCTTACGCCTGCGCCGGCTGAACTCAAAAGGGCAATCAGAGCGAGCTTTTGTTGCGCCGAACATCAAAAATCCGTACAGGTTCCTTCGTAATCTCGCCCTAGTCATTCCTCAGTAACATACTTCGATGCATGACCTCCTCCCCCCGACCGCACCCGAAGCGGCGTGCCCTCCGTGTACGACTACCCGGCATGCCTCAAGCATTCATCCGATTTGAAGACGGACAGCACCCCTCCGCTAGGCTTCAGACCATCTCCGTAACCGGAGGCTTGCTGCGAGTTCTCAAGCCGCTCAGTCCTGGAGCGGTCGTAGAAATGATGTTCTCGACCAACGCCGGACCCGTGCTCGGCATGGCTGAACTACTTAGTCCATGTTCAGTCGCACGGATAGGATTACAGCCATTCCGGTTCATCGCCTTGGACGAAGCCGATTTGCGCACGCTGCGCATTGCCATCGCATCATCGCAAAAGTGCGTAAGGGGATTTCGCACAGACTTAACTGAACGTTCAAAGATGGCGTGATCCCATGAGAGACCAGCAGAACTCAACCACGCCCCAAACCCCGCATTTGTCGGTTACGAAAGACGCTGTCGCAATTGCACTTTCGCCCATTGGGGAAGCGAGACCATGGATTAACCATCCTTAATGAACTTGGCGGTAACGTAGTTGATACAAGACGCTCTCCTGCTACTGGGCCGAGCGGTACTTTACTCCTCGCAACGAGGCACAGGCTATGCAGAATTCAAATGTCCCCGCCGTACGCCGCAGCTCTAGAGTTCCGATCACAGTTCCAATACTGGTTACTAGCTTGGATCCGAGAGCCAACTTCTCTGAAGTCTGCGAGACTCTGGTGGTGAGCGCCCATGGTTGTGCCATGCGGGCTCCCATGAAGCTGGAAGCCGGAGTTACCGTCCACTTCCACAGCCAGGAGGGCCGTGAGACCACGGCGCAGGTTGTCTACTGCCAGCCCATCAAGTCCGACCGGCAAAGTTGGCGACTAGGCGCGCAGTTTGACCGGCCAGACAATTTCTGGGGTTTGCAGACTTTTCCGAAGGATTGGATGCGATTGCCGGCGACCGTCGAGGGAAACGCAACTCCCGTGCTTTCGTCAGCGAACATTGTTCCGCCTAACCCGGCCACGGCCTCCGCGAAGATCGTGCTCGATCGAATCAAGAAGCAACTATCCGACGAGCATCTCAAGGCGATCCTCGCCGAACTGGTGCGCCCGCTTGAAGCCGAGGTGTCCGATCTCAGGGAAAAGCTCGGGCAAGGCGCAAAGCGAAGCCGATTTGAAGTGTCGCTATCGCAAATTCCTCCTGAGCTTGAACAACAGTTGGAGGTTCGCCTGAAGAAGGAGTTGGGGCCTCAAGTCCTGAAGCAGTCTCGAGAGCAGTCCGAACAAGTTCTGGAAGCTGCGAAAGCGGCCATCGACCAGAAGACAACCGCAACCCATGACGAATTTCTGCGACGCGTCACACAGGATCTGCAAGTGGTCGAGCAAAAGGCTCAGGGCCTCTCCACCGATGTTGCTCAGAGTATGCGGGAGCATCTGAATCGTGGAATGGGAGAACTTCACCAGCAGCTCATCGACGCAGGCAACCGCCTCAAAAAGCTGAGTGCGGACCTATTGCAAGGCATGGAGTATAGCTTGGGTGAGGTGCACGAAACCCGCCGCCGGGAGTTGGAACAGGTTCAAGCAACAGTGGCGTCGGAATCGTTGCGCTTGCAGGAGCAGATCGCCGATCTTGACGGCCGCATGTCGAAGCTTGATGAATCTGCTCGTCGTCTCGAGTCCGGCCTGGATAAACGCCTGTCGCAGTTGTCCAGCGACACCATACGCAGTGCGCGCGCCCAATTGGAAAGCGCGCTGGAAGTTGTTCTTGGTGAGCTGAGCACCCGCAATGTCCAGGAACTCCAAAAGCAACTCGATGCTGCGGGTGCCAATTTGCAGACGATCCAGAAAGAGATCGAAGCCTCGGTTTCCGAGTCGCTGAAAATCCAGGTCGCTGAGACTCTGCAATCTTTTGAGCACAGAATGGAAGGACTGGCGCAGCAATCCGCGGAACGGTGGCGGCTTACGCTCGCAGGTGCTCTAAACTCTCTCGCAAGAACCCTTGGCGAGCAATTCCTGTTACAAGCCACGACCGGCAGTAGCTCAGGCCAACATTTTTCCGTCGAACGACCAAGCGAGTGAGGCGAAGCGGACAGCGCCCTAAGTTGCTGAGAGAATTGGTGGACCTGGTCGGGATCGAACCGACGACCTCTTCCATGCCATGGAAGCGCGCTCCCAGCTGCGCCACAGGCCCACGATTGAAGCAGAAAGGCCGAAGCCCGACCAATCGGATCGAGGGAAGTGCTCCACCATTTTCGCCCACATCCAGGGGATAGTCAACGACATGCACTCGTCCCAGTAGATGCGTGACACCTTTCATTCCTTGCTTTGAAATGAGCCCCGCAGCAGGAACCGGCTGCGGGTTTAGGTAGCCAAGCGACTGGTGCGGACGCACGGTGTTGCATCTTTTCCCACTGGCGTAGTTCGCGGTTGAGTTTTTTCATCTCCAAAGAGCAAACCGTGACCTGGTAGAACTCCTCGGTGTGAGTGCGGTTGGCGCGTTCGACCGCGCCGTTGAGTTTGGGAGAACGGGGTGGAAGGACGAACAAGCGCAGGCCGCGCCACGGACAAGCGGCTTCGAACTCTGCGGCGAACTCGCTTTCGCCATCGACTTGCGGCGCCCGAATGGGGAAGGGCATGCGGAGCAGCAAGGTGTCGAGGAACTGGGCAGCGGTGGCGCGAGTGTAGGCCTGGATCACGTCCCAGCTCGAGACCACACCGCGGGCGGTGAACTGCTTGAAGACCACGCCGGGCAGGGATGGACTTCCAAAGTATCGACTCGGACCAGATCGCCGGGATGGGAAACCGCGTACTGCTTAGGTTTGCGGATGGCATAGGGACACGAGCGCAGGGTGCGGCGACTGCCGGGGACGCCGCTACGGGGCGCTTCGATCAGCTGGCCCGGCCGCTTCAGTTGGGTGAGGACGCGGCCCACCATGGAAGTCGAGACCGTCAGCTTCTGCTGGCGGAGCAGTATGGCGAGTTTGTCCTTGCTCCAGCGCGGGTAGCGCAGGCGCAAGGCCAGGACGCGATCGGCCAGAGAGGACGACCAGGTGACTCGTCGTCGCCGCCGATGGGGACGGTGGGAGCGCTCTTCCAGAGTGGCTAGGTGCTGGGAATCGTAGCGGCGGCGCCCGCGGTAAAAGTCTGGCGGCTGATTCCGAAATGGCGGCAGTGCGGGCCACGGGCCATGTTGCGGCTGCGACGATAGCAATCCATCCAGGGCCAGACGAGTCCGGGCTTCCCGGCTCAACTCTTTCCTCGGGCGCGCCAGTTGGCGCGCACAGGGAAGTTCCATCACGAACTTGCATTTCGACATTCTATCCGAGTGCCACTAATCATTCTGAAGGGGAACACGACAGTCAACCGTCGCGGACTCTCCTATTTCCTTCCACAGGACTCTTCTGGCATAATTGATCGTGCACCCCACCTGCACCATTTTTCAAACACAATTTAAAGCGAGGAAGAGATGCCAGCGAAGTACATCTTTGTAACGGGCGGAGTTGTGTCTTCTCTAGGCAAGGGATTGGCCGCGGCCTCCATTGGCTGTCTCCTGGAGAGCCGTGGGCTGAAAGTCAACCTGATGAAGTTCGATCCTTATCTCAACGTCGATCCAGGTACAATGTCGCCGTTTCAGCACGGCGAAGTTTTCGTGACCGACGATGGAGCCGAAACCGATCTCGACCTAGGCCACTACGAACGTTTCACTCACGCCAAACTTTCTCGCGACAACAACTGGACCACTGGCCGTCTCTACGAACAGATCATTGCCAAAGAGCGCCGCGGCGACTATCTGGGCAAGACGGTACAGGTCATTCCCCACGTCACCAATGAAATCAA
>Ga0187857_10004616_pt1 | contig 10238 bp, 6 predicted proteins | sample June2016WEW_8_10_FD_132984 | JGI IMG/M metagenome (GOLD analysis project Ga0187857, IMG submission 132984) | Peatland microbial communities from SPRUCE experiment site at the Marcell Experimental Forest, Minnesota, USA - June2016WEW_8_100 | ecosystem: Environmental > Terrestrial > Soil >...
GCCCGCACACCAGTGCTGACCACTATGGAGGCGCGGGTCGGAATCGAACCGACGATTGGACTGTTTTGCAGACAGCCGCCTTCCCACTTGGCTAACGCGCCTTGGCAGGAGCAGTAGGAATCGAACCCACGCTTGCGGTTCTGGAGACCGCCGCGCTACCACTACGCCATGCTCCCGTGCTGCTTTTGTCTTTCAGTTGTCAAAGAACAATAAAAAAGCCCGCTTTTTAGGGCGGGCTTTTTAAGAATCCTAAATTATGCTTCTGGATTCTACCCGCCTCCGCGCCCTGGATTCGTCGCCATGATGGTGTTATCGACGACCTGCCAATGGGCGCACACAAATATGCGGCACGGCCTACCTTGCCGTTCGCACATCGTTTCGGGTTTGGGGAATCTCAACATTCTCAACTCTGGAGCTGACGGCTGGATTTTAACCAGCGATCTTCCGATTACAAGTCGGACGCCTTAAACACTTGGCCACGCCAGCATGGGAACCTTCGTCAAAGAGCATAAAAAAAGCCCGCTTTTTGGGCGGGCTTCTTAGAATCCGAACTGTGCTATGGACTCTACCCGCCCCCGCCGCGCCCTGGATTTGTCGCCATGATGGTGCAACCGACCTGCCAGGGGGTAAACACAAATATGCGATGCGGCCTGTCTTGCCGCTCGCATCGTGTTTCGGGTTTGGGGAATCTCAACATTCTCAACTCTGGAGTTGACGACTGGATTTTAACCAGCGATGTCCTGCTTACAGGCAGGCGCCTTGAACGCTTGGCTACGTCAGCACCTTCACATTATTGTACAGGCGCAGAAAAAATGCAAGAACAGATTCCGGAATTATGTACTTGACGAAGCGGAGGCGCGGAACCAGACTCTGGGCATGAGCACGACGAAAACGAAGATAGCTGCGAACATCTGCGGCACTGCCAGCCTTCTGATTTCATCGCTGTATTGGGCTTGCATCCTGCTTCCCAGGCCCTATTGGCCGTTTGTGTGCCCGTGGGGGCACTCCATGCAAAGATTTCTGGACTTCATGTTTGCTGGCCTTGCGCTGGCGCTTGTGGCCGCATGGAAAGGCCGAAGGTGGTGGATTGGAGCGATTGTGCTAGCACTCGTTAGCCTTTGCGCCGGTGGTTCCAGCGTTTAAAACCTGAGTAACGCGGGGTTGCCGGCCACTTTGACGCGCTGGTCCTGCGACTTTCTTTTTGGGCGCGACCGGCTGGCGCAATATCGGCCTGCTCTGTCAACTGCACAATTCCGACAAATTCATGGTCCCGCCGGGTGGATTCGAACCACCAAACAAGCGATTTTAAGGCGCTCTGCTTTGCCAATTTGCATACAGCGGGATTTGGCGGAGGGCGGCGGAGTCGAACCACGCATCCGAGTGCATCGGACACCCACGGTTTTCGGGACCGTTTGCCAGCCATCTAGCAGCGCCCTCCAAACTGGCGGAGAGACCGCGAATTGAACGCGGGCGAGTTTGACCTCGACATCGGCTAAGCAAGCCGTTGCATTACCACCCTGCCATCTCTCCGAAACTTGGTGCCCATGAGAGGATTCGAACCTCCAATGTCCGGCCTCTCAGACCGGAGTGTCTGCCAAGTTGCACCACATGGGCACTGGTCCGGTCGGTGAGATTCGAACTCACAGCGAGCGGCTTCTGAGACCGCCGCGTCTGCCAGTTGCGCCACGACCGGAAATCTTGGTGGGAGAGGAAGGATTCGAACCTTCTCTGTTTGCCCAAGGGCTACCGGTTTTACGGACCGGCGCTCGCCGCGGCGAGCCGCTCTCCCGTGCGCCGAGAGGGATTCGAACCCCCATGAAGACGTTCTTGAAACGTCTGTGTTTGCCAATTGCACCATCGGCGCAAATAAAAAAGGCCACCTTTTTAGGGGTGGCCTTCCGAGCACTTCCTGCTTTGTATGAAACTTACACGCCACCCCCAATTTTCAGGCTGAGATAACTCAGCGAAAGGGATGACGATAATAGTTGCCTGCTTTGCATGTTCTTACCGATGGAAATACTACAAAACTTCTGATAGAAAGTCAATCGCGCAGCTCGGTAGTGGCTCAATTTGACGTTGTAGCGGCGAGTTCACCTCGCCAAATGGCGGCGTAAAGCCGCCTCTACATCAAATTGACCCACTACCGCGGAGCTCAAGCGCGAGAATTGCATTTGGTTGTGGCGAAGAGCCCTTTCAGGACACGGGCAATTTCGCGACGTTCCACCCTCCGCCCAAGGCTTTAATGAGGAGCACGCTGGCGTCCATGCGGCGGCGCTGGACATCTACGTCGTTGCGCTCATTCGCCAGCGCGATCGTCTGAGCGGTGATAACTTGAAGATAGGTATCAACTCCTCCCTTATAACGAACGGTGAAGAGCCGGAGGGATTCCTGGGCTGAAGCCACGGCCTCAGCCTGCTGCCCCGCTTCCTGCTGGAGAATTCGCAAAGCCGCGAGGTTATCTTCCACCTGTTGAAACGCGGTAAGCGTCGTCTCCCGGTAGGTGGCGACGGTCACGTCGTAGGCGCCGAGCGCTGCTTCCGAGGAAGCGCGGCGGCGGCCCGCGTCGAAAAGAGTTTCCAACGCCGTGGGCCCGATCGCCCAGAAGCGGCTGGGCCAGGTCAGCCAAGTGGTGATCGAGTGACCCTCGAATCCCGCTGTCCCGTCCAGCGTCACGGCAGGGAAGAAGGCGACGCGCGCGATGCCGACCTGTTCGTTGGCCTCCGCCACTCGCCGCTCCACTGCGGCAATGTCGGGACGCCGCTCCAAAAGCTGGGAAGGCAACCCGGGTGGAATGTTGGGCGGCTGGATATCCAGCGGCCTGGGAGGCAAGTTGAAAGCGGCCGGCGGCTTCCCGATCAAGATGGCGATGGCGTGCTCGAACGCGGACCGTGCGACGGCGATGTCGGTGGCCTGCACGCGCGTGGTCTGGAGCTGAGTTTGGGCTTGCGCGACGTCGGATTTCGGCGCGAGACCCCCCTCGTAGCGATCGGTCGTGAGTTTCAGCGCGTCGGTGTAGGCCTTCACCGTGTCATTCAGAAGCCGTTGCTGGGCGTCGGCACTGCGCAGCTCGAAATAATCCAGCGCCAGCTCGGCATGCAGGCTGAGGCGGGCTGTCTCGAGATCAGCAGCCGTCGCCTGTGCCTCTTCGCGCGCCGCGGCGACAGTGCGGCGAATCCGGCCCCAGAGATCGAGTTCGTAGGAGAGATCGAAGGGCAGGACGAAGTCACCGGTGGCCGAATACGCTGTTCCGGGCGGAACGTTGGGGCCATTGGTCGAACTGTGCAGGCTGGTGATGCTGGGGGCGGTGGAGATGACCGGGAATTCTGAGGCGCGAGTGACGCGAATTAAGGCGCGGGCCTCACGCAGGCGCGCTTCCGCGGCCTTGAGGTCCTGGTTCGATACGTTGACTTGTTCTTCGAGCGCGTTGAGCTGCGGGTCGCCAAAAATCTCCCACCAATTCCCGCGAAGCGTCTGGTCGCCGGGCTGCGCTGGCTTCCAGCCCTGCGCTTCTTTAAAGTCCGGCGGGATGGGCGCTGGAGGCGTGGGACGCACGTACTTCGGTCCCACGGTGCATGCGTTCAGAAAGAGGAGTGCCCATCCCGCGGCCGCGAGGGGGGCCGCGCCCAGGGTTTCAGAAAAGGAGCCCAAGCGCATTGTTTTCTTCACTCGCTCTTTCCTTCTGGCTGTCCCTTTCCTTCGGCAGCCGAGGAGTCAGCGATTCGAACCTGCTGCCCGGAGGTCAGGGAGTCCGGGGGATTGAGTACGACCGATTCATCGCCTTTCAAGTCGCTCGTGATCTCCACTTGGGTTCCGTAATCGTGGCCAATCGTAACGGGGATCAATGTGACGTGATCGTCTCTCACGATAGCGATCTGCAATCCCTCGGAACGAAAAATCAAGGTATTCACCGGCAGCATGTAATTCAGATTCTCGTTCGGCAGCTTAAAATGGATTACCCCATAGGCGCCGGGCAAGAGAGCGCCGGTTGGATTCTCCACATCAAATTCCGTCAATAAGGTGCGCGACGCCTGGTCGATCGCCTCCGCCGACCTGACGAGCCTCCCGGTGAATCGCTGATTCGGACGTTCTGCCAGAGTCAGGTCGGCCGTCAAGCCGGGCTTGGCCGCGAGCGAGTTCACTTGCGGCACGTTGACGTAAACCCGCATGATGTGGGTGGACGCAATGTGGAACAGCTCTTGCGCGGGCCCGCCAGCGCCAGAATTGATGAGCGCGCCGATATCCGTTTTGCGGGCCGTGATCACGCCGTCGAAGGGCGCATAAATCTTCTGGAAAGATTGCAGGTCTTCCAGCCTTTTGACGTTGAATTGGGCGGATTCGACCATTGCCTTCCGGGCCTTCCCCTCGCTCACGGCGTTGTCCGTATCCTGCTGGGAAACCGCATCGCTCTTCAACAGGTTTTCGTATCGTGCCGCGGTAATCTCGGCGAGATGGAGGTTGGCCTCCGCGGTGTTGAGATCGGCTCGCGCCTGCTGGAGCTGCTGGTCGATTTCGGGCGTGTCAATTTCCGCCAACAACTGGTCCTTCTTCACGCGCGCGCCAATGTCCACGTACCAGCGGTTCAAATACCCGTTGGTGCGGGCGTAGATGGGGGCATCGATCCACGGCTGAATGTTGGCGGGCAGGTCGATTTCCTCCTGCGGTGAAGCGCGCTTGGCGTGGACCACGGAGACGGTGAGCACGGCCAACTCCCTAGTGTCACGCTCCACATTCGCCGAGGCTCGCTTGCGCACGGTGATCCCCCAGGCCACAATCGCAGCTACCAAAAGCACCGCCAGCGCCAGCCACAAGGCACGCTTGGCTCGGCGGGCGGGTCCAGGCTCTGAGGGCGGCTGGCGGGACTCGGCCTGCTCGTCTTCCAAGTTCACCGTGCTTTGAAAGTCCTGTCTTTCGTCAAGGCTCATGAAGGTCTCCACCCACTCGGACCGAGCTCGGCGCCTGCCAGCGGCGCATGCGGTTCGCCTGCCGGTGGTTGACGGTGGCCGTGCACCAAGCTGAAGAGACACGGCACGAAGAAGAGCGTGGCCACGGTAGCTAGAACGAGGCCGCCGATCACGGCGCGTCCCAGGGGCGCGTTCTGCTCGCCGCCTTCGCCAAGGCTCAAGGCCATCGGCACCATGCCGATAATCATGGCCAGCGCGGTCATCAGCACCGGACGGAAACGGGTGAAGCCGGCGTCGAGCGCCGCCTCCCGGGGATCCGCCCCTTCGCGCATTCGATCTTTCGCGAAGCTGACCACCAAAATGCTGTTCGAGGTGGCCACGCCCACGCACATAATCGACCCAATCATCGCGGGCACGCTCACGGTGGTTCGGGTGATAAAGAGCATCCAGACAATCCCGGCCAAGGCGGTGGGCAATGCCGCGATAATGATGAACGGGTCGAGCCACGATTGGAAATTGACCACGATCAGGAAGTAGGCGAGCAAGATAGAAAAGAAGAGTCCCGCCAGCAGCCCAATGAACGATGACTGCATGGTGTCAATCTGGCCGCGAACCACGATCTGGGAGCCGCGCGGCAGGTCCTTCTTGCTCTGGTCCACAAGGGGCGTAATCTCCCGCGCCACGCCGCCCAAGTCGCGCCCGCTGACCGCTCCGAATATATCAATCACCGGCGTGATGTTGTAGTGCGAGACCACCGCCATTTCACTACCGTGGCTGTACGACGCGAGGTTGGCAAAGATTTCAGGCCGCGCCTGGCTGGTGGCGCCGGCCACCGGGATATTCCGCAAGTCCTGAAGCGATTCCATTTGGTACTGCGGCGTTTGGGCCGTGATCGCATAGGAGACGCCGTTCTTGGGGTCGAGCCAGAAACTCGGTGAGGTCTGAAAACTGCCGCTGAGCGAGATCAATAACTCGTTGGCCACGTCGTGTTGCGTGTAGCCAATCTCCTGCGCCTTGGTGCGGTCCACATTAATGCTCAAATCCGGATAGTTGAAGGGCTGTTGAACGCGCAAGTCCGTGACGCCGGGGATGTGACGGAGCCGATCGAGCAGGTTGTCCGCAAACCGCCGGTTACCCTGTTTGTTCTGCCCGACGATTTGGATGTCGATGGGCGCCGGCAAACCGAAGTTCAGGATCTGGCTGACGATATCGGAGGGCAAGAAATAAAACGTGATGCCGGGGAACTTCTTCGCCAAGTTGAGGCGCAGATCATGCACGTATTGCGCGGTCGGACCATGGTTCTTTTCGTCCAGGGAGACCAGAATGTCCGCGTCCGCCGGTCCCACCGGCGCCGAATTGCTATAGGAGAGATTAATGCTGCTGTAAGGCAATCCGATGTTATCGATAACGCTTCTCAATTCGTCGGCCGGAATCTCGTTGCGAATTTCTTCTTCGACACGGTCGGCGAGCGCCGCCGTTTCTTCGATGCGCGTGCCGGTGGGCGCGCGCATGTGCAGATTGAAGTGGCCGGTGTCCACGGTGGGGAAGAAATCCTGCCCGATAAAGTAGAGAAGCGACATCGAACAGGCCGCGGCAAGCAGAAAGCCGGCCAAAACCATTCCCCGCCGCGTCAGAGCCCGGTCCAGCCGTTTCTTATAACTCTCGCGCACACCTTCAAAGGCGTCTTCAAACCGCATTTGCCACTGCACCAGCGGATTGCGGCTGGAGCCCTGACGCAATCTCTCCTCTTCGTGACTCTTCAAAAGGTACTTGGCCATAGTCGGGACCAGTGTCCGGGAGAGGAAATAAGAGGCGAGCATTGCGAACGACACCGCCTCCGCCAGGGGCACGAACAAATAGCGCGCCACGCCGGTAAGGAAAAACATGGGCACAAACACGATGCAGATGGTGAGCGTGGAGACGAAAGCGGGCACGGCGATTTGTTGCGCGCCGTCGAGGATCGCCTGCTGTGTTTCCTTGCCCATGGCGAGATTGCGGTTGATGTTCTCGATTTCCACCGTGGCGTCGTCTACCAGGATGCCCACGGCGAGCGCCAGACCGCCCAGCGTCATGATGTTGATGGTCTCGCCCAGCGAGCTGAAAACGATGATGGAGGTGAGAATCGACAGCGGGATGGAAACGGCAATAATCAGCGTGCTGCGCCAACTTCCCAAAAACAGCAGAATCATGGTGGCGGTCAAGCAAGCCGCAATCAAGGCTTCCCGCACCACGCCGCCAATGGCCGCCCGGACGAACAACGACTGGTCGGCGAGCGGTGTGACCTCGAGCTCCGGGGGTAGTGATGACTTTAACTGCGCGAGCTTGCGCTTGATGCCGTCGACTATGTCCAGGGTGGAAGAAGTCCCGGTCTTGATGATCGAGAGGAGTGCCGAGCGGCGGCCATCGACGCGCACAATGTTGGTTTGAGGCGGAAAACCGTCGCGCACGTGCGCCACGTCGCTCACGTAAATGGTGGATGTCCCCACCTGCTTGATCGGCAGATCATTAAGCTCCTCGACGGTCTGGGGACTGCCGTTGAGATTCACAAAGTATTCGCTTCCGCCGATCTTGGCGGTGCCGGAAGGAAGAATCAGGTTTTGGTTGCTGATCGCATTCACCACGTCATTCGCCGACAACCCTTTGGCTTGCAGAGCCGCGCTGTCGAGGTCCACCTGAATCTGCCGCTGCCGGCCGCCGTAGGGGTACGGGATGCCGGTCCCGGGGATAGTGACAAGCTGGGGTCGAATGAAGTTCACGCCGTAGTCAAACAATTGCTGCTCGGAAAGCTGGCCGCCCGAAAGAGAAAGCTGGAGGATGGGCACACTGGAGGCATTGTATTGAATGATGAGCGGCGGCGTCATCCCGGGCGGCATGGAGCGAATCTGCGCCTGAGAAATCGACGTCAATTGGGCGATCGCGGTGGAGATGTTGGCGCGGGGTTGAAAGAAAATCTTCACCACCGCAACGCCGTTGAGCGACTGCGATTCAATGTGCTCGATGTCGTTGACCGTGGTCGTCAGCGCCCGCTCGGAGATGGAGGTGACTCGATCAGACATCTCCTGGGGCCGAAGTCCGGCGTAGCCCCACAGCACGCTCACCACCGGAATGTTGATGTTGGGGAAAATGTCGGTGGGGGTGCGAAGGATCGCCAGTAATCCCAGAATCGTAATGACGATCGCCACGACCACGAAGGTGTATGGCCGCCGTAACGCGAGTCGAACAATCCACATATTCGGGCTCCCCCAATTCGCTCAACACAAGGGAATCAAGGTAATTGACGCGCTGAGAGACACGAAAGTTGCAGACTACTAGGAGTACGGCCTGGCGTGCCCCTATTGCTCAACACCTTTCTCTACCGTCGCGGACCTTCATCTTGATGGATTTCTTGTTCGGAATCAATATGCTGAAGGCTGCGGAAAGGCTCGTGGCTCACGAAGGCCCGACGATTAGCGGGCCAGCATTCGCGGCGCAACCCACTCCAACGCTTTCCATGTCGCATCCGGCTGCGACGCTTCTTTCTCTCCATTCGGTTGTAGAGGCAATCGGAGCCCCGGGGCACAAGGGTGAAATTGCTGGTGCGGTTGAGATAAAAGTGGCCGGCGGCAAGCCGGTAGGGGCATACCACGGTGCATCCCTACCCGGTTGAGTTCGCTGTAGCCAACAAGACCTTGCCGATGGTCTGCCTATTCTCCAACACTCGGTGCGCATCGGCCGCTTGCGCCAGCGGAAAGACTCGGTCGATACGGAGACGCAGCCAGCCGGCTTGAATCCCTTCGATCACGTCGTTGGCGCGGCGCATCAACTCGTCGCGCGTGAGGAGGTAGTTTGGAAGACTTCCTCCGGAGATCGAGAGCGACCGAGCCATCAGGGAGTTGGGCACGATAGGATCGGCGGGGCCGCTCGCCGCTCCGAAAATCACAACGTGGCCGCGCAGGGCGGCAGCTTCAAGATTACCCGCGAAGGTGGTTTTGCCAACGCCGTCGATGATAAGGTCAGCGCCGTGGCCCTTCGTCAGCCGCTTGGTTTCTGCCACAAAGTCCTGCTTGGTGTAGAGAATCACGTCGCTCGCGCCCGCGTCCCGCGCGGCTTTTGCCTTCTCCTCGGTCGAGACCGTTCCGATGACGCGCGCTCCCAAGTGCCGAGCCCACTGCACCAGGAGCAACCCCATGCCGCCCGCCGCGGCGTGGATGAGCACCACATCGCCAGCCTTGGGGAGGCGAAACTCGTGAATCAGGTAGTGCGCGGTCATGCCTTGCAGCGGAAACGCCGCGCCCTGCTCAAAAGAAAACCCTTCCGGCAGGGGAATCAGGCTGTCCGCTTGGACCACGCTGGCTTCGGCGTAGGCGCCCGGCTGGCCCGTGTAGGCGACTCGGTCGCCGGGCTTGACGTTGCTCACTCCCTCGCCAACGGCTTCCACCACGCCCGCGCCCTCCAGGCCGGCAGTGAAGGGAAGCATTCGCCCGTACGTCCCGCGCCGCTGATAGATATCCACAAAATTCAGTCCGGCATTCATCAGCCGCACCAGCGCTTGGCCGGTCGCAGGCCGCGGCGTCTCGACCTCCCGCAATTGCAGGACCGCCGGACCGCCATACTCATTCACCCGTACTGCTTTCATATTCCTCCTTCCAACCGCAGCAGCTATGATTCCAACGATGTTTCTTAGATGTCGGGCGTGAGGCGGGAGTCACTTCGTTTATTTACGAACCGCTGGCGCACGTCGGGCCAACATTCTTTGAGGGCGTTCAACATGGCGTTCTCAGCCAGGAGAAAGCCCCGGCGGCCGGCCTTTTTGCGCAGGGTCCGGTCTGCCCCCGCGTAATCAGCGTTGGCGATGTCCCCAGACATTGCAGTGCCGGCGAGCTTTGAAACCTCCTCGATTATGGCTGGCGATGCAGTACGTGCGTGGCAATTTCCGGCCAGAACTCGCGAAAGACATTAGTGAGGGCGTCGCGCCCCACGGCGTATCCATACTTGACGGCGAGTTTGCTGAAGGTCCGGTCCTGGCTCGGGTAATAGGTCGCCGAGATACCCTGGGCGATGCCGCGGCCCAGCACCTCCGAGAGATTCAAGGTGTTATGTCCGTGATAGTCAGGCGTGATCAAAACGCGAGAGGCCGAGTAGAGACTGCGCTTCCAGAATCCGCCCTTGCCCATGGCATAGTAACGCTCGTCCTGATGAAAGAGGGTTGGCAAGGCGAAGATCACCAGGTAATTGCCGTCGGTCTTGTCGACAAAGCCACGCCAGTAATATCTCCCGAAGCCCGCCATGCCTTTCCCGAGTTGTGGATGCGTATCCCTTCCCTCCGACATGGCCGAGGTCATGCCCACGAAAACAAAC
>Ga0187857_10004617_pt1 | contig 10237 bp, 13 predicted proteins | sample June2016WEW_8_10_FD_132984 | JGI IMG/M metagenome (GOLD analysis project Ga0187857, IMG submission 132984) | Peatland microbial communities from SPRUCE experiment site at the Marcell Experimental Forest, Minnesota, USA - June2016WEW_8_100 | ecosystem: Environmental > Terrestrial > Soil >...
CGAGCTGCGTCAGCGTAAAGAGATTCGCGGCATTCGGCGTTAGTGAATTGATCGCCTCGACGCGGGACTGGTCACACTGTGACGTAGCAGCCGTGACCGTGCTCGACATGTCCTCGATCAAGAGCCCCGGCAGGTTGTTCGTATATCCCGGAGATCCTGCAGTCACGCTCGCGGTTAACTGCTGTTGCAATACCGCAGGCGGTGTAGGCACAGCACCGGCTGCATCGAGTTCAACGGGGAAATCGAAAGGAAATCCGCTCATCAGAAAGATCCAACCACCCAGTACGAACTGACGCCATCCCAGACGAGGATCACGCCATTACCGCTGAGGCCGCCGAGACCCTCTCCAGTGCCCAGAAGCGTCCAGTTCGTATTGCCATCGACGGTATTCTGGACGGTCACGTTCATGGTCGCGCCCGTGGCCGCTTTGACCATGTACACCTTGCCAGCGGGGATGCCCGAGGTCGGCAGGTCTACCAACTGCTGTGCCCCAGCGGCAACGGCGGCAGCGTTGAGGGTCACCTTAATAAAACCGTCCGTGGCCAGCGCGCGATAGTTATATCCATTGCCAGAAACGAAGGTGGGACAGTCCGTCGATACGAAAGTTTGTGAACCCGCAGTGACGAGCGCCGTACCGTCAGCACCCAAAATACCCACAGGCAACGCATTGATAAGCCCCGATCCATTGGGTGAGGGGAACGGTCCCATTGAATTACTAGAACCCCAACCGGCAATTTTCTTCATGGATACCCTTAAATTGGAAGCGGAATACTCGCGTTAAATACCGTACCCGAATGCAGCAACGCCGTGATGTTGTAGGTCGGCGGCGCTGGCGGTTTACCCGGATTACGCGATACTTGTAATGCTGCGAAGAACGGTGAATAGAGTTGCTGTGTCACGCCGACATAGTAGTCGGGGTACACTTGTTGGATTACGGATTGTGTTTGCGGGATACCCGCAGAGCTCCAAAACGGGCTCTCGTTCAAGTTCAAAAGTAGGCACTGACACAATGCGGTCGCGTACAGAAGATCGTTTGAACCGTTTGCGTCGGTCCAAATCGTAACCCATTTCTTGTACGGACCACCACTCGGATTATAGATAATCGAGCCATCGGGATTTGTGACGGTGATCCGGCCGAAAATTCTCACGTTGGTATCGTGATCGAGCAACTTTCGAAGCTCGACGCCTTTGAGGTTATTGCGCCCGTCAATGTTGCGATCTGTACAGTCAGCGCGGCCAACTGTGCTGTCAGTTTCGCATAGGCCGCAAGTTGTGGTCCTAGATAAGAAGTTATCAGCGTGTTGATCCACGTCACTATCGCATCGGGATTGGCTGCCGGACCAGTTAGCAGAACTTGAAGCGCCTCGAAAGTGGCGTTCGATGTTGTAATCTGAACCAATTGCAAATTTAATTGAGTAATTGACTGAGTGGCCACAGCCTGCAATTGAGCGCAATCAGTGCATTCATTGATTTGCGCTGTCAATGAGTCGAAAAAATCTGTATTCAACGGACCTGGCATACTTACTCTCCGTTCATAGCGATACCATTTTGAAAAGTAATCACTTGGCCGTTAAGGTCAACCGCGGTCCCTGTCCACCCATTGCCGACCGTTAAGTTCTCTGTCGCGGTAACGGCCGCATTATCAAGTACAACTCCACCTACGACCGCTGAAAAATACTTCCCGCTGATTGGTACGAATACCAGATTCGAGAGGTTCGCTTGCTGCACGGTATCCGCCGTGCCTACGCCTAACCCGGTGAGTGCGGCGAGTGAAGCCGTCCCCGATACCGCCATTCCTTTATCGCCAATCTGAATCGGCAACCGCACATAGGCCGACATCGCGACTGGCATTTCCACCGGCTGCGTCATGACTCCGGTGACATCGAACTTCACGGTCACGAACGGCTGATTGACCGCAACCACCGTGCAGGGATATTCCTTCGGCTCCTTGTCGCTCGTGTCGAGCGCGACATTCGTCATTCCCTTGCGCAGCGATCGCGTGAGCGGGAGTTTTTGGCTCATGGTCTATAAAACCGTAGGTGCAGCGGGTGTTCCAGTTGTTCCCACGACTGCCGCGCGAATCGCCGTTGACCAGGAATCCGCATCCGGCTGACGAAAATGGGCGAATTGGTGAATCTCGTTCACAAAAAATTTCCCTTGGAATGCTGTCTTACTTGCGGCCGGTACGTTCGGATACGCAACGCCTGATGTCGTCAACGCGTAAGGTGACTGAATTCCTGGTGGAAACGTGATGAAATTTCCTGTCTGAATATCAGCGCGCAACATCGTCTTGACACTCACTTCTGTCGCCGATAACCATGTCGGTTGGCCGATCATATCGTTGAACGCCAGGGGAATGGTCTTCGCTATTACCGGCCCTTGTCCATCATAGGCGGATATTTGATTGCCGTTGATGACGATCTGCACCCCGCCGTAGGACTTCCCATAAGTCGGTGCGCCGAGCGCTTTTGTGAACGGTGTCAGCCATGAGGCAAATGATTGCAGCGTGTTGTAGATGCCAGTCTGCGTCGACTTCGGCACTAACAACGATGAGATGTTGTTCGTACTGATCTGAAAACCGAGCGAATGGAACGCATTGTATAGCGTCGTCGCGAGGGCGCTTGAAAGCGGTTGCCCGCGTTGCCACGATAAACTGATGTTCTCCAACGGAGGCAATACCACGCCCGGATTACAAATCAACTCGAGAGATTGGTTCGTCGCCTGCCAGTTACCATACGCCTGGTAGATGGTCCCGCGAGCAATGGGTCCGCCCTGTCTAGCGTTGTAAGCCAATGTCGCTAGCGGTAACCCCGGCTTCATGCCGGCAATCAGAATGAACGAGGAGCCGTTCAAATTCGCGGCCTGCGAGATCATGCCGAGACCCACGCCCCAGATCGTGATCTTCGTTCCGCCTTGAATCACGTCCCACGGCGTTATTATCGAATCAAATTCAATGTCAAGCGCGCCAGGGATTGACTGACCACCCACGCCGCCAGGCCCCGGCGCAAAACTCGTGAATGTCGAGCCCACCGTACCCAATGTAAAGCCGTCGCCCGTGGGAGTCGGTTGCCAGATTTGCGCGGAACCTGGAGGCTGCAAAATAAGGTTGTAAAATCTCAAAAGCTAGAACTCGAAGTTTCCAGTTTCGCTATGAAAAAGCAGCCATGCGCTGCCATAGCCTTCGAGTAAGTTCAGCGCAAAGTTCACGCTGCCCTGTAGCGGACTCGATTCCTGCGGGTTCACCGGTAGCGGATAGGTTAACGTTGTCGCATTGGTCGAGAGCGCAAGGTACTTTCCGTCAAAGCCGCTATCGGTCTGCGAGATCCAAACGTTCGCCAATCGCGTGATCGGTACATTATGCGGCGCCGAGCATGTCACGGTCGCGATGCCGTTCGCCCAGGTAAAGGCGCTTTGAATGACCGGGCCACTACCTGAGAGCCCCCGGTTGACGATCAGGGTTCCGGTGATATCCGTGACCTTCACATACCAGCGTTCCCCGGACACGTTCCACAGCACCGCGATGACGTACTGATTTCCATCGCTCAGTGTCGCCTGAAACGAGAAGGGCGTCTGTGTCGAGGGCGTGAAGGTGACGAAGGTCGACATTAGAAACCCATGTTGCCGGCAAAGGGTTGCGGCGGGTTCTGAGGTATCGCCGAAGGGATTACGCTCTGCGTCACGAGGTTCGGCGCATTGCCGACGGGCAACCCCGCACCCCCGCTCCAAGTCGGCGTACCGCTGATCTGCGTGCCTTGGGATAGCTTGGTCATCAGGCCATTTTGCGCCTGTTGGAGCGCAGCCAACGACACCAGCGGCAGATTGAAGTCCCACCGGTACTGAAATTGCGGCTGCTTTGAGGGACCACCGTCCACGCACTGGATCGCGGTCAGAATGGCGTTTAGGTAAATGAATGCCGGTGTAATGACGCTGTACGTTCCGCCTAAGCTATTATGCTGATTGCACGAGTTCGCGAGCTGCGTCATGGTCGTTTGCTTCGCCCCATAACCGCCCGCATTTCCGGCAGGGCATACCATCATCATCGAGACATTGGTCGGCTGCGAGATGATCGCATTCGCGGCAATCGCCTGATTCGCAAATGGGTATTGACCAATCGCGGCGGAAAGCAACGTGCTTCCGGGAGCGGGATAAAAGCGCGCGAATACCGAGTTGAGCGTATCCGTGTTGTACGCAGTCGAGCCGCCACTTGAATCAGTCGCGACGATCAAGCCGTTTTCAGTCGCCGTCACCCCGGTGATATTCGGGGACAATAGCGAAATGATCGGTATCGCCCCACCCTGCGCAGTCGCGATTCCCCCGGTAAAAATGATCGGCGAGACTTCGAAGGCGAGTTGCCATGCCGCTAAGCCGCTGGTGCTCATGCTAGTAGGCCGGACCTAAGACTGAAAGCTGACTCGCCGCCGTATCGATATTGCCGTCCGTCTTATTAGTGACCGTGATATTGACGCCGCTCGCGACGTAGGGCACATGTTTCGACCAGTCCTTTCCGTAGCGACCGACAGCCGCATCAACGCCGCCTTCGCCGATATTATAGGCGGCAATTCCTTTGAGCGCATCACCCGCATAATGACGAATTTCGCGCGCTAGAATTTCTCCCGCGCGTCGCGCGGCTTGATCGAAATCCTGTCGATTGATCCCGATGCGGTTATCGCCCGTCAGCCCGAAGGGATTCGACTTGCCGTTGGGATCTTGGCCAAAACTCGATTCCTTGCCATAGATCGTTTCAATGGCACCGGCAGGAAGTCCGTATGTCTGATCGAGTCTTGCGAGTTTCGCCAAATCGAATTGCTTAGGACCGCCCGCAATCTTATCCCAAGCCCACTTACCGACTGACTTCAATCCTTCCCATCGCAAGGCTTGGCCTTTCGTCGCGTCCCATGTGAGGGCTTTCCCCGCCAGATTTCCCGCAGTGTCTAAGGGATGGCTTATCGCATCCGCCAGCGTATGGAAAGAACCCGCAATCGTTCCTATGTCATCCGTGAACTGATCGACATCCTTTAGGAATTGAGGTTTTTCAAGAGAGAGAGAAAGGTTATCAATCCAGTCACCGATTTTAGTTATGCCCTTTTCTAACCGATTGTCCTTCAGCACCCTCTCCAACAAACCCGCAAATGCATCCGATAGTTTACCGATCGGCCCCGCGAGCGGACCTAAACCGCCGACAAGCACCTTAAAGATTTTCTCGCCTGCCGCTGAAAGCTTCGTATTGAAATCGGTCCACATCAGCGCAGTCTTGGGATCGATGTTGAAGGCTTGTGCGCCTTGCCCGTAGAGCCCGAATTGCTTGCCGAAGCTCGGATCATCGCGCACCGTGCGCAGACTTTCCTCCGTGAAGCCCAATTGATCGAGGTGCCGCGAACTAAGCAGTGTTCCCAATTGGTTGATTGGGGTGGCCCGCGCGAGTTCGCGCACGGCCTTCAATGTGGCAAGTGCGACTTGCTCAGTCGACCCACTCGGATTGACACCCAACGACCACAGCGGCCCTTGTTGCGTAACATCCGTTACTGCCGCATTCACGCCACCCAAGAATGCACCAGGGTTGACGAAGCGGCCGAAATTGACCTCGAAGGACTTCCGTTGCCCGATGGTGAGGCCCAATCCCATTGCGGACTGCCGCTCGCGACTCACGCCGCCGCCGATCTTGTCGAGCCCGAACAGACTACCGCCTAAGAGGCCACCGCCTAAGATCGTGCCCCACTTCAACAGATAGCCGCCGATCTTGAGGACGTTACCCGCAGCGACCCCGGTAAAGCGCGAAATTTTCTCCCACTCCGTTGACGACTTTTTCAGTTGGTCCGCGCGATCCTTTTCCGCCTTCGCATTGTCATGCGTCAACGAATTTTGCGCCATGAGCGCGGCGGCCATCGTCTCGAATTGCTTGGAAACCGCAGCGTTTTCTTTGCTGACTTTAGCCCAAGCGGTCGGTGTGGCACTGAGAAGTTTTTGGTACTTTTCAAAGTTTGCCTGGAAATCTTTGAACTGCTGGTCGTTCACCTCGATGTCGAGAACGCTACGGGTAGGCATGGTAATCCTTATCGATCAGTCGGTATTAGATAGCGCTGTCGATAGTGATGCGCCGAATCCCAGTTACCGCGATGACTCCTCACGTAATCGCTGAACGCGCAATTCGTCAACCAATCTAGCACGCCACCAATGACGCCGGTATTTTCGCGCCAGTAGTCTCGGCATCGATCGACGTCGGCAAAGTACTGCGATACTCCGTAACGTTTAAGGATGTAGTCGACGCACCCCAGAGAGTGATGCACATGTCGAGAATCATCTGTGCGGTCGATCTGCGATTCAGCACAGAGACCAAGGTAAAAAAAGTGACTGCCGCGTCCACCTCTTCCGCATCTTGCGCAGAGATACGCTTGTGCTTCTTCGCCTGATCGAAAGTAACCGTTTCCCACCCGTTCTGCCCGATGCACAGGATATTGGTGCGCTGATACATCTCATTGACGAGGCCCGCCTGTACGCCGTCCGGGGCGTCCCACAGGGTAGTACCTGCCGCACTTCCCGGCATGTTCTTCGATACGTCGCGCAAGACTTTATTGGCCGTCTGCGCGCCACCGAAACGAATGTCGCCGTCGCTCCAAATCTGCGCATACGCGGCGCGCATCGGGCGATGATATTTGTCGAATGCCGCTTCGGAGATCGGCATCGAATGCGCGTAAGCGAAAACGGTTTTCATATCCTCGTTGTACAGTGGGATAACGAGGTTTAATTGCTTACTGATTGTGGTGGCGGTGCTCATTATTCAGCCCTTAGACATACATCGCGGAATTTATGTAATATGTGCCTTTTATCGAAATTACGAAGCCCGCATCCTTGCCGGCGAATGGCAACTCGCGCACGCCGATGAGAGCGCAGTTCACCAGCGGATATTGCGCTAACTGCGCCGAGTCTGGCGTGATGAGGCAGTCTTGAATCAGTGTACTTATCACGAATTGCGCCTGGTACGCTGTCGCCAAATATTGCGTTCGCAACAAGTGAAGCATCAAGTTTGCGGGAAGATACGGTTCCGGCGATGTCACCATTCCCGTCATGACGTCGATCATCGTCGTGGCGGCGCCATCAAAGGATAGCGAGATACCGTCACTTCCTGTATTCGAGGCGGACACATTCAATTGCGGGAAAGCGTCGAACACGACGCTTGCCAGTACACGGTTCAAGTTCCCCAACGGGACAAGAGGATTCGCCATGGCTTTACGTCCTAATTATTGACTGAGCAAGTTGGTTACTAACAGGTTCATCACAATCGTATCGAAGCCGGTCTGCGGGATGAACACGCATGACAACCCGCCGTAATTTTTCGCGGCGTAAGCACCTGGATTCAGCGCAACGTATGTGGCGCATGGCACGGCATTGATGACGTTGTTCCCCGCATAGACATCGTTCTGCAAGTTGTTGCCGAACGTCACGGGATCGAGTTGCGTCAGTATGATTCCACCATACGCGAGGTTGTACGCGACCGCCGTCTTGAACTGCTTAAAAAGCACGTTCTGCAACGTGGTGACGCCTTGCTGATTGTAGTTTACCGGCGCAAACGGATTGTTGTTGCCGTTGATGATCGCATTCGCCAGTGCCTGGACACCGTGCAGTTGTATCCAATCTGCCGCATACCACCAGCCGAAATCATTCCCATCTTCGGTTTTACCGTTCCACAAAATGGCGTTACTGATCCCACCTTGCGCGCCGGTCCCGACCACGTTGCAATTAGCCGTCGCGATTTCGGTCAACAGCGCGTTATTGCCTTGCAGCGGATAGTTAGTCACGCCATACAAAAACTTGTAGGCGAACGGCGTCATGCGTCCTGCGGGGCCTGGATTGTAGGAAAGTGCCACTTGAAATGGAGCGGCCAAACTGAACTCCGGGGGAGTCACGGCCGGCGCTTCGATCAGCGACAGTACCGATTTCATCCGCGCGGTATAGTTGGTATACGTGCCGGTGGTCGTGGTCGTGAAGAAGTACGTCATGCCCGACGGCGATTCAAACTGCTGCACGAGCGAGAGGAAGGCCGCTTGATTGTCCCAGGGTCGGGGCGCCAAATAGATATAGAAAATCAGCGGATTCGCCGTGATCCACACGGCCAATTGCCCCGGACCTTCGGTCTGATCTCCGGCACCCAGCTCGAGCACGTAGAGCGAGGTCGTCGAACCTTGGCCGAAGAACGTCGTCACCATCGACAAGAGTTCGCTCTGATTCGGCGGCGAATACGTTCCCGGCACCGTCTCGCTGCCCGGATTGACGGCGAGGGCGAAAGTGAACGTGTTGGCGCTGGTGACCATCGCGAAATACGTGCCGTTGTAGCCGGTCGCCGTGGCCCCGGAAATCGTCGTCCAGAACATATCCCCAGTGGATAGCCCGGAAATGTTGACCGAGGTGGTGACGAGTACCGTTCCCGCGCTCCACACCATGCTTGAGATGCTGAGCCCGACTCCCAATAGCGGCGTGAGGTCCGACGGCTGCGTGAGCAGCGAGTAGGTGTTGGTCGGGACTGTCGTCGACCCTTGCGAGATAGCGGCCCCCATGCCTTGCAGCGTTAAAGGGAGCGCCGCCGCCTGTTCGGTGACGACGAGTTGGACGATCTGTTGAGCCATAGCGATTCCTTGAGGCCAGCCCGATTTTTAGAAGTACGAGATATTGACGCTCGGCGAACCAGCCGAAGGAACTTGAGACACCCACAGTCCGTTCACGAATGGAAACTCATAGACGAGCGGAGCACCCGCCGTCATCGCGGCATATCCCACGGGAACTAGGATGCTCGATGCCGGTGGAGTCGTGTTGAAATAGGTCCCGTTCGTCGGCAGATTGCCGGTGGATGCGAGAATGCAAAAGTACAGCGTGCTGCTGTAGAGCACCGGCTGACCTGCCACATACGCGGTGTTGGCGTTGTAGGCAAGTGGGTTGATGTCGCTCAGCACCAAGCTACCGGCGCTACCCGGAGCCTGCGGGATGATGCGCATCAAAGTCCCTGAAACTGCGGCTCCTTGGGAGCCTTGCTTGATCGCACCGATCGCGGTGACGTTGAGCGCGCGCTGATTGCCGCCCGGATTGATCGGTTGAGAAGCGAGAGTTGGAGCACCCATGAAAAAATCTCCTAGTTAAAAATTAACCTACGCCCAGTAATAGGGAGGATTGATTGCCCGATGAATTCCGTGGCGCGATAACGTGTATACCGGCCCAGGCCGCCGCACTCGATGAGCCGCCGCCGTTGAATGAATGCGTATTGGCCCCGCTACCGCCCAGGATATAGCTGGCGGCGGCATTGGGACTGCCTAGGCCGCTCGAGAAAATCTGCGTGCCGGATGTCGCGCCTGGAGTGCCCCCGTTGTTACCGAGAATGCATAGCGTTGCACCGGTCGAATCGGTGTTGATGGGGACTGACCGAGCGCCGGTAGCGGTCGAGTAACCGCTCGCACTATCCCCAGGCTGATATCCAATGACCGGATCTGCGTTTAGCCATGAGATGGCCGAGATATATCCGTTGGCCAGCCCCGTCCATGCAAGTGCTAGCACCTTATTTCCCGATGCAGGCGCTTCTAAGGTAAACACATACGCCGCCATACCGGCACCCGATCCGGATTCAGCCAGGATCATAGTCACGCCGTTCCATGTACACGTCAGCGCGGTTGGGGTGCCGTTTAAAACCACGATCGCGTTCAACTCCGCAGCGCCCACACCAACCGTCATACCAGTCGTTGAGAAACTGGTGCCGGTATTGTTATAGGCATACGAAAGCCCTGAGTTGGCGCTATTCAAGCCGCCATTGGTCATCAACGCATCAAGCGCAACGTTAGCCATTGTCAGCTCAGCAGGATAACGAAATCACGCGGCTGAATCGTGATCGAAGTGACTGCGGTATTGCTGGGAATACTCGGCGGCCCATTGGAGCCTTCGACCGTGTAGGTAAGCGTCGTACCACCCCCGCCTTGTAGGTAAGCACTCGTCAGGGTGATATTCGATCCTGACTGCGTATCTCCTGTGGCGGCCGGATAGAGATAGCCCACGCCATTCTGGAACAGAATCGTGATGATCCCGTAGATGCTGTAGGCGCTTGCTGCTGTGGAATTCGGCGGTACATAAGCGCCCGTTGAGGCATTGACGGGCCGCGTGCCCGTCGGCGCACCGAGATAGCCAGCGCTATTAGTACCCGCGTCAAGCTCATCAAACGCCCAAGTATAAGAACCATGATTGTTCTGAAATGCCGCTACCCAGC
>Ga0187857_10004625_pt1 | contig 10224 bp, 14 predicted proteins | sample June2016WEW_8_10_FD_132984 | JGI IMG/M metagenome (GOLD analysis project Ga0187857, IMG submission 132984) | Peatland microbial communities from SPRUCE experiment site at the Marcell Experimental Forest, Minnesota, USA - June2016WEW_8_100 | ecosystem: Environmental > Terrestrial > Soil >...
AAGCTTCTTGCAGGGACAGGCCGCATTCGTTGACAAGAGAATCAAATCGATGAAGGGCGAATGATTCTCGAGCAAGAGATCCATTCCAGACCGTTAGAGCCGGAATAAGAGGCATAAGCCTTCATTGAACCACCTCAGCTGAACGCTCAGCGATTGCCAGTAAGGAGAACGACTAATCCCTGACCCCAGGGCGACCGAGTCACGATCGAAGGGACGATTGGGGCCTTGAAGCATGCGGAATTTGTGGAAGACGCGGTCCTGGAATTGGTCGGGACCGGAGGCGTCCTCATGGTCGACCTGTCGAGGGAGGACGTAGCAAAGCCTTCCCAGAAATCTCAGGAGGATGAAGAAAAATGAGAAACTGCTCGCCGCCTGTCAAATCGCCAGAGAAGCGATGGAACTGATTCGAAGCGAACAGGCTGGTCAGGGCGGTGAGCTGGTACGAGGCGAAGCTCTTAATGGTACGGGCGGCGATAAGTGCGTTCCTTGGCCGCCCTACCATTGGATTGTTGGGAACTGCGGAAGCCCTACAATGATTGGTGCTAGTCGCACCAATCAGGTGTGTTTCTCGGTCTGGGTCTCGAGCAGTGCGCTGCGTCCGAGCAGTTTCTTGTCTAGGATGAAGATTATCACTTGGTCGCCCACGTCCACACCGACATTTCCGCCGATCGGCTGGACTACGAACTTCCCGCCTCCGGTGAGTCTCGCTACCGTCGCTTCGACGACCGCGACACCGGTCTTGGATTTAAATACCGTCGCCCTCTCCCGGCCCGCTCCGGCCCTCGACACGTTTCTGCCCTTGTCAGTGGTCGCCTCCCGCTTAACCTCTCTTTCTTTATCTGATGACATATCTGATTCAACGGATGTTGTGTCAAACGTACCATATGAACTCTGTGTATCTTCTGCAATGAATTGTAAGAGAAGATGAGGAATGCGCCTCGGTATATGCATACACATGCCAATACACTAATAGAGAAGGCGACCGAAGAAAAAAATGAGCCGGCATGAACGAAAACAAGCGCGTCGAGTGGTTTGGCGCCGTTCTCTCCCTCCTTTATGAGTTCAACTGGCCCATGAGCGAGACGGAGATATTGCAGCGCTCGATGAAGTTCTCGAACGTCGAAGACCTGCATTTGCTACTAGCTGACCTCAAGAAAGCAGAGCTGATCTCGGATTCTGTTCCCGGGAATTGGAAATTGACGAAGAAGGGGAAAGAGCTGGTTAGGAAGTCGCTCGGGTAAAGCTACTGACGGCAGTTGAATAGGTGGTCTTTGGCACGGTAAGTCATAACGGAAAGCTAAAAAACCGCAACGGACGACCGCTATCTGATGAGATCGAAGACGGCGACGGCCTCATTCCGCTTGGATGACTCCGCGCTTGAAGCCCTCCAGGAGGACGCGAAGAAGCAGAACGTGAGCGTCAATACCCTGTTGAATCAGCTCGTTCTCACGTATTCGAACTATGATCGACCGATGAAGAGATTTCAGATGATAAAGTTACCAGCATCAACTTTCAGGCATCTCCTACGGGCGGCAAAGAGTGAAACGATAATTGAAGCGGGAAACTCAGCGGGGAACGATGTTCCCAAGACATACATTCTTGCCAAATGGGGAGAACTTACCGTGGAGAACGCCCTAGATTACCTTAGAATCATGTCGATCCATGCCAAACTCTTCGACTACAGCGAGGTCATGCACGGGGGAAAGGTTAGCGTGACTTTGTCGCACAATTTTGGTGTCAAGGGAAGCCTCTTTCTGCAGCACTACGTTCAGGCCATATTCGCCCCATTGGGCACGCTACCGAAATTCTTGCCTGACGAGAATGCGGTGGTCTTCGAGCTCCAGTGAAAGACCGTCGGCAGACTGCGTCAGTCTGTCGCAGCTAGCGTATTCTCACACAATTAATTGCGAAAAATACGCCTAGTTCAATAACCTTGAGCTCCAATTCAATTGAGTTGCAATGCCAAACAGACCCCAGGAAGCCATGGCCATCTTCAAGATACCGGGGATGAACCTTCCAGGACGAGCCCAGAGGCTGAGGCTAGAAGTCGGCAGACTTGACGGGATTCTCGAGGTCGACATCAACTACATTCTGGATACAATATCGATCAGATATGATGCTAAGAAGCTAACACTGGACCGGATAAAGGAAAAAATAGACAAGTAAGCACGCATCCGGTCCAAGAGAACTGCGGTCGCAATCAACTCCTAGGGCGTCTTAATATCTCTGATTTCGAGGCGCGGTCCTGATTCTTCTAAGCATTGCAATTCCTTGCAGAAAATAGAGAATGCTGGGATCCACGGGAACTCGGGCGTTGAAGTGCCTGGTGATATTGCCGACACGGTACCTCCGAAAAAGTTGGTGACGTATAGGTAGCCGTTGGAGTTGTCGAAGGCTAGCCCAACTGCAATCCTGATTGGCGCGTTCCTGGTTGTGATCAGATAGTACAGGCTTCGGGGTCATCGGAGTCCGGTTTGAGCGTAGCATCCTGTGTCCCTATCCCGGTTGGAACCTAGCGGCCGGGTTGACTGAGAGGGACGGTTTAAAGCCCAAATACCGCAAATAACATGGCCTCTAATGACCGAACCGATCAAAGAGCCTTCCCAGTCAGAGCTTGACGGGAATCCGATTTTGTGTGAGTTTTGATACTCAGCTACCGACGAATCCCTCCAGGCCCGATGTGATGCCCTGAAGAGTCCAATCTGCGAACGCATCTGAGCCCTCATCCCTTCGGGCCCACCGCCGGGATAAACACCGCATAATCGAATTCTTTGTTTCCATTCCTTCCAGGGCTATCTCCATCTTGGCTAAGTAGCACTAGGCTTCTCTCATGCAGTTTTTCCGGGGTTGTCTTCTCGCTTCGAAATGGTTAAGAACGCGTTTCTGGTCCAGATTGGACGATTGAAGGAGCTCGATAAAACACCGACCGAGTATCAGCTTCCCAAATCGGTAATGAAGTGGGTCGCTCTGGGGCTTGTTCTTAGCTCCTCCGTTGTCATCGCCATTTCCATATTCTCTGGTGTGACCCTTTCAGATCTAGCAAAACTCGGTTACTTGACATTCGGCTTCGTTGCTGCAGTGACCGCAGTTAAGCTACCTGTCCAGGTACTGAGGTTCAAGGTGGTGACGAATGGGTTGGCAGGTGACCCCAAGCCGAATCTTAGTGGATTGGCGCTTGCCAGAATAGCCAGCGAGTTCGTCTCTCAATCAACGCCGGTAACGACCATGGGCGTCTTCATACGCACTTCATGGTTGTCGGGCAAAGGCGTGGAGGGTGGCAAGGCACTCTGGATTGGCTATTTTGAAGTGCTCATGGAAGTGTACGTTGGTGGTGGTCTTGCGCTCATAGCGGCAGTGTACGCCTTGTCAAGGGGAGCAGTGGCCTTAGGGTCAACGATTGCTTTGGTTGCGGCGATCTTGCTTACTGGGTACACGGTCTTTTTCATAATTCCGGCTCTAAAATTCATCAAGGTTCCCCACCGCCTGTTCAGCATTGCGTCGTTCTTGGTGGGAGGGCCACGAGCAACAGCCCTCTATCTCCGCGCCGTCGTCGGCTCCCTGAATTTTTCACTTTCAGCGCGCGAAATCCTAACCAGAAAGACTCTACCAGTAATGGTCGAAGCTATCGGTCTAACCATTCTTGAGGATCTCTTGGCCGGCACGGCCCTCTGGCTTGTGTTGAACTCTGCAGGGTTGAAGATCGACCCATTCTCCTCAACTCTTGCAGTCTACGCTGTGGTCGCCATCGCCTCAATCCCGGTATCTATAGGCGGAGCAGGAATCACGGAACTCACCATGCAAGCTTACCTCACTTCGGTCTATGGATTCTCCTCATGGGCGAGTATTGTATTGTGGAGGATCGCAACTTATCAAGTCTTGTTAGCGATAACTGGTGTTGTGTTTCTTATCTTTGTGCGCAGAGCTACCAAACCCACCTCCAAAGCAGAGCAGAAACCGTGAATAAGGCCTCAAACCTTGGTCCGACCGCCGTGTTGGGCGCGAATGGAATTGCAGGCCTTTCAATGGGCTTTGCCAAAATGCTGATATAGTTGTGTCATTCAAAATCTTCGTGTACTCCTTCATTTTTAGCGCCATACTCAACCTGCAGAGGCCGAAATATGAAATGAAGAGGAATCGAACGAATTTGATCCGTGTTTCTGCGGATGCTTCTTCCAACAGCATGGTCTGTCCATCCACCTGTCGTAGGAGCGTGTCTGATCCTTGAATTCACCGTCAGAGACTTCAGGGACGGAAGACTTTGCAGCCACGTTCAACAACGCGGTGCACGGTGGGATGGATAAGGTCCTAGGTCAGAGTGGGACGGCGGCGGTCTTATTTCACATGAAGATGACTAATAATCTTCCTGACCCGGCTGAGTTCCACAAGAAGTTGCTCATACTTTTCGGCGTAGCAGGAACACTATCGCTGGAAAGAGCGATCGTCAAGGACCTCTTGATAAGGCTCAACTGGGCGCTAGACCTTCTGAATATACAAGGTTCCTTCGATTTTGACGCGACCATGAACAAGATAGTGAAGGGTGTGAAACATGACGACTAGAAAAGGCCTAGGGATGAAGCCTCTCACTCAGGGGGATCGCCAAACGGAGACTAGTGATTCTGGACGGTCAGACCTGGCAGAGACAAGAATCGCTACAGTACTCGGCTTGAAACAGTTCATGCAGGGTCCCATCAACACCCTACTCATTAAGGGGCTCGCGGGCACGGGCAAGACGATCGTTGCGCTCGAAATCCTCAAGGCAGCGGGCCAGGGGAAAGGCGCGTACATCTCTTCAAGAGTTCCGAAAGAACTCCTTGAGACGCACATATCAGCCATGAAGGAGACCTTGGAGAATCAACAGTTCCTGGATATTAGGCTCGAGAACATGACATCGGTACTGGATTTTGTCATGCAACTGACGGAGCCCAAGAAGATCAGTACTATTGTGTTTGATAGTTGGGATGGCCTAGCGAAGGAATTGGATCAGAAAGAAAGGTTACGAGCCGAGAAGACTCTGATGGCCCTTGCAAATAACTCCGGTGCTCAACTTATCTTCGTGAGCGAGGAGCCCGGTGCCACGACCATAGACTACCTAGTCGATGGGATCCTCGAGGTGGTGAGGGTTGAAGAACAGGACCGCGTGGTACGAGAATTCATCATACACAAGCTGCGCGGGACAAAGATACCCCAACATAAGTACATCTTCACACTTCTGGAGGGGAAGTTTACTTTCTTCGGGCCCTATACCATTCCTGACTACTCGAAGACGAGCAAATTTGCTCGAATACCCGACATTGGCGAATCCTATTCTTTCGGGAGTGGGGCTCTAGATAGGCTGTTTGGAGGCATAGTTCCTGGGAGCACTCTGGCCGTCGAGTATGATCAGAATGTTCCCTACCCCGCGCTCAGAGCGATCGAGCTACCGCCCATCATCAACTTTCTATCGATGGGAAGGAGCGCGGTCCTTCTCCCATTACCAGGCGCAAATGACGAGATAACTGGCTCGATTCTAACCAAAGCTGTTGGCAAACGTGCTGTAAGAGACCGGCTCCGCATTCTCAACGTGCTGAGGGCCAGCGACCTTCAGACCGCAAATCTGCCGAAGAACGCTACGCCAAAGGAGATCCACGAAGCGGTTACCAACGAGACGATAAGATTACGGAAGAAATCGACTGACAAGACCGTATTGCTAGTGAAGTCCGTTAGCGCTCTCGAGAATCTGTTCGCCTCAGATTTGGATTCACTACTCGAGGTGACGTCCCAAGAAATAATCACACTCCAGCAGTCGCATGATGCGCACATACTCTTCTTGCCGAAGGATTCGCCCATCAGGTCGCGCATCCTCTCAATGAGTTCCAGTTACGCAAAACTGTTCGTCAGGGATGGCACCGTTCTGATGTTTGGCGTGAAGCCCTACACCGGGATCTACGCTCTACAACACCTCGAGGATCCCACTTCTCCATCACTGACTCAACTCGTATGACTCGACCCTAGGGTGTTGAGACTTTCCAGACGGGGTCGAGTTGCCTTACTGTGCTTAAAGGGGGTTTACCTTCCGCCTTCTGACTCGCCCATTACACGATGACCGGTTCTGTCTTGTCATCTGTTGGAAGAGGTCGCGACGACTTGACCTTCAACAAGACAAACGCGACCAAGGCCATCAGCGCAATCCCCGCCGCAAGGTATGGGAGTCCGCTTGCCGTTGAGACTACAACCTTCGGGTTCATGACGGCCCCGAGAACCACAGAGAAGACGATGATTCCGGTTGAAACATAGAACAGTGCCTTGTACTCCCTGTCGGGTTTGAAACTTTTTGCCAGTTTCTTTCTGTCAACCTCGCCTACGGAGAAGTTCATGAGAACGCCCGCTGCACCCACGATGAATGGAATGGCGAAAGAGAGATTGAGTTGTTGCGCAAGCCGGGTCAGGTCGATGAACTGGTGGAGGCCGAGAACTGAAAAGAGGAGCAGCAAGAGGAAAAGGGCGGCGGATCCAAAGAATACCCCCTGGTCAAACAGCCTCCCGGAGAGCGCCGGTCCATAGGTTCTCCGCCACGGCAGTGTCCTCTCGCCCGGCTTCAGGTCCTTGGTGGTCTTCTCCGTCAGTACAGGCAACTCGTTCTGAAGCAAGTATATCTTGTGCGTTGGGTCGAGCGGCAATCTCTCTCCGTTGTAATCGTACACCGCTCCCTTGACGAGCCTCGTAAACGGATACAGCCATTCGACGCCTCTGTCCCTGGCCGTTGTGAGGGCGTCGAGGAACGTATGGAGGAAGGCTCCGAGACCAAGGTAGGGGTTCACCAAATAGACTATCCCGAGAAACAGGAGATTATGGCAAAGCGCGCGATGACCCTGTCTGTTACGGAAGGTCTCCTTGCTAAAGAAACCATACTCTCTGTCCAGGTCAGGAAGCGTGGAGCCGAGCCCAACCAGCAATATAATCTCTGGCTTGCCGAAGAAGACGGCTCCGATGGCTAACCCGAGCATGACGTGAGTTGGGAAGTTCATGCGTGCTCGCCGACTCCCATTCTCTCTCCGGACTTCTTATCTGTTTGTCCCAAGAACGAAAGGCAGAAGGCGCTCAACCCAGTATCTCAGCCGATCAAAGGAGCGTCCCGGCTATCATCGAGCGAACTCGAGCTATCCGGAGGCATCCATCTGAGGAAGCCAGATATCACACAAAGAGTTCGACATAGCTTTATATGACCGTAACAGAAAAAGCGGATGGAAATCACGGGAGGTGAATTGGAATGGCAAAGAAAGTTGAGATCGATAGTGGTAAGATGGAGGACATTAAGAAGGCGGCCTTTGACTTCAAAGACTCGGTTTTGAAGGTCCTGAAGGACAACAATGTCGTGGTGAAGGACTGGAAGGTCGGAACGGAGAGTCACGAGGAAGGCATTACAATTGACGTCTCGCTGAAGGTACTCATCAAACCGAAACCCGGGAAGTAGCTGAATACGATATGAGACCAGCTCTTGGACAGCTCATTCCCGTTCTTGGACGGTTCGTCCCTATTCTTTGGGTAATCTTACCAGCCTTCGGCCCGATCGTCCCTTGTCTCATCTCTTTTTCCCTGAACAGGGCGCTAGGGGGATGGAAGTCCAAAGGACTAATCGAGAACTACGGGACAAGGGCTGTGAGGTCAGGCAGAATGAGTTATGGGATAGAAATCTGCGTCGTCCTAACGACGGAGCAGGCAGGAGACAGACTCCATGAACTCCTCGCTAGAGCCACTGGCTACTGGTCCGATCTGAACCCAAAACAGGACGGAGCATAATCTGAACGAAGCTGAAAGCCTAGACACTTACGAGCTCGAACCAGTGGAGAACACGACATCTGTTTCGTACTATGAGGCTAGACGTGATCCATGACCAAGTCCCTAATCTTCTCATGATTGGCCAGATGCCTGACGATGCTCTTCGTGACCCTCATTACCTGCGCGTCAAAGAACCTCGATACGATTAGGGAAAGGACGAATGAGAGGATGCCCAGAGCCAATACCTCATAGACGTCTATTCTGCCAAGAAACGCCACAATTGAGAGCGTGAACACCGCGCCTATGACGCCCATGATGGCGGACCTTATTATGAAGTAGAGTCTTTGCAGCCACGTGGAATACAGCAGCGCCTTTATGATCGCTCTCTTTTCGATATCACGCTTCTCTCCGGGCGATGCGTTCCGTATCTCCAGCAAGACCCCTTTTGTGTGATCAAGGTCGCACAGGAGCAAGAGCTTCTTTGCGTGAACGCTCTCTGACAGATCCCAAGAGCTCTTTTTATCAAGCTCCGCCAGGATCACTTGAGACATTTTTTCTATTTCTTCATCAACTTTGGTCGTCATGGTCCCACCGAATCAGCAACCGCGCACATGAATCTGGAAGCGCACGATATAATAGTTGTATCACCTGCGAAGCCGGTCTATCGGGTCGGCAGGAACGTAATCGCGACATAATTGCAGAGAGGGCGTCCTGCTAGCTTGTATCGAGACAGGCTAGCTTGGTGGGGCAGCCCTCCGGCGCTGTGCTACTGTCCATCCCGGCGAGGCGTGAACCAGACTTGGCTCAGACAGTGGACTGGGAATTGTCGACCGATTCAGCGTTGAAGTCCCTTAGCTTCGATCATCTCCAACTACCGTTCACGGCCGCGCTTACATGTGACCTTCTTCAACTCAGTCTTCCTCTGCATCGTACGTCTGCCTGACGACAGGCAAAGCTGACGGTCGGTGAAAGTGGTGTGCAGAAAAAGGTTGGATTGAAAAGTGATAGCTTACTTCTTCAGCGTGAGGTCCCTGAGTTCCGCGGAGCGGGCGTTCTTCTTTATCGATTCAATTCCTTCCATGCATGATTCCTTGGAACCGTAGCCTTCGCCCGTAGCTATGATTTCGCCGTTGCTCGCCCTCAGCCTGAACCGGAACTTGCTGGCAGTATCTTGGTAGATTTCAAAGTATCCTGGCATCGATTTCTCTTCTCCGGCATGCATGTACTTGTCGACATTAATAGCCTATGGTTTGTATCAATCGTGTCGAACGAGGGCGACTACCACCGGCTGCCTGGACCTCAAGCGGCTCGCCGCCTGTGCACGGTGCATGTGCATGGCCCCCTCGAGAGGCAATTCCGCAAGGGAATCGCAATCGTGTCTGACAGTCCGGATGCTCGCCTGTGAGTCCTGAGACTACCTGCTGCAAGGACACTCCCTATTTGGCAAGCTGCCTTGGTACGCTCCCTAGGCGCGGTCAGAGGTCTTCTGCGAGGCTGATGTGAGGACGCCCGATGTTCGTAACATCTTAAACATACGAGGAGATATTAACACTCGGCATCCGCTAGAGGACGGTAGTAGAAAATGGATCTGTTGTGGGCCGTGGTCGCTGTCCTCGTGATACTCTGGCTATTTGGGTTCCTTTACGGTGTCGGCGGAGACCTCATACATTTGCTGCTTGTCATCGCGGTGATCGTGGTGGTCTATCGGCTCTACAAGGGCGAGAATCTGCTCACCGGCAAGTAACCGCAAGCTAGGATCAGTTCTGCCGGCACCAAAAGCACGGCGGGAACCGACGGTTTCACGGAGAAGGGTGTTCCACGCGGGGGGAGCACGTGCGCTGAGCAGGCGTTGAAGGTAGTCTCCGGACCATACATTCTGGTTTACTCTCAAGACGTAGTGAGAGCGAGCGCCGGGCTCGTGACTCCGCGCAGCCTGCTGGGTGTTATAGTTGCCTAGAGGTGAGGGAACAATGACGCTGGAACCACTATGCCGAAGAGGGCTCCGAGTATGATGCTCAGCACGGCGAAGATGACTATCGCGAGTATGGCTATCCCGAGGCCGCCCAGCCAGCCCGTGTCGAAGCTTTCTTTGTAGACCCATATCCAGCCTAGGAAGGCCAGGACCAGAGCGATGATGAATCCCCATGAGCCGATCGTCGATCCTAGAAGGAAGTCCACTGCGACCAAGATCACGATGTAGATTATCGGGCCGAACAGGGTGGCGACCATGGCATCGCCAAAGGTGGATTTCCCTCCGGTTATCGCCTTGCCCGCCAACCACGCCGGTATTGAAACGACTATCCACAGGATCACCAGGCCGATGATGGTCAGGAGCAGGCCCGTCAAAGTCAGGCTGCTAAGGCTAGGAAGAGTTAGATTCATCGATATCTCTACCGTTCTTGATTCTGCTGGTCCATCTTATAAATACTAGCTCACTGGCTCGCAGTCGAGAAAGGTCTCACCTTGCCG
>Ga0187857_10004627_pt1 | contig 10222 bp, 9 predicted proteins | sample June2016WEW_8_10_FD_132984 | JGI IMG/M metagenome (GOLD analysis project Ga0187857, IMG submission 132984) | Peatland microbial communities from SPRUCE experiment site at the Marcell Experimental Forest, Minnesota, USA - June2016WEW_8_100 | ecosystem: Environmental > Terrestrial > Soil >...
AGTACGGATAGCGTGGCAGCCTTCTAAGCTGTAGAGAGCCAAGGCTCGCAAAGGTCGTGGGTTCAAATCCCACCGGGCCCGTTAAGTCCAAAGAACGGGTGCTTACATGGGGATGAATGGACCCGGGCAAATCGCACTGTCAGGCAAGACCGGCGCCGTGCTGGGCGAGGCGCGTTAATTAGCGGCATTAGTAGGAGGCTGTCGCTTGTCCACTGGGCCCCAGACTGTCAGGCCAGGGTTCATGGCATCGATCCCCACGCGGGTCAAACTGCTGATCTTCACCCAGCTACTGAACACGCTCGGCTTCGGCTACTTCATGATCTACCTCAGCGGGTACCTCGTGGACGTCAAGGTCCTCGACGCGTTAGGCGTGGGGATTGTCTTTGGCATTGAGAGCATGGTCATGATCGCAGCAGGAATCCCGCTGGGGATTCTGTCGGATAGGCGAGAAAGAAAGTGGTTTCTGATCCTCGGGAATCTGCTCCTGCCGCCCATGTTGCTCATCTTTGCCCTCACGTATGACTTCTCGCTCTTTCTTGTCGCCGCCCTGCTGGCAGGGCTGGCCGAGGCCGCGTCCCTCTCCTCCTGGAACGCCATCATTGCCGACCAGACAGACACAGGCAACAGAGACGCGGCGTTCGCGCTTTCTTTCATAGTGAGTAATGTGGGCGTCTCCGCCGGCCTGGCGCTCCCGCTGGCGATGCCGGCGCTTGAAGCCGCCTCGGGCATGAGCTCATCCCAAGTCCACTCCGGGGCCCTGCTTCTCATCGGAGTGGCATCCATCTTCGTGCCGCTGGTGCTGTGGGCGCTCCTCAGGAACTACCACGAGAGACCGAAGTCAGAAGAAAAGGCCGAAGACAAGGGCGACCTGAGGCTGCTTCTGAAGTTCTCTGGCATGAACGGTCTCATCGGGCTAGGCGCGGGCCTGATAATCCCCCTCATGGCGACCTGGCTACTGTACAAGTTCTCAGTCCCAGACACCTTCAGCGGGCCGTTCCTTGCCGTCTCAGGACTGACAATAGCCTTCGCAGCCGTGGGGAGCTCGAGGTTGTCGAAGCGGTTCGGGCTATTCAGGGCGATCTTGATGACGGCCGGGAGCTCCACCGTGTTCATGTTCAGCATGGCATTCATTCCTAATCTGTTCCTGGCCGGAGGGGTCTATATCATCCGAGCATCCCTCATGAACATGGCCTCTCCGCTCATGGACTCGTACCTGATGGGAATCATACGGCCTGGTAGGAGGGGGCTGGCAAGCGCAATCTCGGCGATAGTGTGGAGGCTTCCAAACAGCCTCAGCACGATCCTTGGAGGCTTCATACTTATGGCCGGACACAACACAGGGAACCGCTTCCTGTACGAAGTCCCGTGGCTGGGGGCTGTGGCCTTCTACGTGGCAGGGATCGTGCTCCTCTACGCCAACTTCAGAAACGTGGAGACGAAAGGGTAGGCCTCAGTGACAGATGGCACGGCTGGCCCGGCGGTTCTTCGACGGATACACACCGAAGGTTGCCAGAGCTCTTCTGGGAACCGTCCTTGTGCGAATCGTAGACGGCGAAAGGCTCTCGGGAATGATCGTGGAGACAGAGGCTTACAGGGGGGCCGAAGACCCTGCCAGCCATGCCTACCGCGGAAGGACGAACCGAAACGCCGTGATGTATGGCGAGGGAGGGCACGCCTACGTGTACTTCTCCTACGGGTTTCACTGGTGCCTCAATCTGACCACGGAACCTGCGGGCAGGGCCGGAGCCGTCCTGGTCAGGGCAGTAGAGCCGATTGACGGCCTGGAGAAGATGCTGAGATACAGGGCCCTCGATTCGGACGAACATGTTACGAACGGGCCAGGGAAGCTCACCCAAGCGCTCAAGATAGACTCCAGCCTGAACGGGGAGGACCTGGTTACGTCTGACAGGCTCTTTGTGGAGGAGGGGAAGAAGGTGGAAGGGATTGGATCGAGCTCGAGAGTGGGAATACGGCGAGGGGTCGAATTCGAGTGGAGGTTCTTCACCAAGGGGAACCGGTTCGTCTCAAGAGCGAAGCCATCGGCGTTCCACAGAACCCATAACTAAGGCTTGGCAGAGCGCTGGCTTTGCGGGGTCGTCGGCTAGTCTGGTCTAGGCTTTCAGCCTTGGGCGCTGAAGATCCCCGGTTCAAATCCGGGCGACCCCACCTCAAGTTTCCCTTATCAGAGTTCAGTCATCTATCGTCAAATACAATTGACGCGACCATAAGGATTTGTCAAACTCATGTCGAGAGGCGTTTCGCCTATCGCTCTTCCCGACTAGTATTGGGTCAGTTCAATCATCGAGCCGCTTCCTCCGTATCAAGGGTCGGCTCTTCGGAATAGGCTTCGCTCTTCGTTGCGATTTTGAAGGCTTGGTGAGAGTTTGAATGCTCAAGTCCAATTTCGAGACGGATTCTGCCAGAGACTCCAGAAGGAGTGAATTCAATCTCTGTTGTGCGGTAATCAGTCTCGTTTGATGCTGGTGCAACTCGCCCCACCAACAAAGCATGTCGGCTTGATTCTTGTCGGGCTCAACAAAGGGGCTCATTCCCTGCTCCTTGAAACGTGCCATAATCTCTGCGATTTCGAGTTCAGTCTCTGCGACAACGGCAACCATCGCAGAAATGTCTCTTCTCAATTCTTCACTCAATCTTGGCCTCAACCTTGCTCACCTTCTGGACAGTTGTTAACCATTTACTCTCTGGACACGAGAAGGCCTCAGGAGAAACATCCTTTCCACAGTTGGGACAGAAGGCCATGCTCCCTAGCAAGAGAATGAGGAGTTTTGTCCAATAAACATGAATGAATGGAACGTGCATGGTCAGCGAAAGAAAGGCCGACACTTGACGACCCTGAAATGAACCGCTATCGTTAATGTCTACGATTTCCCGTCAGGTGGGCAAGTTTCGCGGATTGACCTTGAAGCGGGCCGTGACTACTGACTCCCCCACAGTAATCCGTGGCTCGGCATGGAACGACTGCCTCACAAGTTCTTGGAGAGCACTCTTCGTGAGGATGCTCCACCTTGGACCGAAGTCATGGCGGAGGATAACCGTGTATGTGTTCTCTTCCCGTGTTATTCTCGTTTGGTGGTGGGGATTGAACTTGGACCTAGCCATGAGGTGATTCAGTGTCCCGTCTGGAGAGGAGTCTTGAGACCAATACTCCGCCATCTCCTTCCACAAGGGGGCCATGACCTCTCGCCCTATTCGAGTGAGCGTCTCGTCATCCAAGCCTTCAAGCATGCTCTTGAGGAGCGTTTTGTGAATCGATGCGAATCCGAACTCCTGTGCCTTCTTATGCCATTCAAAGTGCTCTCTGATGATTGAGTTGACATTCGCGTTGACGGTTGTGCCTTCATCGGCTGCTTCTTTCCCAAGAGAAAGCACCAGCGATTCAGGGAGTCTGAATGTCTTGAGATGAGTCTTGCGTTCACCCAAGTCTGCTCTTGGCAAGAGAATGACCTCTGATGGAAGACACTCTTCCCTATACTTATGCTAAACGGTCTAGCACTTTGCTGGGGTAATGAATTGCTACCCCAGTATTAGCCTACGACTGGAGAAGCTCCCAAAGAAATGCTTTCGTCTGGCCCTCTCAGTCAGACAACCTTACATTTTGATGTTGGGGCTGATATGCTGGAAGTCAGTTCCGTAGTTCATGAGTCAAATGGATCCTAGCATAGAACTGCCGCATGGCAGAAGCCGTGGTGAGCCTTGTGCTCGCAACCTGTCCCGCCTTCACCAAGTGGTCGTTCACGTATCCATCGAGTCAGTCGGTCTGCTTTCTCTTCTACGCAATGTCAGTTGCAGGAGATTCAAAGACGCATCTGAGGTTATCGACCACAAGTTCATCTGGTGAGAGAGTGACCCCCTGTTTCCTTAACCATCTAAGATACAGTGCCAGAGAGATTGAGTAGGCCCGTTTCGTGATGTCCTTCCCATACTTGTTCAGGAACTTCTGGACAGCCTTGCTGTCTCCCCTCTCCCGACTCTTGACAGCACCCAAAAACAGGAGCGTCTCCCGTAGATTTGACAGAACCCGCGCTAGGGTTCTGTTGCGTTCATGGGTGCCAGGAATCCTCCCTGTTGCGCTGCTGGTGCTGATGAGTGTTTTGGATGGAGTTAGTCGTTCGCCACAGAGTTTCGAGTCCCAACAAGATCAGTGTAGCTCCGACAATCGCCAGCACAAGAGCGAGAGGCACCACAGAAGAAGCACCGTTTGCCTCGTTCAGCAATAGGAAGAGCAAGAGCAGGAAGAACGTACCTAACCCCACTTGCTCGATTCCGGCTATCTTGAGGCGCCTTTTGGTATTCACTTGCTGACCACTTGCTGATGCTTGGCGTTCTGGATAATCGTCTTCCATTTATCCTCGCCCTCGACCTTGATTCCTGCCAAGTCTGCGGAGTGCGCGCGCGTGCTGATGGTTATTACGAAGGTCGGGCAATGGATGGGCTATGCTGGATGACGCAACCAAACGAGAGTTGCAGCGCAAGTCTGAGGCCTATTATCTGTCCGAGACCGATGTTAACAAGATCAACGATGGGTATGTCCGATTCTTGTCCTATTTCGGCCTGAACAAGCAGAGCAAGGCCGTTGCTGGCTGTCGTCATACCGTCGTGAGGGTAAAGTGTGTGGGGTCAGTCACTCATCGTGAGTCTACGTCCTCCAGTGTCAGTCAAGAGCCTGTCCTAGCGACGATTGGGCTCAGGTTGTCTCGCAGCTTAGCGACACGAGATACAAGCTCTACAAGATGTTCACGGCGATTAAGGAGCCGTTCCATGTCTGGACGGCGGACTTTACGATTGCCTCCGATCTCTGGGACAAGGTTCCCAGGATGAACTTGGCTCGGTTCTGTCAGATAGCCTACGAGTCAGTGCAGGAATACTTCGACTGGAAGTGGGGCTTTCCCGTCCAGTTCGGGATGGATGCCGTTCCCCAGTTCTGGCACAGCCAAGCGCCTCAGGAGGGATTCTATCCGCACGTCCATGTGGTTGTCCCCCGTATCTTCCTAGAGAAGCGGACCGGAAGATGGCTGACGAAAGTTTCTATGACCTACATCGACGAGAAGAAGCTCAAGTCGATTTGGAGGCGAAGGGTCGAGGCCGAATATGGCAAGTCAAGGGCTCGTGTCGCCGGTGGGAAGGAGGCGTTCTCCTGTCATTTCAACTACATTGACAACGTGGAGGCGATGGACAAGAGGCTCCGCTACCAGTATCGGGGAATCGCGTGGGACTACAACATCTGGGCCGGAGAGAAGGTGGATTTCAGCCAGTGGGACGGCGAGTGGGTTCGGTGGTCGTTGACCTATATCCACAAGCGCCATCATTCATATGGGCTCCTGTCGGCTAGGAATCTGAGCCCGAAGTCGAAGTTCATGCAGAGGCTGAAGCTGGACTTAGGGACGCATGCGGAGAGGCGAAAGACTCGCAGGGATGTTAGATGCCCTCATTGTCAGGAGCCGGTGGTCTTCGACGCCGAGCATGCGCTCACCGAGCGCTTCGGCGACTTGAGTCGGGCTGAGGCCAAGAAGCTGGGCCTTGAGTGGTGGAGGGTTAAGCCGGAGGAGTGGATGAAGAAGCCGCGAGGCGACTTCGTCCAGTATCACCGGAGCCGAAGACGCTCGTAAGTCTGGCGGAAAAGAGTCTGAGAAAAACCGAGAGACGGAGGTTTGCCTCGCTGCGCGGAGCGCGGGCGAAGCACCGCGCGCAGTTACGTTCAGATATATGCCGTGAGTGTCGATGGAGCGCAACCGAAATGGTACGATCCCGACCATTTGTAGTTATCGTTGATTAATCCCGCTGTGGTCACGCCCACACCAAAGATCACACAGCTGAAGGACTCATAGGCCGACAATGGGCATTCCCCGCTGTTACAGGCGGGAAGTGGCCAGCAATTGGGAATGTCCCATCTCTCACAAGCTGAGATTCCGATGACTTCGATAGGGGAATAGTGCACCGGAGCTAGGAAGAATATTGCCAACGCTGTCGCTAAGGCCATTAAGAGGGCTTTGGTTCTGCGCCTCATTCAGTACGGTGATTTGAGCGGTTTAGACTATTTACGCCTATAGCGTGGCGGCCCTTATGCGTCATAGGGTACTGAGCCCTTGCTTTCCAACTACGAAAGGGAAGCTGTGTTATGGTTGTCATGTCGTTTGTTCTTCTAGCTGTTTGGTTAATAGCTTGGTGAGTCTGATTAGCTGTTCTTTGAGTTCTGCGTTCTCACGCCTGAGTTGTTCTAGTTGGTTGGCTTGTGGTTTGATTGTCTCGCCTGTTAATGCGAGTCTTGGCATGAGGTAGGTTTCGTATTCTTGGATTAGTTCCGTGTTTGATAGGAGCGAGTAGATGTCTGGCATGTGTCCTAAGGTCGGTTTGCTTCCCATTAGGATGACCCAGTGGTTTGGGTTCATATCTGTGGATGGGATTCGTTCTGCTAGCGTCTCGAATCTCTTTCTCATGTAGTGAGAGGTTAGGAGCACATTGTGCTTTCGTTTTGCGAGTCTTGTTATCTCATGCCACAGGCTGTTGTAGTTCGGGTTCAGGACTTTGTATCCTAGCCTTTGTGCCCTTTCTAGCAGTCTCTCTGCGAGCTCCTTTGGAATGATGCAGGGGTGTCTTGTTGCTGTCTTTGAGACACTCGCTGGAACGTCGATTATCGCGCTCTCTGTTTCGTCTACCAGATGGACGTTCTCGACTGGTGTCATGTTGATCGCCTGTCGCCTTTCTCCTGAGAAGGCCATCAGGTCTATCTCGTCCTTGTGTTGGTCCGAGAGTTGTTCGTCCTGTCTGATGGCTCTCAGGATTGGTTCTCTGATTGGGATTGTCTTGTTTCCGCTGCCTTCGACGTGGATTGTCAGGTTGAGTCGGGCGTAGTTCCTTCGGAACACTCCGAGTATTCTGGCTGCGTACACTTGGGTGATTGCCATGTTGGATTCTGCCTTCCATAGCTTGAGTTCTTGCTCGACTGTTGTATCCTTTGGATTGTCTCGTTTGAATTGGACGAGTTCTTGCATTGTCGATTCCGTGATTGGTCTCTTCGTTTGTTCTAGGAATTTCCGGCACGCCAGAAGTGTTCCTCTCTTTGAGTTCTCGCTTGTCGGTTTGCCTGTCTTTGACAGGTCGGCAAGGTATGTTCTCACGGCGAGGTCTTTGGATATCTTCTCGTATTCGTCTCTGTAGCTGCTTCGGCGGTTGCGCTTGTAGAACCGCCTACCGCTTTCCGCAGCACAGCTTAACACACTATCTTGATATACAATTGACAATGACCATCCGAGAGAACTTGCAGGCAGCTCCTCGAAGGGTCAAGACGATCTATAGCGTGATTGCATCTCCCCAGAGGCTGGAGATTCTCAGGATACTGAACATCAAGGGGCCGCTGACCTACAGCGCGCTGAAGACCCTTGCAGGTTTCAAATCCAAGAAAGAATCGGGAAAATTCGCGTACCACCTCAGGAAGCTCGTGAAGCAGCTGCTGATCCAACTCAACAGGCAGGAGAGGAAGTACACCGTCACGAACCTAGGCAGACTCGTCCTCAACCTGACCCGCCAGATTGAGGAACAGTCACTAGTCGAAAGCGGGAAGCTGTACGTGAGGACGTCCCACCAGACGATGGAGGAGTTCAACGCGAACAAGATCCTGCAGTCCTTGGTGAAGGAAGCGGGGATGCCTGTCGAACTGGCGCAGAAGATAACCAGCGAGACCGAGTCGAGGCTCTACAAGTTCCAGACGCAGTACCTGACAGCGCCTCTCATCCGAGAGATAGTCAACGCCCTCCTGGTAGAGCACAGCATGGAGGAGTACAGGCACAAACTCACGAGGCTTGGCATTCCGATCTACGACGTGACCCAGCTGCTGGGGAAGGCCGGCGACGACGGGGGCAATGTGGAGTCACTCGTGCGCCAGACCGGGAGACAGGTCTTCTCGGAGTACCTCCTGCTGGAGCAGCTCCCCAGAGATGTCGCTGACGCCCATCTCTCTGGAGACATTCACATTACCAACGCCGGGACCTGGGGGCTGACCCCTGACACGGTCTTCGTTGACCTGTTGTCCGTGAGGAGCGGCGGGATGAACCCAAGGGGAAGGATCATCAACATGCCGATGATCCCTAGCCCGGAGAACGCGGAGAGGGCCCTCAACATCGTGCTCAACATGGCGTCGATGCTCTGCAAAGAGACATCCGACGAGGTCACGTTCACAAACTTCCTGCAGTACCTGAGTCCCTTCTGCAGGTCGCGTGGGAAGAGAGATATGGAGTCTCTCTTCCTGAGGTTCTTCGAAGCCGTGAGCTCCCCCATCGCCGGAGCCGAAGCCCCTGCGATCAGCCTCGAGCTGAACCCCTACAGGCACGACGACGTGGGCAGGGATGTCCTCGACAGGACGCTCGACGCCGTGCTCGGGGCGTATCGGAACTTTGTAGAAGAGACGCCCAGGCCCGACATCAGGCTGCTGCTGGCTAAGCCTAACAGGGTCGACGAGACCAAGACGCTCAAAGACGCGGCTTCAATCATATTCAACGGCGGCAGAATGGCGTTCTTCTCATCTGACCAGCGAAGAAGCTTCCTGGGTCTCAGTGCGAACGTCCTCCCTCAGGAATCGCAGGCGGACAACATCAGCGTACTTCACGGGTTGAGCCTCAACCTACCCAGGTTGGCATACGATTCCAACCAGGACGAGACGTACTTCAGAGCGAAGCTGGCAATGCTGATCGGCGTCGCATCCGAGGCGCTCTCAACCAGGAGAAGGCTCATCGAGAGGACCTTGAAGCGTGGTCTCTTGCCGTCTCTCGCTGCTGGGTCGGACGCCATGACCTCAGATACGATGCCGCTAATCATGAACCTAGTCGGCATCGAGGAGACCCTGGCCAGTCTGATCAGGGACCCGACGATGGCTTCGCGGTCCGAGCTCGCGGAGAAGATAGTGGAGACGGCAAGCCAAGTCGCCAGTGACAAGTCGACCAGGATAGACCGGCTGGGCGTTTCGATACTCGAACTCGACGGTGCGCTCAGACTGGCAACACTAGACTCCGAGAAATACGGAAAGGCGAACCTCCAGCCGCTGCAGAAGGGCGCCTACACCCAGGCCCCCAGGTTGCTCCTGGCGGACCTAGAGAGTCCTGAGAAGATAGACTACATGACCAAGATGGCCACGGGCCTCCGCGGTGGGCTCTCTGTGACGCTCGACGGGAACGCGGAAGATGTTAGAGGCGTCTACAACCTGATCCTGAATGCGACGCCGAAGCTTCCGTACTTCAAGGTCGACAGAACCATATCGGTCTGCAGGAACTGCGGCGCCAAGTTGCCGCAGAACGCGGCCCGGTGCAGGCGATGCAAGTCGGTAGCCACAATCCAGTATTCGACGGCAGTCTAGCCCGACCGAGCGAGGTCCACGTCCAGTCAAAAAGATTCCACCGCGGATCGCTTCATGTCGTCGAGACTCCTCGCCGGGCCTCGTGCCGTTGTCAAATGCGAATCAGCAGAGGGTGAGATATATATCGTCGGGAATAGGGTTGAGGCTAAGGTTATGACGTCAACAGTTGAAGAACCACGTGACTCTCCGAATGCTGGAGAGCAGAACGGAGCAGAAGTGAAGATTCCCTCGGAGACCCTCGCCGCGTTCGGAGGAGATGAACTACGTGTCAGGGTATTCTACGAGAAGTACGCACTGAGAGACCAGCAGGGGAGGCAGGTGGAGAAGGTTCCGGACGACATGTGGCGCAGGGTGGCGAAGGAGCTAGCCTCGCCGGAGAGGGACGAAGAAAAGAGGAAGGAATGGACCGCGAAGTTCCACTGGCTGCTTCAAGATTACAGGTTTGTCCCCGGAGGAAGAATTCTCTTCGGGGCTGGACAGACGAGGAAGTCGACTCTGTTGAACTGCTACTTCTTCAGGATAAGGGAAGATTCGATTGAAGCGATATTCGATTGGTGCAAGGAGGCGGCGAGAACCTACAGCTTCGGTGGAGGAGTCGGCACAGACATCTCGGTCCTGAGACCCAGAGGAGCCCCGGTCAACAATTCGGCGATCTACAGCTCGGGTTCTGTCTCGTTCATGGAGCTCCTTTCGACCACGACAGGAACGATTGGTCAGGCAGGAAGGAGGGGCGCCCTCATGATCACGATAAGGGTCGACCACCCGGATGTGATGGACTTCATCAAAGCCAAGAGGGACCTGAAGAAGGTAAACTACGCCAACATCTCTGTGAAAATCACTGACGACTTCATGCGAGCA
>Ga0187857_10004628_pt1 | contig 10221 bp, 8 predicted proteins | sample June2016WEW_8_10_FD_132984 | JGI IMG/M metagenome (GOLD analysis project Ga0187857, IMG submission 132984) | Peatland microbial communities from SPRUCE experiment site at the Marcell Experimental Forest, Minnesota, USA - June2016WEW_8_100 | ecosystem: Environmental > Terrestrial > Soil >...
CGGCGATCCGATTTATGTTGACGACGTAGCCGTGGATTTTCCGCGGCTGAAGATTTTGCTGGCGCATGGCGGGCGTCCGCTCTGGATGGATACTGCGTTCTTCCTGGTGCGCCGGCATCGCAACGTTTATCTCGACATCAGCGGAATTCCACCGAAGACGCTGCTGAAATACTTTCCCCGCCTGGAAGAGATCGCACACAAGACCCTGTTCGGAACGGATTGGCCGGGACCGGGAGTGCCGGAGATTGCCAACAACCTGGCCGAGTTCCGGTCGCTGCCTATCAGCGAAGCTGCGAAAGAGCAGATCTTGAGCAAAACCGCGCTGGAGATCTGGCCGTAAGACAGTTGTCGGTTGTCAGTTGTCAGTGATGGAACGTAAATCGACGAACCTTCTACACTCCTGCCACTATTGATTTCCCTCCTCGGTTGGAACCGATACCTCTAATCGCCAAGCCACCAGGCAGGTTTTGCCTATCTGGATTGGGCAGACATTGCCGGTAGTGCTAAGTCCGCCGGAGCGTTGTCGAAGTCTGCTGAGCTAAGTGCTGGCAGATGTGGGAACTTAGCAAAGATGCACGGTCGCCTGCTTTGGCAAGAGGCTTGCATTAGTGCATTGTGAGGCAACCGCTAACTGAAGTTCCGCGGAGCCTTGCCGGTAAGACTTTAAGACAAGCCGTTCGGTCAAGTCGAGAGGAGCCAGCAATGTCTGTAGCAGGTATCTCCAGTAGCAATCTATTTAATATTAATGACAGCCGCCGAAGCGTCGAGAGCGAGATGAAACAGGAGTTCGCGCAGCTCGGGCAGGATCTGCAGTCGGGCAATCTGTCGGCCGCGCAATCCGACTTTGCCACATTGACGCAGATGGGGCCCCAGTCGACAACCAATTCGTCTTCGAGCACGGCGGCGAGCAACAATCCAATGGCGCAGGCCTTTGCCCAGCTTTCGAAGGACCTGCAGTCGGGCAATCTGTCGGCGGCGCAGCACGACTTCGCCACCATCCAGCAGGAAATGCAGAGCAACGCGGTGCAGTCTGGTGGTCACCGTCATCATCATCATGGCGGCGGGGGCAGCGGAGAAAGCGCCATCAACAGCTTGTTTAGCCAGTTGGGCCAGGCGCTGCAATCCGGCGATCTCTCCACCGCGCAGCAGGTTTTCAGCACGCTACAGCAGAACTTCCAGCAGGCAGGCCAGAGTACCGGCGGAACCACTGAGGTGCAGCCAAACGCGGTTTCGGTGAACGCCTGAGAGGGTGCTGAGAAGTTCGGGGATGTCAGGAGACACCGCGGACGTCAAAGGCGTGATGCGAAAGGCGAACCGCGGATCCGTCCGCTCGGGCTGACAATTCGTGAGATCCCTGGAGCCGAGAGCCCTAGGGATTCTTGTACGCCTGCTTGAGGTAGTGGCGGGCCAAGTCGGCTGAGTTGGAGGTGGAGTTTTCGGCGATGACCGCTCTGTACTTCTCCAGAGCAGTGTCGCGCTTCTGCAGCACGTCGTACATCTCGCCTGCGGCCAGCGTAGCCCGCTGCTGCAAACTGGGATCTTTGCCACCGCTGGCGGCAAGGTCATAGGCTTCGGCAGCGCCGGCATAATCCTTCTGGCCCCGCATGGCCTCGCCCAGTCCATAAGCTGGGATCTCGATGCGGCATTGGTTATAGGCATTGCTACGGCAACCGGCCAGGACCTTGCGATAAGCTGCTATCGCGTCCTGCCCGTGACCAGCGGCGTTCAGCAAGTGAGCGTATTCGGTAGCCATCAGGAAGTTGCGGGGGTAGTCGGCTTGCATGCTATTGACGACCTGTAGAGCTTCCGCATACTTCTGCTCGCGGCGCAAGAACAGCGCCAGCACGATCCTGGCATCGGTGGCGACTTCCACGTGATTGCTGGCGGTAGCCTGCCGTAGATAATCCAGACCCTTCTGCTTGTTGCCGCTGAGTCCGACGATCGAGGCGGCGACCTTGGCAGGCCAGCTCAGCGATCCCACGATGTAGAGATCGGTGCCGACCCCGACCTTGGCGTCGACATACTTAGGATCGAGTTCCAGCACGCGCTCGTTATCGTGGCGGGCCGCTACTGCAATGCGTAGCGCGGCGAACCAGGCTTTATCGGCGAGGCCAATGTAGGTGGACTGCAACGCGCGTGTGGCACCGCGTGCATAGAGCGCGTCCACGTCGTTGGGATTCTTGTCGAGCTTAGCTTGCGAGAGCGCTAGAGACTGCGTGGTTAGCTGCTTGACCCGCTCGCGCACCGTGGGATCGAGCGGCTCGAGCGGCTTCTTGGTCATGAAGTTGTCGGCAGCGTAGGCCTCGGTATCCAGCGCTCCAATGCGGTACAACTCCTTGAAGGTAACTGCGGCCAGGGTGTGATTGACCGCGAAGGGATCGTTGGGATGGGCCTGCTGGGCGGCTTCGAAGTCGCGGGTCGCCTTGTCGTAATCGAGATTATAGAAGTGGTCGAACCCTTTGCGGGTGTTGGCGTCGGTATCGGGACGGGTCGGAACCCAGGAGCCATCTGGGTCAGCCGCCGCACGGCACAAGTGGGGCGCCAGCAGAAGCCCACAACAGAGGCAGCCAAGAAAGAGGAGTCGGTAGTAAGGTTTCATCGCGACCGGTTTATGGGAAGTTTACCTGGTTTGTTTTGGCGGAAGCGTGTGCGAGTCGAACGCACCATTGACATCGAAGATGCCAATCGCCGGTTTTGAAGACCGGGAGAGTCACCGGACCCTCTTCGCTTCCGCAATTCATAAGCGTCCGAGTGGAACCCGTACAGCGTGCGGTTGCGACTCGGCATCGCGCAACGGCGATTGTATCAGCGCCGGCCCCGCCTGCCTGAGGCTGGTCACGGGAGCCGGCGGTGTTACCACTCGCGGGACGCGACTCCTGCTACATTATTTTCGGAGGCGTCGTCATGACCAAGCGCAAGTTTTCCTTCGTCCAGCTTGACGTTTTCACCTCACGCCCACTGGAGGGCAACCAGCTTGCAGTCTTCACCGACGCGCGCGGCCTGAGCGACGACGAGATGCAGAAGCTGGCGCGCGAAACCAATCTCTGCGAGACTACCTTTATTCTGCCGCGTGATGAGGCTATTGAGCGCGCTGAGGGCCACAAGGTGCGCATCTTCACGGTCAATGAAGAACTGCCATTCGCAGGACATCCGACGCTGGGCACGGCGTGGTATTTGCGCCAGCAGTCCAGTGCAGACGAAATCGTGCTCGATCTGAAGGTCGGCAAGATTCCGGTGCGCTTTGAGCAGCGTGACGGCCTGCTCTTCGGCGAGATGCGCCAAGCCGAGCCGCAGTTTGGCGCCATGCACCCGCATGACGTTATCGCCGGCGTGCTGGGCGTCCCGGTCGCTGAATTGGACGAGCACCTGCCGATCCAAACCGTCTCGACAGGGATGCCATTCACCGTGGTCCCATTCCGTTCGCTGGCCACACTGCAAAATCTCAGCATTGGCTGGAACCAGATGGCGCCATATCTGCTAACCATCGGCAATCCGGCATTCTTCTATTTTGTCTGCCGGGAGACGGTCGATCCCAAAGCCACTTTGCACGCGCGCATGATCTTCTACAACGGCGAAGATCCCGCGACGGGCTCCGCCGCGGGATGTTGCGCAGCCTGGGCGGTGAAGCACGGCGTGCTGGCGCCGGAGACGCAAGGGCTAATCGAGCAAGGAATGGAAACGCGCCGTCCGAGTTTTCTTTACGTTCGCGCGACGAAGACAGAGGATGCGGTGACGAATGTGCGGGTGGGAGGTAACGTAGTGCATGTGATTAACGGAGAAGTTACGATGTGACTTTTCTGAGGATATTCTGTGCACGCTTAAGAGCCGCATCCAGCAAGGCTTTCACGCGAGCCTTACAAAAGACCATCACCATGAGCGGTGCGATTTGGTTTGCTCGTGCGCTCGAAAAATTTTTCCAGGAATTGACCTCGACAATACTTGTGCAACCCCCGCGCCGGTCGTACTATCCGAAACACGCTATTGCTCTGGCGTAATTAACAAACTACTCGGCGACTGTTGCGCACGTCCGGCTTCCCAGGTTTGCCCGGACACCGCTGCGCACCGCTCCCGAGCAGGCTTCGGTGGGGGTAAATGAAACCGAAACGTACGATCCTCTGCGTCGACGACGACGAACGCTCTCTCTCCGTTCGCAAAGTCCTACTTCAGACACGCGGCTATCGCGTGCTCACGTGTTCCGATCCCGAGCGCGCCATCGAAACCATGAAGGGCGGCGGCATCGATCTGGTACTCTCCGACCTGATGATGCCCAAGCTCAATGGCGCAAAACTGATTGAGCAGTTGAAATCCATTTCGCCCGAGACTCCGGCGCTGCTGTTATCCGGATGCGTGAGTTGCTGCCCCGAGGAACATCTGGCGGATGCCTGGATACCGAAAGGCGAACTCGCTCCCATGGAACTGCTGGAGCGCATTCGCGTGCTACTGATTCGCAAGCGCGGCCCAAAGCGCACAATAAGCGTGCCGCAACAGCTTGCATCGTGACGTGGGGAATCAAGGCGGACAGAATCGAATGCGGACCGATATCCAGGGTCTGAGAGCATCTCCCGCGTTTCCTGGGCAGCGTTGAGACTTCGCATCAACGCTGCTCCTGTCCGCTCTAATTTCGCTACGGCTACAGAATCACTCGCTCGTCGCCGACCCGCCGGGTCACTCGTTCGCGGTCGAGATACTCGAGAAGCGGAATCGCGTATTTTCGGGTAATGCCGAACAGGTCCTTGAAGCTGCCGACGTTGAGTCTTGGTGTTTTCGCTTTCTGCGCAACGATCTGCCGGCGGAGCGTGTCAAGCGCGTCGCGATGAAATACCAATTCGTCCGAGAGCTTCACCAGGACACGATCGCGCAGCAGCAGGGTCACGATTTTCTGCGCGCGCACCTTGTCCACGGGCAACGAAGCGAACACTTCTTTCAGCAATGGCACCTTCAATCCTGCCTGAGCAAAAGCCTGCTCGATTTGCGTCTTCGACTCGGCTTCCTCGTCGCGCAGAACAACGCCCTTGCCAGCAGTGTGCACAACTTCGCCGGCGACCTGGAGCTTCTTGTCGCGCACTAGCGAATCCAGAACTCCGCGGAAAACTTCCTCGCGCAAGCTGAGTGTTTCGCGCAGCTCTTCCCTCCCGATTCCCGGCACCAAAGGATTCGCTTTGTGAAACTGTTCGACCTTGGCCGAGATGGTTGCACGCAGCGATTCAACTATCAGCGGTAACAGCAGAAGCTCGTCGAAGCGAATCAGCTTACCGGATTTAGCAAGATCAGCAGCGATTTGCTCCACCCGCGCCCTCAGCCACCCGGTCTCAGCGACGGCTTCGGAAAGCCCGAGCCCATCCTCGCGTCGGCGGGAAACCCGCGCCAGCAAAGCTTCTTCAGGACTTCCCTTTGCGAGTGTTCGCAGAAGTGCCAACCGCTTGTCCGCTTTTACGCGCCGAGGCTGCTCCGCGGCATCAAGCACTCTTCCTCCGCCGATGGTGATGACCGGAGAAAATTGCCGGACTATAAAGCGATCGCTGGGCAACAGCAAGAGAGGATTGTCAAGCTTGAGCCACGCCAATCCAGTCTCGCCCGGTTGCAACTGCTTTGCACCAAGCAAGTTGACCTCGGCAATGGTTTCAGCCGTGAAGACATGGAGATGCACGCGGGCGCGATCGCGCAACGGCTTGGCTGAGCGGAGAAGATCGAGCGTGACGCTGACGCGCTGCGCTGGTTGAAACATCTGCGGAGGCGTCAACATCATGCCGCGCGCCAGTTCTGTTGTCTCGATGCCGGCAAGGTTCAGCGCCGTGCGCTGGCCGGCGATAGCATGATCGGCTGCGGCTCCGTGTACCTGTACGCCCCGAACTCGCAACCTCTTGCCACCGGGATGCAATTGGACTTCCTGATCTTTGTGGACCGTTCCCGAAATCAGCGTGCCAGTTACGACCGTGCCAAAACCTTTCATAGTGAAGACGCGATCAATGGGCAGGCGGAAGACCGCAGTGGAATCCTTCGCCGGAATCTCAGCCGCCAGGCGCGCCAACTCGCTCCTGAGCTGATCGAGTCCCGCGCCGGTCCTGGAACTGACCGGGATGATGGAAGAAGTTGCAGGATCGAGGAATGAGCCTTTGAGGAAGTCGGCAACTTCCATCCTCACGACTTCGAGGGTTTCAGGACCGACCAGGTCAGACTTCGTAAGCACCGTGATCCCGCGCTGTACGGCCAGCAGGCGGCAGATGTCGAAGTGCTCGCGGGTCTGGGGCTTGATGGACTCGTCAGCGGCGATAACCAGCAAAACCAGATCGATTCCGCCGACACCGGCCAGCATGTTGCGCACAAAGCGCTCGTGCCCGGGAACATCGACGAAGCCGATGCGAATGGGCTCGCCGGATGGCCCGGACAATTCCAGGTTGGCAAAGCCGAGATCAATGGTGATGCCGCGTCGCTTCTCCTCGGCGAGGCGGTCAGGATCGATCCCGGTCAAAGCCCGCACCAGGGCGCTCTTGCCGTGATCGATATGACCTGCGGTGCCGACGATGACGGCCTTCATAACTTCAGTTTACCGGAGAGTTTCTGGAACTCTAGGAGCGTAGCAGTGGAATGGCTTTAGGGAGTGCCTTATGCGAAAATAGAAGGAGAAACTAGCTGGAAGCTCCCGGGTTTACTACGGTTGCGCCATCCTCAAGAAGCTTGTGCCTTCAACGGTCGAGGGGCGTCTAATGTATTTGAACTCTCGGCATATTTGATCGACGGATGGCATCAATCCTGACACCACCAGACAGACCAACACCTCTTCCCCCCCGCGAAGACGGGCAGCTTGCGCTGTGGGCGGGCGGTACGGCGCTCGACGCCGAACTCACGCCGCACCTGCTGATCCAGTTGGAGGACGACCTGGAGCGCTCGCGCATGCGCGAGGCATTCTGGATTTCGGTGGTCGTTCACCTGATGGTCGTGCTTTTTCTGGTGCTGTCTCCCAAGCTGTTTCCGGGGATTAAAGGTGTGGTGCTGATTTCACCTGAGGACCTGATGCGCAATCAGCAGATGACCTACCTCGACCTTCCGCCGGACTTGCAAAAGGAACCGAAGAGGGCGCCTAAGACGGACGTGTTGTCGGACAAGAACCGAATCGCGGAGAGCAGACATCCTACGCTGGACAAGAAGACACTGGAGGAATTAAAGCGCGCGGGTCCGCCGAAGATCCCGTCGGCTCCGGCGCAAGAGCAACCGTCGCCGCCGGTGCAGCAGGCGCAACAGCAGCAGACCCAGCAACCTCCGAACCCGGCGCAGGGCCAGCCGATGGCCCAGCTCCAGCCGGGCATTCCGCAGGACAATCCCAGGCTGCCGGCGCAACAGCAGGGCACGCCGAAATTTCCCGGCAATCTGGCAGGGGTGATGTCGCCGGGCTCATCGATTGAGCAAGCGGCGCGCGCGGTTGCGGCGCGGCGCGGTGGTGGTAGCTATGGAGGAGGCGGCGACTACGGCGCTGGCCCCGGCGGAACTGCCGCGCGCGTGCAGGGCAATCTCGAGGTTCTGACCGATACCCAAGGCGTGGACTTTGGCCCCTACCTGTCGCGAGTTCTGCAAGCTGTGCGGATGAACTGGTACAACCTGATCCCCGAAGAAGCGCGCCCACCGCTGTTGAAAAAGGGCAAAGTCTCGATTGAATTCGCCATTACGAAAGAGGGTAAGGTCGTTGGGATGACCTTGCGTGGGCCGTCAGGCGATGTTGCCCTTGATCGCGCTGCCTGGGGCGGCATTACGGCTTCGAATCCCTTTGCTCCCTTACCTCCCGAGTTCCACGGACCCTACATCGCATTGCGCTTCCACTTCTACTACAACCCGGCCAAAGGCGAAATCGAATAGCGCCACGCGTAGAATTGTTGTGTGGAAGAACCGCAGCAGGGCGCGAATTCGCTTCGTAGCCAGGAGCGCCAGCTACAGTTGCAGCAGCGTCAGCGTAAACGCGACCGCCGGAAATTGATTGGCTTGCTCGCTATCGCGCTCTTCATTCTGGTGCTGGCATTCATCCGATTCGGCAAGAGCATTCCCTGGGGCGCACGATGACAGCCCAACTGACGCGATGACCTCATCTTCGCAGTCTGAGCCATTGCTGACGGTCGTTCTGGGGCCAACGGCGGCGGGAAAGTCGGCACTGGCGCTCGACCTGGCGCAGCGCTTCGCAGGCGAGATAGTCAGCTGCGATTCGGTGGCCGTCTATGGCGGCTTCGAGATCGGTACTGCCAAGCCCACGCGCGCCGAACAAACGCTCGTTCCGCACCACCTGCTCGACGTCGCCGAACCCGATGAGCCTTTCACTGCGGGCGAGTATGCTCGGCAAGCGAGAGCCGCGATCAATGCGATCGTCCAGCGCGGCGGACTGCCTATCGTGGTCGGCGGCACTGGGCTGTATCTTCGTGCGCTCCTGGAAGGCTTGTTTCCAGGGCCGCAACGCTGGGAAGAGTTGCGAGAACGATTGCGACAGCGGGCGGCAGAGTTTGGTTCGTCTTATCTGCACCGAATACTCGGCCGACTCGATCCTGCGGCAGCTGCGAAGATCCATGCGAACGATGCTCCCAAGCTGATCCGCGCCGTCGAGGTTTGCCTAGCTTCACCGGCGCCGATGAGCGAGCTATGGCAACAACGCGGGCGCGATCCTCTGCGCGGCTTTCGCGTTCTGCGAATCGGGTTGAATCCACCGCGCGAAAAACTGTACGACCGCATCAACCTTCGTGCGCGAGAGATGTTCGAGCATGGTCTGGTGAAAGAAACGGAAGCGCTGCTCAGCAGGTATGGGGAGCGGAAGGATGTAACGGCACTCGATTCGCTCGGGTATCGCCAGGCGACGCAGTTGCTGCGTGGCGAGCTCACGCTGGAGCAGGCGATCGCTGCAGCGCAACAGGGCCATCGCAATTATGCCAAGCGGCAGATGACGTGGTTCCGTCGCGAGCCGGAGGTTGATTGGCTGGAAGGTTTTGGAGACGATCCCGCGATTGCGCAACAGGCTGCTGAACTGGTTGCCTCGCGTCTTCCGATCGAGCGGATCTGATGTCATCGGATAACCGTCGAGCGAAAGGACAACCCACCTCGTTGCTTTAACGAGCCCCTTCAAGGGAACCAACGTCCCATAAAATTCGTATCAATCGACAGCGAAGAACCGCAATCAGATCGGTGTGTTAATTTTCACCGAGAGCATCCGATTCGATGCGCGATCGTTCGAGAGGCAGTTTCGAGCCGGATTCCGAACGCGAAGTGTTGAGTTCCAGCGGAGGACCACAATGAAGAACGGGGCCATGAGAGCATTATTGGCGACCGTAGTTGCAGGCGTGACATTGCTGCTGGGCGCATGCAGCATCAGCGTCGATGATAAGGACAAGAAGAACGAGAAGGTGGACATCAAGACGCCCTTCGCCGATCTGAAGGTGGACAGCAGCGGAAAGGCGGCTGACAACGGCATACCGGTATATCCCGGCGCGCACCTTCGCCCGGCAGACAATGGCGACAATCATTCGGCGAACATCAGCATCGGAGCGGCCGGCTTCGGGCTGAAGGTCATCGCTGCCGAGTACGAGACCAACGATTCGCCGGACAAAGTGAAAGCATTTTACGAAGACAAGATGAAATCATTCGGAACCATCCTGGTGTGTAACGGGCACAGCGGTGGGTCAGATGTGCACATCTCGCACCACGACGATGACAAGAAGCTGAGCTGCTCCGATACCAGCGGCGACGGCTGGGAGATCAAGGCGGGCAGCAGCGACAACCAACATCTGGTGTCGATCGAGCCCAACGGCTCGGGCACCCGCTTCGGCACGGTCTTGATTCAGACAAGAGGCAAGCAGGACACTCTGTAGGAGCCGTTGTCAATCATCCAACGCCGGGCTTTTGCCTTTTTCCGGAATGTTCCACGTGGAACATTTTTCCCGATTCGGGAATCACTCGCTAGAATTCGCCGTCCGTCCTTGACAAACCTGTGCCACTTGCAGATTACCCACCGACTTCCAGTTGCTAATTACTCGTTGCTTCCTGTAACTTTCGGCAAGTGGAACATCCCTGCTATCGCTGCCAAGCCGAGATCCCGGAAGGGACTGCCTTCTGCCCGCACTGCGGTGCGCCGCAGATTCGCGTCATTCCCCCTGAAGCCGAGCCCCAGTGGACTCCGGCGCCAACTCCCGATATCTCGGCGCAACCGCTTCCGCCGCCCCTGCCTACGGCGCCGCAATCTTCGACGTGGTCACC
>Ga0187857_10004639_pt1 | contig 10209 bp, 7 predicted proteins | sample June2016WEW_8_10_FD_132984 | JGI IMG/M metagenome (GOLD analysis project Ga0187857, IMG submission 132984) | Peatland microbial communities from SPRUCE experiment site at the Marcell Experimental Forest, Minnesota, USA - June2016WEW_8_100 | ecosystem: Environmental > Terrestrial > Soil >...
CGCGACGAGGAGATGGACAAGGTGATCGGGCTGGAGCTCGGCGCTGACGACTACGTGACCAAGCCTTTCGGGCTGCGCGAGCTCATGAGCCGAGTCAAGGCCCTGCTCCGCCGGGCCTACGGCGACCTGGCCGATGCCGGAGGCGGCCGGCTGCTGCGCCACGGCGACCTGCTCATAGACCTGGAGCGGCGGCGTGTCCAGCGCGGCGAACGGCGGATATCCCTGACCGCCACCGAGTTCGAGATCCTGCGCCATCTTGCCAGCCGGCCCGGCCGCGTCTTCTCGCGTCGGGAGCTGCTCGAGCTGATCCGCGACTACGAGGCCTTGGACCAGGACGAGAAGACCATCAACGTCCACGTCAGTCACCTTCGCGAGAAGCTGGAAGACGATCCGTCCAGCCCGCGGTTCGTCTTGACGGTCCGCGGCGCGGGGTACGCCTTCGCGGAGCGCTGAGGTGGCACGAGGGCGCCGGAAGAAGCCAGAGGCGCCTTCGACGTCTCTCGACGCCGGTGCGACGGCCGGGAGAGAGCCGGCCGTGGCCGTGCACTCGGTGGAGCCGAAGGCGCGCACGCGGTCCCCAAGGGCCAGCCACGGCCTCTCTGTGCCGGTCTCTCGAGCCCTGCCGAGAACGCTTCAAGGCCGCCTTTCGATCGCCTTCGTCATGGTCTTCGCCGTGGCCCTCGGCATCGTGTCCGCGGTCACCGTCTTCGTCCTCGACACCGACCTCCGCCAGCAGGAGGTCACCAACCTCGAGGCGCGGGCCAACGCCGTGGCCGCAGTGGTGAAGGTCAAGGCCGAGGCCGCGGCCGCACAGGACCCCGCGAACGCCACCGTCGTGTCGGCGGGTGGAGTGCTCAACGACGAGGTCAGCGCTGCCATCGGCGATCCGGCCACACTGACCGACTACGCCAACAACGTCGCCCAGGCCGACCTGCGGCTCAGATTCGGGCTCGGCTCCGACACGCCGGGCGGCACCGTGTTCATTCCGGCGACGCCGGTGTCCACATTCAGCGCGCCGCTCACGGCCGCGCCGGGGCTCGGCCAGGCGCGCGACTCGATCGCATTCACCGAAACCTTCAAATTCGCAGACCCCGAGGGTGTCGAGCCAACGTGGTGCCTGGAGGTCAGCCTCTCTGCGCCGTACACGACCCGCGGCAGCACGATCGCCAGCGTAGTGGGGTTCTTGCTGTTGAGCGCCGTCGGTGCTCTCCTGCTGGCCATCGTCGTCTCCGCTCTGCTGGCCCGCCGCTTCACGACGCCGCTGCGCCGGCTTACAGAGGCGGCGGGGGCGCTTGCCGAGGGCGACCTGGCCAGGCGAGTCCCCGTCGACCGGGCGCGGACGGGCGGGGCCGAGATAGCAGAGCTGTCGCACCAGTTCAACGCCATGGCGGACCAGGTCGAAGAAACCATGGAGGTCATCCGGCACGACCGGGATACGAGCCGGGAGTTCCTAGCCGACGTCTCGCACGAGCTCCGCACGCCCCTCGCTGCGCTGCGCACGTTCAACGAGTTGCTCCAGGAGAAGGCCGGCAGCGACGTTGCCGCCCGGACCGAGTTTCTCGAGGCGAGCGCCCAGCAGATCGAACGGCTCGACTGGCTGGCTCAGAATCTCCTCGAACTGTCCAAGCTCGATTCCGGGTTGATTCGTCTGGACCTTCGACCCGACGACCTTCGGGCGACGATCCTTTCCTCGGTCGAACAGGCCCAGGTCTCAGCCCGGCGACGAGGCGTCAGCCTGACGACCGAGCTGCCGGACACCTCGCTGGTGACACGGCACGACCCCCAGCGCCTGGGACAGGCGCTTGCCAACCTGATCGGCAACGCGTTGAAGTTCACGCCGCGTGGCGGATCGGTTCGAGTTGTGTTGAGCCCGCACAACCGCGGGGCGCGCATCCAGGTAATCGACACCGGTGTCGGGATCGCCGCCGATGAGCTGCCGCATATCTTCGACCGCTTCTACCGCGGCTCGAGGGCCAACGAGGCTCGCGGCAGCGGCAGCGGCCTCGGCCTGGCGATAGTCCGGTCGGTCGTTGAGATGCACGGTGGCCGGATCATGGTCGAGAGCCGGGTGGCAGCCGGATCCACGTTCACCGTCACCCTGCCGGCCGATCCACGGATGTCGCCCGATGCCATCGCCACCGGCGCGGTGCCGGCCGCCGGGAGCGGCCAGACCGGAGTCTCGCGATCGGGGCTCGCGCCATCGAGACCGGCGGTGAGCCCACCGCCATCGGTGGAGCCAGGGGCGGCATCCGGCCGGTCTCCCGCACCGGCGGAATTAGCGCCCGTCGCCACGGCCGCCACGGCCGCCACGGCCGCCAGCGAGCACGATCGCACCCGGTCCGGCTGAGCGGGCCGGGTCTGTGCTTGAATCTTCACCATCCGCGATCTGGTACCTGAACGCGAACCGGGGCAAGCTTCGGCCTGCGCGGCGTCCGCTGCCGTGGATCAACATTCGGGCGCCAATTCGCCCTCGCGGATAGCATTCGCGCTCGTCACCTCTCCTACGCCGGAAATGGCCGCGTGATGTCCGACCCAAGCCCACCCGAGATCCAACGGTTCGAGCTCCCGCCCGACGGGCGCCACTACTGGAAGGCGTCCTTCGGCGGCGGAGCCGCAGAAGGCTCGGACCAGATGACGCCGGAGCGGTGGTTCGAACCTGGCTCCGAGCAGAGTCCCGAGCCAGCCGGACCGCCATCTTCGAGTCACGGCCCCGGCCAAAGGCTTGTCGTCCCCTTGCTCGCGGCGTCGTTGATCGGGTCGATCCTGGGTGCCGGCGGGACCTACGCGGCCTTGCGAGCGTCCGGCGCGCTGGATCCGGCGACGATGCCGCCGGCCGCGACCAGCGGCCCCAGGGCGCCCGTCATATCGGACGCTTCGACCGTGATCGCGGCGGCGAGCCGGGTCGGCCCAGCCGTGGTCCAGATCGTGGCCGACGACGGCGGCGGCACCACGTCTGTGGGTTCGGGGATCATTTTCGACTCACGAGGTTGGATTCTCACCAACAAGCACGTCGTGGCCGGGGCGCAGGCGATCTCAGTCCGGCTGGCAGACGACCGCCAGTTCCCGGGCACGACCTACGGCCTCGATACCCTGACCGACCTGGCCATCGTCAAGATCGGCAGCCCATCTGGCCTTACGGCCGCCGCGATGGGCGACTCGTCGTCGCTGCAGGTCGGCCAGCTTGCCATCGCGATCGGCAGCCCACTCGGCCTCCAGTACCCGAACAGCGTCACATCCGGGATCGTTTCGGCACTCGACCGGGACGTCTCGATCGCCGGCGACAGCGCCGCCTCCACGGCCTCGACCAGCCTCCACGGCCTGATCCAGACCGACGCGGCCATCAACCCCGGCGACAGCGGCGGACCGCTCGTCGACGCGTCCGGGCGGGTGATTGGCGTCACGACGGCGCAAGCTCAGGTTGCCCAGGGAATCGGCTTCGCGATCCCCATTGACATCGCCAAGCCGATCATGCAGCAGGCACTGGCCGGCGAGAAGCTGTCCAGGCCGTTCATCGGCGTCACATACGATTCGATCGATGCGGGCGTGCAGCAGCGGTACAGCCTGCCCCTTGGCCAGGGCGCGTGGGTCCACAAGGAGGACGCCGCCGGGAACTCGGTCGAAGCCGTCGTGGCCGGCAGCCCCGGCGCCCAGGCCGGCATCAAGACCGGCGACATCATCACCAGCGTCGAGGGCCAGGCGATCAACCCTTCGCACCGGCTGGAGGACGTTCTCGTCCAGTACGCACCCGGCCGGACGGTCAGCGTTGAGATCTACCGGGGCGGAACCTACATGACGATCAGGGTGACGCTCGGGACCCGGCCGGCGTCGACGAGCTAGAACGGGCCTTCGGGGCGTCGGCGCCTGATCTCGACCGCGGCGCAGTCGAGCTCGCCCGGCAGCGGAACCGTTGGTTTTCGGACCCGGACAACAACCTCCGACACTCCCACGGCCTCGAAACTTGCGAGAAGACGCGCCGCGATGCTTTCCGCGAGGGCCTCGATAAGCTTCATGCTCGGGCCCTCGACGACCTCGCGGCAGATCTCGAAGACGTCGCGATAGTCGGCGGTCAGCGCAAGGTCGTCGGCGAGGCCCGCGGGGCCGAGATCCAGGTGCAGTTCGGCGTCGACCTCGAACGGTTGGGCCCGCATCCGCTCTTCATCCAGCACTCCGTGCCGGCCCTCGAAGCGCATGTTCACGAGCCCGACCCGGTCCGTCATTGGGGTTTCTCCCGGTAGATCGCGTCGGCGACCAGGGCAGCTCGAGCGTTTGCCCGAACGTCGTGAACTCGGATCATGTCCACGCCGGCCGCGATCGCGACTACGGTCGTGGCGAGAGTGCCTTCGAGCCGCTGATCAGTGGGCAGGCCTCCAAGCAACCACCCTATCGTCGACTTGCGGGATGCGCCCAGCAGGATCGGCTGACCGAGTCTCCGCAGGCTCGCCAGCTCGCGCATGACCGTGAGGTTGTGCTCGGGTGTCTTGCCAAAGCCGAAGCCCGGGTCGACTATCAGGTTCCGGCGCGGCACACCCGCGGTCCCGGCTCGATCCAGCGCCGCACGCAGGTCGGCCGTCAACTCCTCGATCAAGTCCCGATAGTGTGGCCGGAGCCGGTTGTGCATCAGCACGAGGGGCACGCCGCGAGCGGCGGCGAGGCGGGCCATGGCGTCGTCCGACGATACACCCCAGACGTCGTTGAGAAGCGATGCCCCGGCGTCCAAAGCCGCCGACGCCACGGCGGGCTTGGATGTGTCGACGCTGACCGGGACGCCGGGCAGGGCGGCGCAAATGGCGGAGATGACCGGGACGACGCGGGCTTCCTCCTCGTCCGCGGCCGTCGGTTCGTGACCGGGACGCGTGGATTCCCCGCCGACGTCCAGGATGTCGGCGCCCGCGTCCACCATGCGGCGGGCCTGAGCCACGGCCGCCTCCACTGCCGCGTCGCGGTGACCGGCGATTCCGGCCGCTCCGGCTTCTGCCGCCAGGAGGCCGTCGCCGGAGAACGAGTCCGGGGTCACGTTGATGATGCCCATGATGTACGTCCGGCTGCCCCACTCGAAGATGCGCGACCCGATCTGGGTGGGCTCGAGCGGCCGGGGGGCGGGATCGAGCGGCTGGGTGCCGGGATCGAGCGGCTGGGTGCCGGGATCGAGCGGCTGGGTGCGGTCGACCTGCGTCACGGCTCGCCCTCCGGATGCGGCAGCGACGGATCGGGGACGAGAACCGGATCCTCCACGAGAAGCGCCCGGGCGGCGCCGACGAGATAGAGCGAGCCGGCCACGATGAGGGGGCCGGCCTCAGAAGCGCCGGAGCGGCCGGCAACGCGGCCGGCGGCGCGGCCTGCAAGCCCGACGCCGCCGCCTGCACCCCTTCCTGCGTCGAGGGCCGCGTCAAGGGCATCTCGCGGCTCCCTGATGGCTTCGGCGGCCTGCCCCGCCAGTGCGCTCCAGCGGGCCGCCAGGCGATCCGCACGCAGCGCCCGGCCACCGGCCGGCGCGGTGCATATGACCCGCGCCTCACGAAGCATCGTCGCGCCGGCCAGCGCCTGAATGATTCCGTCTACATCCTTGTCGGCCATGATCGCCAGCAGCAGCGTCGCCCGACCCCGGCGCAGAAGCGGCGCCATTTCGTCGAGCGCCTCGGCGAGTGCCGCCGCCCCGGCCGGGTTGTGAGCGCCGTCCAGCAGGACCTGGCGGCCTTCGACCTCGATCAACTCCAGCCGCCCCGGCCAGCGAACGGTCGCGTAGCCGGCGCGGCGCGCCTCGGCCGGAACGCGGGCCATCCCCGCCGATTCGAGGGCGTCCAAAGTCGCATCTGCGACGGCCACGTTCGCCGCCTGGTGGCGCCCCCGCAGCCCGACACGAACCGTGCCCAGCCGCCCCAGCTCGACCTCGATGCCGGCGAGGTCGAAGCCGCGGATCGGTGCGGGCGTCGTCACCGTCAGCGGAGCCGCCACCCGCCGGCTTCGGCGCTCGATCACTTCGAGCGCCGAGCCCCAGGCGCCTGTCACCGCCCGATCGCCTCTGAGGATGATCCCCGCCTTATCCCTGGCGATCGCCTCTACGGTCGCGCCGAGTCGGTCGGTATGGTCGAGCGTAACGTTGGTGATGACCGCCACACCTCCATCCCAGGCGTGCGTCGCGTCGAGCCGGCCGCCCAGGCCAACCTCGACGACCGCCAGATCGATGCCGGCCTCGGCGAACCACAGGAAGGTGATGGCAGTCAACAGCTCGAACTCGGTCGGATCGCCGTGCCGGCGGGCGACCCGGTCGGCCCTGGCCATGACCTCACCTGCCAGTCGCGCGAACGTCTCCGGCTCGACCGGGCAGCCTCCGATCTGGAGCCGCTCACGGTACGTGACCAGATGCGGCTTCGGCGTCTGCCCCACCCTGTAGCCGGCTTCGGTCAGGGCGGACCCCACGAGAGCGAGGACGCTCCCCTTGCCGTTCGTACCGCCGATGAGCGCGCCACGGAGCTTCCGTTCGGGGTGGCCGAGCTCGGCCAGCAGCGCTCTCGTTCGGGTCAATCCAAGGTGAATGCCGAATCGGCCCCGGGACTGGAGCGCGAATAGCGCCTCCGAATAGCTGAGGCGGTGTGCCGTCAATCCTTCGGCAGTCCGTCTTCGTAGAAGACGCACTGGTTGCACCGAGGCGTCAGGCAGACGTCGTTCACGAATCCCTGCTCCAGGTGGACGCCGCCGCGGAGCTGGCAGCGTGAGACGTTCTGCTCCTGGCGAATCAGATTCTTGAGCAGGTGCGCCGCCTGGATCGGGATCGCCCCCCGGCTGCCGGTCATGTAGAAATGCGGGCACACGTTGCGGCGCAGGTTCGGCAGGCCGATGCCTCCGCGAGCCGTTGCCGGAAATGGGTAGCGTCCCGGCCGGCCGGGGCCTGCATGAGGGAAGGTCCCGGGTGGCGGCGCCGTTCGGATGGCGGTTCGACTGCCGGGCGGCCCGCCGGCTGAACCGGGTCCGGGCTGCAGGCGACCGATCGGCGCGACTCGGCCCCCGAAGCCAGCCACCGGATGGGCGAAACCGGCATCGGGGTCTCGGGGCCGATTGGGCTTTGGGTCGCGAGCCTGCACTGCTGCCTCGAACCTGAACGCACGCAACTGAACGCACGCTCTGTATATCAGACTACATCCATCCCGTCGTCACGCGCACATCCAGCGCGGGTCACCGGGTTCCGCCCCGCGGATCGGCAACCGGCCGCGTTTGGATGGACCGGAGCGATCAATAGCACAGGACGACCTTCCTGTGATGAGACAATAGCGAGCATGCCGATGCGAGAACGTCGAGCCGCTCATGTTCGGCCCCGGCCGCCGTCGAGCGACCGGATGTCGACACAGTCGATCAAGGCCCCGGCACCACCTCCGGGCGTCATGCGCCGGTACCGGCCCCTCTCGACCGCCGCCAGGATCCCGCCGCCGATGGCCGCGGTCATAGTCAGCGGCTGTCTCGTGCTGGGTCTGCTGACGCTCACGGTCGGTTCCGGACTGATGACCGACATCATCGGCCAGATAGCCTCAGCCTTCGGCAACGCGGTCAGCCGCCTCGAGTCAGGGGCTCCGGCAACGGTACCGCCCTCCGGAGTGGCTCTCGACACGCCCCTTCTCGATCCACCGCCCAACAACGGCTACACGAACCAGCCCTCGACTCCGATCCAGGGCAGCGTGCCGGCGGGGGCTGTTGGGAAGACCGGCTACTCGGTCCGTGTCTACCTGCTCGGCAAGAATGGTGCGCAGCGGCAGGTGGCGAGCGTGACGGTTGGAGCCACGACCCGCTTCATCACCCCGCCGATAACCCTGACCGAGGGCAACAACAACTTCGTAGCCACGTTGGCGACGCCCAACGGCGAGGGAGGGCGGTCGCCGGTGATTACCTACGTCCTCGACACCGTGCCGCCCAAGATCTCGATCGCAGCCCCGGCCCAGGGGGCGAAGGTGACGGTCTCAACGGTCGCCGTTTCCGGAACGTGCGACGCCGGATCCACGATCTCAATTCGCAACGAGGAGGCGCCGGGCGGCGCCTTCAGCAGCCAGGTCGTCGGCGCTGACGGCAAGTTCAAGCTGTCCGTTCCGGTCGTCGCCGGTCCGAACAACATCGACCTGTCGGCAACCGACCTGGCGGGCAACTCGTCCTCGGCCAGTCTCACGGTCAACCGCGACTACGGTCAGCTGGCGGCCCATCTCGAGGTCACTCCGAGCAAGTTCGCGTCGTCGTCACCGACCACGCTGAAGCTGACACTCCACGCCACTTCGCTGAACGGCGGGCCGCTGGCCGACGCCGATGTGACCTTCACAGTCACGATCGCGGGGCTCGGCCCGATAGTGTCGCCCGAGCTTTCGACGGACGCAACCGGGACAGCGACCTGGCAGGTGGACATCTCGGGTGCGTTGGCGGGCAGCGGTCAGGCCAGCGTGCTCGTGACCTCGCCCGCGGGAGACCAGGTCGCCGGGACGGCGGGCATCACAACGACTTGAGCGGCGGCACGATCGATTCGCCCGGCGCACGCCTGCTGGTCGGCCCGAGTCATCGCAGCTACAATCGGACTATGGCCGCCTGGCGTTGTCCGCACTGTGGAGCACAACAACTGGAAGCCGCGCAGTGTTGGGTTTGTCAACGCTCGACGATTACATGCGCATCGTGCCGGAACTTCCGCAAGGCCGTCGCCATCCGCCTGGGTTACTGCGCCCTGGACAGGGGTCGCGCTCCCCTCACGGGCGAAGAGGAAAGGGCCTGCTGGGAACGATCGTCGGAAGAGACCGCCGACACGGTCGACTCCACGTTCGGCGCGTCAACCGTGCCGACCGCCGAAAGCGGCCGTGGACTGTGGGGGACGCTCGCTGCCATGGAGGAGCCGCCGGACCGGGCCGCCGACGGCCACGGCATGTGGAGGGAGCCGGACTCGATCCCGGCTCAAGGTGGCAGACGACTCCAGCACGGAAGTTCTAATCGATCGCGACCGTGGGGCCCGGTACCGGGTCATCGAGAAGCGCTCGCCTGGCGCCGAGGACTCAAGTCGGTGACGCGTAAGGGTTAGGGCGCGGTAGGACTCTACGTCGGCGTGGGCGTCGGCGTCGGCGTCGGCGTCGGCGTCGGCGTCGGCGTCGGCGTCGGCGTGGGAGCGGGCTTCGGAGTGGGCGCCGGCGTTGGGATCGGCGTCGGCGTGGGAGTCGGAGTAGGTGTTGGGGTCGGAGTAGGAGTTGGGGTGGGCGTCGGAGTTGGAGTAGGAGCCGGACCGTCCGAAACCACGTAGTCGACCGTCGAGCCTCGCTTCACGGAGATGCCGGCACGCGGGTTCGAGCTGACGATCTGGCCCGCCGGGATGGTCGGGTCGTTCTGGTCGGTCCGGACGCCTGCCTGAAGCCCCGCCGTCTGGAGGGCGTTGAGGGCGTCGCTTTCGGTCATGCCGACGAGGTTGGGCACGGTGACGGTGGCCTGCCCATTGAGAACTACGACCGTGATCGTGTCGCCCTGGTGCATCTGGGTGCCGGCAGCCGGGTTCTGCTGCACGACGGTGTTGTCCGGCTGGGTGGTGTCGTTGGCCTGGAAAGTGACCGTGATGTTCAGGCCGACACGCTGAGCGTCCGCCTGTGCTTGCGTGAAGGACTCGCTGATCAGGTTGGGCGCATAGACGGGCGCTGCCGCGCCCTTGCTGAACAGCAGGACGACGATCACGCCGATGATGGCGATGACAAGAATCCCGAGCATTCCGGCAATCCACACCCAGGGGCTGGCCCCGGGCGGTTCCGGCTCCGGCTCGACCGGCTGCGACCGACGAACCTGCCGGCGCAGATGCTCCGGCTCGGGTGAGTAACCGTTCTTCGTTTCGCCGTCGAGTCCAAGCTCGTATTCGACGTCGGAACCCGTTGCGTAGGCGTCCGGCGAGTAGACCACGCGCCCGGCCGGACCGGCAGCGTCAGCGCCCGCGACTCGGGCAACTCCGCCGGCGGCTGTGCCTGCGGCGCCGGCCCCGTCAACGGCGCCCGGGCCGGAAACACCGGCAGTGCCGGCCGCTGCTGCCCCCATCCCGGCAGTGGCGACGACGCTCGCCGCCGGAACTGCGCCACCGCTCTCGGCCGCGCCTTCCCCAGCCGTGGCGACGACGCCCTCCGCGGCACCTGCAACGTCCACGGCACCCCCACCGAGAAAGGCGTCGAGGGCATCCGCCATCTCCGCCGCGGATCCGTAGCGCTCACCAGGCAGATTCGA
>Ga0187857_10004653_pt1 | contig 10197 bp, 7 predicted proteins | sample June2016WEW_8_10_FD_132984 | JGI IMG/M metagenome (GOLD analysis project Ga0187857, IMG submission 132984) | Peatland microbial communities from SPRUCE experiment site at the Marcell Experimental Forest, Minnesota, USA - June2016WEW_8_100 | ecosystem: Environmental > Terrestrial > Soil >...
CGCCGCCTGCGCCTGGGAAGCGAGCGCGTTGATCCCTGCCTTGACCGACGAACTTTGACCTGTGGCGTAGTCCGGATTGAAGATGGTGCGGACACGGGGATCGCGCGGCAACTCTTGCTCCAATTCCGCCGCGCCGTGTCCAAGCACAACCACGACCTCGTCCACCGGCGCCGCCAGTGCGGCCTCTACCACATGGCGCAAGAGACTTTTTCCGCCGAGCCGCAGGGCCAGCTTAAGCGCGGGGTCCCCAGCGAGCCTGCCTTTGGCTCGCTGGGGTGCCTTGAGCGATCCCATGCGGCGTCCTTCACCGGCAGCCAGCACGATGGCGGAGACCCTCGCCGCGCTGGAAGCGCTGTCATGAGCGCCCCCGGTGATCACCCGGCGAATCGGCATCGCCTCGCGCAAAGCCGCGATGACAACCCGCTCCGCGCCGCGCTCGATCAACTCGCGGGCGACCTCGCAACCGGCCTCGAAGCGGCTTGCGTCGTCTGCCTGGTTGAGCAGTGCGACCACCCTGGCGCCGGCCGGCGCTCCGCGCGTGCTTCCCTGCGGATGCCGCAGCACGCTGGCGACTAGCGACGGACTAACCGTATCGCCCAACTGGCATCCTGCCAAGGCCGCCACGCGCTCGGGACGGTGAACAAACTCCTCCGACAGCGGCCGGCCGATCACGGAGAGTCCAACCACTGCCACCACCAAGTCCGCAGACGGCGGTATCACCGGCTCGTACGCCGCCGGAGCCTTGAACGGACGCCCGCGCGAACCATCGGCCTCAACCAGCAGGTGGGTGACGTGGAGTCGCTTCGGCAGTTGCTCTACCCATCCGGGATCGATGCCCACAAGCTTGCCGTCGGCCCCCAACCCTCGCGCCAGCACCACCGCGGGATGCCGATCCAGGACGCTGCGTGCGCTGCGCACAAGGGTTTCCAGCGAGTCTTCCATGACCACGGGGATGACCGTGGCGGGGAACTGTTCCGAATCCGGGGGATAGATGTGGGTTGTGGTCGTGATCAGCACGCGCTCCCCGCGGGCAACCAGTTCGGCGGCCAGCCGGAACATAGCCGTAGTCTTACCGCCGCTGCCGGTGAAGGCCACCACCTCGCAGCCTGCCGCGCCTGGCGATGGATTGAAAGCCCCGATCCCCAGCGCTTCAGCCAGTGTCGGCACGCAGTCAACTGCGACGGTGTTTGGCGTTGGCATCGGCGGTCACGACCTCATGGTCCATATAGGCCGGGTGCCCCACGTTCCGTCCCGCTTTTGGGACTGACGCGGGGTAGTTTCTTCGGGTGGCACGCAACAGCCGATCACACCGGCTGGCAGAATGATTCGTACACTTTGTTCTGGTTGAGTGCCTGGTACAACGCGTTCTTCCGCTGCAAAAGCGCGCGGTATTTCAGAACGTTGATCTCATCGGGCTGAAACACGATCGGATCGCTGCAACACACGGCTCGAAAAGCCTCCGCGTGATCCCGGTGAATTCCGAGAGTGACCGATGCGCTCATCAGCGCTCCCAGCGAAGATGCTTCGCTGTTGTCGTAACGAATCACAGTTTTGTTGAAGGCGTCCGCCTGTATCTGATTGAAAAGATCGAATGCCACCAGTCCGCCCGCGACGCTGACCATGGAGATATTCTTCACCAGGTTTTCGATCAGCGAAAGGTTATGGCCGATTTCCAGTGCTATGCCCTCGAGGATTGCTCTCACCAGGTCGCTGCGCCGCGTTCCCAGCGAAAGGTTAAAGAAGAGTCCCTTGGCCAGCGGATTCCAATAGGGAGCGGCGCTTCCCTCGAAGTGAGAGAGCATCATCACGCCATTGGCCCCCACGGGGGATTCGGCGGCTTCTTTGTTCATCAGGGCGTAGACATCTTCGCCTTCGGGATAAAACTGCTCTTTGAACCAGCGGTGAACCGAGCCGGTATTGAAGATTCCCGCTTCCGCGATCCACTTGCCGGGCACGGCCGCCGCGCTGCAGAGGGTGCGGCACTCATCGTCGAACTGCGGCGCTTCCGAATAAGCAATGACGAACGATCCGGTCCCGGTATTGGCCTCGGCATAGCCCGGACGAAGAATGTTCAAAGCCAGGGCCGCGCATTGCTGATCTCCGCCGCAGATGATCACTGGAATTCCCGGCACCAGTCCGGTGGCCTTTGCCATTGCGCTTTCCAGGGAGCCCGCGGCCGAACCGGGCGCACAAAGTTCCGGCAGTTTCGAAGTGGAAACGCCGCTGATCTCCAACATGTCCTTGTCCCAGGAGAAGTTGCTGATATTCATCAGCAGCGTGCGGCAGGCCTGCGACCAATCGGTAACGTACGCACCCGTCAGCAGGTAGACGACGTAATCCTGCACTCCGATTAACTTCTCGGCCGCGGCATAGATCTCGGGACGCTCCTGCTGCAGCCACATCATTTTCGGAGCCGAAAAATAGGGGTCCACCCGCAGACCCGTGCGGCGATAGATATCCCGCAGACCGATTTGCCGCAGCAATTCCGCGCACTGCGGCCGGCTCCGTTTGTCCTGCCACATGATGGCGCTGTGCAAGGGCTCTCCGTCGCCATCGATGGGAATCACCGACGCCCGCTGCGAGGTAACCGCAATCGCCTCCACGCTGATGCCTCTGGCGTTCAGGAATTCGCCGGTTTGCTTCAGGCTGGCGAGCAACGCGCTCTTCCAGGTAAAAGAGCTCTGCTCGACATAGTTGTTCGCGCTGAATTCCGAGTGATACTCCTGCGAGGCGCGATTCAGTAGCTTGCCGCTCCGGTCGTAAAGCATTGCCTTCAGGCTGGACGTGCCGACATCGACGACTAAGATGTGCTCCATCTTCTCTCTCCGCGTCTCGCCAGGTTATAGCGATTCCCCGGTAGGTATATCCCAACATAAACTCAAACTGTCATGGCGAGCGAAGTCGAGCCACCTTTTGTTTCTACTGCTGAAAAACAAAGGGTGGCTCCACTCCGCGCCCGGATAGCCTTCTGCTCGCAAGTGTAACGCCGGGTACGCAGCTTGGCTGCTCCGGCCACCGGCGCTCGGCGCTCCGGTCGCCATGACATGCTATTGGGAATTTGGTCTACCTTTCGCGAAACTGCTCATGCCGAGCGGAACATCGTCGCGTACTTGTTCACCACTTCCTTGATGAATCCGACTTCTTTTAGCGCCAACTGCGACAGGTGATAGCTCTTTCCCGACTCCAGCAGGGCTTTCACCTTTGCCACCGTATAGAAGGAGATTTCAGTGTTCACGTTAATCTTGGCGATGCCGTTGCGGATGCACTCCCGGACGATCTCTTCCGGCGTGCCGGAGCCGCCGTGCAAAACCAGCGGAACATCGACCGCCGCAGCGATCTTCTTCAGCACCCCCACGTCAATTTTCGGTGTGCCTTTATACATTCCGTGAACCGTGCCGATGGAAACCGCCAGGGCATCGATTCCGGTGCGCGCCACAAACTGGCCGGCCTGCCCGGGGTTGGTGTAAATCTCTTCACCCGATTCTTCGTTGGAGAACTCTCCGCCCGCCAGCGCCCCCAACTCCGCTTCCACACTGACGCCGGCGGCGTGAGCCATGGCAACCACCTGGGCGGTCGCTTCCATGTTTTTTTCAAACGGCAGGCTCGACCCGTCAAACATCACCGAAGTGAATCCGGCCCTGATCGCCTTGACAATATTGTCGAAGGATTTGCAATGGTCCAGATGGAGAACCAGCGGGATTTCGACCCTCCGGGCCATGGCGCTGACCACGCCAAACACCTCGTCAAGTCCCATGTTCGGCAGGTAGGCTTCGCCGAAGGCGACAATCGTGGGATATCCGAGTTCCTGCCCCGCCTCGATGACTCCACGAATCGTTTCGTAGTTGTAGACGTTGAAAGAGCCGACGGCATAGCCGCCACGCCGGGCCTCTTTCAGCATTGCGGAGAAGTTGACCATCATTGTTGGACACCTGCCAGCCATGTCTTGAATTCGGGCCGTTCCAGCACTTCCTTGTTGACAACGAACCGCGGCTTTTGACCCTTGAGAAGCAGCGCGATATCTTCCATGAGAATCTCCGGCGAGCGCGACAGAGCTTCCTTGGTAGTGCCCGCGATGTGGGTCGACAAGGTCACATTGTCGAGCGAAAGGAATGGGCTATCCGGCTTGGGCGGCTCGTCCGGAAACACATCCAACCCCGCGCCGGCGATCCTTTTCTCTTTCAGCGCGGCAGCCAGTGCGTTGGCGTCGATCATCCCAGCCCGCGCGGTGTTCACCACGTAAGCGGTCGGTTTCATCAATGCCAGTTCTTTTTCTCCGACCATGTTCTTGGTGCTTTCGCTCATGCGCGCATGCAGGGTCACAAAATCGCTTTCCTTAAACAAGGTCTCTTTGTCCACGGGTACGCAGCCCGCGGCGCGCACATCCTCGGCGCTCACAAAGGGATCGTAAACCAGCCGTATGACTCCGAACCCTGACAGCTTCTGGGCAACCAGCCGGCCAATATAACCGAAGCCGATGATGCCGACCTTCTTTCCCTTCAATTCCGGGACCCAGTCGGAGTTGGAAAACGTCTTTCTCCACTGACCGCTCTTGATGGCAAAGTGCGCCCGCGCGATATTGCGGCACTCCGCCAGCATCATGCCGACCGCGAAATCCGACACCGCCTCGGCGTTGCGTCCTTCGATATTGAAAACCACGACGCCGCGCTTTGTGGCCTCGGCGACGTTGACGTTTTCGACTCCCGCGCGCGACACGCCGGCAATGCGCAGCTTTGGCATGGCATCGAACACCTTGGAGGAAATGGGAACGAACAACCCAGCCAAAAGTTCCGCGTCCCCTCCCTGCTCAAGAATCAGCGAATCCACCACCTCGACTTCCGGTCCTTTTTTCTCCACGACCAGACGCCTGTCCTGAAGCTTCGGCCAACTTGTCTCCCAATTGCCGACCTTGATCTCCTTCAGCACATCTCCCAGATACTTCTCCGCGGCGAGTTTGAATTCGCTGCCCAAGATCATGGCATCCCCTATGACCAGGGCTTTGATTGATTTTTTCATAGCGCTCCTTGCTAAAAAACGAATGTCGCGTCCCAGGAGTTCGCGCACAACCTTTCGCAGTGTCATTCTGAGCGAGCGTAGCGAGCGAAGAATCTATGTATTTGATTTGTAATACATAGATCCTTCGCTCCTCCACCCCAGCAACGGCAAAAGCGGCCGTCGCCGGGGACCCCGGCTTTGCTCAGGATGACATCCTGAAACTTATGCAGCGAACCGACGGGGCAGCCCACGCTGTATCCTCTGCGCCTCAGCCTACACAACCGATGTGCTGGCAAACCTTGCGCCCATCTGGAATGCTTTTTCGCAATCCTGCGGAAATACTTGCTTGCGCCTCGCCGCTTTCGCCTCCACATTGTAGCGATCCGCCACCATCTTCGAGTAATCGTCAAACTGATAGGTGTCGAAGCAGCAAAGTGTCTCTGCGGCGCCGAACATCCGCCTCAGGAAACCTTCGTTCAAAACGATATGATTCTTGTAGCCCCGTTCATTCATCACCTGCTCGGTGACATTCATCGCATAGATGAGGCCGGTATGTATCTTCCTGGGAAAGAGAGACTCCGGCACCGGCGGAAGGCTGTACTTCAGATACGGAAACAGCAAGCGCTCCATGAACGATTTCATCTCGCCGGAAACGGCTCCAAAGTAGATGGGCGAGCCCAGAATAAGGGCATCGGCGTCTACGACCTCTTTCAGGATCGGGGTTAAGTCATCCTGCGCCGCACACCTGCCATAGCTTGGGCCGTCTTTTGTTTTGCAGGCAAAGCAGCTCTTGCAGCCCGTATATTTCAGATCATACAAATGGACGAGTTTCGTTTGCGCTCCCTTGGACGCTGCTCCTTCCAGAGCTTTCCCGAGCAGGGTCGCCGTGTTCCAAGTCTTTCGCGGACTTCCGTTGAATGCCATTACCTTCATTTGCCAACACCTCGTAAGAAATGAGCCTTTCCCGTTGATGGCCTTGCGCGAGCTAGTGTGTGTCCCAAAAGTTTGTGACATAACTCAGGGCGTCACGCCGCGCGCAGAAGAACAAATTCCATGCTGTCATGCTGAGCGCAGCGAAGCATCCCAAGGAATTGCTCCGCCCTGCGCCGCTCCAGGCTTTCTGATGAAATCCTTCGACTGCGCCTCCGCCCCACGCCGTGCTGGGATTCTTCGCTCCCTGCGGTCGCTCAGAATGACACTCCTAAACATTTATTGCACGAACTTCCGGGACACCACTCCAGCAGGCCGCCCCTCAAGATCACAGCCCGCTATGCATGCGTCTGCGACGTTTTCTGCCGGTTGCACTGCTTCGCGAGCACGCCCACGGCATAGTCGATATCGGCGCGCGAGACATCTTTATGCGTAACCAGGCGCACCAGGTATTTGCCATATTCACTGGCCTTTATGTTGCTTCCTTTCAGCTCGTCGATAAACTCGGCAGCCTTCATTCCGAGAGGAGACACATCGAATATGACAATGTTAGTTTGCACGCTTGATAAATCGATCTTCACCTTGGTGTTGGCGACCGCTTCGCCAAGGATGCGCGCGTGCACATGATCTTCGGCCAGACGTTCTACCATGGTGGTGAGAGCCACAATGCCCGCCGCGGCCAGAATGCCTGCCTGCCGCATGGCGCCGCCCAGCACGCTCCGCGCACTACGCGCCTGAAAAATGAAATCCCGGGTTCCGACCACCAGCGACCCCACCGGCGCGCCCAATCCCTTCGAGAGACAGAACTGCATCGAATCCGCATGCTGGGCGAGCGTCGCCACCGCAATGCCCTGGGCTACCGCGGCGTTGAAAATCCGCGCCCCGTCCATGTGGAGCGGCACCGAGTATTTGCCCGCCAGCCGCTTGATCGCCTCCAGCTCCGCCGGCGTGTAATACGTGCCGCCTGCGCGGTTGTGAGTGTTCTCGACCGCGATCAGCGCCGTGCGTGAAACATTCCTTTTTTTGTCGCTCTTGATGAGGTCCTCGATCATCTCAGGCGTCAGTTTTCCGTGAACCCCTGCAACCGGTAGCGGCTGAGCGCCTGATAGCCCGGCGATTGCGCCTGCTTCCGATCCGTAAATATGCGCCGAAGCCTCGCAAATGACGGTGTCGCACTTCCTCGTATGAACCATGACGGCGGCCTGGTTTCCCATGGTGCCGCTGGCCACATACATTCCTTCCTCTTTGCCGGTTACTTGCGCCGCCAGCTCCTCGAGCTTGCGCACCGTCGGATCTTCTCCGTAGCCATCGTCTCCCACTTCCGCGTTGAACATTGCCAATCGCATTTCGCGGGTAGGTTTCGTAACGGTGTCGCTTCGTAAATCAATCATTTCCATGGTCGCCCAATCCTCGCTTTCATCCAACCCTTGCGCTCAACGCCTCTCTGCTCAACCGTGCGCGATCCCCGCCGGTTCGGCACTTGCCAGCTTTAGCGCTATTTTAGAATTAGTGTATCCCGGAGCTGGCCTTGAGCGTATGACTGCGGTCACAACAGCTATGTTCTGGCCCGGCCCGCCACTGGTATGATTTGGCGCGTGAAGCTTGTCGCCGGGCAAAGCCGGGAACCTGGCTCGCCCCTCACGGAAAACAAGCGTTGATCACAGCGAGATCTTTCATGCAGAGTGGCACAAATCCTGTTTCGACCCCTTCCGGAGTGGCTGGCACAGTCACGCTACGCCATCTTTTATCCGGCTTCCTGAAGATTGGCCTTCTCGGTTTCGGCGGGGTCGCTCCCATCGCTCGTCATGTCATCGTCGAAGATCGCGCCTGGCTCACCGAAGAGGAATACGCATCGGTCATGGGCGTGGGACAAGTGCTGCCCGGCGCAAATACCATTAACGCAGCCGTAATGATTGGCGACAGATTCCAGGGCATGGCAGGAGCAATCGTCTGCGTCATCAGCCTGATGGTCATGCCGCTGGTCATCGTCACCGGCCTGGGAGCGCTCTACCAGCGCTTCGCCGCGTTGCCGCAGGTGCAGGCTGCCATCAGCGGCTCCGCCGCCGCGGCCGCCGGTTTGGTCATAGGAGCGGCGCTCAAAATGGCGCGGCGCCTCCATCCAACCGCTATAGCGATTGTCTTTGGCCTGCTGGCTTTCATCGCCGTAGGGTTACTCAAGGTGTCGCTGATTCCGGCGGTGGCCGTGCTTGGTCCGCTCAGCATAGGGGCTGCATATCTGGGGCATCGCCGTGAAAGATAATCTGCTCTGGCGCATCGCCGTAACCTTTGCCTCGCTGTCGTTCGTCGCCGTGGGCGGGGTCACTGCCGCGCTGCCCGGCATTCACCGGCAAGTGGTCGATGTGCAGGGCTGGATGAATGACACGACCTTCGCCAACCTCTATGCGCTTGCGCAGGCGGCGCCGGGGCCGAACGTGATTGTCGTCGGCCTGATCGGCTGGCAGGTCTCCAGGCTCGCCGGACTGACTGTCGCCATGCTGGCCATGGTTGTGCCCTCCTCGATTGTGGCCCTGATCGTGGGCCGGGTTGTTCACCGCCACGCAGATACTTCCTGGATCGCCGTGGCAAAGACCGGTCTGGTGCCGGTCACCATTGGCCTGATCCTGGCGGGAGGCGTCGTCATGGCCCGCGCCGCCGACCGCGGCATCCTCATGGTCGTCATCACCTTGGCAGCAGCGGTCTTCGTCCTCATCAGCGAACGCAATCCGGCTTGGGCCCTGGCGGCGGGCACCATCATCAGCCTGGTTGCCTGGGGGCTGGGCTTGCCCCGTTGATCGGGGTTTGCCTTGGTGCCCCAGGGCTGGTGGCCCATTCAAGCCTTCTGTTGGCTTGAGTGGGGATCGAAGAGACGGATGACGGGTGGCCCATTCAAGCCTTCTGTTGGCTTGAGTGGGGATCGAAGAGGCGGATGGTGCCGGATAGACGGCCCCGCTGGCAGACAAGTCACCCGGCATCGGTGCATGCACCTCGGTTATGACTTGAATCTTCAGGCGGTGCGGGTATGCTGTAAGACATTAGTGCCGACTGACGCCAACTCGCACTGGGTGGACCGGTTGTTCCCGATTTTCCGGAAGATTCCCAACTGGAGCAGGCAGCACTGGCGCGCTTTTTTGCCCCTGATCACCGTCTTTGCTCTGCCCAACCTGATCTTTGCGCTCCTGCGTTTCGTCCTTCCGGTGCGAAGAGCCTGGATCTCGATCGACTACCTTGCCCTGGGCTTTCTCGTCTGCTGGTTTCGCGGAAGAAAGCTTTATATAGCAGTGGTGGCGATACTTCTGTATTGTGCCGACGCTATCTGCTCCTTTTCCGAGATTTATTACTTTGATTTCGGAACCGCACTCCGCTATCTGAAGGACCTGCGGCAAGTCTCGCCTTGGCTCACCGCGCCCATGGCTCTCGCTCTGCTGGCGGTTGCCTGCGCCATAGCCTGGATGGGCTGTGCGGCCGATATGCGGAAAGAATCGCGTCATGCCTCCCTGTTGCTGGGCGCGGCCTCTGTTCTGCTCGTTCCCATTTGGCTGGCCCGCGGAGTTCTTACCGATTCGTGGACCAAGCAGGGTCCCGAGGTCCTGGTCGGCTCCTCGCTGGCCACCGAGATCAAGGAAAGCATGGCGCTGTTCAACCCCTTGCAATCCCGGCAAAAAACTCAGTCCGCCGCATACTCCGCGGCGCCCGCGCTCGCCTACGGTGATGGATCATCACCACAAAACGTGCTGATCATCCTGGAGGAATCGCTTGGCGGCCTGAAGAACGCCGCCGACCAGGACGCCGTGCTCGCCCCTCTGGAGAGCCCCGAGGTGAAAGCCCTGTACACGTTTCGTCGCGGCTCCGTGGCCTTTTTTGGAGGCACCGTCGGAGGAGAAATGCGGGAGCTGTGCGATACGTCCCTTGGCCCCGGAGATAGCACGCCCGATACCCTCCGCGACTGTCTGCCCTGGAAATTCCGCAAGCTCGGGTATCGCACCATCGGCGTGCACGGGTTCACCAAGAAGATGTTCGACCGTCAAAGCTGGTATCCGCAGATCGGCATCCAGGAGCTGATCTTCCGGGAAGAGCTTTCGGCCAAGTTGAAGGGGGTATGCGGTTCGGCATTCGCCGGGAATTGCGATACGGAGGTTGCGTCCTACATTGGCGACCTGATTGCCGCGCGCCGAAACCAGCGCTTGTTCATCCACTGGATGACCCTGACCGCTCATCTTCCGGTCGACGATAAGACCGCCGCAAGTTCGCAATTCCCCTGCGAGAACTTCGACTTCA
>Ga0187857_10004656_pt1 | contig 10194 bp, 8 predicted proteins | sample June2016WEW_8_10_FD_132984 | JGI IMG/M metagenome (GOLD analysis project Ga0187857, IMG submission 132984) | Peatland microbial communities from SPRUCE experiment site at the Marcell Experimental Forest, Minnesota, USA - June2016WEW_8_100 | ecosystem: Environmental > Terrestrial > Soil >...
AGTAATCTAGCGACGTGTGGTCACGCATCGAAGTATAGGTAGAACTCGTATGGATGGGGCCTGATGCTTATCGCCCTATGGTCCCTCAGCTCTCTCTCGACGATGTCGTCCAGTACCTCCCTGGGGAAGATGGGCCTCAGGTACTCGGAATCACTGAGCATGGCCTCCGTTGCCTCTACGAGGCTTCCCGGCAACTGCTTGATGCCGAGCTCCCTGCGCTTCTCGGGCGAGAGATCGTAGATATTCCCGTCGACCGGATCGCCGCAGTCGAGCTTCTTCACGATGCCGTCGAGCCCCGCTGCTAGGATGGCCGACTCGGCGAGATAGGCGTTGCAGCTCGAGTCGGGCGTCCTGAACTCGACCCTCTTCGACTTCGGGTCCTTAGTAGTGTATGTAGGTATCCTGACGTTGGCGCTCCTGTTGCTCCGGCTCCACGCGATGTAGACCGGAGCTTCGTAGCCCGGAACCAGCCTGTGATATGAGTTGGTCGTGGGATTCGTGATGGCCGTGAGGCTCCTGCTATGGTTCAGGAGGCCCCCCATGAAGTAGCGGGCGGTCTGGCTCACTTCCGCATAGCTCTCCGACTCGTCGTAGAACGTGTTCTCGTCGCCGGCATCCGAAAGATGTGCCGCATCGCCCGCGCCGCCGCTCTTTCTCCAGAGGCTGACGTGGACGTGCATGCCCGATCCGTTGTCCATGGCGATGGGCTTGGGCATGGCGGTGACAATCTTCCCCCTGCTGGCCGCGACGTTCTTGGCGACGTACTTGACCGTCGAGATGTTGTCCGCCATCGCCGTCAGAGTATCGCGCCTGACGTTGAACTCAACCTGGCCTGCCGTGGCGACCTCATGGTGGTGCGCCTCGACGGGCACGTGGAAGTCATGCGCTAGGTAGAGGCTCGTCTCGTTCCTGAACTCCTGGAGGGTGTCTTGGGGGGAGGTCGGGTGATATCCTTCCTTGAAGCGGATGGGATAGCCGTCACCCTGGTTCCAGGCGGCCTCCTTCGACTCTATGGTGTAGGACTGTCCGCGATAGGGGTCGAGGACGTCCCAGGTAACCCTGTCCAGCACGAACACCTCAAGCTCAGGACCCCAGAGGCCGTAGCTGAACCCCTTGTCCTGGGTGTACTTCTCGGCTGTCTGCGCAATGGCGCGAGGGTCCTTCGAGTACCTCCCGCGACGACGGTTCATATACACGTCTCCGATCATCCTGGCCATCTTCTGCTCCGGCGGTGACCAAGGGATGATGGCGTAAGTGTCCGTGTCGGGCTTGAGCATCATATCGGAGTCTCCAATCCCGGTGTAACCCCTGATGCTAGACCCGTCGATCTTGGGGTAGCCTTCCTCGATGTTCTCTTCCGTTATGTGGTATGACGGCACGGTGATGTGGTTGATCCTCCCAGGAAGGTCAATGAACTGCAGGTCTACGAACTGAATGCCTGCCTTCTTGACCGCTTCGACGACCTCGGGGGCGCTCATCTTGAACGGAACGAATTTGTTTCCATCTATCTTGAATGGCATGGTCTGGTCGACCTGTTTCTTGAATGCAGCCTTATCTTCCTAGTCAAATATAAGGTTAGCCAGTCATTCGGTAGACGCTTGATCATTAGAACGCTCTATGATAGCACATGTGTCTAGAAGCGCCACGGCCTCGCGGGCCCAAAGTGTATGTTTGTGCATTGACTCCTCCCCCCTAGTTTCTTCAAAGGAGGCGGAAGTCTTCCTTTACGGTAGTAAGCACCACGTGGGTGTTGGTCCTTTCGGCGTGCGGAAGAGAGAGAAGTTTCTTAGTGAAACCGCTCAGATCCTCCCTCGACTTGAACTTGGCTATAATGAACATGTCGGTCAGTCCGGTGGCGTCGTAGACGGCGCAGACCATGGGCCACTGGGCGATCTCCTTCTCCGTCTCAAGTAGCTTGCCTTTGGAAACGGTCATCTCGGTGACGACGGTCATCGTGTATCCCAGCTTCTCTTGGTCTAAGACCGCCGAATATCCCTTAATGACGCCTGCCCTCTCCAGCTTCTTCGTCCTCGAGAGAACCGTCCCCACGGCAAGGCTGAGCCTCTCCGCCACCTTCCTATAGCTAAGGCGCGCGTCGCGCAGGTACTCCCTGAGTATCCGCATGTCTAGCTCGTCCATCTCCGCCTGATTATCCATGCAAAAGAAAGGCCCCGAACTGAGTATTTATTCATTGTTCGCCCCTTCCAGATGGAGGCGGGCCAGCGAGCTCTGGGCTGGACCGCACACCTTTCACTCGCTTGGTGAAACAGAAGATTTAGATAGCTCAGGCCTAAATGCCCAAAAACAGTAGAAGCGAAGGTTGAGCGAAGATCATCCATATGACAAGGCCGTCACCGAGGCCGTCGACAAGGTCCTCCCCAGCGTAGTCACTATCTCAACCATGCAGGTTGTCGAAGACCTGTTCCGGGTCCACCCCGTGCAGGGGATGGGCAGCGGCGTCGTCGTCCACCCCGAGGGGTTCATAGCGACCAACAACCACGTGGTCGTCAACTCCCGTGAGTTGACGATCATGACGACCGGCGGCAAGCAAATCGGGGCCATAGTAGTGGGGGTCGACCCCTCCACCGACGTGGCCGTCGTCAAGGTCGAGGACAAGAACCTCCCAGTCGCGGAGATCGCCGACTCCGAAGAGCTCAAGATCGGCCAGACGGTGCTGGCCATCGGTAACCCCTTCGGTTTCTTCCTAGGCGGCCCCACCGTCACGAGAGGCGTCGTGAGCGCCGTGCACAGGGACATCAGCCTCGGAGAGAACATCTTCGAGGACCTGATCCAGACGGACGCGGCCATCAACCCTGGGAACAGCGGCGGCCCCCTTGTGGACCTCCACGGCCACGTGGTGGGCCTCAATACTGCCATGATCCCCTACGCCCAGGGAATCGGCTTCGCCGTGCCCGCGACGATAGTAAAGAAGGCCGTGGATGACCTCATTCTCTATGGGAAGGGCATGAGGACCTGGCTAGGGATCGCCGGCTTCACCGTCGACAAGAACGTCGCCGCGCACTACAGGTTGCAGGTGAATGAAGGTGTGGCGGTGGCAGGCGTGGCGAAAGGAGGTCCAGCCAACAGGGCGGGGGTAAGCCCCGGAGACGTCATAACGGGCCTGGACTCGAACCAGATAAGGACGATCAAGGAGCTGAGAAAGTACGTCAGGTCTCGCAAGCCAGGCGACGAGCTGCTCATCGAGCTGTTGAGGAACTCGAGGAAGTACCAGGTGAAGGCGGTTCTTTCTCAAGAATGGGCGCCCTCCTCCCGCTAAGGAGAAGAGAATTCAGATTGGAAGAAATGGGAAGACGAGGCCTGACCGTCTAGGGGACGACCCAGTTCTGGCCGGCTCTTCGCTTGAGGTCAAAACGCTTCCTGTACTTCTCCCTCATGTTCCTCTTTGGAATGTTAGAGACCCTAACCCTGCCCTGTAACTTGGGTGTCTGACTGCGGACTGACAGGTGCCATGTGGCAATTCCCGGCCTTGGTCAGCGACCCGTGCGTTGGCAACTCCTTTACCTCCTTTACGAATTGCGTGATTCAGGCCACTATATAATTCTAGCTCTCCAAGTCGGTCGAACAAGCCCAGCAAGACGGGCCAGGCTTCAGATGGCAGACGGCCAGCACGATGGGCTGCGTAGCCCTCGAGATGGACGCCCCGTTGGAGGCTGCTGAAGGGCCCTTGACAAGGTTTTAAACGAGTCCGGGGCTACCATGGAAGGGGCTAGATGTATCGTTTGAAAGCTAGGCTCTTCCTGTGCGAGGCCGGGCTGGCTCTCCTTGACGAGAAGGGCGAGCCGCTCGCCGCAGCGAGGTTCCAAGACGACCTCTACCGGAAGTTCAAGACACTGAGCGTCGGCCTGAGTGTCGAAGAGTTCGATACGATTATGGACTCCGCAAAATCCAAGGGCGTCCAAGACCTGGTGGTCCCGTACCCTGAGTTGGGTCCTCTGGCCGAGGAGAAGGGCTTCAAGGTCACCATAAAAGCCGAAGACCGAGAGAACCTGGAGAGCATCAAGGACATGGTCATGGTGAAGTCCGGGCTGGCCTACAGCGCCGAGGAGGTGCTTGAGATAATCAGGGAGTTCGCCGTTCGGGACAGCGAAGAGAAGATCCGCGAAGCCGCGGCCCATCCCGACCTGCAGATAGTCCAGTCCATCAACAGCGTGGACGAGCTGGACAAGATATCCAACCTTGAAGCCATGAGAGTGAGAGAGTGGTATGGCCTCCACTTCCCGGAACTGGACGGCCTGGTCCAAGACCCCATGGCGTACTGCAGGATCGTCGCCGACGTGGGGCTCAGGTCCAACTGCACTGCGGAGAAGCTCCAGCCCACGGGCTTCAGCGAAGCGAAGATCTCCGCCATCCTGGAGGCCGCCGACAAGTCCAAAGGCGGAGAGCTGCGCCCCGAAGACCTTGATGCACTGCTGCTCCTGGCCGCAGAGGCCGTCTCCACGGGGAAGCTCAGGGACAAGATGCTCCGCCACGTCGAGAGGAACATGGCCAAGCTCTGCCCCAACCTCACCGTAATGGCGGGAGCGGGGATTGGCGCACGGCTCATAGCCAAGGCGGGGAGCCTCAAGCGCATGGCCGAAATGCCGGCCTCGACCGTGCAGGTCTTGGGCGCCGAGAAGGCCCTGTTCAGGGCCCTCAAGACGGGCGGGAGGCCCCCCAAGCACGGCATCATATTCCAACATCCCGCCATCCATGCCGCACCCATCTGGCAGAGAGGGAAGGTGGCCCGTCTCCTGGGCGCGAAGCTTGTGCTCGCCGCCAGGATCGACTACTACTCCGGCAAGCTAAACCAGCAACTCGTCGATAAGATGAATGCAAAGCTCGAGGAGATCAAGAAGAAGTACCCTGAGCCAAAGCCCGGACAGCCCAGAAAGGAGCAGGAGCAGAGGGGCGACCGGAGGGGCTACAGGGAGAAGAGGGACCATCGCAACCGCGGCGGCTTCAGCGGAAGAGGAAGGGATGACTCTAGAGCCGGACGCGGACGCTGAAGGCCTCTACTGGGCCCAGCTCAGAGAGAAGCGTTGGCCCGCCACCCTCAGCTTGGCACCGGGGAGGTCCGTCTACGGAGAGCTGGTGCTAAAGGGCAAGGTAAAAGAGTTCCGCGTCTGGGATCCCTTCAGGAGCAAGCTGTCGGCGGCCCTACTGAAGGGCCTTGAGCTGATGCCCATCCGCAAGGGCTCCAGGGTCCTCTACCTCGGCGCCTCTACGGGGACAACGGTCAGCCACGTATCCGACATAGTGGGCGACGGCGGCTTCGTCTTCGCCGTGGAGTTGGCCCACAGGGTAGCCAGAGAGCTCCTGGAGAACGTGGTCAGGTACAGGAAGAACGTGGTGCCGATAATCGAAGACGCCCGCAACGTCGACGCCTACAAGGTCGTTTACGGCCGGGTGGACGTAGTGTATTGCGACATCGCCCAGCCGGACCAGACCTCAATCGCGCTGATCAACTGCCGGAGGTACCTGAAGAAGGGCCACCTCCTCCTCGTGGTCAAGGCGAGGAGCATAGATTCGACGCGAGACCCGTCTCAAATCGTCCAAGAGGAGGCTCAGAAGGTGCGAGAGGGCGGCCTTGAAGTCCTGCAGACCATGGAGTTGGACCCCTTCGACAAAGACCACGGGATGATCCTCGCGGTTACGCGCTGAGGTCGGCCTTCCGGTCGGTGGAGGTCGCCCTCCTCTTGGGGGTGTCCTCCGAGGGGTCGTCGACTCCCTTCTCGTTTATGATGAAGACCACCTCCCTTTCGGGATGGTACGGCGAGTCCACCATGCGGGCGATCCTGCTCTTAGACGCCTTGCGCAGGTAGATCCTGTAGGTGCTTGTGTGCGCCACAACGTGGCCGCCGACGGCCCTGGTGGGGTCGCCGAAGAAAAAGTCGGGGGCCGCCTGCACTTGGTTTGTGACGACGACGGCTATGTTGTATATCTCTGCTAAGCGAAGTATGGTGTGCATGAACTTGTTGAGCCTCTGCTGCCTCTCGGCCAGGGTCCCCCTGCCGAGGTACTCCGCCCTGAAGTGGGCGACGGCGGAGTCGATGACCACTAGCTTTACCTTGGACTTCTCGATCAGGGATCCCAGCTCCCTCACGATTAGCTCCTGGTGGGCGCTGTTGTAGGCCTTCGCCACGATTATCCTGTCGAGGACGGAGGCCACGTCGAAGCCACGTGACTCGGCGATTTCGGCGATCCTCTCGGGCCTAAAGGTGCCTTCAGTGTCGACGTAGATGGCTCCCCCTTCGAGGCCCCCTTTATCACGCGTCTGCTGAACCATGACGGACAGCGTGTGGCATATCTGCGACTTGCCGCTCCCGAATTCACCATAGAATTCGGTGACTGCACCGGTCTCTATCCCTCCGGCCAGGAGGTCGTCAAGGTTCTTCGAGCCGCATCCGATGCGGTCTATGTTCTTCCTTCGAGTATAGAGCTCCTTGGCCGAAACGAAGTCCTTCTCTAGAAGGTTCAGCTCGATGAGCCTCGCCCTGGACTTATTGATGAGCTCGGCGGCCTTCGCGTTATCCCCGTTCAAGCAGTCGGCGACGTCACCCACGCCTCGGGCCGCGAGGTCCATGAGGCTGTAGATCCCTGCCTCGTGAAGCTTCTGCTTTGTTACGGGACCCACCCCCTCGAGCGTGTCGAGCTCGAGGTCCTCTTCGACAGCCATGGCTAATTCCAAGCCTCATAACGGCGTGGCGTTATTAAGGGTATAGTCCTCTACGGGTAGAGGCGGTTCATGGTCCTAGGGAAGATCGAGGTGGTCCTGATATGCTTGAGGCCCAACATCCATCTCATTACCCTCTCCACCCCCATGCCGAAGCCGGCGTGAGGCGGAAGCCCGTACTTCCTCAGCTCCAAGTACCACGTCATGGAGGCAGGATCGATGCCGAAGTCCTTCACCTTCCTGTAAAGGACGTCGTACTCGTGTATCCTTTGACCACCCGTCGCGATTTCTCCGTACCCCCCAGGGGCGAGCAGGTCCGCGCTCATGGTGGCCTCGGGCTTGTCGGGGTCGCTGACGTGGTAGAAGCTCCGGGCCTTGACGGGGTAGCCCGTGACGAAGACGGGGGCCTCGAACTCCATGGAGACTACCCTTTCGGCATCCGTGCCCAAGTCCTCCCCCCATTCCACGTGGATGCCCTTCCCCTCGGAGATCCGAAGGGCCTCGTCGTACGTTATCTTGGGGAAGGGAGGCTCGGGCACCTTGACGGCCCTGCCCAGCGTTTCGAGCTCAGCCTTGCATCCCTCACTGACGCCGCTGGTGATGGAATGGACCAGCTCCTCCTCCACCTTCATGAGGCCGGCCAAGCCGGTGAAGGCCAGCTCGGCCTCAATCATCCAGAACTCGGTGAGGTGACGGCTCGTCTTCGACTTCTCGGCCCTGAAGGCGGGCTGCAGGATGAAGACCTTGTCGAACGAACAGATGGCGGCCTCCTCGTAGAGCTGAGCGCTCTGGCTGAGGTACGCCGTCTGATCAAAGTACTTTACCGGGAAGAGGGTGGAGCCCCCCTCGACGGCGGCCTTAACCAGTATGGGCGGCTGGATGAGAGTATAGTCGCGCTGAAAGAAGTACTGCGTCGTGACGTCCACGACCTTGGACCTAATCTTCAGGATGGCGGAGGTCTTGGGGCCCCTGATGGCGAGGTGGCGGAGGTCGTAGAGCGTCCTAGGGGACCTAAGAGCACTGCGGGTAATCGGCCACTGATCGCTGGGGCTGATGATTTTGAAATCCTTGACGGAGACCTCCTTCCCTCCGGGGGCGCGGGGGTCGTCCCTGATTACGCCCTTGGCGTAGACCGCGGATTCTACCGTCGCGCTGCGAGCTGCCTCCCAGGCCGCTTCCGGGGCTGCGCCCTTCTTGGCAGCGAGCTGGATGTAGCCGGAACCGTCCCTGAGCCTGAGGAACACCAGGCCTCCGACGACGTTGCTCACGCTCACCCAGCCCAAGAGCTCCACGGTAGTGCCGCCGTGAGCCTTCAACGCCTCGGACGCCGTATGGCTGCGATCAGGCATGCTCTGTTTCGTCTTTCCCACCAAGGTAGGGGATAACTTAGTCTGCGGGGTGGTTTTAAACCTTGCAGATTTCTGGGTTGCCGTTGAGACTTCAGAAACCTCACGATCTTTGCCGTGCCCACGAAAGTAGTCGACGAAGCGAGAAATCGGGAGGCGCTGAAGCTACTGGTCGAGCAATGCCGAGGCAGGCTGGCGGCATGGGGGAACCTGGAAGGGTCGGCGTGGCCGACGGCTTCATCGAGGTGAAGGAGGACGATGGTGTCGACGGCGGCGTTCGAGGCCCGGTGAGTGGATGCGGAATGGGTCTCCTCGGCACTGAGATCTGATGCTGGTCTCCGTGGCGTGACATCCTACTCCGCCGAGGCGGCCTCGAGAGAGGTGACAGCCATGTTCCCCGAGGCATCCAGGACGACCGGCGCCCTCTGGAAAACGGTGACCGCCGAAAGGCCGAATGCGAAGATGTAGAAGCTGTCCCGGAGGCCATGCCCCCCGTCGCCTTCGGAAAGGGATGAAACGGGAGAGCTGTCGAAGGCCTAGGCGCAGGTCAAGCGGCCGAAGATGGTAGAATCAGTTGCCTTGGATGCGTTCAATATCGAGCTGGGCAGAGGGTTCATCAATTACGCGCACGTGGACACTTTCGCCTCGAAGCTGAGGTCTACAGAAACTCGTTGATTACGGTCGCCGTAGTGGCAAGACCGTCGGTCCTCTTGACCACGTCGGAGAGCTGCTCAGCGCGCCTCCTGAAGGAATCGTCAGCCAGGATCTCGTTGATGGACGAGGCCATCATCTGTGGCGTCACAGTCAAGGGGTTTAGGGCCCTGGCGAAGCCTAGCTTCTCCGCTTTCACGGCGTTGCCCCATTGCTCCCCATGATATGGAATGGGAAGGAAGAGCCCGGGCACTCCCCTGATCATGACCTCGGCGATCGTCGTGTGGCCGCCCCGGGCGATGACGAGGTCGCTGGAGGCGATGAGGTCCTCCTTGATGGAGCACCATTCGAACAGCGTAAACCCATCGAGGGACTGGGGCCGAGGGTCACCGCAGGGGTCCCCGAAGGAAACGACTAGGCTTATGTCGTTGCCAAGGAGAGGCGCCACTTTCCGAATCAGGTGCAGCATTCCAACCCGGCTGCTGGTGGGGCCGCTAATCTGGGCGAAGACCAGCTTTCGTCCGGAGGCGTAGTCGGTGCGCGTCCGGGAACGGGTCTCCGCGGAGACCTCTTTAGCCTTCATGAGGAAGCCCACGTACTGAAGCTTCCCCCCCGCCATCCGGACGTTCCAAAGCTGCTTCTCGGACAGTGTGTGGGGAGGAGGGAGGTCCGGGGCTAGTATAACGCTGCTCCTGTCCCAGGCCAGCGCAAGTAGCTCGGCCGATATCTTCTCTATCGGAGACTTGAGGCCACCGGCGACCGGCGGCAAGGAAATCCGCAGCTGGTTGATGATAAGGACGCATGGGAGGCCGTGGAGCCAGGCCGCGACCACCGAGGAAAGCCGAGAGTCGGAGACCACGAGCTTGGGCTTCATCTTCACCATGATGTCGCGCTCGAGCACGGTCTGGCGAGCGAAGTTCACATAGGCGTAGGGGAACCGGCGAAAAGTCTTCTTGAAGGCCATCCTACCGGCCTCGCCCCACTCTACGTCCACGGGCGGGACCTCCGTGGAGGGAAGCCCCTGTCTCAGGAGGAACTGGAGCCCCTCTCCCCAGCAGGTAAAGTAGCTGTAAACCTCCGGCAGCAGGGCCTTGGCGACCATGGAGGACCTCGAGACGTGGCCCAGCCCTGAGCCATAGACCCCGAAATGGACCCTGCTACCGGGGCTCAAGAGACAACTTCCTTACCGGGCCGCAGGGGGCGGTCTCTTCGAATACGATCGCTTGGAATGTTGAAAGCCCGACCTCATGTGAAAGCCATAGGTCAGGTGTGGCTCCCGCCTTCATGCAAGCGTAAGAAAGATAGGTGTCGATGTCCCAGCCCTCCTCGACAGGGACCTGCGGCAGGAGCAGCCCCGATCCCCCCCTCCACCGCACGATCACCCCGTCCCGGCCTATGACGACCTCTTTTCTGTAATCCTTTGGCGACGTCACTTCCAGCCGGACGGGCTCGGTGAGGACGCTCACCTCAAACGTTAATCCCGAGAGCTCGTCAGGCGTGACGGGCTCGAATCGTGGGTCGCCC
>Ga0187857_10004671_pt1 | contig 10167 bp, 10 predicted proteins | sample June2016WEW_8_10_FD_132984 | JGI IMG/M metagenome (GOLD analysis project Ga0187857, IMG submission 132984) | Peatland microbial communities from SPRUCE experiment site at the Marcell Experimental Forest, Minnesota, USA - June2016WEW_8_100 | ecosystem: Environmental > Terrestrial > Soil >...
CACGGCGCCCGTGGGGGTTCTGGCTGGACAATTCGTGGACGTACCTTGGGGGTGATGAGTGACGCGGAAAAACACCGCAGGTTGGCCGGAGCCAATCCACGTTGCCTTCCGGTCCTCGAACAATACAGCTAAGCCAGCAAAGTGCAGGAGAGTGGCCATTGTGAGAAATTCCCAACTTGCTGGAAACTATGCGCTTACGCGGGAGCCCGAGGAACGAAGTTGCATCAGCGCGGGAAGGCGTTCCGTTACGGGCCATACCCTGTGGAAATTCTAACCGGCACTTAGTCGAGCCACGACTCCTCCCAAAGTTCGTTACCGCTATTCGGTTCACTTTTTTGGATGCACGCGATTTGTTTTTTCCCTTTCTCCTCCAGCCTTTTTCCAATTGACGCTCCGTAGAACACCGCGATACCTTTTATCCATCAAGGGACCACATGGTCAGGGCCAAGCGATTCAAAAATTCACAATCGCTTTATCTCAAGGAGATTCATGTCCAACGAACTGCGTAATTTTCTAGCCCTCAGTTACGATGAGCTGGAAGAACTGAATTTGAAAGCGAAAGAGCATCGCAAGAAACGCACACCCTTCGGCAAAATTCAGGAAGAACGCCTGAAGTACCTTACCGACGAAAAGCGCATTAAAGCCGTCACGGTCCTCTTCTCGGACTTGGAAGGCCGCCTGCACATGCTCGACTATGACAAGAAATTCCTCATCAAGAGCTACGACAACCTCACCTTCGACGGCTCCTCGATTCGCGGCTTCACGGCGCAGCGCGAGAGCGATCTAAGGCTCGGCATGGATTGGGCCTCGTTCTATTGGGGGCCAGCGGACATATTCGGCGGCGGCAAAGTGCTGGTGTTCGGCGATGTCATCGACAAGGATGGGACGCCCTACAGCGCAGACATCCGGGGAGTATTGAAGGGTTACGCTGACTCGTTGTATAAGAAGGAAGACTACACTCTCAACGCCGCGAACGAAATCGAAGGCTTCCTGTTTAGAGGTGCCGAGGCGGAGCGCCAGTACCATGCCACGCAGAAGTTCGAGTATGTGAACACGGGCGGCTACTACCACTCGCTGCCCGGGGATCCCCTGCGCACGTTCATCGACACGACTGCGGAAGTGCAGCGCGCCATGGGCTTCCAAAACGAAAAGGACCACCCTGAAGTGGCGCCCTCGCAGTTCGAGATCAACTATAGCTACACGGACGTGGTTGCCGCGGCCGACCAGATCCAGCTTTACAAACTGGTCTGCCGCCAGGTGGCCAACAAGATGGGGCTGACCGCCAGCTTCCTGCCTAAGCCCGTCGTGGGCGTCAATGGCAGCGGCATGCATACGAACGTTTCCGTCAGCAAGGACGGCAAGAATCTGTTCTGGGATCCTAAGGGCGAGGAAAAGCTCAGCAAGTTCGGCTGGGCTTTTATCGATCGTGTGCTCACCCACGGCAACGATCTGTGCTTGCTGATGAACTCCAGCGTGAACGCCTATCGCCGGCTCGACCCGCACTTCGAAGCGCCCAATCAGCTGAAAGCTTCGCCCGTGGACCGTGGCGCGATGATCCGGGTGCCGATCGGCAACGAGCGCAGCATGCGCGTGGAATTTCGCGCCGTCGCGCCCGACGCCAATCCCTATCTGGTGATGTACTCGATCTTCAAGACGGGGCTGGAAGGAGAAACCGCGAAAATCAAGAACCTGCGCTCTGCCGAGCGTTACCTTCCGGACAACATTTACACGGCCATCGAAAACTTCGAGAAAGCCGAGTGGACCACAAAACTATTCGGCGGCGACGTCAAAGGCCGCTATGCCGACTTGAAGAGGGCTTCCGCGGATCGCTGCGCGCGTTCGCTCGGCACCATCGTCAAATCGCCCGAGGTCCAATATCATCACGAGGTCTACAACCAGTTCCTCTGGAACATGTTCTAGACTCCGGCGTATTCCCAATTTGTGCAGACCCCTGGCGTTCGCCAGGTCCCAGAAACGCCCGCCAACTTCGGATGGCGGGCGTTTTGCATTTCCAGCGGCTTTGCCGGGAACGCGGGCGACGCTAGAAGCCTGAAGTGGAGGATTGCGTAGCGAGGAATTCGACGCCGCAGCGGTACAGCTTACCGTTGGGGAAGTCGGAGACGCTGGCGATGCGCGCAGGAACGAAGATGGCTGGAGCTTGCGGCGACTCCGGCGAGAAAGGCACGGCGATCGTCACCGTGATGTTCACCAGGTAGAAGTTCTTGGTTTTGAAGCTCATTCCCCCGCGCGACATATCAATACACACCACGATGTCATCACCAAAAGCGGCGCTGCGCACGCACGCGAAGTAATTGACCTTGGCGCGCACCCGCTGGCGGCGCTCGAGGAGTGGCGCGGGAGCAGACGGTACGACAGGGCGGGGAGCCGGAAGTGGGTGCGGGACGGAGCGTGCCGGCGGCGTATCGAGAAGGGCCACGGCAGCCGCGGCAGGCTGCGGCTTTGCCGCAGGCGAGCGCGCGGCCACAAACGGGCGCAACGACGGCAGGTGCGTGGTCTGTTTCCAGACCGTGGCCATGCCGCAATTATCGCAATAGCGCACCAGTCCTCCGTGAATGGCGCAGACATCAAATTCAAAGTCGCCGTTCTCGACGGTGATGGGCGCGCGGCAACTGCTGCATTCAAGAGCGAGGACCAGCGGGCGCTCCTCGGGCGGCGGGGGAGGCGGAAATTCGAGTTGCCAGAAATCGCACGACTCATCCAGGAAGGCGACGCCATAGGTGTAGACACCTTCGTTCTCGGCGATTTCGCCAACAACGCGGGCTTCGACTTCCCGATTGGTGACCATGGAACGGATATGGAGCTCCTGCTCGGCGATGAGCTTGTTTGCGGAGACGATTCCGGCGCCATGAAAGCTGAGAACCACGGTCTTGGTGACTTCGGAGAAGACGCGGCCATCGGCATCGCTGCCGATTACAAGGATGGGAACTTGCTTGGAGATACGCCCACTGCGGCGGACCTTCTTGTAGGTCATCTTGGCAACCTGGGGAAGGGGCCAAGAGTTTTACCGCTTCCATGATAACCGACGGCGAAAGAGGCTCGGGGGAAATTCGAGCGCGTGTTGCGAGAAAAGTACCGCAAAAATGGCGAAAGCGCAGGCCAATGCGGCGAATCGGGTGGAAAAGCCCCGTTCGCTCAGAGGGGCAACGGAGTAGAAACAACAGAGTAGCGCCGTTCGACTTTAGCCGGGGAGCAGCGTTTCCTGGCTGGCGACGACTTGCCACCCTCGCTGGCCATACACAAAGACTTGAATCATACGGGACTGGCGGCTGAAGCTGCGGCCATCCTGCGTGCCGCGCGCGGACCAGACCGAGGTGACGACGGCGAAGTCCTCAAAGATGCGTACGCGGATGTTCGTGGCGATAAATGTGGCATACGCGGCCGGCGAATTTTGTATGGAGGCAATCAGAGCAGCCTTGTCCATCACCGTGCCATTGGGAGAGGTGCCGACGAAGTCCTCGCCATAGACGCGACGGAAAAATGAGGGGTTCTTAATCTGCACAGCCCGCGCGGTATCCCGGACGAGATTGTCGAGTTCCTCGCGGTGCATCTCCGCATCAGCAGCCATTTGCTTGCGCTCATCAGCATTGCATTGCGCGCGTGCGGAGGGGGAGAGGAAGAACCCGGACGCACCCAGCAGAATCAGGATGGAAAACGTTTTCATCGGGAGACACCTCAACAGCCCGGCCTGGAAGACTTTTGTAAGAAATTCGGGGAACTGCAATGCAGGCCGGCTCCTATCGTGAGTATAACGGGGAAAGCGTGAAGCGCAGCGGGGTGGTGCGGTGAGAGTAAGCGGGGAAGGGAGCGAAGAGAGAATGCGCGTCCCGGCGGAGTGAATCAGAGTGCAAGCCCGCCGGAACGCGCTCAGGGGAGACGTGAAGAACGGTAGAGGAAAAGTGAGCGGCGCGCGAGCCGCGGGGGAAGGCGCGGCACAGGCGTGCGGAATTTCCGGGTGGCGGTTAAGCGGCGGCACCGGTGGAATGCGCATGCGGGCGGATGTCCAGGCCGTCGCGCTTGAGATAGCGGTACAAGCTGGTGCGGCCGATGCCGAGAATTTGCGCCGCGCGGAGGCGGTTGCCATTGCACATCTGGAGAACTTTCTGGATATGGTGCTTGCGGACCTCGTCGAGCGAAAGCGGATGCCAGTCTTCGTCGTTGGCGATCCGGGGGTTGCGATGCTGGAGATGCTCGGGCAGATCGCTGATGTCAATGAAATCGCCAGTGGCGGTGATACACGCGGTGGAGATGACGTTTTCCAGTTCGCGGACGTTGCCGGGCCAGGGATGTTGGAGGAGAAGAGTTTGCGTGCGACGGGTGAGACCGGCGATGCTCTTGCCATAGGCATCGTTGTACTTCTTCAGGAAAAACTGGACCAGCAGCGGAATGTCTTCCAGGCGCTCCGAGAGCGAAGGGATGCGAATCTGGATGGAGCTCAAGCGATAGAAGAGATCTTCACGGAAACGGCCGGTGAGGACTTCGGCGCGAAGATCGCGGTTGGTGGCAGCGATCAGGCGGACATTGACCTGCTTGATTTCGGGAGAGCCAACGCGCTGGATTTCGCGGTTCTGGATGACGCGCAGCAGTTTGGCCTGCATGGGCAGGGAAGTCTCACCAACTTCATCCAGGAACACCGTGCCGCCATTGGCGTACTCGAACAGGCCCGGGCGAGTATCCGTGGCGCCGGTGAAGGCGCCGCGGACATGGCCGAACAATTGGCTCTCCAGGAGGGTGTCGACCAGAGCGGAGCAGTTGCAGACCGCTAAGCGCTGCTGGCTGACCGGGCTGATCTGATGGATGGCGCGGGCCACGAGTTCCTTGCCCGTGCCAGTGGCGCCTACGAGGAGAACATTGGTGTAGTGGCGGGCAACTTTGCGAGCGAAGTCGAAAACTTCGAGCATGGCGGGGCTTTTGCCGACAATACCGTGGAATTCGAGATCTTTGAGGAGTTGCTCCTCCAACGCGCGGACGCGGCGCCGCTGATCGTAGAGGGCGGCAACCTCGTCGAGGGTGCGCTTCAGGCGGGCATGATCGACAGGTTTGGGGAGGAAATCAGTGGCGCCACGGCGAATGGCCTCGAGAGCGTTGTCGAGGGTGTAATCGGCGGTCATGACAATGAGGTGGACGCCGGGATCGCAGCGCAGCGCCCGGTCCAGAAACTCAAAGGGATCTGTATTCCGCATATGAACGCTGGCCAGTATGAGTCGGGAGCGCCCAGAGCGGACCAGGCGCAGAGCTTCCTCGGGGTCGCCGGTGGGGATGGGCTCATAGCCCATGTCTGAAATCAGTGCGGAGAGCGAATCGCGCTCGAGGGGTTCGTCGTCAAAAATGCACGGTGTGAGCGAGGTGTGAAGAGTTGCGACTTCAGCAGATTTAAAAGTTGCGTAAGCCATGACCAAGGAAGAGGCAACAAGTGTGCCAAAGGGGACGGGAGTGTTTCGCGAAGGAGAGGCGGAAGGGCTGGCAAGTGTAAGTAGTGTGCAATGAATGAACTAATGAGGCATGGGGCGTCAAAAATTAGAAAACGGATGTGCGGAAGCAGGAGAGAGGATTAGAAGAGGTCGAGGAGAGTCTCCCAATTCGGGCCATTGTTCCGAAATGGAAGGGAATAAGAAACTAATTTACGGGGAAGCGATTGCGGCTGTGGCGAGGCTGCACGGGATTCAGGTGAAATTCGTGAGAACCGTCAACGTCGCAGCCGATGAACTCCGCTTCATAAGCGATGGGGAAGGAACGCTGAAGAGAAGCCGGCTGGAGCGTGCGAACGAAAACAAGGGCGCCCTCGGCGAGCATGTGCTTCAGGGAGATGTGTTTGCCGGCGAAGTCGTCCCAGGAGAGCTCGGACTTTTCGACGAAGAAGATTTCATCCTCGTCCCAGCCGGAGACTTCAACGCGGCAACTGCTGGCAATAGGAAGCGCTTCCGAAAGCACGAACGTTCCTCCCGATGAGGAGAGAGCAGTTCTTCTGCCAGGGGAATAGAATGCAAAAGACAGCAGGGAAAGCATTTAGGCGGGATTAGGAAGAACAAATGTGCAGGCGAGAAACAGAACGGCGCGCCGATGGTTCAGAGTGAAGCAGAGCGCGGAGGGAGATCAACGCGGCTCAGAAAAAGATGCGGTACGCTGTCCTCTCTACGATCGGGAATACCCGCTGGAAGATCACCAGGCCTACAAGCAAACCAGCAATGGCGTAACTGTTGCCGCGAATCCAGTCCAGATAGCGCCGGGCGCGGTCCTCGGACATGAAGACCATGATGCCGGTGCTGCCATCCAGCGGCGGAGCTGGAATGAGGTTGAAGGTACCGAGGAGCAGATTCAAACGGAAAACAACCTTCAGAATCAGGAAGCCAAAACCCGCTTTGCCTGTGAGGGAGTCAAAGGAGAAGAGGTTGTAGGAAAGTCCGATGCGCAGCATCAGAGCGGCGACGATCATAAGTGTGAAGTTGGCAGCGGGGCCGGCAAGGGCCATCCAGGCGGAACGGTGAGGATGACGGCGTTCCCAGAGAGGATCGTAAGGAGCACTGGCCCAACCGATCATGCCGCCGGAGAAAAGAAAGCTGAGGATAGGGATAACGACCATGCCAAAGGGCGACCTGCGGATATGAGGGATAGGATTGAGGGAGACCTGGCCACCGAGGGCAGCGGTGGTGTCTCCTCCGAGCTTGGCCGCGAAGGCATGGGCCGCTTCGTGACAAGTGGTGGAAAAAAGAAACGCGATGTACCAGATAAAGCCGAGTACCAGTGTTTCGGGAGAGAGATCTGGCATAGAGAGTTAGGTTAGAGTTTCAGACGGGCGAATGCAAGGAAGGAGGAGTCAAGGAGCGAGGAAGGATGGATGCACGGGAGGTCGAGGGGTTGCTTCGTGTGAAATTGTATTGCGAGCGAGACAAGGGGCTATGCACGGGCATAAGTTTGCGGTATGGTGAAGTCAATCAGTGTGTTGGCCGCCTAATTCTGGTGTGCTGAGGAAAAACAGGTTGAGGCTTCACGATGAAGGCGTGTTTCCTTAGCACACCCGCGGCAGTTGAGAGTAATCCCCTACAATACGGAGAATTCGCAGAGCCCGAACCGGCAGCAGGCGAGGTGCTCGTGCGGGTGCAGGTGTGCGGGGTGTGCCGTACCGACCTACACGTCATCGAGGGGGAGTTGCCTCCGAAAAGGTCACTGCTGATTCCGGGGCACCAAGTGGTGGGACGGATTGCGGCGAGGGGCGCAGGAGCGGAGAGGTTCCCGGCGGGGACGCGCGTGGGAATCGCATGGCTGCACAAGACGGACGGCACCTGCGAATACTGCCGGCGCGGAGAAGAGAATTTGTGCGACGCGCCGCTCTTCACTGGGTATAGCGTGAACGGTGGATATGCGGAGTACATCGTGGCGCCGGAGGATTTCGTCTATGCGCTGCCGGAAGGATTTCCAGACGAGCAAGCCGCGCCGCTTCTGTGCGCGGGTATCATCGGCTACCGTTGTCTGAAATTGAGCGAGATTCAGGGCGGAGAGCGGTTGGGGTTTTACGGATTTGGTGCGGCCGCCCACGTGGCCATTCAGGTGGCGCGTCACTGGGGAGTCGAGGTGTACGCAGCGACGCGTGATGCGCGGCACCAGGCCCTGGCGCGGGAATTGGGTGCGAGGTGGACGGGAGGAACGCTGGAGCAGCCGCCGGTGAAGCTGGATGCGGCGATCGTGTTCGCGCCGGCGGGAGAGATCGTTCCGGCGGCACTGCAGGCCTTGCGGAAGGGCGGGCGGTTAATTCTGGGCGGCATTCATATGAGCGCGATTCCTTCCATTGCGTATGAACTGCTGTACCAGGAACGGGTGATCCGCAGCGTGGCAAACAACACGCGCAAAGACGGCGAAGATTTTTTGCGACTCGCGGCGGAGATTCCGGTGCGGACGCACGTGCAGGTGTTTGCGTTGGCGGAGGCGAACCGGGCCCTGAATGCGCTGAAAAATGACGCGATACCTGGAGCGGCGGTGCTGCGGGTGAGCACCTAGGCCGCAACGTCTTCGGTTGAAACAACAGGCGCAGAAGGAGCCGTGAGTGAGAGTAAACCTCAGTCGGCGATAGGGGGCGTCGGGCTGGAAGAGCCGTTCCAAGTGGAGGAAATTTAGGGGCTTAGCGCAAGCTGCTTAATTTTTCAACAGTCGTCTGTGTGATTTCGCATCACAAGTTGGGGGAAAACACTCAAAAATGATGGCGAAGGCTCCTTCTTTTCCTCAAGCGGGAGCAGATAAGTAGCAGTAAGAGAACGGCTTAGGTCCGTTTTATCGCTTTGAGTCGGTTCGGCACAGGGGGTGCACATAGGAACACCGAGATTGGGGTCAATGGATGAGCGCTTCCCTCTTTCAGGCTTTCTTGATGCAGCTGGGGCATCCGCAGAGTGCAGTTCTTCTAACTCGCTCCACAAGCCTTCAAGAGAAAAGACAAGTGCAATTCCCGGGCGACGAGGATTGGATGAAGTTTGTTGATCCCTGTAGTGGTTGACAGGGAGAAAAGCATGACGGTGACAACGACAAATCGCTCCCACCGCGTCGTGTACATGGTGGTGCTGTTGTTGGTGGCCGTGGCCTTGACCTCGGCACTGGTTCTGGCGGGGGAGCGGAGCTGGGGAAGCGAAAAAAAGGAAGTTTCCGAGCGGATTCCTGCGAGCACACAAACCATAAACGTGAAGGCGGAGTTGACGGAATGGCGATGCGCCTAGCCACGGCCGCACGAGACCTGGCGATGCTGTTGGGGAGTGCGGTTGTGCTTCTGTCGGTGGGAGTCGCACCGGCGAAGGCAGACATCCATCCAGTACCGCTGGAGAAGAACACGGATTCGGCGAAGTGCCTGGAGTGTCATGCGGAAAAGGCGAAGGGTAAGGCGGTGCACACGGCGATCTCGATGGGGTGCACCACGTGTCACGAAATTCGAGTGAACAAGGATGTAACGCGGGTCAAGCTGACCACCACGACGCCGCAAGGGCTGTGCTTCACCTGCCACGCGGACAAGAACGCGGCGGAGATCAAGGGCTTGGTACACAAGCCAGCGGTGCGGGATTGCCTGAAGTGCCACGACCCGCACAGTTCGGATAATAAAAATCAATTGCTGAAGCCAACTTCGGGCGGTGTAAAGGAAAACCTTTGCCTGAGCTGCCACACGACCGGCTTGAATGTGCCGGAAAAGGGAAGCCGGCACGCGGCGCTGGATATGGGATGCGAGACCTGCCATGTGACGCACAAAGTTGGCGTGGACCCAACGCCCGAGAATCTGAATCACCTGACGAAATCGGCGCCGGCGCTCTGCGTGGATTGCCACGATCCGAAGGACAGCAGCCTGCAGAAGGCGCACCAGAACCAACCGTTCGGCGCAGCGAATTGCCTGCAGTGCCACGATCCGCACCAGTCGGCAGCGCCAAAGTTGATGGCGAAGTTTATGCACCCGCCGTTTGCCGACAAACAATGCGAGGTATGCCACGCGCCGGCAAAGGACGGGAAAGTGGTGCTGACGCAGGCGGACGCGAAATCATTGTGCGTGATGTGCCACGGCGAGCTGGCCAAACAGATCGCAACGGCCAAGGTGCAGCATCCGGGAGCAGCGGGTGATTGCACGGATTGTCATTCGCCGCATGCGAGCAAGACGCCCGGGCTGCCGAAGACGGACGCCGTGAACATCTGCCTGCAATGCCACGCGGACATCGCGGAACTCGCGAAGAAGCGCAACCTGCACCAGCCGGCGTTCAGACAGGCGTGCGGGATTTGCCACGATGCGCACGGGGGCGAAAGGGCGAAACTGCTGAGGGCAGAAGGTAACCAGTTGTGCATGCAGTGTCACGGCACGGAGACTGTTGCGAAGAGAGTGGAGAGCGAGCACGTCCTGACCATTTTTGATGGCAAGGTGAAACTCCCCGAGGACTATTTGGTAAGAAACCGGCCGGTGCGACTCAATCTGAGGTATGGCCTAGGCCATCCGACCGCGAAACACCCGGTGTACGACATTCGCGATCCGCTGGACCAATCCAAAATCATGACAGCGATCAACTGTCTGAGCTGCCACCAGCCGCACTCGAGCGCAGCGAAGGGTTTGCTGGTGAAGGATCAACTTGCAAATCTGCAATTTTGCCGCACTTGTCACAAAGGAATGATAGGGGGGCAGTGAAGATGTTTGGTAGA
>Ga0187857_10004672_pt1 | contig 10167 bp, 10 predicted proteins | sample June2016WEW_8_10_FD_132984 | JGI IMG/M metagenome (GOLD analysis project Ga0187857, IMG submission 132984) | Peatland microbial communities from SPRUCE experiment site at the Marcell Experimental Forest, Minnesota, USA - June2016WEW_8_100 | ecosystem: Environmental > Terrestrial > Soil >...
ACGAAAAAATTAACATGGCTTATCTTATTCTTCTTGAGCATCGGGCTTTCTGCCTGCTCACCTTTTTGGCAAGGGAAATATACTACTGCGTTTCCATCAGCCCAATGCCTGCCCAGTTTTCCGGATAAAGACGGGTGGTATGGCGGTGACGGCGCGTATTCTATAAAACTGGATCAAGAACGCACCTTGTGGCTCTTCGGCGATACGTTTGTTGCCAATGAAAAAGGCAGGAAAGACCGCATTGGTATGGATGTGGTAATGGGAACAACACTGGCCATCTCCACCTGTTCGGAAAATAACCAATTCCATATTCACTATTATTTGAAAAAGAAAAATGGGAAATTTGTGTCGGCCTTTGGTGAAAACGAATGGCTCTGGCCGCAGGACCCATTTATTATTAATAATGTATTGTATGTTCCTCTATTAGTTGTAAAAGCTATGTTGGATTTAAAAGCACCTTTAAACTTCAAGATAATCAGACATAAAATTGCCCGAATCAAAAATTATACACTGGCGGATCCCCTTCAATGGAATGTCGATTATATTGACTTAAAAGACGCAATTCTGCCGGGAATTGAAGCTTTTGCCCCGACCTCCGTCGTTTTTCAGAATTATGTCTATTTTTATCCGCTTTATATCTCTGTAAAGAAAATAGCGAAAGTTTCCGGCAATATCCTGGCGCGCATTCCCATCGACAAATTGGATGATCCTGCCGATTCCATGGAATACTTAAACAAATACGGAAAATGGGAAAAAGGACTTGTGCCCGACAAGGCTAAGATCGTTCTTGCCGCCAGTGTCTCCGAGTTGAGCGTCAGGTACCATGATGATGATAAAAAATGGATCGCTATTTACCTATCCCCGCAAAACAACGGCAATCAACTCTTGTATCAAACCGCGGATACACTGGAGGGCCCGTGGACAAAGCCCAAAGCTCTAGTAGAAAAGATTCCCGAAGTTGACCCCAAAAGCCCCCGGTATGACGATCAAAATTTTTGTTATGCCGGCAAAGAACACATTGAATTTGCGTACGCGAGGAATCTTGTTGTAACATATGTTTGTAATTCATCCGAAAATTTCCAACAACAAAACAATTTCATCCGCAAAAATCTTTTTCTTTACCGCCCCGTTGTAAAAAGCATAAGCTACTGAAATACATATTACTCTTTGCAAAAATGCTCAGTTGTGATAAAAAAATTGTTGCCACGACAATGTTCTTAATATTTAACTGCCGGATATAAAATTATTTATATATCAGGATAGTGTGATGATTAACCATACCATGCTAGATGACGGCACAAGCGTATTTTATTATGTGGTGCTTTTCGTGATCTACTCCTTCCTGGGATGGGTTATCGAGGTTATTTACCGTTCAATAACCCAGCGGAAGTTTGTCAATGCGGGATTTTTGTACGGGCCTTTCATTCCCCTCTACGGCATAGGCGCGGCTTTTACCATAATTCTTCAATATTTTTTCCATACATGGCATCTTGTACCCCGGTTTATTATATTCGGCCTTACGCTTACCGCCATTGAATATTCCATTGGTTTTTTATTCGAAAAGATATTTAAGTTAACCCTATGGGATTATTCCGAATACAAGTTTAATCTACAGGGAAAGGTATGTTTGCTCTTTTCAACATTATGGACTATTCTTGCCTTTATCTTTATAACATTTATCCATCCTTTGGTTTCAAGCAACGTGTTTACGTTGAATGTCGCTTACATAAAAATAGCGGCCGTCATATTCCTGATCTACTATTCGATTGATTCTATACTATCTTTAATCTTTTTGACGGAATTCCAAAAGAAAATTGCCTATCTGTATACTGAATACTTTAACCTGAGCAACCTTGAAATCGAAAGGATTCTCAATTCTTTTCAGCGCCTGCGCAACGCATTTCCGGATTTAAACAGGTATATCAATGAGAATATCAACAACAAAATTAAAAACAGCATTAGTGCTTTTTTAAAATCCATCCAGGATAAGATCATCCTGGAGATGAATGGCCGCAAGCCATTTGAACATGAATATTACGAAATAATTCAAGACATAGACGGGCACGAAGAATTCATGAAACTTAAAGATTACTTTCATCACAATTCTTCAATTTACGAACACGTGCAGAAAGTCGCGTATTTATCTTACCGGATATGCAAATTTTTAAAACTGGACTACCGCTCCGCGGCGCGCGGAGCGATCCTTCATGATTTCTTCCTCTACGACTGGCGTAATCATGATGTGCCGGACCTTTCCCGGGAAAAATTTCATGGCATCGAACATCCTGCAATTGCCCTTGCCAATGCTAAAAAACACTTTTCTCTAAATGAAATTGAAGAGGACATTATCAAAAAGCACATGTGGCCGCTCACTCTTTTTGTGCCCAAATATAAAGAATCCTTTATCGTTTCATTTGCCGATAAATATCTTTCCTCAAAAGAATTTATCGGTGAATTTAAAAAAAGAAGAAGCCATAGGCACGCCCAAAAGGCACACAGGCAGCATAATAAATCTAGCACAAGAAGTGGAAAAAATGAGACTGGTCAACACCGGTTACGCTGATAAAGAGGCTCTTGCGGCTGCCGCAAAAAACCCGAGTTCGATATTCAAAGTAGAACGCGGCGGCAACAAGGAGGCTCCACAGGCGTATATTTAAATACGTCGAGGACGCCGACGTCGTTGCCAACAAAGTTATACGCAGAAGATCGGACTTGTATCCTATATCCCCAGCCATCTAACAAAACTATAAGCCGCAATCCCGCCAAGATAGGAAACGATAAGGGTCATAAGGATGGTGGAGTAAAACCATTTATTGCTGTTCATTTCTTTTTTCAACACGGCGATTGTTGCGGCGCAGGGAATAAAAAGCATCATCACCACGAGGAAGGCCGCGGCAGAGGCGTGGCTCATCACCGTCGGCAGGACATTAACCAAACCTTCTGCGCCTACAGAATAAAGAACACCCAGAGTGGCCACAACATTTTCTTTGGCTACAAGCCCCGTTAAAAGAGCGGTAATCATCTTCCAATCCAGCCCCAGCGGCACTCCCAGCGGCTGTAGAAATTTCCCTAATGAGGCCAGAAAACTTTCTTCCACAACGCCGGAAGGAAAATAAGATAAAAGCCAGATCAGCAAGGCAACGGCAAGAATAATTGTTCCCGCTTTACGGATGAAGGAAATTGTTCTGGACCAGACCACCATCATAATTGTTCTGGGATCGGGACTATGGTAAATCGGCAACTCCATAATAAAAGGCGCATCCTGCTGCCAGAGTGTCTTATTCACCAATGCTCCCGCCAATCCGAGCACTACAATGTTCAAAGACAGAATGCTCCAGGATACATAAGCAGCGTTGGTTCCAAAGATAGCGGCAGAAACAAGTGTCAATACCGCCAACCGCGCCGTACAGGGAACAAAGGGGATTAAAAGCAAAGTAATCATTCTGGCTTTGCGCGTCTCAATAATCCGCGCGCCCAGAACGGCGGGCACGTTGCACCCGAATCCCAGGCACATCGGAATAAAGCTTTTTCCATGCAGACCGACCAGATGCATGATTCTATCCATAACAAAGGCGGCGCGCGCCATGTAGCCGACGTCTTCCAACAGCGCCATGATCGTAAAAAAGATGAGCAGAATCGGCAGAAAAGTGAGCACTGATCCTGCTCCCCCGATGACGCCGTTGAGTAATAGTCCCTGAAGCCAGGCAGGCAGAACGGTTATATATGGTTCACAAAATTGAATGAATTGGTGAATCAGGACGTCCATCCATTTCTGCATGGGAACACCGACAGAATAAGTAAGGGAAAAAACTGCGGCCATTACTGCCAGCAAAACCGGAATGCCGAAGATTGGACGAGTCAGAATATGATCGATTCTATCGGTTAACACTACCTGCCCCATTTTAAAACGGGAAATGGCCGCCCTGGTCATTTTCTCAATCCAGTCATAGCGTCCGTTGACAACGGCGTGCAGTGCGTCTTCATGCTTGATGAGAAGATTCCGTATCTCATCCCATGCGGATTTCTGCGCCTTTCCTTCCACCATTTTCGATACTTCGGGATCGCCTTCCATCAATTTTATCGCAATCCATTCAGGTGTGTAAGGCTCCTGAATATAAGGCCGGACTGCTTCCAATATTTTCTGGTAGATTTGCTGATGGTCGAAAGAGACCTCCGGTAACTGCGGATGAAATTTATTGTCACATAAGGCCAGCGAAGATATTTGCGCCACAAGTTCTTTAATACCGCTGTTTCGTTTAGCCACCATGGGAATTACCGGTATTCCCAGCGAATCCTGCAATGCCTTTGTATCAATCTGGATACCTTGATTAGAAGCGACATCCAGCATATTTAAAGCCACAATTACCGGGCGATTGAGCAGAAGAACTTCGGATAAAAGATAAAGGTTTCTTTCCAGGGCCGCAGCGTTGAGCACCAGCACAACAAGATCGGGCTTTTCTTTGATGATAAAATCGCGGGCAACCCTTTCTTCCTCGGAAAACGCGGTCAGGCTGTAAGTTCCGGGTAAATCCACAATACGAATTAAAACATTATCGGCGCGATGTATTCCCTCTTTCTTCTCCACTGTTTTTCCCGGCCAGTTGCCGACATGCTGGGACAAACCGGTAAGAATATTAAACACCGTCGATTTGCCTACATTGGGCTGGCCGACAAGGGCTACAAAAATTTCCTTTTCGATGGGCGGCAGGCAGATTTCTTCGGCGAAATCAATTTTATAAACCATTATTTTTGACGCTTCGCCGCGGCCTAAGGCAATCCGTGTATCTGCTACTTGAATTACGATAAGACCACCGCTGACCTGGGCAATGCGGAATCTGGCGTTTCCGACTATGCCCATACCGGCGAGCCTGCTGGTCAGGGCTGAGCCTCCCTCAATGGAGTGAATAACCCCCTGATCGCCTTCACGCAAAGCTGTAATAACAATTGGACTGTTCATTAATCAATATTCCCTGTATCATTTAAGGCAGATACAGTATTTTTTAAAAAGCATCTCCGGGCCGTAAGAGCTTTTCGTCCGGCGCAAATTTTTATTACCCATATCTTCTTCGAAATTAAGATATTTATATTGAGACTGCAATTTTTTGGCTGTATCGTTAAACATAAATTCATAAATACCGTGGTATTTCTTGGACGCTTTGGCAAAGTGTAAACAAAATGTATCAGTGTTTAGCGCCTCACCGATTATAAATCCGGCGGGTTCTTTATCAATGTAATAAATCGTTCCCCATAGTGCAAGCTCGGAAAATTTATGCAGGGCTTCGCTGCACTGTTCAAAGTCCGTTTTATCCAGCGCTAGTCCGGAATCGTTTTGCCATTCTTGTAAAATATTCATCGTGCCGGTCAAATTATTCATGCCGATGGATTCCGCCTGCGGTCGATATGAAGAAAAAAATTGATTTAAGTGATTGCGATGACGCGTATATTGTTTTCCCTTGAAAGAAGCCATGTTTTCGGTGAGATAAATATAGTCGGATTCGCTATCGTTGCTGGTTATAACGAATTTATCACCGGGGAAAAAAGAAAGCCATTCTTGGGGTATAGGAAAGAAAAAGCCCTGTTTATCCAAAAGATCCCTGAATACCTGCATATCGCAACTGCGCAGATCGTTTAAAGGCATTACGTAGCGCTGCCCCTGTTTATTATTGCCGCAAATAAATAAGCCGCAATCCGTTGTCAGAAATTCATAATGACTGACTTTGCGGAACAAATAAATATTAGCGAAAGTGTAGTCGGAAATCGGCAAATTCAACTGCTTAAAGCTGTCGATGAAAAGTTCGCGATGCTGAAAATCGATTGTTTCTAATTTTTCCATAAAAAATGCTATTTAATCCTTCCTAGTGGAGCCCCCTCCGGCAGGAGCCGGAGGCTCCCTAAAACAACGCGACCTCCCGCGGATTACAGTGCTTTCTTCCCCCAGCCGGATTCGGGGATTTCAATTCGCGGGATAAGACGGATCAAAGAATAAATTTACCGCTCTCTTCCTTCAGCCAATGCCTGTGTATTTTATATTCCGGCATAACCGCCTCTATTAATTTCCAAAATCTTGACGAATGACTTTTTTCTCTGATATGCATCAGTTCATGCACAACGACATAATCAATCACCTCGGGCGGTGCCATTATCAGCCGGAAGCTGAATGATAAATTGTTATCTTCCGAGCACGACCCCCAGCGTTTGCCTGCTGAAGTTATTTTTACCTGCCGCGGCTGAAGGGATAGCTTCCGGCTGAAAAAATCAACTCTTTGGGTTAAATGTTCCCTGGCTTTCTTCTTATACCAGGAAACAAAGAAAGACATCCCGTCAACTGCCGCATCCGGGGAATTAAGATAAAACCGGTCACGCCAAAAAACAAGTCCTTTGCGGGCATTTTCTTCAAAGAATACTTCCAGGGGAAAGGATTCACCCAGATAATAAAATAATTCACCGGTAGTATATTCTTTTTCTTTAGTGCGAAGCGAGATTTGCTTTTGTATCGTTCTCTGAATCCAGTTTTGTTTTTCCCGGACAAAACGGTTGATTTCACCGGCAGGTGTAAAGTGTGGCGCGCAAATAGTAACTTCAGAGTTATCGCTGATTTGCAGAGAAATAGTTTTTCTTCTTTTTCTGCTTCTTTTCAAAGTATAGTTGATATTCATGAAAATATTTCCTGCAAGATTCCAGCAACCGAATTATTATTCCAGCAACAATATATATAAATAGTGTCATTCCCGCTTGTGACCTTCAGGTTACGCAGGCGGGAATCCAGACGTCGTCCCGGCCAGAGCTGGGGGATTCCAAGTCGCGGAATTGATTACCATAGATTGGCGGTTAAAGCGAGTCCATAAAAGCATTATTCCAATTCTAAATCAAAGCGCTATCTTTGTTGGCGTCGTTGTCGGCTTCCTCACCGTATGTACAATACGTCTCGTCGCCTCCGCCTAGCCGCCTCAATATCATTTTGATGTAGAAATGGCATCAAAGATGCCTTTTCATTAATTTAATTTTATGTTACGAAAAATAAAAAAAAGAGTTAACCGAATGGTAGCAATTAATAAACGTACTTGGGGACATTTTGAAGTACTGGCGGATGCTCCAAACCATAAAGTGAAAAGAATCGTTGTTTCACCCGGCGGTATCCTGAGTTTACAGCGACATAAGTTGCGTCGCGAACACTGGTTTATCGTCTCCGGCAAAGGAAAAGCTATCGTTGCCGATAAAAATTATAATTTAGGCGCCGGCAGTGTGGTGGATATTCCCAAGAATGCCAAACATCGCGCAGAAAATTCATCTGCTGAGAATCTGGTGATCATTGAAGTCCAAACCGGCGAGTATTTTGGTGAAGATGATATTGAGAGGCTGGAAGATAAATACGGCCGAGCCTGATAGGCATAGAACTAAGATTGAATTAAGTGTCATGCCCCCCCCCGATTTCACATGACTGCCTTTAACCGATTTATACAGTCTGTATAAATCGGAAAAGAAAAAGCATAAATTAAGATTTAAAAGGTTGATTTTATTTAATAATACTGGCAATGTTTTAACTATAGAAAAACGATTTATACAGAAAGCAACGGTCTGTGTTTACAGATTTATACAGACTGTATAAACATTGTTGGGCTTGAACGATAATACCAAAAACTTAATGGAGAAACATGGCTATGATTAAAGATATCTTAAAATGGTCTATAATATTGTGTGTAGCAGCAATTCTCCTGTACTTCATTTATCCGAAATATAAATTCATGGGGCCTAATGATATTGCAGTATTCAGATGCAATACTATTACAGGAGAAATTTTAGTATGGGACGTGGATGCCAAAATATGGGTTACTCCGTCGCGAAAGATGATTGGTGAATATTTACCTTTCAAAAGGAACTGAAAAACAGATATCAAATGCCAATAAAATAAAAGGGGACCGGTTCTATTTAATGAATGCCCAACAAATCCATACAGCCGATCGCTACGCTCCGGCTGATTTTTTCGTTCGGCATGCCGATGAACTGCGGTCAGAAAAATTTTTTAGGGGGTATCGTGATGTCAAAATTAACTTTTCTTTTGCTTCTTTTAAGCTTCCCATTATCAGTTTTGCTATATCTTTGGAAACAGATGAGAAGACCTGCGATGTATTGGAGGTGGGTGCTATCACCTATATGGATTACTACTTTGATATTATACGGAGAATATTCATTTAAAGGACAATTTTTGGTTGGAGCCATACCAATAGCACTAATCCTTACAATCATTTTTAGTACACTAAAGCTTTTCAAGAAAGTCGGATGGCAATGGGGATGGACGCTTTGTCCTATTTGGTTTTGGATAATATTAAATCTTGGAGCAATTTTACACCTAATTTCTGTAAATTATTTAGAGCCAAAGGGCATTCCATTTTAATTACGGTTCGGAATGCCCAACAAGGGCAATACCTGTGGGCATCTCGAGGACTATGATTCTTAATTAGTTAGAATGCAATGGAAACAACCAATAGAAATAGGGGTACTATAATTCTACGATGGATTATATTTCTCCCATGTGCAGCGATAGCATCTTTGCTTGGATGGTACATAGCGAATATTCTTGGTCGAATTGGCCTATATTTTGTGGGGTTTGATTCAACATCATTTATCGGCCAATTATATTTTAACACCGTTGGCCACGCTGCAATGGCCATTGCTTTTGTCTATGTCGGTTTTAAAATCGCACCCTCTCATAGCAAAACCATTGCCTACGCTCTTTCTGGTATCTGGTTTCTATTCAGTGGATTTACTCTTTTTACAGGCATAATGATGAAAAATGGTTGGGCTATTTGGGGAAGCATATGGAGTTTTGTTGTTATTGTTGTATTAGCATTATTCATTTATCAAAATGAAATAGACATTTAATGGCCGAACCAGCCGCTAGAGCCGATCGCAGCCCGCTGGGCTGCTCCGGCTCAGCTTTTCGTTGGGCATCAGTTAATTATTTCGAGGTTAAATATGGGAATAAAGCATCTTAAATCGGTTATCTGTTTGTCATTTCTAACATTAGCAATTTTTATTAGCAATTCTGTATTAGCTGAAGAGAATAATACCATCATAGTCACAAACATTTGGGAATCTAAATCATCCTCTGAAATCAAACTTTACGATAATAACAGCACGATTATTGAGAATCAAACTTTCCTCTATTCAAATTGTTTAAGATATCATACAGAAATGAGAGATAGGTTGGTAATTCTACAAAAATCCATATGGAGAGTCGGAGATTGGGAAGGCAATAATCCAACTATAGAAGCAACAGCTTTTCAAATAATGCCTGATGGTAAACAAGAAAATCTTTGGAGCATCAAAGAAGAAGCAGATGAAGGTAAACTTGATTGTAATTTTTATCATACCATTTGGTATGGGTGCTGTAGTGCCTGCCCTAACCATCGTCTCTATAACCCAAAAACTGGCAAATTGATTATGGAGTATAGTGATGAGTTGCTTTCTGTCGAGATACCCAATTCCCCATTAAAAAGATATATTGGTTATAAGCCATCTGAAACCATTACAACTAATTCATGGGAGAAAGATAAAAAACATATTGGTACATTGACATACTCTTCTCCAGATAAAATAATTCAAAGAATCGCATTAAGAATGGTTGGTGATAGCGAAGATAAATTTGGAATCGGTTTTGCCCATATATCTATTGAGCCAGGGGGGAAAGATCAAAAACTCAGTAAGAATACATTAGATTTATGGGAATCAAATTCTTCTAAAGATCCAGCGAGATTAACAAATTTTAAAATAAAGATAGTTTTCTATGCAGGATATACTATCGTGATACCTGTTAGGAAAGACGCCTTGTTTTTTAGTAAAACCAAATTTGATTGCTATGAAATTATAAAAGTAATGGATACTGCCCAACCATAGGTTCCAGCCGACGCGCTACGCGCGCGGCTGACCCTTACGTTAAACATTTCAAATCCGCATCGTTAAAATATTTATTACAATGCTTGTTTCTCAGCAGGTCAAAATAGTTTAAATTTACTTGCTCGCTCGCCCGACAACAATATCTTTCTGCCTCTGTTTTTTCGCGGTATTTTTTTCCACAAATATTTTCCTGCCGGTTGCGGGATCAACTTCCGTACAATACATAAGGCTGGAATAAGTGGAAGGGAGAGGCGTAAATATTTGAAACTGCAG
>Ga0187857_10004675_pt1 | contig 10165 bp, 16 predicted proteins | sample June2016WEW_8_10_FD_132984 | JGI IMG/M metagenome (GOLD analysis project Ga0187857, IMG submission 132984) | Peatland microbial communities from SPRUCE experiment site at the Marcell Experimental Forest, Minnesota, USA - June2016WEW_8_100 | ecosystem: Environmental > Terrestrial > Soil >...
GAACAAGACTTGGGCCGGGATCAACGTATCCGACGGCAAGGTCGGCGACATGGAGAAGGAGGAGGTCTTCGAGCCTGCTGTGGTGAAGTCCCAAATCATAAAGTCGGCCACGGAAGCCGCCATAATGATCCTGAGGATCGACGACGTGATCGCTTCGAAGGGAATGGGTAGGGAGGGCGGAGGCCCGCCCCCTGGCGGCATGTAGAAAGGTTCTTTTCACATTTCTCTTGATTTGCAAAAGCCCAGCGTCAGCTGGCCTGGAAATTAGAGGGAAGGGGGGGTGCGTCTGCGTTCAGACGACGATGGTAGCTGTGAAGTCGTCTGTGGAAGGCTCGAGATTCCCAGCGCTGACGAGCATCTCAAAAGCAATTAGAAGATGCATTAGAAGAATCGGCCTCGCGCCCCGTCCACTCTAGCAGCCATCATGATATTGCGTTTAACTACATCAGAAACCCTACGCATAACTTAAAGACTTTCAATACGTCAATGGCCCGAGAGCTTGCGAAGATTGCTCAACAGTGTTCAAAGCCGATGTAAGTATTGTCGGACGGGGCGGTATTAATACCTATTACGGGTTCAAGTCGGAAGAACGATGATATAAGATGTTCATAATGTCGATGTACAGTATCGAAGAAAAGGTAGAATATCGTCAACGATTTCTATTATGTACATACCCGTTTCACGCCCTGCCGCAAAGCGCCCGGTCTCAGGGATAGGCGTATTCTCGACATGGTACATTCGTGAATTTGCTGGCGACCCGTTAGCCTAAAATTGTTCGCCATCAACCGACAACTTCACAAAGCCCGTCTACAAAGACCTCATAGATGCGCTCAGCGCTGGGAAGAACCAACAGACAAAGTTGTGGACCAAACATAGCCTTGCAAGTCTTCAAGCGCTCCAGCATCGAGATACACAGTCTGAAGGACGTTAACTGGTTGCGATTCTGCAGAAAGCAACTCAGGCCGATGGCTCAGGCATGGAAACAATCGTGATGCCGTCGTCATCGCATGAGACTCCTCAGGATATCGAAGCATGCCGACTGGTGCAGGAAGGGTTGGCGCTGGCCAAATCGAATAGACACGACGCGGCTGCTGATTTGTTCAGAAAGGCCGCGAATATGGCCACTAGCGCCGAGGCAAAGAGATTTGCGGGCCATAATGCGGCGGTTGCGCTGACAATCACAGCAGTGAACAAGGCCTCGCAATACGGATCTGGGCGCCCTCCAAAGAGCGTTGAGGCTGAAGTTGAGGCCCTGTTCGAAGAGGCTCTACATCATGCCCCAGACTGCATACCTGCGCTCGATCAGTACGGCTATTTGAAGATGTTTCAAGGCAAAGTGAAAGAGGCTACGGAATTGTACAGCAGAGCTGCAGACCTGCAACCCAAGGACTATGATGCACAGAAGAATTGTGCATTCTCGTATGCGACTTCCCACCTATATGAAAAGGCGCTTGACTACGCTAACCGCGCATTCTCGATCAACAACAGAGATGCGGAGCTTGTCGTCCTCATATCCCAACTTCACTACCAAACGAGAGAGTACCTCCGGAGCATAGATTACGCGAAACTCGCCATACAAATAGACCCCGACCAACCGATGGCCCAGGAATGTGCTGGGTTGAGCTATGGAATACTGGGCGAACTGACAGAATCGGACAAGCACCTTAAGGTAGCCCACGAGCTGAATCCAAAAGATGAGAGACTGACCACCCTCTATTACTCTTCTTGGATGGAAATAGCTGGTGAAACGCTAAACTTCAGGGTTACTAGAGAATGGCTCGACGCAAGGGAGTGGCTCTTCCAGCACCACGTACGCAGCAATGACATCGAAGACCAGAGACTCGCAAAACAAAACTCAGAAAAGTTCGCCAGTATCTTCTCCAAGTTCGAATGCCAGCGGTGCGGACGATGCTGTCTGGAAACAAAATGGGCATGCTCGATCGACGCCCACATCATGTGGGAAGACATTCAACGATGGAGAAGCGAGGGGAGAAACGACATACTCAAACTGATTCACGTTTACGAGGGTATGGGTGGAGACATCATGAACGCATCCCGCGGCAGACTCTTGGCAACATGTCCCTTCTTCGGAGGCAGCGTGTCAGGTCAAGCTGGATGCGCGATCCATGAAACCAAACCATTCAACTGCGCAGTTGCACCACTTTACTTCAACCCCGATGGCGTCTGCCCCTACTGCAAGGAAGTCATACCGAAGGAAGCAGACGGTTGCCCGAATTGTGGGCAGTTCATACGGATCGATCCCGGTTTTGTCACTCTTGGATGTCCTGGGCTAGTGCAGATGAAGAGGTCGGCAGCGAAAGAGCTCAGAAGAATGCACCTGAGTATCCTGACCCCGTAATCAGCACCAAGGCAAGCGCCAGCCACTAAGGCTCTTGCCGGGCCACTTCCAGTCAATTCGCCTGCGTGAACGGATTGGAGGAACCGTTCTTGCTTCGCGAAGACGGCTCAGAAGATCTCACAGATCGACGGAATAAGAAAAAGTGAAACATCGTTCGTCTATGAGCCGCCGGTACTGGCGTAGACGAAGCTGTTTTCTTTTCAAATCAGTTCAGATAAAGCTGCGTCTTTGTCTTGCGCGAGGACATTACAGCCGTACTTGGACGAATTCGGAGACGGTAAGATAGCAGATCGTCATTCGAGATGCCTGGATGATCGAGGCCGTCTTCCCCGCGTCTCAACATCAAGGTAGGCCCTCATCGGTCACGAGGATGCCGTCCGGTCTTTTAGCCAATGTGAAATGAGGCCTATGTTAGATCCTAGGATCTGAGTGCGCATTACCTTAGTATCTCGGTTCTAGAGTATCCAAGTCCAAAGTTCATAAGTTCGCAGTTCACAGTCCAGTGCATATGGTAAGACGCTCAGCCATTAACAAACAAGCCTACGGGCGAGAGCTTACCACATTCCCTCCAGCGGTTAACAAGCTGCTTGTTGAGGGCAAGGAACACAGGCTCAAGATCCTGACGGACCCACGCATCATCAAAATCGGATACCGCAGGCGTGCCCCTATTTGCGAAGTAGACTACCAAGGCAAGCGTTACACTCTCTATGCTTCATGGGCTGACCTATCAAACAGCATTGCTATTCTCGACGACAAATTGGCGGAACGGCGCGACAGCCTAAAGGGCAAGATTATCATCCTGAAGAGAAAGGGTCATAAATTTGAAGTCAGGATGGCTCAATGATTTCGCGAGGGATAGACGTTCCTCATTTCGCAGTACAGCATCATGGCGTCGTTGTCGCACTTCTTGAACAGAATCGCGAGGTCGGAATCGAAGAGTTCGGCAAGTGATGTGCAGATGGTCTTCCAGATGACGGAGTCCTTTTCATGCTTCCTTGAAAGCGCGTGGACTCTCATGGCGGCTTGGATCTCTGCTAATGATTTGGAGCCGACTGTCCTCGGCTGGAAGAGCCAGGCCGTCGCAGGGTCAACAATGGTCTGCCTTGCGGCATCCCACAGCTGAGATGCATCCCGCTGATAGTCGATGCTAACCGTCAGGGTCAGGAACAGCAGATGTCGAGTGCTTCCACGAAGGATTCCGGTAGGCGGCTCCGATTCGGGCATCGAAGCTGCGGCCATCAACCCGTCGTGAGTTTCGTTGAACCATTCGCGCAATAAGGGACCTAACTTCTCAAACTTGATCGATAGGAAACCCGTGGCGACGATCCATAACGAAACAGGTACTTCCTTTTCATTCGACTTCAGTTCGACTCAAGGTTGCGGTGGCTACGCACTGGTGTTATTCAACAACCTGAATAGCACTGCAGGCGTCACCCCAAACGTGACGGGCACGTATGCTCCGGCCCCATTCCTTACTGGAGTATGCACGCCGTGAGAATCAGACGGTTCCACTCCGCACTCTTCTGCCGCGGGCACAGGCACGTCCGATGCGGCGGGGGACGCCGTTCTTCCAGCGGGCTTTCCCTTGCGATATAGCACCACACCTCCCACTGCAGGCACCAGTCCAGCTACGATCACTAGGTAGGAGCGCGTAATGTATATTGGGATATGGACGTAGCGGTCAACTATAAGTATAGGGATATGCCATACTACGGCTATGGGCAAGAAGGAGATAGTCGAGCTGTCAGATGAACTGGACGAGAGGTTCAGGAAGGCCGTGGTTGAACGAAAGGGATTGCATAAGGGAGTACTCAAGGAAGCGTTTGAGGAAGCCATTGAGCTGTGGATCAAGGAACAGAAAGCTCTGAAGAAGGAGGCCAAGGAGATTGCCGAAGGAAGACGCTGAACAGCTGCCTTCGTACTTCAACGCATTTACTAAACATCGAATGGTGGAGGACTTCGTGGCCTCCTACATCAATCAGGCCATTACGGTCAGGACAACAAACATGGAGCGGGTGAAGAGGACCCACTTCAAGCCGAACCCAGAACCGCAGATGGGGTACACCCGAGGGTTTTCGTCGTTACAGCCGAGAACACCTGCCGAGTTTTCGTCGTTACAGCCGAGAACACCTGCCGAGACTTCAAGCACGTTTCAGGAAACTTGGGAGAATGAGGCCGTAGAAGACAAACGATTCTCAAACTTGAAGAATCTCGTTCTGTCTTACGCCGACGCACCAGCCGTCGGAGCAGGCAGCAAGAAAGCAATCGAGCAGGAAATGTACCCTATGATAATCGTGCTGAAATCAGAAGGGCGCATCAATGGCGACTTCAGCCTGAAGCCGATTCACGACAAAGAGCATGAACAGATGAAGGAGCTGATACTGAATCTCCAGCAACAGATTGACAGCACCAACAGAGTTGTGAAAAAGCTGCAGAAGAGAATACCGAAGCTAAAGGATAGTATCCCGAAATGACCATCTGCCCTGAATGTGGTAAGGGTTCTCTCTATGCTAAGACCGAGAGGAGAACGGCTCCATGAAATACACCGAGCTGGTGGGCATGGTAGGTTACTCCACGACAACGTCGAGGTGCCTCAAGGCGTTGGAAGCCCAGAGGGCGGTGGAGAAGCGGGTGATGAATGAGCCATACCGTCCAGTGGAGTACAGGTTTACGGAGAAGGGATGGAGGCTCTACGACCTTGCTGCGCAGATCGAGAAGCTGTCCGTAGGATAGGAATCATCACTCCCCAGAGGCAGGACACCCCTCCTCCCCTGCCAACAGGAACAACGAATCTGTGGACCGTTAAAGAGGGAATGCAGATATGCGTCTGAGACATGCTGCCGCCTGACTTCCTGAAGCATCTCGAAGGGGGAGGAGTGCGCCCGCTCCACTGTAGGGTCTGTGCCCATGCGGCCGACTTCGAGAGGGAGCTGGTCTGCCTGAAATATGGAGCATACGTCTTCCTCTACTCGTCGTGTGGGTCCTTCGAAAGGAGGGAGAGGGGACTCCCCATTGTCATGAAGGAAGAAGTCGAAGGGAAGTTCGGGTCGGGACTCGTCGACTTGAGGGGACGAAAGGGATGACCAAGAAGCATAGGGATTGAACGGTGAAGTATAAGTACGACCGCCCGTCAATACAGGTATGAGCGTGTCTGACGGGGGTCGAGATGGAAAGTCCAAGGGGAACCGAAAGGTCGACGATGCCCGAACGAATGCTATACGCGATGCCACTCCTGGCGTCCAGTCCCCTGCACAGGTCAAGGAGATGGGCAGTGAAAAAGCCTACAGGAAGAAGGTGGGAGTGGGTATGGACGATGAACACCACTGAATAGACGCGATTACACCCCAGATCTCATGTAGCCGATTGTCTGTCTGGCGGCGCCGTCTTTGAAGACGGCTAGGTGAGGCTAAATCTACGGTAGTTCGAAGACCTCTACGGCCGCCCGCAAACTCATTTGGACGGTGTCCCATGAATCCTGCTGAACAAGGAGGAGCAGTACCTGGCGTCAGCTCCCATGGCCTTGTCTCCGCTAACAGTTCTTATCACTTTTTCTTGAAGGTTTTTACCTTTTGAAACTCTGTGACGTCTACGCCGTACTTCTTGGCTGCAGCCAGTATCCTCCTTCTTGCTTCTGCGGGGTGACAGTCGCCGAGATCACCTGGTCAAGCCTGGCCATAGCATTTCTGACGTGTGCCGCATCATTGATCGGAAGCTTGCGGTCTATCGGGCACGCGTAAAGGGACGCAGGCAATCGCTCTCTCTTGACCGCAGTTAGCTTTGCCATAATCCTCTCCAGGACCTAGTGTCGACGGAACTGTATAAGCGCTATGATGATCCTTCTTGTGCATTCTAGACGGGACCGGTTGGCGCGGAGTCCTAGTTGTAGTCGTCTCGACCGTTGTGGGCATAAGAAAGGTAGAGACGGACGATCAATGAAGAGTGTGATGTTCCGAGTCACGGTGCTGATACAGCGCGAATCACGCCTTGATTGAATTGGGCTACCATTGAACCTTGAAGGGTGTTCCCCCTCAACCCTTAAGAGCGTTTATCTCGTGATACCTTAGTGCCTTGACTTCCTTCATCGAGTTCGCTGAACGTGTTAGGGAGGAAGCCCAGGCGAGAATCAAGTCGGAGCTGGCAAGGCGGAGCTTTGTCGAACGGATGGCGTTCTCTTTCCTTACGCCGCTTACGGCAAACTTGTTGACCAATCAAGGTGACGGTTCTATCATCATCCATGGTGATGGTTCAGTCCTAGTGGGCTCGGGTCTATCGAGTTCTCCAGATGTCACCGTTCGCGCTGACTTCGACACGTTGCTGCACCTGTACAGTTCCAGAAGCAGAGAACAGTTTCTGAAAGCTGAATCTGAAAACAGGATAAGCGTAGAAGGCCATACGCTAAAAGGCAATCAAGCTAAAGGGAAGCTACGAGAACTCCTGGGTGGATGACTGTGCACCTGTGAGGAAACTCTTTTTCGGAATCTCTTGACGGCTTCTCCACGATACCCCTCCTCCCCCCGACGGTGTTTCTCCTCAATTACTACCTCCCTGTAATAGCCTGCTCAGAGAAGACGGGAAGGTGGTTAGTAGGACGCAGTTCACAGCGAGATTCCCGCAGAACTGCGGCAAGCATGAGAAACTAGACAGTATGCTTCATTTAAGGAGGCACATCGGTCGCGACCATAATGATAATAGGCCGAGTCCGGTAGCTTTAAGGGTCACACATGAAAGAGAAGAAGATAGTCCTTGTAGCCCATGATTCCAAGAAGAGAAGCATGGTCGAATGGGTGGCCTACAACAAAGAGACCTTGAAGGAGTTCGAAATATGGGCCACGGAGAGCACGGGGAGGATGGTCATGAAAGAAAGTGGCTTGCCAGTGAACCTCCTTCTCTCTGGGCCTCTAGGTGGTGACGCCCAAGTAGGCACGATGACCGCTGAAGGAAGGGTTGACGTAATCATATTTTTCTGGGATCCTCTGACTCCTCAACCTCACGATGTAGATGTGAAGACCCTCCTGCGTCTGGCGGTGCTGTATGACGTTCCCATTGCCTGCAATCGAAGCACTGCCGATTTCATCATTTCTTCTTCTATGTTCAGAGATTGGAAGCATTATACAGATGAGCGCAAGAGATTGAAGAGAGGACTTACTTCCTGACCGTATACTCGACGGTGTATCCCTTGTCTTCCGTCGAGAGGAATTTCAGGGTCGAAATCTGACCGCGCATCTCTTCATCATCGGCATATCCGAGTTCCTTGGCCAGCTCGCCCAAGCTTATGTACAAGGCGGCGGGCTTGGTGGCCAGCGCCTTCTCGATCTCCATGGGCTTGATGGCCTTGAGCTCCTCAGGGTAGCCGTGATAGGCTCTTCTTCGCGAGGGTGGACTCCATCGGACCGGGGAAGGTCGGGTTGTACTTCACCTCACGCTGACGGCCTCGCTGTGAGTTCTGAAAAGGTTAAAACAGGTTCTCTGCACGGTAGAGGTCAAGGGTGAGTATGAAAAGATGACCCCGTCGGAAAAAGCGGCTGGCAAACCATACTTCGTGAAGTTCGAGACGCCGAAGGAGCTGGCCGAAGCGGCCTATGAAGCGGTACGTCAAGCTAAGCAGACAGGGAAGGTCAAGAAGGGGACGAACGAGACGACCAAGGCCATAGAGAGAGGCACGGCCAAGCTCGTCGTCGTCTCCGAGGACGTAGAGCCTCCGGAAGTGGTGGCGCATCTCCCGATGCTCTGCACCGAAAGGAAGGTGCCCTTCCTCTATGTGGCATCCAAGCAGCAGTTGGGCGCCTCTATGGGGATGGACGTCCCCTCGGCGGCATGCGCCATTACAGAGGCAGGCGAAGCGCAGCCTCTCCTGGAACAGATACTGACAAGCCTCAGCAAGATTCAGGCAGGCTGATCCTAGATGAGCAGCAAGGCCTCCGAAGAGAAGCTGACCCCAGCTGAAGTCATACAGATAGTCGGCAGGACAGGGGTGGCGGGAGAAATCACGCAGGTCAGGGTGAAGATCTTGGAGGGGAAGGACAAAGGCCGAATACTTACGAGGAACGTGAAGGGGCCCATCCGCTCAGGGGATACGCTCATTCTCCGTGAGACCGAGCGCGAAGCTAGGAAGATCAAGTAGGGAGGAATGGCTCTTGCTGTCTCTTAGGAAGTGCAGTTTCTGCGGCAAGGAGGTCACACCGGGGACTGGCCGACAGTTCGTGCGAAACGACGGCTCCGTGTTGTACTTCTGCTCCAACAAGTGCAGGCTGAACCAGCTCAAGCTCAAGAGGGACCCACGCAAGCTGAAGTGGACCTCCAAGCACGTCAAGGGTGGAAAGGGCATTTGAGCGCCGGCGCATTTGACATCACCAAGGTCGGGACCTACTCGTCTGACGAGCTGAAGAACAAGACGCTGGTGCTGGTGAAGCCAGACGCGTTCGCAAGGAAGCTCACGGGTGAAGTCATCAGCAGGTTCGAGGCCAAGGGCTTCGTCAGCAGGGAACTCCGGCACCAGACCGCCAGGACGGTCAACATATGCGACGAGGAGCTGTTGGGCAGGACCCTCAGGGAGGGGAAGCTCAAGGTCGACATCACGCCGGACTACTTCTCCGGGGTCAGGGTGGACGAAGAGACGGCATTGAAGCAGATCAAGGAGACCGACATCGTGAACCTCGTAGGGAACAGGATAGTGGCGAAGGCGCTGAAGGAGAAGTTGGGCCACCCCAGGGCTGTGAGGAAGATCGAGGAGGTCTCCTTTCTGATGATCTACAAGTTCTCGGTCTGAGAAAGCCGGCGCGTCTAGATACAGGTCTCCAGCCTGAGCTCCCCTGGCAACCAAGAGATGTTAGCGCCTTATAATAAATAAGTTTATTATTTATGCGAATTTGATTCTCACCGGTCAGCTTTGGGAAAGAGGAAGGTACTGAGCGAGAAGGCCCTCAAGGAGTTCATGTCACCGTCCAAGGGAGAGATGTTCGCCAGGGTCGTCAAGCTCCTCGGCAGCGACCACATCATGGTCCGCTGCAGCGACGGCCTGACTAGGATGGGCCGGATCAGGGGGAAGCTGAAGCGGAGGATCTGGATCCGGGAAGGGGACATCGTCCTCGTCGCCCCCTGGGACTTCAAGTCCTCGGAGAGATGCGACATACTCTGGCGTTACACTATAGGCCAGGTGGACCAGCTCAAGGAGAAGGGCCAGATCGCGCCGGAGCTTTGAGCTTGAGCGAAGGGACTTCGAAACAGGAAGACCAGGATAGTACGGGAACTCTTCAGGTCAGACAAACATCTATGACTATGCCTTTAAGCCTATCTTGCCGACATCAGTCCTCTGCGTAACACCTCCAGTATCCGAAGAGGCTGGTCCTCATCTATCCGGGGAATTCCCCCATATTCCTTGATTCACCCCTACGGAGGGCCTTCCCTGCTCAGAAAACGAGGATGTCCTCATGTTTGTCTCCAGGGAGATAGCTCTTCGTAGGTTATATTCCTCTTCAGCATCCAGTAGGCATACGACGCCAGCTTCCTCTCCACCGCGACCAAGGCCTTCCTCTCCCCCCTCTTGTGCTTCAGCTTCAGGTAGAACTTCCTCAGATGGGGGTCCTTGCTGGCGGCGACCCTGGCGCACGGCGGAATCTGCTTTCGACCTGGGACGGGAGGAGCCAGGTCCACGGACCTGTGGACAGGAACCTGCGCCAGGCCTTCAGCGAACTGGACAGGTTAGTCGACAAGCTGAACGTATCCGACGTCGTCGTCGAAAGGTCTGCCTACATCTACAGGAAGGCTTTGGAGAAGGGCCTCGTGAGGGGAAGGAGCAGATGACTTCGC
>Ga0187857_10004679_pt1 | contig 10160 bp, 9 predicted proteins | sample June2016WEW_8_10_FD_132984 | JGI IMG/M metagenome (GOLD analysis project Ga0187857, IMG submission 132984) | Peatland microbial communities from SPRUCE experiment site at the Marcell Experimental Forest, Minnesota, USA - June2016WEW_8_100 | ecosystem: Environmental > Terrestrial > Soil >...
TGGACAAGGTCGGCACGTTCGGCATGATCCGGTACTGCCTCGAGCTGTTCCCGTCGGCCTCGCATTACTTCACCCCGCTGATCCTGGCCCTGTCGGTGGTCGGGGTGCTCTACGGCGCCGTGGTCGCCATCGGCCAGCGGGACCTCAAGCGGCTGATCGCCTACTCCTCCGTCTCCCACATGGGGCTGATCACGCTGGGCATCTTCGTGATGACCAGCCAGGGCCAGTCGGGTGCCGTGCTCTACATGGTGAACCACGGCTTCGCCACGGGCGCGCTGTTCCTCATCGCCGGATTCATGATCACCCGGCGCCGCTCGCAGCTCATCGCCGACTACGGGGGCGTGCAGAAGGTCGCGCCGGTGCTGGCCGGCCTGTTCCTGATCGCCGGCCTGGCCGGCCTCGCGCTGCCGGGACTGTCCACCTTCGTCAGCGAGTTCCTCGTCCTGATCGGCACCTTCACGCGGTATGAGGCGGCCGCGGTGCTGGCCACCGTGGGCATCATCCTGGCCGCGATCTACATCCTGTGGATGTACCAGCGGACCATGACCGGGCCGGTACGCGACGAGGTCAAGGACATGCCCGATCTCGGCGCCCGCGAGCTGTGGGCCGTCGCGCCGCTGATCGCGCTGATCATCTTCTTCGGCGTTTACCCCAAGCCGGTGATCGACATCATCAACCCCGCCGTGCAGCAGACTCTGTCCCAGGTGCATTCCGCTGACCCGGTGCCGCCGCATCCCGCTGCGGCGACCGGGCGGACCACGGCAGCCGTGCGTCCCGGCGGTCATGCCGGGCCGGCATCCGCCCTAGCCGGGGACGGCTCGCCAGGGCTGGCCGTCCAGCGTCCTGGCCTGCTAACGGACGTGCTTGAGCTGCAAGGGAGTCACCGGTGACCGGGTCGGTAGCGGCGCTCGCGCCCATCAGCGCTCCGCACATCAGCTGGCTCCCGCTCTCGCCGATGCTGCTCGTCTTCGCCGCGGCGGTCGTCGGGGTCCTGGTGGAGGCCTTCACCCCGCGGCCGCTGCGACGGCCGCTGCAGGCGGCGCTCACGCTCGCCAGCCTCGCCGGGGCGTTCGTGCTGACGATCGTGGTCGCGAGCAGCAATTCAGTGTTCGGCGGCCACAGCCCCGGCAAGATCGAGGCGGTCGGGGCGGTCGGCGTGGACCGGCCGACGCTGTTCATCCAGGGCACGATCCTGGTGCTGGGCTTCGTCAGCGCGCTGCTGATCGCGGAGTCCTCCCGCGAGGTGAGCGCGTTCACGCCGCAGGCCGCCGCGGTTCCCGGCAGCGCGGAGGAGCGCGAGGGCCTGCTGGCCGGGACCAGTCACACCGAGGTCTACCCGCTGACGCTCTTCGCCATCGGCGGCATGCTGCTCTTCCCCGCGGCCAACGACCTGCTGACCATGTTCGTCGCGCTGGAAGTGCTCTCGCTGCCGCTCTACCTGCTGTGCGGGCTGGCCCGCCGCCGGCGGCTGCTCTCGCAGGAGGCAGCCATGAAGTATTTCCTGCTCGGCGCGTTCTCATCGGCCTTCTTCCTGTTCGGCGTGGCCATGCTGTACGGCTTCTCCGGATCGGTCCGGCTGTCGGCCATCGCCGCGGCCGCCCAGTCGGGGACCGGCTCGGAAACGCTGCTGCTGGCCGGCATCGCGCTGCTCGGCCTCGGCCTGCTCTTCAAGATCGGCGCCGTGCCCTTCCAGAGCTGGAAGCCGGATGTGTACCAGGGCGCGCCGACGCCCGTGACCGCGCTGATGGCGTCGTGCACGCTGGTGTCCGCGTTCGGCGCGCTGCTGCGCGTCTTCTACGTGGCCTTCGGCCAGCTGACCTGGGACTGGAGGCCCGCGCTGTGGGGCGTGGCCATCCTGACCATGCTGGTCGGCTCGATCATCGCCATCACCCAGACGGACGTGAAGCGGCTGCTGGCGTATTCCTCGATCGCGCAGGCCGGGTACATCCTGACCGGTGTCGTCGCCGCCAACACCGCTGGCCTGTCCGGCAGCATGTTTTATCTCGCGGCGTACGGATTTGCCACCATCGGTGCCTTCGCCATCGTCACGCTCGTCCGGGATCAGGCAGGCGAGGCGGCGCACCTATCCCGCTGGGCAGGGCTGGGCAAACGGTCGCCGCTGGTGGCCGGAGTGTTCGCGTTCTTCCTGATCGCCTTCGCGGGCATTCCCCTGACCAGCGGATTCACCGGCAAGTTCGCGGTCTTCCAGGCCGCGATCAGCGGCGGGGCCATGCCCCTGGTGATCGTCGGAGTGATCAGCAGCGCGATCCTGGCCTTCCCGTACGTCCGGGTGATCGTGCTGATGTTCTTCAGCGACCCGGCGCCCGACGGGCCCGCCGTGGTGCGGCCGAGCATGTTCACCGGCGTGGCGGTGGCCGTGGGAGCGCTGGCGACGCTGATCCTCGGCGTCGTCCCGCAGCCGCTGCTCAGCCTGGCCAACCATGCGGCCGCGCAGCTTTTCGTGCGCTAGGACGGCTGGAGGCGGCGGCGAATGCCGGCCACTCTGGCTGGGCATAGCTCGGGTTAGCCCGCGTTCCGCATATCTTGGGGGAGGCTGGGCGATAACCCTGCCGAACGGAAGGGCGGCGCGGCGCGCCAGCCAACCTATGAGGGAGTCCGAGTGACCACCGCTGTTCCGGTTGAACTGGCTGACGCCTCGCTCGCGTCCAGCGTCAGCGATGGACTGGCACTTGTCGAGGATGGGCTGCGGCAGGCGGCCCGTGCCCCCCACCAGGTGCTGGCAGAAGCGTCCGCGCACCTGATCGAGGCAGGCGGCAAGCGGTTCCGGGCCACCCTCGTGCTGCTGGCTGCGCAGTTCGGGAACCCCCGGGACGGGCGGATCGTCCCGGCGGCCGTGGCCATTGAGCTGACCCACCTGGCGACTCTTTATCACGATGACGTCATGGATGAGGCGGATGTCCGCCGTGGCACGCCGAGCGCCAATTCGCGCTGGGACAACACGATCGCCATCCTGACCGGCGACTTCCTCTTTGCCCGCGCCTCGCGGCTGCTCGCCGACCTGGGCACGGATGCCATCAGGATCCAGGCCGAGACGTTCGGGCGGCTCGTCACCGGCCAGATAGCCGAGACGGTCGGGCCGCAGCCGGGCGACGACCCGCTCGATCATTACCTCACGGTGATTACCGAGAAGACGGCATCGCTGATCGCGACCGCCGGCCAGTTCGGTGCGATGTTCTCCAGCGCGCCCGCGGGCATTACCGAGCGGATCACGCCCGCCTGCGCGGCCCTGGGCGTTGCGTTCCAGCTCTCCGACGACATCCTGGACGTGGCCAGCGAGAGTGACCAGTCGGGCAAGACGCCAGGGACCGACCTGCGCGAGGGCGTCCGGACCCTGCCGGTCCTGCACGCGCTGCGCTCGGCTGGCCCGCAGGACGCCAGGCTGGTGGAACTGCTCGGCTACCCCGAGCTTGCCGAGCCCGCCCTGCACGCCGAGGCACTCGCCCTGCTGCGCGCCCATCCGGCCATGGACATGGCCAGGGCGGACCTGCGGGACTGGGCCGGACTGGCCAGGACGGAGATCCTGGGGCTGCCGGATGTCCCGGCCCGTGCGGCGTTCGAGGCGCTCTGCGAGTTCGTGGTCGAGCGAACGGGCTGAGCGGCCGCCGGCCCGAACGGCGCCCGAGTCCGGACCGGCGCCGGCCCGGTCCGGCCGGGATAGCATTCGTCCAATGAGAACCTCCGGGCGCACAGCGAACGGCGGGAGAGCGGCAACCGGCCTGCAGCCAGTTACAGGCAGCGGGCGGCTCGCCCGGCCGGCAGCTGGCGACGAGCCCCGCGGCGCTCCTGCTGAGACAGCCGCCCGGAACAGCGATTACGTGCAGTCGCTCGACCGGGGCCTCGCGGTGATCAAGGCTTTCGGCCCTGATCGCGAGCGGCTCAGCCTGAGCGAGGTCGCCCGCGCCACCGGCCTCACCAGGGCAGCCGCGCGCCGCTTCCTGCTCACACTGGTCAGGCTCGGTTACGTGCGCAGTGACGGCAGGGAGTTCTCGCTGCGGCCCAGGGTCCTGGAGCTCGGCTACGCCTACCTGTCCGGCCTGACCCTGCCGGAGGTCGCGGCGCCGCACGTGGAGGAACTCGTCGCCCGGGTGCGCGAGTCCTCCTCCATCTCGGTGCTGGACGGCCAGCAGATCGTCTACGTGGTGCGGGTGCCCACCAAGCGGATCATGACCGTCGCGATCTCCGTCGGCACCCGGTTCCCGGCCTACGCCACGTCGATGGGCCGGGTGCTGCTCGCCGCATTGCCCGCCGGCGAGCTGGACCGCTACCTGGACGAGGTCACCATGGAGCCCCTCACCAGCCGGACGGTCACTGACCCCGGCCGCCTCCGCGAGATCCTGGCCGAGGTGGCACGGCAGGGCTACGCCATCGTCGACCAGGAACTCGAGGTGGGCCTGCGCGCGGTCGCGGCGCCGATCCGCGGCGCGGCGGACGTCGGCATGGCGGCCATCAACGTCTCCGCGCACGCCAGCCGGGTCAGCGTGGCCGCCCTGCGCGGCGAGATCGTGCCTGCGCTGCTCGAGACGACCGCGCAGATCGAGGCTGACCTGCGGGCGTCGCCCCCGGCCTAGCCGCCGGCCCGCGCTCCGCCCGCCACTCCGCCAGGGTTGCGCCGTGCGGCAGTCACTCGCACATTCCTGAGCCATTCACAGCTCTTCGGCTATTTCCTCTGGCCGGAGGCCGAGGCCCCCCGCCCCGGCCGTAGGGCTGGCCGGCTGCGTGAAGGCGGACCGGAACGGGGCTAGCCCCGGGCTAGCCCCGGCGGCACCGGCCTGAACCCGGTGGGAACAGCGGGATGTTGCGTTTTGTTGGCGGAATGTGACTGGGACGGCCGGCGGCCGCAGGGATGCCGCGGCGGACCAGACGGGGGATCTGCAAGGAGGCAGTTGTGGGACTTTTCGGAAGCCACAAGAGTCAGATGATCAGCCCGGACGAGGCGCTGACCGGCCGGTCCGCGCAGCTGCCCGTGCCGGAGCGGCATGAGGTCCTCGGCGGCCCGCTGCGCCCGCCGTACCCGGCAGGCAGCCAGGTGGCCGAGTTCGCGCTCGGCTGCTTCTGGGGGGCCGAGAAGAACTTCTGGCAGACGCCGGGAGTCGTCTCCACGGCCGTCGGATACGAGGGCGGCTACACGCCGAACCCGAGTTACGAAGAGGTCTGCACCGGCCGGACCGGTCACGCCGAGGCCGTGCGGGTGGTCTTCGACCCGGCCCGGATCTCCTACCCGGAGCTGCTCAAGGTGTTCTGGGAGTCACATGACCCCACCCAGGGCATGCGCCAGGGTAATGATGTCGGCACGCAGTATCGTTCTGCGATCTTCTATCAGTCACCGGAGCAGGAGGCCGAGGCGCGGGAGTCGCTGGCCGCCTACCAGAAGCGGCTAACCGAGGCCGGCTACGGGCAGATCACCACCGAGATCGCGCCCGCACCGGGGTTCTACTTCGCCGAGGACTACCACCAGCAGTATCTTTCCAGCAATAAAAACACGTACGGGTACTGCCCGGATCATGGCACGGGCGTTTCCTGCCCGATCGGCGTGGTCAAGGCCAGCGGCCCGCTCGGGGGAGTCAGGGCGGACGGCTGATCCAGCCGGGCGGCTCTTGCCGGGTAGCTGGGCGCATGAGCGATCAGGCTCACGCTCGCGGGCCGCATAAGTGTATCCACAAAATTGTGATACATTGACAGCATGGCTGCAGCGGATGCGCATACGGTGGGCCTAAGGGACCTGCGCCATCACACCAGTGAGGTGCTGGCGCGGGTGCGCCACGGCGAGACCGTTGATGTTACCGAGCATGGTCGGCTGATTGCGCGCATCGTGCCTGTGGGAGACCGGGAGCCCGCGCCGGTTCTGGTGCGCCTGGTCGCGTCCGGCAGGGCGACACTAGCCCGCCGCCCTGGGTACCGGCCCCGCATGCGGCCCGGTGATGGCAGCGACCGGCTCCCGGATGCGCTCGCGGCGATGCGCGACGAGGAACCCTGGTGAGCCTGTACTACGCCGACACGACCGCGGTGATCAAGCTGCTCGTCGAGGAGACTTGCTCGAAGGCGTTCGCGGCGTTCTACGACAGTCATGCCGACGCCGAGTGGGTGAGTTCCGCCCTGCTGCGGATAGAGCTCACCCGTGCGGTCGCCCGCGCCATGCCCGCGCTGCTCCCGGACGCCCGGGATCTGCTGACCGCCTTCTCCTACGTAGCGATCGATGACGACATCGTGGAAACTGCGATGGATGAGCCGGATCGGTCACTGCGGTCGCTGGATGCTATCCACCTGGCCACCGCGCGCATATTCGGTCCTGACCTCGATGCCCTTGTCACCTACGACAACCGGCTGGCGAGTGCTGCCAGCGACGCTGGGCTGATTGTTGCGGCTCCGCGAGATTAGGGGCCTGCGGGTCAGCTCCGACAGGTAGTGCCGACACTGGCAGTACCTGTCGAGCAATAAAAACCCGAACGGGTACTGCCCGGATCATGGCGAGGCGGGCTCTGCCGCGGCTCTGTGGGCCAGCCACCCTTCCTCCTACTATCACGACCATGTGCTGGAGGATCTGGGTGAGCGCTTCGACGCGGTGCTCGAGGCGATCGAAGCGACCGAAGGGCGGGTCACTAACCGGGTGACCCGGGGAAGATCATCCCGGGAGAGCTGGGAGATATCGAGTCTGGCGTACGCCAGCTCATCAGGAGCAGGCCCCTGGAAGTCACGGAAGTTACCCTGCCATCGGGGATGACAGTCCGGGTGCCGACTCCGGACGAGACCCTTGAGAATCAAGGGTTACCTGATCGTCCGGCGCAATCAGGTGCGAGACTACCTCGACGTTGCCGCGCTTTCCGACCGGTACGGGATCCCTCATGCTGGCGCTGTGCTTGCCCATATCGATGCTTATTACGCTGACCAGCGAGGCCCTGAACTGGAGGGTGTCGCGACGCAGCTCGCGCGGCAGCTGGCTGATCCCAGGCCGCGGGATGCCCGGACAATCCACCAGCTTGATCAGTACAAGCGCCTTGAGCCCCGATGGGCGGACTGGAAGAACGTGACCGGCGTCTGCCGGCAGGTGGCAGTGGAGATGGTGCGGTGAGTACCGGTCTCAAGTTCCGCAACCTCACCGCCTCTCCGGATGACCCGGTGGAGGCCTGGCCATTCGAGGGAATCGTCGCCGCGGTCGAGCGTGGCACCCTTCCCGACTGGCGCCGGCTGGCGGACGCCATCCGTGCTGATCCGTGGGGTCCGGTGGCGCAGCAGGTCCTGGAGGCCATCCGCCTCTCTCACCCTTTTGGCACTGCCGAGCTCATGGAAGGGGTGATGGCCAGCGCTCGCCAGATGGCTATCGACTCCGAGCGCGACGAGGTGGCGTCGGAAGTTAAGCGACTGGTCAGCCGTTCCGGCCTGTCACGCCAGGAGTTTGCCGACCGGATAGGAACGTCGCGATCCCGCCTGTCGACGTATATGTCAGGAAGCGTGATGCCCTCCGCGGCCCTGATGGTGAGGATGCGCCGGGTGGCAGGCCGATCCGCCTCTGGAAGCGCGTTGCCGAGGGCTGATGCTCGCGGGTGAGATCGGTCAGATAGTGCTGGCACCAGCAGTATCTTTCCAGCAGCTGGCCGGGCGGGTCTCTACGTCTCGCCTGGTCGTCATGTGCATGTGGCGGGTCTCAGGGTCGTGTGATCGCGGCCTTGCGGCCCGCTATCTGGCATCTGTGCTGACGTAGCAGCGTGTGACGGCGTCCGGGCCGGGAAGCTGGCCTGCCGTCTTGCAGGTCACCGCTTGGCGTAGTCGGCGAACCCCTGCCAGTCGATCACGACACACGGCTCGTCACCGACGGTCCACGCGTCATGCCCGGGTGCCATGATGGCGAAGTCCCCCGGGCCGAATTCCATTTCCTCGCCGTCGTCCATGACGACCTTCATCCGGCCGGAGACGAAGTAGCCCATGTGGGCAGCTTGACAGCTGTCCGTCTTGGCGATCGGCTTCACGTGGTCCGACCACCTCCAGCCTGGCAGGAAGGTTGCCCGGCCGACGGCGCCTCCTTCCATGTTCACCAGCTCGAGCTGGCCCGTGCCGCCCTCGAACGGCCGGGTCTCCTCAGGTGAATCGAGGCTCTTGCGAACAAGACCTGACATCTTGACCCCCTCTTTGTCGGTTGTGCTGGATCGTAAAGTCGCTGGGTCGCGCGCCGCATCAGGGGGGCTCCCTAGTCTTTCCCGTCGCATTCCTTCCGGTTGTGCGGTGCCAGGGCTTCCCCGCCCTCCCCGACTGGTGCCGGCTCAAGACTGGAGCGCCGGGGGGATGGCAGCGTTGCAGGGGCGCGCGCGTTTGCGCTGACTCGTTGCGGCGTTCAGCTGCCGGGGGCCTGGTGCGCGCCGACGCCGCCGTGGCCCTCCTGGGCCTACGGCGGCAGGCGGCGCTCGGCGTGCGAGGGTTCCCGGGTTGAGGCCGACCAGCTGCCAGGCGGAAGTTGCGCCCGTGCTGGAGTCAGTGTTGCTGCCGTGCGGCGCTGGGTTAACGCCAGACGACGGGCGGTCCGGCGCGCGACGACGAAGTCATCCGCGTGGCGGACGAGCCGCCCGCATGGGGCGGGTCTCAGGGTCGCGTGGTCGCGGCCTTGCGGCCCGCTTCCTGTTTCCCATTGATGAGGTATCGGGGGGCGGCGATCATGAGCTTTGGTCAGGAATCTCAAGCTACACTGCAGATTTCTGCTAAATTCTGCAGTGTAGATTTAGGTTTCTCGGGAGGCGACGTGGGTGAGCCACCGCAGCTAGTCCGGATTGCCGATGTCGCAAGCGAGCTCGGCCTCTCGCAGAGTCGCATCCGGCAGCTAGCCGACTCTGGCGCCATCCCCTCGACGAGAAGTCCCGGCGGCCATCGCCTGTTCGACTTGGGGGCGGTCCGCGCCGCTGTCGCGCGCCGGACGCTGCCGGAGGACCCGCTCACGGTCGCGCAAGAAGCGGAGCCATCCTGGATCCGTGAGCTGACGCTCCTAGGGCTTTCCGAGGATGCGGTCTGGCGCCGGGTGAAAGGCGACCTGGGCCTGGATGCGGAGAGCCCGGCAGGGCGCATTATGGGCTATGCCTTTACCGAGATGCTGAACAACGCTATTGATCACTCCGGTAGTGATATGGCGACCATCTCATGGTGGGTCACGTCGGACCAGTGGAGCTTCGAGATAAGAGACTACGGAGTGGGCGCCTTCGCTAAGCTCCGCGCCGGCCTTCACCTGGCCAGCGACTTTGAGGCCGTCCAGGAATTGTCCAAGGGAAAACGGACCACTGACCGGGCGCACCACACTGGCGAAGGGATCTTCTTCACTTCGAAGGCTGTAGACATTTTCCGCCTGACATCGTCTGGAGTTCGGTGGACAGTCGACAACCTCCGGCATGACGTAGCGCTGGGCATCGTCCCCGAGGCCAGCGGGACCTCAGTGATGTGCCAGATAGATCCCTCGACTGAGCGAAATCTTGCTGACGTTTTCCGCGAGTTCACTAGCGATTACGCCTTTGCGCGAACGAGGCCGGTGGTCAAGTTGTTCGCGATTGGTACCTCTTTCGTCTCGCGGAGTGAGGCGAGGCGGCTTCTGGATGGCCTGGACGCTGATTTTGAGACCGTAGAGGTAGACTTCGCCGGGGTAGCCGATGTTGGCCAGGGCTTTGTGGACGAACTGCTGCGCGTATGGCCATCGGCTCATCCTGGAAAGACCGTCATTCCCACCAACATGAATGCGGCGGTAGAGTTCATGATCCAGCGCGGGCTACCGCGCGCTGATCCCCCGGGCAGCTAACTGCCGCCGTTCCCGTGTCATCAGCCCGCCTGTACCTTGCGACCTGGCTCTGCTGCAGCTGAATTTGTCCTGGCTCAAAGGACTACCACCAGCAGTGGCTCCGCGAGACTGGAGGCTGCGGGTCAGCTCCGACAGGTCTGCCGCTTGCGACGTCAGCGGCTGAGATACTGGCTGGCTAGCGTGTACCAGACGATGAGCACGTTCATCGCTGCGCGCGGGCCGGCAGCTTGGTAGCGTACCGTGCTCGCGCCGGCTCGCTCCGTACCTGGGACCAGGGCGGCCAGTTCTGCGGCACCATTGAGCCGCAGGTCGGCCTCGATGACCAGTTCATCTGGGATGGCTACCGGCTGGATCGCCCCGGACGCGGCGCTGGCCA
>Ga0187857_10004681_pt1 | contig 10156 bp, 10 predicted proteins | sample June2016WEW_8_10_FD_132984 | JGI IMG/M metagenome (GOLD analysis project Ga0187857, IMG submission 132984) | Peatland microbial communities from SPRUCE experiment site at the Marcell Experimental Forest, Minnesota, USA - June2016WEW_8_100 | ecosystem: Environmental > Terrestrial > Soil >...
ACTCATCGAGTCGAAGCAGTTTCCGATTTTCGATGGCCACCAGGAATGGCTCTTCTGGCTTGGCTGCGGATTGAGTTTCGATCAGCACGGCCAGGCGGTCGCTCTGGCCATGAAACGGATTCTTGACGCGGCCGCTGTCTCATGGGGCGTGCTTCCCCGTGAAACCTGTTGCGGTGAACCGGCGCGACGCGCGGGCAACGAATACCTTTTCCTGCAACTTTCCGAAAAGCTTATTGAGATATTCTCTAATGCGCAGGTGAAAAATATCCTATCGTGTTGTCCGCACTGCACGACGATGTTGGATAAGGACTACCGGCAAATCGCCGCTTACGCGAAACTCCAAATCAGGGTAGTGCACCATACGGAACTCATGGCGGGACTGATCCCGCAGATCCCCATCGAACCCTCTGCTGTGTCGGCAACCTACCATGACCCTTGCTACCTTGCTAGGGGCCGCGGCATCACCGCTGCGCCTCGCAAAATCCTTCGCTCCTGCGGAGTTTCGCTCACGGAAGCACCGCACCATGGCCAAAACACGCGATGCTGCGGAGCGGGCGGCGCACAGCTTTTTATAACTGACGACCAACGGGATCAGCCGAAACAACGGGTGAATGAACTTCGATTCGCCGAGCTCGCCGAAACCAGGGCATCCGCAGTGGTGGTGGCTTGCCCCTACTGTCCCATCATGCTTCGCGACGCTGCCAACCACGCCCAGCGCGACGACCTCGAGATACTCGACCTGGCGGAAATCGTCGCCAGGAGCCTCCGGCCAAAGTCGCATCGCGGGGCTAAGGAAGAATGACAAACCCCAAGGCGTGGCCGCGTCTGCTGACCCCGATGAAGGTGGTCACTGATTCTGACGCGATGCCGGGCGGGGGATGGGGGTCCCCATCTACCACCTACGACATACCATTTACGTCCTTTGTTTTCAGCAACATTCCCGCTTTCTGCTAGTATCCCCTTTGTTTTCAGAGACATTCCCGCTCAGGCCGCAGTCTTCCAAGCCCGGTCCTTTGTTTTCAACAAGATTCCCGCGTCGGTCGTTCATTTTCAAAAACTATCTTTCTCTTTCTCTGCCGACAACGGACTTGCTGTCCACCTGAGTAAAGGAAGTTCTCCGGGCTTTTGGGCCCGCTTTGGACACTCTAGAGAGTGGATTGGGGGATTAGGGTGGCATTGCAGCATAGCGTTCCCAGGAGGCCATGACCGCCTGCACGGCTTCAAATTGCTATTCTAGCCTACCTTGTTCCGCTTGTCAAGGGACAGCGTGTCCGCCTCGGTCTCTCGGAGGAAGTAGGAGTAGAGCCGGCTCTTGGTGCCTTGGTGTCTTGGTGGTTCAATTGGCTTTTACCACCAAGTCACAAAGACACCAAGAAAGCTCTGGGCGGCAGGTAGTCGCGGGTGGTTGTACCCTTCCTGATCGCTGTAGTATTATCCTCGACACCGGGCAGCTACTTAGACTTGCCAAGGAACCCGATGCGCGCCTGCCCCCAATGCCAGAGAACGTATCCAGACGACACTGATTTCTGTCCGCGCGATGGCGCTCACCTCACCGCCCAAGCCACGGAAACCGAAGCGCAGCTTGCCGGTCAACTCTCCCGCCGTTTTCGCATTGTCCGCCGCCTGGGCGCGGGCGCCATGGGTACGGTCTTCCTCGCCGAACAAATCGCGGTCGGCAACCGCCCGGTGGCGCTCAAAGTCCTGAACCGCAAGCTGCTCGATGACCCCGAATTCCTGCTGCGCTTTCAGAATGAAGCGGCTTCCACGGGGCGCATTCATCACGCGAACGTCGTCACCATTTACGAATCCGGCCAAGCTGATGACGGCACGCCCTACATCGCCATGGAGTTTCTGGAAGGCGAATCTCTCTGCCAGGCCCTCACGTGGCGGGGCGCGCTTCCCTTGCCTGAGGTTACGGAAATTCTCCAGCAAACGGCGCGAGGACTGAACGCCGCGCACAAGCTGGGCATCATCCATCGCGACCTCAAACCCGATAACATTTTTCTGACCTATCCCGACGACGTAGGGGCAACCCTGGTGGTTGCCCCAGGGCAGGCACAAGGCCCGCCCCTACCGCCCGTTGTGGTGAAAATCGTCGATTTCGGCATTGCCAAGCTGCGCGAGTCCGGCGCCCATACGCTCGGCGGGTTTTCGTTCTTTCGCATTAATAGAGATGTGGACGTTTATCGTGCTTCGAGCCGCGGAGTAAGGCAAACTGTGCCTAACTCCGCGCTCTACTCCAAATGCCAGCGGAAAGTGAATAGCGACTCTTGGTCGACTCGTGGCTCTAGGCGAGAGATTAGCTCGTCGAGAAGAGTGTCCTTTTGCCGGTCAATATCCCGGCTTGCCTGATCATACGACCGCCACGCGTCTTCGCGCTTTTTTCCCAGAGCCCGAACGTCACGATGGAGTTGAATTTTTTGCGCTAGGGGTGGGGCAAGCCGGGCCGCCTTCCTGGCTTCGTTAAGCGCGCTGTCGAACTCCTCAAGCTCGGCCTTGAGTGAGGCACGGCGGTCCTCAGCCCACATGTCGAGCTTGTCCATCTCGTTGTCTAGCCAGCAGCCGTTCTGGTCGTCCCATTCTTGGGTTTGCTCCTCCCGAAGGCGCGCGGACGCCTCGTTCAGCGATTCCGCAATCGCAGGGGGAATCCGGCATTGTTCTCTTTGAACGGCAGGCAGCTCAAGAAGGTGCCGGCATAGTTCTTGGTCTAGGGTCTCACCCGCGTTCGTTACGCCAGAGAACAAAAGAACGTCCTCTGTTTCTGGGGCACTCAGAGTTAGAGTTAGACGGGTGCACGTGAGCCAACCTCTTTGTCCGACCATGCGGTCCAAAACGGCGATATTCTTTCCACTGCCAGTATAGTTGATGGAAACTTCTGCGGGCGGCGGGGTGAGGGCTTTGCTCAAGAGCAGAATCCGTTGTGCGAGGGGGTGACCAACGCGGTAGGTGTTGGCGTTTTCGACGTCCTTGTCCATGCGGAATGGCCCAAGATGAACGTTTTCGCCTGGGAACGGGTTCTTGCGGAGGTAAAACCTGTACCCGCACGGGTCGAAATCCGCGTACTCACGAAGGACGTGTCGTGTGAGGTGCCAGAGCTGTTCATTGAAGCGGTTGAGGACCTTGCAGCTGTCGATGCGAACTCTCTCCACAACTTCGTGGTCGAAGTTCTTAAGGAGTTCCTCACGGGCAGCGCACTGGCCAGCAGCTATTTCACCTTCCAACTCATGTTGGAGCTCGTCGAATTCGGATTCAATTTGTTGAGGTGTACGACACTTCTGGTATATAGCGGCGATTCGCCTCTCGAAGTCTACGCCCGATTCGATAGCACCTAGTACCTCATCGCTTGCGCCAAACAATCCGCTGAAGAGGCGGAATTTCTCATCGAGCAGCTTGTAAACGCGTTGGTCGGCGGCGTTCGTCTTGTTCAGGAAGTTGACCACAACCACATCAAATTTCTGCCCGTAGCGGTGGCAGCGGCCGATCCTTTGCTCGATGCGCTGGGGATTCCAGGGCAAGTCGTAATTGACCACAAGGTTGCAAAACTGGAGATTGATCCCCTCCGCAGCGGCTTCTGTGGCGATTAAAATGGATGCGTGGTCGCGGAAATTCTCGACCAGCGCGGCGCGCATGTCGGCAGTCGGCGAGCCAGTAATCCTGTCCGTGTCCTCGTGCTTCGCGAGCCAATGCTGATATGTAGTCTTGGAGATGGGATCGTTATTCGTCCCGTTGAAGAGCATCACCTTACCGGCAAATTCGGTCTGCTCGAGTACACGGAAGAGGTACTCTTGTGTTCGCCGCGACTCGGTGAAGATAACGGCCTTTTGTTGCAGGGTCGGACCCCCCTCGCTGTTTTGGGGGTTGGCAGCCTGAGTAAAACCGCGTCGGAGGGCGGTGATCAGGACCTCGCCTTTCGAGTTCTTGATGATCGATTTGGCAAACGCGTGAAGGTTCCTGAGTCGAGAAATTTCCTCCCTCAGCTCCTGCAACTGTTCAGGAGTAAGGCGTGCGCGCTCCGGTTCGCCGGCACCGCCTTCATCCTCCGCTGCCTCCCACTCATCCGTCAGTTCGTCGATTGCCTCCCAGTCTGCGAGTACCGCTTCCGGCGGTGAATCCACGGCGACTGCCGAAGCCACCGCGGCCTCCAGCTTTTGCGCCAAACCGTCCAGCGTGACAGAGATGGCGTAGGTAGACGATGCCAGCAGCTTGCGGAGGATTAGCGTGACGAGTTGCCGTTGGCTTGCCGGAAGGGCGTAAAGGACCGGTCTTTGGAGATAGTCTGAAACCAAATCGTACAGCCTTCGTTCTTCTGCCGTCGGGACGAATTCCTGCACTGACGCCTTGCGAGCGGTGTACTGCACATATTTCAAAACCTGGTCGCGAAGCGTGCGCTTGCAGAGGGGGGTTAGGCGCTCTTTCAGCTCTCGGAAATTTCTGGAGCTATCGAGACGTGTGAAGCGAGCTTTAAAGCTCTGTAAATCTCCGAAGACGTATTCGTCAATGATACTAACAAGGCCATAGAGCTCCAGCAGGGTGTTCTGAAGGGGTGAGGCGGTGAGAAGCACTTTCGGGAAAGGAGCTAGGGCATGCTTGATGGCAACGGCAATCTTGCTGGAGTTCCTATACACATTACGGAGCCGATGTGCCTCGTCCATGACCACCAAATCCCAAGCCGTCTGCTGGAGATAAGGCGCTTTGGCTCTGGCAAACTGGTAGGAGCACAGAATAACGGCATCCTGTTGGAAAGGGTTGAGGTTGCCATCACGAACCGACTTGTTAAAGCTCTGTGTCTCGAGGATGGCAGAGGGCAAATAAAACTTGTCAGCCAGCTCCTGCCCCCACTGTTTACGCAAGTTCGCCGGCACAATCACCAGCAGGCGACGCTTTCGCTCGGCCCACCTCTGAGAGAGTAACAATCCGGCCTCGATAGTTTTCCCAAGCCCGACTTCATCCGCGAGAATCGCTCCCTTCGAAATGGGGCTGCGGAACGCGAAGAGGGCCGCTTCCACTTGGTGTGGATTTAGATCGACCTGTGCGTCTGCAAGAACCGGTACGAGCTTCTCGATACTGTCCGACGCACAGCGTTTCGTGAGTTCATATGCGAAATACTTAGCTTGGAAGTCTGTGAGTCTCATGCATCCTTCAATTCCGGACAGCCAGCACGCCTTGGGAAGGGGATTTTACTCCGGTGAGAATATAAGAGCTATTGGCTTTTCAACGGCTTTTCAACGGCTCCTGCCGTCCGCCCTCGGAGGCTACATCGCGGGAGGCATGTACATGGACTTGCAGGTATGCACCGGAGGTCCGTCAACTGACGGATAAACTCGCCGCTACAGCTCCTTTCAGCTTACAAGGCCAGCCTGCCATTTTCACTGGTCCTTAGGGGTGACCCGCGCCGCTATTCAACCTGATGCCGCGCCCCGCAGGCGTGCTTTAGCCCCGTCCGCCATTTCCAGCAGTCCTCGAAAGTCCAAGCTACAAGCCACTTCCAGCATTCCAATGCCCCTTCCTAAATATGCCTCCGCCACCTCATCCAAAGCCCCGTGAATGTCCCTATAGAGCTTCTCAATATCATCAACCCCGATTTGTGCAGGCTTCTTGTTCTGGGTCACGTGATCGAGATTCAGATGCGCAATTTCCTCGTCGCGAGTCCTTTTGATTCTCTCCCATTCCTTTTCTATCTCACCCAACCGTTGGCGAAACTTCGGAAGGATGTCGTTGCGAACAGGTTGGGGACTCGCATGCCGCAAGCATGCTTCGTTGTTTTTGATCCGCTTTTCAATGGTGCGCAGATTCAGCGTGTCTCCCCGTTTATCGAGAAGGCGACTCAGCGAGAGAATTGACGCGTCACGAAAACTATTGAGGCTGAATGTGAAAAAGACCGGGGACATTCCGAAGACGTCAGGCTTCTGATCCAACGCTTCACCTAATTGTACACGCGTGCAGAAATATACATAGCCGGTCCTAAGTTCCTTTGCCGCTTGGTCAAACATCGTCTGAAATTGAGATGTCTTTTCGTCACTCATTCCCGCCCTCCTATCTGGGCTCGATTACCTAAGGTCGCATGTTCTCACTCCGGCCACTCCCGCGGGCTGGCGCGGACCCAGTTGTTGGGTGTCTGCGATTTCGCGAAGCGACTTGTGGGAGCTGACGGCTCATTCGAATCGCGGGCGGCGAATACATTGCCTTTGATGTATGCGCCCCACGAACACGGGCAACATCTCTGTTGCCGCGTCCCATCCGCGGCCTGTTCTGGCTTCTTAACGGTCGCCGACATAAAATGCGATGTCGGCGTCACCCGCGAAGTAGGCAAGTTGCACAAAAAATCTCCTGCGGGGAGACATCATACACCTGCATTGCGGCACATGCACGGATATGGGGGTCCGCTCTTTCCTTTTGTAACCAAGTAGGATATACTAATTAAATAAAGGCGGAATGCTCCGCCGGGAAGGGGACTTCAGTGGATGCGGGGCGGGATTTAATGCCAGCAGAGGTGTGGCGATATGCGAGGGGGGCTAGATCAAGCCATACAGAAACAAATTGAGTCGATGCTGCCCGGTCTCACCAGTTTACGCAGTCAAATACTGGGGCTGACGCCAGATCTTGTGTCGATAGCTTTCGAGCCGGATAGCAGTATTCCAGTTGCCGCACCCTGTTTGGTTGATGCGCTGCACGTCGCCTCCGAGGCGCGTTACGCGTTGTACGAAGCTTTCGCGCATTTGGATTGGTACCGAAGGCATGACCCGAGGGGTCCCAACGAGCCAGCGGCTATCTTCTTCGGCCGCTTTTACACGACAGCAGCGGCATCCTGTCTATACGCTGCCGCCGAAGACGTGGCGAACGCAATCATTGGGATGTTCGAAATTGATCGCCAGAAGGTCGATCGCGAAAGTGGGAAACGAACTAGCCTTCACTCGAAAGTTGGAGCGTACCTTTTGAAATACATGCAGACGGAAGAAATATCGAGAGCGGTCGTTGCACTGGGCCAATCCGACGCGTGGGCGAAGACGATGAGATGGAGAAACAATTGGGTTCATTGCCAATCTCTGGTGCAGGGACTTGGGATCGTTTACACCAGAAAGAAGAGATGGAATACCTTTGGTGGGGTACGTGGAGGCGAGGGCTTCGTCCTCGACGTTGGGGGCGGGGACGAGCCGGAGTATTCCATCGACGATGTGGTCGGGTTCGTCAGGGCTGCTTTCTCGGATTTCGTTCGTACATTCGACTTGGTAGCGACCTGCTACTTGAGGATTTTGTCGAAGGCAGGGATGACTCATCGATCCGAGCCTTAACGGGCGGGTGGCGCATTCATTTGCATGTACGCGCCGATTGACGATGCTGCGCCCCGGATAGCGGGGAGGCCTTTGGGCGGGCCAGGGGTCGCCGACATGAAGGGCAATGTCGGCGCCACCCGCGCTCTCCCTCCGCGGTATCGCGCTCGTTCCGGCCCCTCCGAGGAAGATCGCCTCCAGAAGCGTCTCGCCAGAGGCGCGAAGATGCTCCACGGGGATGCTGCCACTCGCTAAGGCTGGCGCGCCGACGCACGCCCAGTTGTTACGGGTCTGTGCCAGCCCCATCATTCCCCCCTATCCTATCTGACCAGTCCAAATTTCCAATCCATATGTGCGCAGAGTCCCCTAAGGCCAGGGAATAGGCTCGCGTTATTCACTCCGCACAAGTCTAGTTGCTGTCTCAACTTGCCAAATGATCCAGCTTTGAAGGTAAACTTCACAAGTTGGTCCTTATACGTTTCGTCTTCTTCCAAGGCGACGAAGCGCTTCGTGGACGGGTCGCATCTGTGGGCCGTAAACCACCCTCCTTGGGCAACTATTGTGGGAGTGATGTGCTTCGGTCTGAAAGTGATTGTTGTCGGAGCATCGAACGGGGTGACCTTGGACTCGTCCCCGAGGATGTTTCCTTGAGGGGAGAAGAAGAACCAGAAAACACCGTCGTTACCGTCGTGCGGCTCCTCTCGAACGGCAAACCAGAGCGCCGCCAGCAGGTTCTCGGTCCAGTCTAGGAGTCGAGTGGCCATTCCATTGTGCTGTGCTAATGCAAGCCAATCCCAGTCTGATTCGGGTTGTATTTCAAGATAGGGCCTGCTCCGGATCTTAAACTCGGACAGCATCTGCTGCTCGACGTCGAATATCGCTGGGTTGACATCTCCTCTCGCGAGCCTTGGCAGCAACGGAAGGTCTTCCCTCTGGCCACGAAACAACCATCCTCCCTCATGAAGGGACGCTTCGTCCGCAAACTTCATCAGGTCAGACAACGCCTCTATCTCCCCACTAGATTTAGTAGCCACGCGCGACCCTCCCTTCCTACCAAAGGCCCGCCCACCCAGCCAGCCGGGTTTGGTACGTCGCTTTGCGACTCAACCGCCCCGATCAGTCCGGACCCAAACACGGGACGCGCGGTTGCTACCAGGACGAGTTAATTTTCAAACTCTTCGGCTCTTCGATGGTTCCCGAGTATGCAAGCCCCAGAGTTCAAGAACAACTCCGTCCTACCAAAGCAAGCGTAGCACAGGGCCCGCACTCCGGCCCTGCGGCTTTTCCACCGGGACGTGGTTTTGGCGTCGCGGCCATGATGTTTGAGGAACGAGGTTTCGGGCGCGGCGCAAAAGAAATCGGTGTTCCTTTGTTTGGGAAGCGGCCAAAACTCGCGCCGCTGGAAGAGCCGCAGGGCCGGAGTGCGGGCCCTGCGCTACCACGCGGGCTCATGCCTGATGCCCTTCGCACCTCAAGACTTGTTCATGAGGGCTTTTTCCACCGCTTCCGGGTTTCTATCAATCACTGTCAAGTAGGCGCGCAGGGCGCTTTCTGGACCCCTGCGCCCTTGCGCGTGAAGATTCACACCGCGTCCCAGGGGTTGAGAAGAACGACGCCGAGACCGGCAAAGTCTTTTACGTTGCGCGTCACGAGGGTAAGGCCGTGTTCAAGGGCCGTGGCGGCGATGACGGCATCCACATCCTTTATCGCGATGCCCCGTTGTTTTGCGGTCGCGGCCAAATGCCCCCACCGCTCGGCTATGGATTCGGTGACAGGGAGAATCCGACCGGCGTACCAGGAACGCACATCGACCTCGAGCCAGATTTGCAGCGCGTTCCGCTTCTGGCTGACCGGAAGCATGTCGATGCCCTTGCATATTTCGCCGAGGGTCATGACGCTCAGGAAGAGGCTCTCTTTCCCGGCGCTCCGGAGAAAAGTCGTCACGCGCGCATCCGGGGTTTCGCGGGTCAGCTCAGACGGGACGTTGGTGTCAACCAGGTATCCCTTCACAGGTTGATGTCCCGGCCGGTATCCCTGTCGCACTCAAAATCCAGATTGAGGCCGCGCAGCGGAGCGAAGAGTTCAACCATATCCTTGGCGGGCGGCGCCGGATGCGCGGCCGGAAGATGGACAGCCTCTTCGAGCAGACTGGCGGCATAGGACTCGACCGCACGGCCCTGCGCGGCAGCCTCGCGTGCGAGCGCAGCCTTAACCTCGGGTGTGATATCAACGGTGATCGTCGTCGGTGCTCCTTTCCGGCCATCCCCACCGTACCGCGCCGCACGCCCGTCCGTCAAGCGGGTAGATACAAGCCGCGTCAGCGCTGTCCTGACGGCGCATGCATTTGCACGTATGCCCGGATTAACGATGCTGCGCCCTGGATACCGGGGAGGCCTTTGGGCGGGCCAGGTGGCGCCGACATAAAATGCAATGTCGGCGCCACCCGCGATGCTGTTTAGGTTCTTGTTTCCAGGAGGACGCCTACCGCGAACGGCTAGCGCGTTCCTGTTGTCGAAGCTTGGCGACGAGTTCGGCGAAGGGGCCGGTTTGCGCGTGGCGGCGGAAATATTCGATTTGCTGTTCGGGGGTCTGGTCTTTGATTTCCTGGTAGATTTCGGCCTGGACCTTCCACTTAAAGGCCAAGCAGTCGAAAGATTTTTCAGTTGTCTGACTCATCCAACCTTACCTCTCTGGGCGTAATGATGGCCAGGGCGCCATACCCCAGCGATTCATTCACCTGATTATATCCCCTAATTTTCTCCAGGCGCACGATATGTTTGAAGTTCCAGGACACGATGGCGTCCGCCCGGACGACCGTCGCGGCCGCCACATGCGCCGCATCATTGAGCCATTGCGGGCCGACCACGCCAGCGCGAACGTAGGCGTCG
>Ga0187857_10004682_pt1 | contig 10155 bp, 10 predicted proteins | sample June2016WEW_8_10_FD_132984 | JGI IMG/M metagenome (GOLD analysis project Ga0187857, IMG submission 132984) | Peatland microbial communities from SPRUCE experiment site at the Marcell Experimental Forest, Minnesota, USA - June2016WEW_8_100 | ecosystem: Environmental > Terrestrial > Soil >...
AGCTTGACCTTGATCATCCAGGTCGTATTCGCATCTTTGTTCACCTGCTCGGGCGCGGTGTTCAGCGCTTCGTTGATTTCCGTCACGGTGCCCGAGACCGGTGCAAATAAGTCCGACACGGCCTTCACCGACTCGACCGAGCCGAAGGTCTTGCCGGCGGCGATCTCCGTGCCAACTTTGGGCAACTCAACAAATACGATGTCGCCCAGCGAGTTTTGCGCATAATCTGTAATGCCAATGACGCCCGTGTTGCCGTCAATTTTCAGCCACTCGTGTTCTTTGGTGTACTTGTAATCCGCGGGATAAGCCATTCTGATTTCTCCTCCAGACCATGGTGGAAGCGCCGGGCTTCAGCCCGGCGAAATAGCGCGACATCAAAACCGGCTTTAGCCGCGGATTGCCAGGGCTAAAGCCCGGTAAAAAATCACGCAGGTTGGCACGGCAAAAGCCGTGCCCTTCCACCGAATTCTTACGCCTGCTTCTTCGGGCGCTTGTAAAACGGTGTTGGCACAACTTTGCATTTGACCGGCGTAGTCCTGCACTGGACACACACTTCGTGCCCTAGCTCGGACTGCTCGATCGGCACGTACGCCAGCGCAATGTTCTTCTTCAGGAACGGCGCGTAGGAACCGCTGGTCACGTATCCGATTTCGTTGCCGCTCAGGTCGAACACCTTGTAGCCGTCGCGCGGGATGCCCCGATCGACTGACTCCAGTCCCACCAGCGTCCGCTTGATGCCGGCGGCCTTGGCGCGTTCCAGCGCGGCGCGGCCTATAAAGTCGCCCTTCTCCATCTTCAGGAAGCGATCCAGCCCTGCTTCCCAAACGTTGATCGAGTCCGAAATCTCATGCCCGTAGAGCGGCAGCTTGCCTTCCAGCCTTAGAGTATTGCGCGCGCCCAGTCCGCATGGCACGATGCCGAACTCCTTGCCCGCGTCCAGCACGGCATTCCACACCATGGCGCTGGTTTTCTCGTCGGTCGGCACGTAGATTTCGAAGCCGTCTTCCGCCGTATAGCCCGTGCGGGCAATCAAAATGTTCTTCAGTCCGCAAACCGTTCCGTGGGTGAACCAGTAGAACTTCACCTGCGACAGGTCCACGTCCGTCAGCTTCTGAAGAGTATCGACGCCTTTCGGTCCCTGGATCGCGATCTGGGTGTAATCGTCGCTCAGGTTTTCGACCTTGCAATCGAACTGACGCGAATTCGCGGTGACCCAGTTGACGTCTTTCTCGCGCGTGCCGGCGTTGATCACCAGCATGTAATCTTCCTCGCCCATGCGGTGCACGATCACGTCATCGACAAACGTTCCCTCGGGATACAGCATCGCCGAATAGCGGCACTGGCCGATCGCCATACCCGCAGCGTCGTTCATGGTGATGTGCTGCACAGCGTCCAGCGCCTGCAGCCCTGAGATGCGAATGTCGCCCATGTGGCTGACGTCAAAGACGCCCACGCCGGTGCGGACGGCGAGGTGCTCTTTCATCAGCCCGCCGACGGAGGGATATTCCACCGGCATGTCCCAGCCGTTGAAATCGACCATTTTGGCGCCCAACTGGCGATGGACCGCATTCAAGGCAGTCTTGCGAACCGGTGCTGCAACCTGGGTCTCGGAGGACAAGTGGGAATCCTTCAGCGCACTGACCACCCCAGAGCCGCAAAGACGGCGTCTCTGGGGACCCCGGGGGATGGCGCGGTCGAGGTTGGTGTAACTAAGTACGGTACCATGCGCGATTTTCGCCGGTCAACGACGGGCGTCACAAGGGTCGGCGGCATGCCACGATTGGCGGGCGAGGCGGTTGCGGTAAGCAAGTTGATTGCCCTCCGCTGCCCACCGTCCAGGTTTTAGACAGTTACGAAAGTACAATTCCTTTCCATTCTGGTATTGGCCTTTCGTGTCGATCTAAATCGACGTTTATCACAGACCACATCCCACCACTTTTTTCAAGATAACAAGTAGCTACTGCTAGCAGGACGTGCCGAATGCGGACGCTTCCCGGCTTGGGGCTTGTTGCTCGTTTCCACTTCGCCCGGCGCTTGCTCTACCTTGCTTTTCTGGTTGCGCTCATTCTTAGGATGGCGCCGGCGTTACGCGCGCAGGACGGTTCCACCTCACTGCAAGGTGTCATCGAGGACGCCAGCGGTGCGCGCATTGCCACCGCAGCGATCACGGTCAGCGATTCCTCGCGCGGCTTCCGGCTGCAAGCGGTAACCGACGCGCAAGGGACATTCAACTTCGGGATGTTGCAACCCGGCCGCTATGACGTCACCGCTTCCGCACCCGGAATGGCGACGAAAACCAGCCGTGGCGTGGAGTTACTCGTCGGCGGTGTCTCCGTGGTACACCTTCGGTTATCGCCGGCGGCGCTCACGCAGAGCGTCACGGTCAGCGCACCCCCGATTGCGATCGACACGCAAAGCGGCGAGATTTCCAACGTGGTGACGCAGTCGGCTATCGCCGGTCTTCCCTTGAACGGCCGCCGCTTCACCGATCTCGCTTTGCTCTCATCGGACGTGGTCCAGGACCCGCGCGGCCTCACCTCCGACTCCAATGGCGATCTGTCGGTGGGAGGAGTTCGCGGCTTTCAGAACAGTTTTCTGGTCGATGGCACGGACGACAACAACTCCTTCTTTGCCCAGGCACGCGGCGGCTATCGCGCGCCCTATCAATTCAGCAACGAGGTCATCCAGGAGTTCCGCGTCTCGAAGAACTCCTACAGCGCAGAGCTGGGGCGTTCTGGCGGAGCGGTGTTCAATGTTGCCACCAAGTCAGGCACCAACGACTGGCATGGCACCGGCTTCTACTATCTGCGCGACCGCGCCTTCGACGCCCAGCAACCCTATGCTTCCAGCCAGCCGAACGACCGCCAGCAACAGTTCGGCGGGACGGTTGGCGGCCCCATACGCAAAGATCGCATCTTCTTTTATGCCGGCTTCGATCAGCATCTCCTGACCGTGCCCTCGGTAGTGCAATTCGCCAACGGCGCCAGCACCATCGTTCCCCAACCCACCGACTACGACTCTACCGACCAGGCAATGGTCTTCGCCGCGGCACAGAAGCTGAATAACATGGGCGGAAGCTATCCCACAACCATGCAGGGCAACGCTGGATTCGCCAAGGTAGACTTCAACCTCTCGCCCAAACAACTGGCTTTCATCCGCGTCAGTACCTCCCGGCTCACCGGTACCAATAATGTCTTCTTCGACCCCTCCAGTCCGATCACCGGCTATGCCGCCAGCGCCAATGGAACCGAGGATGTCCAGACCGAAAGCATAGCTGCTTCCTTGATGAGCTCCTGGACCAACAAATTTGCCGGCAATCTGCGAGTGCAGTTCTCCCACGATGCGCAGGATTCTCTTGCCAACACCAATCAACCGTGGAACAAGATTTACGACATCATGGAGGGCTTCGGCGGCTCCAGCACGTTGCCGCGCGACACCCGCGAGAAGAAGCTGCATATCGCCGAGACTCTCAGCTATGACACTGGCCGCGTGCATTGGAAGTTCGGCGGCGACTTCATCCAGGCCTGGATCTATAACTACTATCCCTATCTTTTCGACGGCGAGTATTACTTCGACGACGTGAAGGTGAACCCGTGGACCTACGCTCCCATGGAATATGGCGAGCCGCTGTCGCCGCTTCGCGCTTATGCCCACGACGTGCCACGCTATTACATGCAGGACTTCGGCAATGCCGTCTCCCATCCCAACTCGCGCATGTATGCAGCTTTCATGCAGGACAACATTCGCGTGACCCAAAAGTTCACTCTGAATGCGGGAATTCGTTATGACCTGCAAACCTTCGAGCCCGGCCCGTTGGTGAGCAATCCGCTCTACCCGGCATCAGGCAAGGTCCCCACCGACATGAACAACTTCTCGCCGAGGATTGGTTTCGCTTATTCGCTCGGCGAGAAGCACCCCACGGTCATTCGCGGAGGCGGCGGCCTGTTTTACATGCCGATCCCTGCGATGTATGCCTCGCAGGTCGCCACCGACAACGGCATTCAGCAAAGCCAACTTTTCCTGAATCTGATGATTCCGGCACAAGCCGCCTTGTTCCCGAGCTACCCCAGCCCTTTGGTAAATTGCCCACCGGGCACGTTGGTTTGCAACTTGCCGAAGTCGTTGGCCGGATTAGTGACGACGGACATCTCGGCCTTTGCCCCGAACTTCCAGACGCCTTACACGGAGCAGGCGAACCTGACCGTGCAGCACCAGTTCGGCGACAGCATTGTCGCGACGGTGAGCTATGCCTACGTGCGCGGAGTGCACGAAATCCGCTCGCTGGATGTCAACCTTCCCCCACCGACCGTGGTCAATTATCCGGTGTACAACGACACTGGATCGGTCTTCCTGGGCATGTACAGTGTCGACTCATTCACTACGTGGCAAACCACCCCATCGGTAACCTGTCCCTATCCTCCCTGCATCAACGCCGTGCAGCGGCCCAACCCACAACTGGGAGCGATCAATTCCTATCAGAGCGACGCCAGCAGCATCTACAACGGCCTGACTATATCCGTAAAGCGTCAGATGAGTCATGGTATGTACTTTCAGGTTGGCTACACGCTGGCCAAAGCCACGGACGATGGGCCTGACGCGTTAGTGGTCGGACGCTCGGGAAACGTACAGAATTCCTATGCCACCTCGCTGGAGTGGGGACCAAGCGTCAACGATCAGCGGAATCGTTTTGTGGCGGCGTGGGTCGCTGAACCCAAGTTTCACTTCGATCAGGGCATTCTCAAAACGTTAGCCAATAATTGGAAGTTCTCCAGCATTGTCACAGCGGGATCGGGACGGCCGGTCAATGCCACCGTCGCCGGCGATCCTAACGGCGACGGCGATTTCTACAATGATCGGCTTCCGGGGTACACCAGAAATGCGTTCATCGGACCCGATTACTTCAGCACTGATATGCGCATCACACGCACCATACGATGTGGCGAGCGCATGGTGTGGACCCTGGTCGCCGAATCGTTCAACGTGTTCAACCGAACCAACAGCCGGGTGCAGATCAGCGATGACGGCTTCTACAACTCCGCCGGGGAGTTTGTCGCCTACACCACATCAGTGAAGGGGACAGTCTATCCCGGCCAATTCCTGATGAACTCGCAGTTTTTGACTCCGACAAATGCCTATGCACCGCGTCAAGTGCAATTCTCGCTAAGGCTTAGTTTCTAAGCAGGATAGCGGCGCTTCCATACTTTAGTGGTGCATCCGTATCGCGTTGGTGCTGCAAGTCTTTGCTTGACTTCCCCTGGCAACATAGGGATAACTACTAGTGTCCACTTGGGACGAGTCTGGGGGTGTTTCCTGTTTGGCGGAAGTTCGCATTCAAGAGGGTGAGTCTTTAGAGAACGCCCTGAGACGTTTTAAACGCAAAGTCCAGCAAGAGGACATAATCAAGGAAGTGAAGCGTCACTCCTTCTACCTCAAGCCGGGCGAAAAGAAACGCGTTAAAGAAGCGCTGGCGCGCAAGCGCAGCCGCAAGAAGGCTCGTAAAGAGCAGGACTAATTCACAGATGGGCCGCCGTTCGAATGGCGGCCCTTACTTTGTTCCCTTCCTAGTTGGGATGGTACCAGTCGAACCGCAGTCTTATGTGTGCAAGGCCATGCGCTGATGCATGGTGGGCCGAACCCAGGGAGTTGTACCCGAGCACTGGAATTTGTGATTGCCGGTGTGGACGCTCAGTCCGGTCTGCGGGCAGTCGCAAGTTGACCCCGTCCGTGTGCTTGGGAGTCGCGGGCTGAAGGGAGCACCTCTCCATGGAATTCCAGGATAAGGTTCTGAAGTGTATCGACTGCGGATCTGACTTCGTGTTTACGGCGGGCGAACAGTTGTTCTTCCACGATAAGCAGTTCACCAACGAACCCAAACGTTGCAAAGATTGCAAGGCCAAGCGGGCCTCCACGTTGGGAACCACGGCGCCAGGCAATTATCACAAGGTGGAAACGCGGACCAATTGCTCCGGGTGTGGCAAGGAGACCACCGTCCCTTTCAAACCCACGCAAGGCCGGCCAGTCTTCTGTCGGGAATGTTTCCAGCAGCGGCGAACCAGCGCTGCCACCGCCTGACCAGCTGCATTTGAATCATCCGCTAGCGCCCCTCGCTCCCGTTTCTGGACGCAGAGGAATGTTGTGTCTTCCATCTCCAATGTGGCAAGATCGCATACCAGCGTCCGCTTAAAGATGCAATCCCCCAAGAAGAGCCTTTTCGCGTTAATTCTTACGCTCGCCCTGCTAATACCGGCTATTGCCGAACCACAGCCATTTCATGGCATCGCTTGGAGCCCGCACAAGATCGTCCCCGGCTCGCCTTGTTTATTCACCGTTATTGTGACCGGCTCGCTTACTGCTCTGCACGCCAAGTGGATGGGACATGAGATTGTCTTTTTCCCGTCTGGACAACATCTCTGGTACGGTCTGGCCGGGGTTGATGTTGAAGCCAAGCCTGGGAACTACAAGCTTGAGCTTGAGGCAGTCTTGCCTGATGGGCAATCCACTCACGACGAACGCGATGTGCTGGTCGAGCCGGCGCATTATAAGACCGAGAGCCTGCGCGTGCCGGACCGCTTCGTACAGCCTGATCCCGAGACCCTTCGCCGCATCGAAGCGGAGAGGAAGGTTAAGGATGCGGCGTTCTCCCATGCAATTGCGGAGCCGGAGTGGTCGGGAACATTTGTTGCCCCAATCGACTCGACGGTCTCGGAAGGATTCGGTACGCGCCGCACCTTCAACGGAAAACTGGCCAGCATCCATCGCGGCCTCGACTACCATGCCAAGCCCGGCTCGCCCGTAGCCGCTGCCAACTCCGGCGAAGTTGTACTGGCGCAAGCGCTGTTTTATGAAGGCAACTGCGTCATCATCGACCACGGCCAGCAGTTCATGACGCTCTATATGCATCTGTCGCGTTTGGATGTGACCGAAGGCGAGAAGGTGAAGAAGGGGCAGGAGATTGGCTTGTCAGGAGCGACGGGCCGGGCTACCGGGCCGCATCTTCACACCGCTGTGCGCTGGCAGGGAGCCTATCTCGATCCCGCCCAGCTATGGGCGTTACCGCTGCCAAGAATGCAATGAGGCCGCGCCGACGCGAGCTCGCGGAAGGGAAGAACGACGCTAGGGCTCCCGACGAAACATGGCCACGGCGTCGCTGCTAGCTGAGCAGCACGTCGGGGTTCTTACGGGCGACATACAACAGCTTGAGCGTGGCCTGGCGCGGTTGGCGGACGCCTTGCTCCCAGCTCTCAACCGCATTCGAACTAACGTTCAGCAGCCGCGCGAACAGCGCCTGGCTGGCGTTCAGGCTCTCGCGCAAGGCGCGAATATCGCTACCTTTCATGGGCTTGGGCCGCGGCGGGATCTCGACCGCGCGCAGATCGAGCTTGATGCCGCTCTTTTCTGAAGCAGCGGAAGCGGGCGACCGCTCTTCGTCCTTACGCTTGTTTCTCTTCTTCTCCTTCTTGTTCTTTTTGCCCATCGTCACCCTCCCGAAATTATCCGATATCCCACATAGTAGGACTTAGGAAACAGGGCGTAAATAGCGCTTTAGGGCCGCGCTTTCAGCCCACCTTCTGCCGGATCGGCCGTGCCACCGGTCGCCCCTTTTCACCCATCTCAAGGTATGCCCAAGGCAATTCGTGATCGTGGGTAAAGACCACGAGCCACTGCTGGGGAATGGCGACATCGTAAAAGCAGTGCTTGTTGGCGATACTTTCCAGGGGATAGAGATCGAAGCCAAGGGTCCAGGTGGGATCGAGGTGCTTGGTATCGCAAATGAGGTCGCTGGGATAGGCGGCAACCTGGCCGCCGCTGCGAACGATAACTGCCTGCATGTCGCGGGTGTGTCCGGGATAGACCTTCACCGAAATGCCAGGAACGATTTCCGCGTCGCCCCTGAGCAACTTCATTCGCCCGCTGTCGACCAGGGGGTCGTAATTGTCGGTCATGTAGCTGACGCGATCGCGCTCGTGCTGCTCGTGAGCATGTAGCAGTTCGCCTTCCTGGACGTAGTAGGTGGCGCGAGGAAAGGTCGCGACCGGCTTGCCGTCCTTGTAGTGCGTGTTCCAGCCACAGTGGTCGAAGTGCAGGTGAGTGTTGATGACGATGTCGATCTCGTCCGGCGAAATTCCGGCCTGCTCAAAGCTCTTCATAAGCAGTGCCTGGTTGCGGTAGATGGCCTGACTTTTCTCATTCAGCTTGTTGCCGATGCCGGTCTCGATGAGGACGTTCTGTTTGCCGGTGCGGACCAGCAGAGAATTCGTTGCCAGTGGAATGGTGTTGCGCTCGTCGGGCGCGATGCGCTTTTCCCACATGACTTGGGGATTATGCCGAACATGGTGCCGCCGTCGTTGTAATAGTTGCCGTCCGAAAGGATCGTTAGCTCAAAATCGCCTAGTGTCGTTCGGTGCACAGATCGTCTCCTCAAAAGTACAGTTTCCGATCATACTGAATTCACGCGAGCGCCGGCGGACGGTCGTAGATGGCCTGACGGCGACATGCACGCAAGGCAGGTGTTCCAATGCGGCAAATTGCTTTCGTATTGTTATTGAGTTCGGTGCTGCTGGCGCAGGATTCGTCGAGTCAAAGAGGAACAGGAAATCAAGCTTCAAATCCCGCCGCGAACGGGCCCGCGCCAGTCTCTGGGCAGCAGCCAATAGCCCCGGCGGGCGACGAACTGGCGCGAATGCGAGATGATCTGAACAAGCTGGAAAGCCTGAACATGAACATGACCAGCGAGATCCTATTTCTGCGCGACCAGAACTTGCAGATCCTGCTGCGGACCAACTCGCAGATGTGGACGATGCTGATTCGCGACATGCGCGAACAGATCGCACGCGAGGAACAGCGAAGAGCAGCGCCGCCGCAACCCGCGAAAGCTGCGGCGAAGCCAAGCCCGCGGTAGGGCAATTTTGGAAGCTCTACTGCGATCCGGCGCCGGCAGCATTCGACGGGACAACCGGGATTTCGAAATACATCAGCTCATTTCCGCTGGTATCGCGCACTCCGGTCAGGTAGATGTGCGCGCCTTGCAGCGGCTGCTTGACGTCGGACACATCGAAAAATAGAAAGCCTGATTTGGTAGTGTGCGGCTCGACGGCGGCAGCCATGAAGTTCGCGGCCAGGATTTCTTCGTACTGTTTCTGGGCTTTCTTGTTCTTGTTGCCTGACAGCGGGATGGGGCCGACGCGCGGAGGAGCGGTAGTGCTGCCGCTGATGTGGGCGACGCGGCGAAAGATATCGTCGGTGGTCAGCGATTCCATCTTGGCGCGGCCCGTTACCAACTGTGCTCGCATATTGTTTACCGCGATGGGCTGGTCACCATCGTTGGTGATCACCAAAAAGACCGGCAGGATCCCTTCCTGATGGTAGGGCGTGATGAAGATGTTGTCCTTAGGCGAGGTGTTGTAGAGATCGATGGCCGCGGTTACCTTCTCGCTGGTGTGAGCGTCCTTACAGGCATAGGTGTTCGCGTTCTCGGCGCGCGGAGGAACAAAATCCTTCGAGGCCCATAGCGTCAGCGAGGAAAATGCAACCGTCACGCCGAGGGTCAAGAGCAGGTGAACACGTCTGGAAAGCATATCGGGATTATCCGCTTTCGGCGCGCGGTTGCTCAACTCGCAGTTGACGCCAATGGCTCCGGCAACATAACCTCGCACTTGTGCAGTGAAAGGAATTTTGACTGTCATGAGTCTTCTACAGTGGTGTGACGAGGGGCCGGCAACGGTGGGCTTGGAGGCGACGGTGGAGGACGCCATACGAACCATGATCGACAAGGCGGTCGGTGCGGTCGCCGTGGTCGACGAACAAACAGTTGTGGCCGGCATGTTCACCGAACGCGATGTCCTGGCCAAGTTCGCGCTCAGCGGGCGTGATCCGTACACCACTCCGGTCCGCGAGCTGATGAGCCCCATCGTCGAGATGGCGACGGAAGCGACGACCCCAAGTGAAGCTCTGGCAGTAATGCTGGAGCGGCATTATCGCCACATGCCCATTGTGAGCGAGGAGGGCAAGTTGCTGGGAATCCTCTCAATCCGCAACATCCTGGAGGCGCGCATCGACGATCTGCTGGCGCAGCTGGATGGAGTGCAGCACGTTCGGCCGTTGGTCTAAAAGGGCGGATCACCACAGAGGCACAGAGAGCACCGAGTGCGGAAAGTA
>Ga0187857_10004683_pt1 | contig 10153 bp, 9 predicted proteins | sample June2016WEW_8_10_FD_132984 | JGI IMG/M metagenome (GOLD analysis project Ga0187857, IMG submission 132984) | Peatland microbial communities from SPRUCE experiment site at the Marcell Experimental Forest, Minnesota, USA - June2016WEW_8_100 | ecosystem: Environmental > Terrestrial > Soil >...
AATATCCTGATCGGCGGAGAAGAAAGCGGCGGCATCGGCACCAGCCTGTATTTGCCCGAACGCGATGCGACCGTCTCCGCACTTCTGCTTGCCGAACTCATGGCTTGGCACGGGAAGTCGCTGGGAGAGTTGCTTGACGCGCTGCACGCGGAATTTGGCGAACACCGCTACGGCCGTATCGATCTCCAAGTGACCTGCCGGCAAAAGGAAAAGGCCATTGTTTATTTTTCCGATGGCCATTTGCAGCGGTTACTCAATTGGCCGGTGGTGCGGCGGGAATCCCTGGATGGAATAAAGATCTATCTCGGCGATATTGGATGGGTAATGGTGCGCGCTTCCGGTACCGAGAATCTGTTGAGAATCTATTCCGAAACATCCAGCGCGGAAACCACTGAGAAAGTCTTGCAGGCTACCGTTGCCGCGATTCAGAGCCTCTAGGGGATGAAGATGCAAACCGTGAATCTGGCCGAGAAGTTCAGCAAGTTTCAGGATTACTGCAAGCCCCGCCTCATCGGCGAAGTGAATGACTTCCATGTAAAAGCAGTAAACTTGAAGGGCGAATTCCTGTGGCACCACCATGAAACGGAAGACGAACTCTTTCTCGTGGTCAAAGGGACCTTGCGCATGAAGTTCCGCGGCCATGAAGCGGTTGTGCGCGAAGGGGAGTTCGTCATCGTGCCTCATGGCGTGGAGCATTTGCCGGTTGCCGACGAGGAAGTGCACATTGTCCTGCTGGAGCCGAAAGGTACGCTGAACACCGGGAACGTCTGCAACGAAAGGACCGTCAGTCAACTCGAACGGATTTGAGGCGGCCCGTCGCCCGTTCGGCGACAGATACGGAGCACATATGGATCATCGCTTCTACACCATGGACGTTTTCACGACCACGCGCTTTCAAGGCAATCCCCTCGCCGTCATCACCGATGGCGATGGTTTTTCGCACGATCAAATGCTGGCCATCGCCCGCGAGATGAACCTCTCGGAAACGGTTTTTGTACAGAAACCCACAAACGATCGCGCGCTGGCGCGTCTGCGCATCTTCACCACGAAGGAAGAACTCAACCTTGCCGGCCATCCGGTAATCGGAACGTGGTTTCTGCTCGCGGAGCTGGGCGTCGTTCCCGCGCAAGAAGGCGGAGTGCACGTGATGCAGCAAACGGGCGCGGGCATACTTCCCGTGGAAATCCGGTTCAAGGACGGGCGGCCGCAGCGCGTGACCATGACGCAAAAAGAAGCCATCTTCAAACCTTCGAAGGTGGATCAGAAAAAACTTGCCGCCGCTCTTGGTTTCACTCCCAAGGACTTCGATCCGAAGCTCCCGCCGGAGTTCGTCTCGACCGGTATTTTCAACCTAATGGTGCCGCTGCGGAACCGCGCAGCGCTGGCGAAAATCGAAATGAACATGGTGGAATTGGCGCGGCTGATCGGCAAGCAGGGTGCGCTCGCGTATTGCTTCGCGCTTGGGAATGGCACCGCCGCTTTCGCCCGCGGGATGATGCCCTGGGAACTCTACGAAGATGCCGCCACAGGATCGGCGGCGGGCTCGCTGGGAGCGTATCTTGTGAAACGCGGGAAGCTGGGCGCGGGGCACACGCTGCAAATCTCGCAGGGAGTGGAGATGGGGCGCCCCAGCGAAATTGAGGTGGAAGTCTCGCAAACCGGGGAAAAACTCACCCCAAGAGTCAGCGGCGCGGCTGTGAAAGTCTTTGAAGGCGTGATCCGCACTTGATGCACCGGCTCGCCTCTTCAAAATGAAAAAGGGCTTCGGGTTCCACCGAGGCCAGAAAATCCCGCGACTACGATTCCTGCATTGTCTTACGAAAAGTGTCCAAAATCCCGTTCACGAAGCCGCCCGCTTCTTCCGAGGAGAACTTCTTGGCCAGATCCACCGCTTCATTGATCACCACTTTCGGCGGCGTGTCCGTGGCGCGCAGTTCGTGCAGTGCCAGCCGAAGAATAGCGCGGTCGATGACGGAAAGGCGTTCCAGGCGCCAGTTTGCGGCATGCTTTGAAATCAATTCGTCAAGCGCTTTGGAATCGTGTACGGCGCCTTCAAACAGCTGATTGGCAAACGTGCGCGTTTGCTCTGCGGCTTTGGCGCCCTTCCAGAATTTTGCTTCGAGTTTCGCAGCTTCCTGCTGGCTCATCTCCCACTGAAAGAGCATCTGCATGGCAAACTCGCGGGATTTGGTTCGCAGGGACACGTTAGGTTCGCCGGCCTTTGCGCGCTGCCACCGGCTTTGCGGCGCCGCGGAGCTTCCGCGCAAGCTGCGCCATCTCAATCGCCCCGAGCCCCGCCTCAAAGCCTTTGTTGCCGCCCTTCAGGCCCGCGCGATCGACGGCTTGCTCGAGCGTATCGCAGGTCAACACACAAAACATGATGGGAATCCCGGTATCCATCTGCGCGAGTTGCAAACCCCGTGCCGTTTCCGAGCAGACATAATCGTAATGCGCGGTTTCGCCGCGGATAATGCACCCGATGGCGATCAGCGCATCATATTTTCCGGTCATCGCGAGTTTCTTGGCCGTCAAAGGTAGCTCAAACGACCCCGGCACATGCGCCACATCAATATTCTTGCTGCCTGCGCCCGCGCGCTCCAACGCATCTACTGCACCCTGCAACAGCCTTTCAGTAATGAAACTGTTGAACCGGCTGACAGCGATCCCGAAGCTCAAGCCGTCGGCACTTAAGCCGCCATCGATTTTCCCAAACTTGTGATTTTCTACCATTCTCGATCCGCCCGCGTAAAACTTCGCGCACTAAATCATGCGCTTCATCTGCTACTTCCCTTTGAAGGTGGCTGCGCGCTTCTCCAAAAATGCTTTGGTTCCCTCCCGCATGTCTTCCGTAGCACAGCATAGCCCAAAAAGAGTGGCTTCCAGGAAGAGACCTTCCTCCTGCGGCATCTCCACGCCGCGCTCGATGGCCTCCATGCAGTATTTCACGGCCAGCGGCGCTTTCTCGATAATCTTTTTTGCCAAGGCTTCAGCGACGGACAACAGTTCAGCGGGTTCGCAGACGTGATTCACCAGCCCGATGCGTTGCGCCTCCTCCGCCGTAATCATTTCGCCCGTCAAGCAAAGTTCGTGAGCCACGCCTTTGCCGCAAAGCCGCGCCAAGCGTTGCGATCCACCGTAGCCGGGAATGATGCCGAGCTTCACTTCGGGCTGCCCAAGCTTTGCGGTTTTGCTGGCCAGCCGAATGGAACAGGCGAGCGCCAGCTCGCACCCGCCGCCGAGCGCAAACCCGTTAATGGCGCAGATGGAGGGCTTGCCGATGGTCTCCAGCAGGTGGAACACACCCTGGCCGAAAATGGAAAACTCCTTGCCGTTCACCGGCGTTTGTTGTGCCAATTCATTGATATCGGCGCCGGCAACAAACGCCTTTTCGCCGGAGCCTGTGAGAATCAGCACGCGCACCGCTGCGTCATCGCGCGCGTCCAGCAGCACCTGTTGCAATTCCTCGACGGTCTTGCGGTTCAGCGCGTTCAACACCTTGGGCCGGTTGAACGTGATATGGGCAATTCCTTCCTTTTTCTCGTACAGCAGGTTTTCGTAGGCCATCATTTCTTCCCTAAAGTTGCATCGGTTTCGGATTATTCGGGTCGCTGTAGTCGTAGAATCCGCGGCCGCTCTTTTTGCCGTGCCAGCCCGCCAGCACCATGCGCTTCAAGAGCGGTGGCGCAGCGAAACGCTTTTCCTTGAACTCGTCGAACATGATCTGAGAAATGTAATACGTCGTGTCGAGGCCGACAAAATCAAGCAGAGTGAAAGGCCCCATGGGGTAGCCGCAGCCCAGCTTCATCGAGTTGTCGATATCGAGTACGGAGCCGACGCCCTCCTCCAGCGCGCGAATCGCGTCCAACAGGTACGGCACCAAAAGCCGGTTCACGATGAACCCGCCGCCGTCCTGAGCCCGCACCGGGGTCTTGCCCAGCTTCGCTCCGAAGCCGACCATTTCCTCATAGACGCTCAGGTCGGTCGCAATCGTCCTGACCACTTCCACCAGCTTCATCACCGGCACCGGATTGAAAAAATGCAGGCCGACGAAGCGCTGCGGCCGCTTCGTGGCTGCGGCAATTTCCGTAATCGTGAGGGATGAAGTATTGCTCGCGAAAATGGTGTTTGGGCCGCAAATGACATCCAATGCGGAGAATAGCTCCCTTTTTGCCGGCAATTGCTCAATGATTGCTTCCACGATTACGTCGCAATCCTTCAGGTCCTCAAGGGAAGTCGTGCCCTTCAGTCGCCCTCGGATTTCGCCCTTTGCCGCTTCCGTCAGACTGCCTTTCTCCACCAGCCGCGCCAAATTCTTCTCGATGCCCTTGAGACCTTTTTCGACAAGCTCCACGCTCACTTCCCTCACCACGGTCTGAAATCCGGCTTGCGCCGACACCTGCGCGATTCCCGAGCCCATCAGCCCACACCCAACGACGCCGACTTTTTGGATCGCCATTTTCTTTCCTCACATCTGCGAATTCCGATGCCTGCGGCGGGAACAACTACCCCGGAAAAGTGTACCAGAGGTTTCCGCAGAACTCCCGGCCCGTCAGTTTCCCAAGGCTTCCACGACCATGGCAATCCCCTGGCCCCCGCCGATGCACGCCGTGGCCAAGCCGTAGCGCAAACCCTTGCGGCGCAGTTCATTCAACACCGTGATCACCAAACGTGTGCCGGAGGCCCCCAGCGGATGACCAAGTGCGATTGCGCCTCCGTTGACATTCGTTTTATCGCGCGGCAGCCCGAGGTCTTTCTCGACCGCCAGATACTGCGCGGCAAACGCTTCGTTCACCTCGATGCGATCGATCTGTTCCAGCTTCAGCCCCGCAAGTTGCAGCGCTTTGCGCGTGGACGGCACCGGCCCAATCCCCATGATGCTGGGATCGACCCCCGCCACGGCCCACGACACAAGTCTGCCGATCGGCTTGAGCCCGCGCTCCTTCGCTGTTTTTCCCCGCGTCACGATCACGGCTGCCGCCCCATCCACAATCCCGCTGGCGTTTCCCGCCGTCACAATGCCGTCTTTCTTGAACGAAGGCGGCAGCTTTTCCAGCGTCTCCATGGTTGTTTCCGGACGGCGATGATCGTCCTCGTTCACCAGCGTCACCTTTTTCCCCTGCCTGACTTCCACCGGCGCGATCTCTTCCCGGAAATATCCCGCCTTCGCAGCAGCATCCGCCGCCTTCTGGCTCCGCAATGCATAGAGGTCCGCGTCCTGTCGGGTGATCCCGGTCTGCGCCGCGAGTTTTTCCGCCGTGAGCGCCATCGGCAGTCCGCAATAGGTGTCCGTCAATCCCACAAAGAGAAAATCCTCCAGAACGCCGCCGCCGAGTTTCAGACCACTGCGTGCCCCGCGAATCACAAATGGCGCCTGGGTCATGTTCTCCATGCCGCCTGCAAGCACGATATTTGCCTCGCCCAGCAACAGCCGCTGCCCCGCCTGCACTATCGCTTCAATGCCTGACCCACACAGGCGATTGACGGTCACCGCCGGCGTTTCCATCTTCAAGCCGGCTTTCAAACCCACATGCCGCGCGCCATAGATAGCATCCGCGCTCGTCTGCATAACGTTCCCGAAAATGACGTGATCGATTTCGTTCGGATCAACGCCCGACCTTTGAATCGCAGCTACGGCCGCATGGCTGCCCAGGTCGATTGCAGATACTTCCGAGAACACCCCGGTATAACGCGCCATGGGCGTGCGCGCGCCCGCAACGATTACCACATCGGTTGGAAACATTTTTGCCTCGCTTGCAATGATTTTAGTGCTGGAAGCCCGCGATCGGGCGGGCTTTGCTTCACAGCCGTTGAATTTCGGCGACCACCACGGTGTCTCCCCCGCGTTTCCGCGCTTCATCGATGCTTGATTCCGCGCGGTTGATCAGGTCGGTCACAATATCTTCGCTTTCATACTCCTGCTTCGCCACAGCTTCCACAATTCCCGCGCTCAGCGTGATCTGCGTCGAATCCCACGGCGGGCGAACCCCCGCGGCGGCGCGGCGCAGCTTCTCCACCAGGTTCTGCGCGCCCGAAAGCGATGTGTCGGGCAAAATGAATGCCAGCGCCCACGACGTGTACTTCACGGCCATATCGTTTTGCCGGACCATGGGCTGCAACGAGCGCGCCAACTGCTCCAGGAATTTCTCGAGAGGTGTTTCCCCCTGCTGGCGCAGCATTTCTGCTCCGCGGTCGATCTGCAGAACGGCCAGCGAAAGCGGGGTCCCCTGTGTGCGCGCGCGGTCCGCTTCATTCAGGAGACATCCAACGTAGGAACTGCGGCTGAGTAATCCAGTGCGTTCATCCGAAACGCCCATGCGGCGTACTAGCGAGCGCAACCGCGTGTGGCTGACGCTCATCATCATCTGGTCGCCAATGGCCTGCAGGAAGTAGGTCTCATTCGGCTTCCAGCGGTGCTCCCCCTGGTGGCCGACGATCAGCATCCCCGCCGGGCTTTGCGTCTCCTTGTCCGTGATGGTTACACCCAGTGCCGTCTCCAGTCCCAGCTCGTTCAGGATGGATCCCTCGCTTGCGTCCACCACCAGCCCGCCCAGTTCGTCCGGCACGGCTTTTTCCATCTGCGCGAGCACGAACACCACTTGCGCGCCCGGTGCGGGCTTCAATCCCGACGTACAGTATTCCGCGGCCATCTCCGGTGGCCTGCCGGGAACACCGATGACCGCGAGTGTTCGCGCGGCCTTCAGATAATTGCCCACCTCGTTGACCGTGGTGTTCAGCATGGCCCGCGGCGTCTGCTGCCGGAAAATCTTTTGGTTGATCTCCGAAATCTTCGTAAGGTCGCGCAAAGTCTCCGCGGAGTAGCTTCCCGTGCGCCCGGTCGGCGGCGTGGGTTGCGCTTCTCCAACCGGCGGGGCTGCTATTCTTGCGGAACCCCCGGGCCTTCCTTGCGGCTTCGGCCACCAGTTCGCCAGTTGATACAAGTTGTGTAATCGTTCGTTGCGGTCTTCTTCTCCCGGAAACATCGCCGCGATTTTCTGTAGCCTTTCCACGGCCTTACTTTGCAGCGAATACTGCAAAAATATCTCCGTCTGCACAATCAGGTCTTCCAATGCCTGCAGCTTGCGGCCTTCTTCGGTTACTGGCGCGGTTTCCGCAACCTCCTGGCTCGCCACTGCCTTTGGGTGAGAAGTAGGTGGGGGAGCTACGGTCGCGGTTTTGGCCATGCGCGCGGCCACGCGGCGTAGAAAAGCTTCGTCGACGTGCCCACTGAGCTGCTCCAGCCGCTGTTGGCAGCGATAATCGTACGAATCAATATCCACCAGGCGCTCGAGGATTTCGCTGGCCTTCTGAAAACTTCCGGAATTGAAATTGGCGTCAAACAATCTGATGAGTACTTCAAAGTATTGCGACTCGCGATTCAATTCGTTGTAGACTGCCGCCCAAAATTCGAGGATGGGGAGTGACTCCGGATGTTTGGCGCCCAACTCTTCGACTTGCGCCATGAATTCGCCAAGTTTCTTGTCCGCGAACATCCGTTTCTTTAGCGTCTGCAGGATTTCCACCGACTTGTTGTCCTGCCCGGTATCGGAAAAGGCGTCGGCAAGATCGAACAGCCGCGTAATGCCTTCATTTTTTTCGCGCAGCAGGCGTTCTAGGATGGACCGGGCGCGATCGAGTTGTCCCGCCTGGCGCAGCGCATCGGCAAACGTATTCAGGAAGGCCACGTCACTTTCGCTCGCGGCGAAGGGTTCAAGCAGCGCCGCGGCCTCCGCCGACTCTCCATTGCGCAATTTCGCTCCGGCGTACAACAGTGCCACGCTGCGTTCTTGCGGCGCCAGCCCGTACGCGCGGCCGAGGAAGTTCAGCGCCTCTTTCTGGTCGCCGCTCGCCGCCGCCAGTTGTCCGGCACGCAGAAACGACCGCGCCGCCAGCGCATTCATTCCCAGTTGCGCCGCTCCCTCCGCCACCTTCAATTGACGTTTCAAATTGTCTGGATCGAGCTGCGCGGTGCGCTCCCAGCAAAACAATGCATCCTCCCCCCGGCCCACCTCGCTGAAGAGTTCCGCGGCTTTGCTGTATTGCTCGATGGCTTCTTCCGGCCGGTTTTGCTTCTGCTGCAGGAAGGCGTAACGCGCAATACGTTCTGGCGACTGCGGCACGGAGGAATGGCGCAGAAAACGATTGTAGATGGCCAGCGCCTTGGTTTCGTCCTTAGGCTCGACCAGCAGGTCAAACAGGTGGCCATAATAAACGGCCGCGCGGTCTGGCAGATCCACGCGCGTATAAAGATCGCCCAGTGCCTGTGATGCCTCCGCGTGCAACGGCGCCTCGTCCAGAACCGCCAGGTACGCCTCAATGGCGTCCTCCACACGGTTCTTTTCCAGAAACTTCTTCGCGCGTTCCAGATGCTTGTTGACGTCTGAGGCCATCTGTCTGATTTGCCTTTGGATGCTGCCTTGGCGTTGGATAAGGCAGGTTCGCGGCTGGCACGAACCCCTCTTTCACTATATACCCGCCCCGAAACGCGGCAAAACCAGACTCGCGCCCTGATGGGCAATCCGGCAAGAGGCACTCCAGCGCCACTTCCGGCATCTTGGTGCGGCGAATCTCCTGCGGCGCCTCGCAGCCGAAAGTAGGTCAGTTTCCGATTACTAATCGGGCGCTGGCGCGTGAGGTTATCCGTTTATACTATCGGCAAGGTGAATTTATGCGTCTACGTAAACTAGCAATGTGGTTTATTAGCCTTAGTGTTGTTTTCATTGCCGTGTCAAATGCGAAGGAACCTCCGCCGCTGGTGATCGACTGGCCAGCCTCAGGAAAAACCGTCTTGCGCTTCAGCTTTGGCAAGTTCAAGGAGCTTAGCTCCGTCGGCAAGCAACACGTTTACAGCACAGATGTCACCGCCGAGAATCTTTGGGAAAAGAAAATCTCCCGAGCGGATTTCACGCTTTATGTTTTTGACAAAGCCAAAGTGCGCATTGGCAAAGGATGGATTTCCATCAGTGACGTGAGCCCCGCGGGCGTGGTTAAATTTCAGACCACCATAACCGCCTCTGGCGTCATCAGTTCCATGGAACTTGTTCCGCAATCGCTTCCACCGGAGCTGCAGCCGGCTCTTCCTCCCAAAGCGATTTCCATCACCGTCAATTCCGTGCCGCAGGGAGCAGATGTCAGAATGGATGGCATCACCCAGGGAACGACGCCAAAGATCGTTCAAGTCACGCCCGGAAAACACACGCTGGTCTTCAGCAAAGAGGGCTTCAATCCCGGCACTTTTCCGTTGGAGATTACTCCCAACGATGTCTCCGGAGGTAGCGTAAGCTACGAACTTGGCGTATCTGCCCACGACACCATTGAACTGCGCGACGGTTCCGTTCTGAGCGGCGACGTGCAATCCATGTCCTCCACCGAAGTCTTTATACGAATCGACGGAACAATTCAGAGCCTCAATCGTAATCAGGTAAAGCGCATCGTCTTGGTCCAGCGCGATACGCCATCCGAGTAAATTGCCAAAGTCCGAGTTCGCTCCATCTGATGGACGGCGCTCTTACCCAATCCGTGATAAGCGCGGCAATCGGAGAAACGCGCTTGCCGGAAACTGATCCACTACCTCGCAGCCATCCCGGCTGACGTCCCCCTACGTTTGTGGCAAACTAGTACCGTTCCAACTCGTTTCGGGAATTTGTCGCCAAGCTGGGTGAAGGCTATTGCGTGGGAGTCAGCCACTCGCGCGATTGGTCCATTTAGTTGGAACGGCACTAGGAGTCTACACGGCAAGCTTCGAGCAGGGTGAGAGGTGCTCGCCCCAGCCACTGAGCCCGCCGTCTATCTCTCGGAAACACCATCAGGCACAACCCTGGCGGTAATGGAAGCGAATGGACCCCAAGTTCATACGAAATTTCTGCATCATCGCGCACATTGACCACGGCAAGTCAACGCTCGCCGATCGCTTGCTCGAACTCACCGGCGCCCTCACGCAGCGCGAGATGCACGAACAGGTACTCGACTCCATGGACCTGGAGCGCGAGCGCGGCATCACCATCAAGGCGAAGAGTATCCGGCTGCACTATCAGGCCAAGAACGGCAACACCTACCGCCTGAATCTGATTGATACCCCGGGCCATGTGGATTTTTCCTATGAAGTTTCCCGCGCGCTTTCCGCCTGCGAGGGTGCTCTGTTGGTGGTGGACGCCAG
>Ga0187857_10004685_pt1 | contig 10150 bp, 10 predicted proteins | sample June2016WEW_8_10_FD_132984 | JGI IMG/M metagenome (GOLD analysis project Ga0187857, IMG submission 132984) | Peatland microbial communities from SPRUCE experiment site at the Marcell Experimental Forest, Minnesota, USA - June2016WEW_8_100 | ecosystem: Environmental > Terrestrial > Soil >...
GAGATGCTGGAGTTCGTGGCCGACCGGTCCTCGACCTTCGACGTGTTGAAGGTGTCCTTGCCCGAGACGCCACCGGGCGCCGTCGAGCGAGCTTTCGGCGTGCGACGCCGGGACCTCGATCCCCTCGACCACGTGAACAACAGCGTCTACATCGACTACTTCGAGGAGGCGCTCGAAACTGCCGGGCAGGGGCGGCTGCTCGCAACTACCCCCCGGCGGTACGAGATCGACTTCGTGGCGTCGGCCGAACGGGAGGACCGCCTGGTCGGCCGAGCCTGGCCGCTCGACGGCGGCTGGGCGTATCGGTTGAGCCGCAGCGATGGCGCGGAGGTGTTCCGCGCGAGAGTGGCCTGCCTCTAGCGGCTCAGGCCCCGGGTTCGTCGCCCGGCCCGGCCTCTTCGGATGGCTTCTCGGCCGGAGCTGTGGTCTGGGCGCGTGATGCCTCCGCGGCTCTGCGCAGGTCTGCGGCGAGCTCCTTGCTGCGGGCCGCCAGGCGATCGCCGACGTGCTCGGTCGCGTTGGCGGCTTTGTGGGCGACCGGACCGGCGTTCTCGGCTGCGACCGCGGCGAGCTCGGCGGCTTTGGCGGCCACGTCTCGGAGCACCGGACCAGCCTGTCGCCCGGCCTGGTCGATCATTTCCTGGAGCTGGGCGATCCAGCGCTCACCCAGCTCGCGAGCTCGCGCTGCCTGCTCACGGCGCGAACTGCCCCTGGCTGCCGGCTCGCCCGAGCCGACCTCTTCGCCCTTTTCGGTCGGATCGTTGGTTCCCATCTGAACACCTCAGGCTGCGCGAGGATTCCGCTGACCCTCGACATCGGACGGTGACAATCGTACGCCCCCGAGGGAATGGCCTCGCCAGCGCGCCTCCATACTCCGTCGGCCGGAGAATCGGTGAGCGTCTGACGCGGGTGGCGCGGCCGAGGGGCAAAGCTGGCCCTGGCAGGGCGGAAGTTGCCGCCCGAGCTGCGTCGGGTTGCCGCCCCGCCGCGGCTCAATGGCTACTTGGACTCCGGGTCCTGCCAGGCTCTCGCGAGATCGTCCAGGTCCGTTTCGCCGGCCGGACCGGTCCTGTCGAGCAGCCCGGCCTCGTAGGCCGCGATTGCCTCATTCGACGGGGTCCGGGCGTCACGCGACTCGTCACCGGTCGGGTTCATCACTACGCTGCCGGCGTTCTCGATCTCGGCTTCGAGCTCAATCTTGCGCATCTCGCGGCGGACGGCTTCGCTGGGCAATCGCACGGCCTCCGGGTCGATGACGTCGCCGCCCTTGCCGACCTGAAGGCGAGCCCCCGGATCGATCACGTTGGGTGCCATGGGCGCGGCCATCCTGCGAGCCACCTTCGGTTCGACGACGGTTAGGCCGGGGATATCCTGCTCGAGCGAGCCTTCGATGACGGCGCCGCACCTGGGACAGGCGGCGGCACCGGTCGGGACCGGCGTGGAGCACCAGGGGCAGATGCGGTTCGATTCGTTCATGCGGAACACCGTAGACCACGGCGACCTCCTCGCCAATCCGACCTTTGGGTCATGGAACGACCCTGACCCACGGGCAGGTTGCGTGTTCGGGCCGATGATAGGCGCGCCTGGGCCGGATGCGCGACGTCGTCGCACTACCCGAGGGAGGTCGGCAACTCCCCCGTCTCGGCAGCAGATCGCCCGTTTGAACTCCTCGAGGCGTTCTCCGGAGCGGCACTTCTCAGGCTGGCGAGAATGGCTGAGCGAATCCTCGGTTGACGACGCAACTGACACGTGTTTAGCTACTTCGACCTCATGCAGGTCCGGCACACGGGCCGCGCTGCTGCTGCCTTCGGGGCTACGAGCATCGCTGACCCCTCTGCGTCGGGCTTGATGAAGGAGGAGGAATGGCTCGGAGCCGGCCCACGAGCTTCGACGTGGCCCGTCTGGCGGGTGTCTCCCGGACCACGGTCTCGTTCGTCCTCAACGGCCGCGACGACATGGCGATCAGCCGGGCGACCAGGGACCGAGTGTTCGAGGCAGCGAGAAGCCTGGGCTACGAGCCCAATGCCCCCGCGGCCCAGCTCGCTCGGGGTTCAAGCCTGACGATCGGCCTCGCGCTGGGCCGGGATCCCGCGCAGGTCGCCGCCGACGCCCTGCTGCCGCAGATCGTCCGAGGTGTTGGCGACGCGGCGCGGGGAGCCAACTACCTGGTGCTCGTCGAATCTCTGCCCCCGGTGCCCGGAGGCTACCGCCGCTTGATCGGGTCGCGCCGTATCGATGGGCTGATCGTGTCCGGACCACTGGCCGAAGACATCGAGCTTCGTCGAGCCCAGGAGGACGGTTTTCCGATCGTGTTGCTAGGCCCTCTTCCGACGCTGGGCGCACCGAGCGTCGGCGTCGACAACGTCGCCGGAGCGAAGGCGGCGGTCTCGCATCTCATCGATCGAGGTCACACGACCATCGCCCTGATTACCAATGCGCCACTCACCTGCACATCGGCATCCGAGCGACTCGACGGGTATCGGCTCGCCCTGAGCGAAGGCGGCATCGAGTTCGATCCCCAGCTCGTGGCCGAGGGTGCCTTCGTGGCCCAGAGCGGCCTCGAGGCGATGGCGGCGCTGCTCGGGAAGCGGCCGTTTACCGCCGTCTTCGTCGCGAGCGACGTGCTCGCCCTGGGCGCGATGGCGGCGATCCGGGCCATCGGGCTTCGCATACCTGCCGACATCTCCCTCGTCGGCTTCGACGACATCCCGCTGGCAGCACATTTCGATCCGCCGCTCACCACCGTCGGCGTCCCAGCCTATGAGCTGGGCAGGACGGCGGGGAACATCCTGCTGGCCCTCATCAAGGGCGAACCCGTGTCGCAGCGCACACTCCTCGACCCGGAACTCAGGATCCGGGAGTCGGTTGGTCCGGGCTCCGGTCGGCGGCGCCCTCACAGTTGAGGCTGGCGGTCGTATCTGGAAACACCGACTCTCCGCCCGCCGTGCCCCATCCTGCTCGTGCCTCGGCTGGGTCGGGGTATCATTGCCGCCCGATCGCGGTTGCGTCGCGCGCCCGTAGCTCAGTGGATAGAGCGTCGGCCTCCGGAGCCGAAGGTCGCAGGTTCGAATCCTGTCGGGCGCGCTCTTACAACATCTTCCGGCAGCGCCAGGGCAAGCCCGTGGGCGTAGGCCGCGGGCGTGAGGCGGGCCGACACGAACTCCCGCCCCGCCACGACAATCCTCTCGTAGATCGCGTGGAGCAGTTCGCTCCGTGCCTCCGGAACGTCGGCTTGCTGCCAGGTCTCTCCGAGGGCGCGCAGCCACTCCACCGCCCGGTCCGCCGGTATGCCGACGTGAGCCGTCTCTTCTATCTCCGCCAATGAGGCTCGCAGGTGCCTGAGGCGCCCGAGGTACGTCTCGTCGCTGATCCCGCCCCCAACGTGCTCCATGGCGAGCTCTCGCATCTGGCGCTCGATCCGTGAGCGGTCGATGGCGACCGGTCTCCTCGTGGAAGCAAGGGCTGCCACCACTCGGGCGATGACCCCGTCGTCGAGATCCATGTCCCCGAGCTGGGCCATGATCGGGACCTCCCAGGTATCGGCCGGCAACCGAGCACTGCGGCCCCACGCCTCGCACGGCTTCGTATGGAGCTTGCGGTAACGGTGGTCGGCAGCCCAGCCGTCGCTCCGTATGCGCCGGCCGCAGACGCATTCGAGCAGACCACCGAGAAGATCGACTCGGTCTCGGCGATGCGGGCCGGCGCCCTTGAACTTTGATCTCCGGACATCCTCGACCCTGGCCCACAGTTCATCCGACACCGGCGGGTTCGGACGCCAGGGAGCTGGCTTGCGCGTCTCGTTTGGACCGCGGTGGCGGCGTATCCAGCCGTTGAACACCGGGTTCATCAAGATGCAGCGGATGCGCGTTGCTTCCAGACCGGTCTCGACAGCGAGTTGCTGGGCGCTCACGGTTCCCAAGGCGTAGCGCTCGAACAGCCCCACGGCGATGCTGATGGTGGCCGGGTCGATCTGGAGCACATTCGGAGGCTCGGGCGAGCGGCGGAAACCTAGAGGAGCATGGCCGCCAGGATCATCCTCCTGGGAGAACTTGGCGGCATAGCCCTGGGTAATGCGTTCTGAGAGCCGGCGGCTGTACTTCTCGGCTCCTGCCGACTCCGCCACGAGCTCGTCCCAGTCGTTCGGATCGGAGCTGATGATCCGTCGGTCGCACATGACTAGGGCGACGCCGGCAGGGTGGAGGTGGTCTTCGAGGAGTTCGAGTGTCCGGCGCAGATTACGCTGCCAGCGATCCGAGTAACCGGCCAGCAGGAGATCGAACCCTCCCGCCTTAGCCTCTGCGAGCATCTGCGCCATCGTCGGCGATCGCCAGACTGTCGTGCCGCTTTGGGCCACCTGGAAGACCCGGCCTGTGTCGATGAGGCCATAGCGCTCGATGAAGCGGTCCTGCTGCTCGCGCTGGCTCGCCGGGCCGAAGCGGTCGTATTGCCCCTTGGTCGACTCTCGTATCCAGCGGGCGACCCTCAAGCCACTGATGTCGTCGAGAGAGCGAGGCAGTCGCTTCATGCCGCCGTGCCCTTCCCGCTCTTGCACATCCGAGGGATGTTCCCTCTGCCGTCAACCGACTCGCGGCGCATCTGGTTTGGACCGTCGGGGTAGCGGGCGTGAAGGGCTTCGACGTAGCGGGCGAGGGCCGCGATGAGCGGGTCGCCTCCGCTGCCTTGAAGCGAGACCGCCATCTCGGTCACGGTCTCACCTGGCCGTTCCGGCGTTGGGCTTGCTCCGCCACCCACCATTCGGTCCGGGCCGCCCGGGCGAGTCGCTCAATCCCGAAGAGGTGACCGAGCGGATCGTGGCCCGTCGCCAGGCAGGCCAGGTGCGCCTTGATCCTGACCATGTAGGCCTCGGCCGCTTCGCTGCGGGCAACCAGAGCGGGGGTCGCACTCATGGAACTGCTCCGAGGTCCAGCGCCGGGGAAGCGGACAGCGCGCTGACCGGAGGCTCGTCTAGGCCCGCATCGATGTCCCAGATGCTCCGCGGGTAGTCCGACTCGACAGGGACTTCGTCGAGCCCCGCCGTATCTGCCACATCCGGCACATCCGGCACATCCGGCACAGAAGGTACCGCTGAGCGTGCGGCAGCGAGGGTGTTTGTGCCGCTTGTGCCGCTTGTGCCGCTTTCCGCAGGTACGGAGCCGTACCTCTCCCAGGCGTCCTCGAAGGCCGCCCGGAAGTAGCAGTGGACAGGGTTCCCCGTCCCGAAGGGTCGGTGGCGCACCGACTCGATGCCGAATGCCCGCAGGAGCTTGCCCATGTAGTGGGGCGTGATCTCCCTGCCTCGGATGTCGGACCAGATCGATTGGTCGAGGCCGATGAGTTCCGCGCGGAGTTCTGCCGTTGGGAGGAACGCAGACTCGGCCGACCCAAAGACGATCGCGCAATCGTGAAGGAGGCGTAGCTCGTAGTTGTCGTCGGCGGCGACTCGGCTGCTGTGGATCGCCACGGCCGCCTTTCGGGCAGTGGCGGGCCAGTGGCCGCCAGCGGCGTCGGCGATTGCGAGGAGCGGTTCCCAGCCGTCCTGGGCGCGATCGTCGAGCTCGGGCGGCAGCATCTCGTCGGGCAGCGTAAAGTCCTCGATGGCCGCGACGTGGAAGGCCAGTGCGTCGCGCAGTGGCGTCCCGAGAGCGCGGGATCGGCGCTCGCGGAGGCGTTCGCCTCGTTCGTGGCGCGATCGACGCTGCATCGAAATGACGATGGCTCGATCGAGGATCGTGTCGGGCAGACCGCCGATGCCGGCGGTCACCTTGGGGCAGAACACGTCGAACTCGACGAGGGCAAATCCCCGGCCCTGGGGGACATTTCGGGGCACCTTGGTTCCGCGCCGGTTGCCGCTGTTGAAGACCGAGCGGAGTCCTTCAGTTGAGCCGGTCTTGTCGTTGAAGATCGTGTCTACTTCATCCAGGAGGACCGTCGGATGGTGGCTATCGATCTTGCGGAACAGGACCGACTCAGACGGCCGGGCGATCCGCCAGGGATCGCGGACGATGAACTCGAGCACGTCGAGGAGCTTGGTCTTGCCGCTCTGCTTGACGGCCGAGGTCACCGCGAGGATCGGCGACTGCTCCAGGCGTTCGAGGGGAACGTGGGTGTGAGCGACCCATAGGGCAATCGCCTGGGCATGCGCTCGTGAGGCAAAGTGGACGAAGCGCTCCAGATGGGCAACGAGCGCGTCCAGAGTCTCGGCCAACGTCCACGCGGGAGGTTCCGGGGCAGCCGAGCCGCCGCGTACGTCAACGGCCGCCGGCCCGGCGCCTGGCGCGTATCGCCCGACGCTGGCGGCGATCTCACGCACTTCCTCATCGGGCAACGGCGGGTTGCAGCGGCCGGAATTGACGGCCAGGAGCGCGATCTCGATCTCGGGGACGGTCATGCCCCGCTGGCGCATGGTTCCGGCGAGGCTCATGAGGGTGGCATTGCGCTTGCCCTCGGGGATGGCGTCGGGCTCGTCGGGACCATCGGTTGCGGGACAAACTGACCGCCCGGCCTCTATGACCCACGCCGGCGCATCGGCGAGGCCGTTCTCAAGGGGCGTGACCCACTCGTACCAGACGCCGCTGACATGGAGCGAGGGCGGAACGACGACGTAGGAGCCCGGGCCACGCAGATCGACATGCGGTCTGAGGGCGACCTTGGGCCTGACCGGCATCAGCGTTCGATAGAAGTGGTGCCAGCCGCGGCCCGTCTTCGAGGTTGCCGTGTGGGGCAGCTCATCGGCCGAGACGACGGTCGCGAGATCGGCGGTGTCCACATCGACGACTACGTAACCGTCGGGAACCACGGCGCCGATGTTCGCCTGGGGCCACATCTCCCACCAGCGGCTTATCTGGTCAGGATCGGTGGTCGCATCCTTCAGACCGTTCTTCGTCCGTGGGTGCTTACCCCGTGAGGGGCAATCCGGCCGACGGCAATCGCAGGAGCCGTCAATCGGAGTGTGCAGCGGGATGACCGCCCAGCCGGCGGCTGCCATTGCCAGAGCGCCCGGAAGGAGGGCGCGTGGCGAGTTCATCGCTGGCGGGCCGGATCGGCGAGGTAGGCGTCGAGGTCCTCGGGCCGGACACGTACGACCCTGCCGATGCGCATAGACCGCAGCTGACCGTCGTCGATGATCTTCCAGGCCATCGATCGGCTGACGGATAATCGCTCGGCGACCTGCTCGATCCGGAGCAACGGCCGGTCGGTACCGTCCACCGCGTCCATGGTCTTCCCCTGCGTCGACACTTGTGGCATCCTTTGTGTCATCGCGTCCACAGCAACTGCTGCTGACGCTGCGAGTAGTTTATGAGGACCGCGTGTCCACTGCAACTGACAATCTGTCGGTGACAGCTCGCGAAGGTATGCAAGCGTGAGCCTGCGTCCGCGGTTCGCCGGGGACGGCCGTCTCCGGCTTCCGGAAAGCGTCCAAATCCTCTATCGGGCCAATGACTTCGGCGCCCGGGGCGACATCGTCGGAGACCTCGCTGATGCGGGCTACGACCCGTTCGAGCGCGTGGCGAGCGGCCTGTTACTCGCGGAGGAGTTCGCTCGGGTCGATCTCACCGATCGGAAGGCTGCCGGGAAGTGGTACCAAGAGCACGGAGTGCTCGACCTCTCGCATTTCTTCCCCGCCGAAAGGTTCGAAGTCTCGCATCACGTCCGTGAAGACACGCCCTTCCACGACGCCCAGGTCGACGTTCTTCAACAACAAGAGAACGTGCGTTGGCATCTGCTCTCACTCGCGCGTCTGAGCGACCACCTGCCCGACGGAAGTCATCCCCGATCTCGCTGGGCCCCTGCGGAAGGCTGGGATGCGCGCTGGGTTCAACCGGTAATCAGGGCACCGTCGGAGCTCGTCTGGCTCGGTGGGTCGACGAACTACGAGACCCACATCACACCGCTCATGCAGCGTGCTGTGCGGCCGGAGGCCATCTTCAAGGAAACGCCGCTCAGCGAACTCACGCTTCCCCGCGGGATGGACCCGACCGAGTTCGAGGATTGGTGGCGCGAGGCACACGCGGCTTACGAGAGGATCGTCGCGGAAGGCATTCCCATCCTCTGGGTGCCCGAGTCCGATTGGGACTACGAGTGGTCGGAGTACGACATCGAGGTTGGCCCGCCGTCAGGACGCTCTCCCACGGGTCGGCTTAGCTCCGACTGGTGGGGGCTGGTGGAGCTCGTGCGTCGTCTGTTGGAGAGCTTCGTCAAGAGGGCAGCGGAATACCAGGTCGAGATCGGACGAGCCGGGTACGAGCGACACCTTACGCGCGAGGGCGAGTTCTTGAGTGACCACTTCCTGGGTCCGCTCATTGTCCACGAGCGCCGCTGGTGGGGCTCGCTGCTCGCGCCTGTCTACCTCCAGCTGCTTGAGGGTCTGCGTCGAGTGACCGAGGGTCAGCGCGGCGCTGCCTTCTGTCGGGAGTGCGGTCAGCCGTTCCTGACCCTCGACGCGCGGCGTTCCAGCTTCTGCACCGACCGGGAGCGGTTCCGCTTCTCTCAGCGCGAGCGCCGCCGCCGCCTGGCCGTAGAGGCCAACGAGGCCGAGCCCGAGGTCGATGCGTAGCGGGCCTCAGCTCCGCGACAGCAAGAGGGGGTGGGGTCGTCCTATGGCGGCACTGAGGGCGGTCGTCCCCGCCTTCCGTTTTCGTGCTCAGAGGCGAAATCCAGACCCCCTTTAGCCCCTCCCGCGTCAAGTTGAGCACGGCGTTCGTGTGGGTCGGCTAGACCGGTGGCCGCGGTGCAACGCGGTCCCGGGGGGAGGGGTTCGGCGAGAGATCTTCAACCGGGGTAGGCGCCGTCCCCCGCGCGCTGCCGTCACGTTCGAAGATCAGGGCGTCGCTGCCGAAGATGGTGATGGTGTTCATGGCCGTTCCTCCCTTGTGACCAGATTCGAGAAACCTGGCTGCGCGCAATGAGCGGCGCCCGGGTCACCGCGAGTCGGAGCTCGGCCCGTCGCGACCCCGCCCCCAGGGGTCAGCATGCCGTCGGGTCGGGACGCCTGCGGCAGCTCCCTCACCGGCTCGCTCACCGTCGTCCGGCATCGGCCCGGTCACAGAGCGGAGCCCGACCCGAGCCGACCGTAGCAGGCGCGGCTTATCCGGGGCTTATCCCGGATACGCCTGATTGGGGCAGCGAGGGGCCACGCCGGTTCTAGACTGTGGCATATGGCCGCTCGCCTTGGTGCGCCGGTCCCGTAGGCTCCCGTGATCCTCCCCCTCGGATGGCGGGAGCCTCTTCTTTCGTCGCTTCTAGACCCCGATGGCCTGCGCCACGTCACGCCAGGCTCGGTCCTCCTGGCCCTCGAGCCGGCGAAGGTAGACCGTGGTCACCGCTAGGGAGCTGTGGTCCAAGAATGCGCTGACGTCCTCGATCGACTCGCCGGCGTCCCGCCGGAGCTTGGCAGCGGTGTGCCGGAGGACGTGAATGCCGGTCGGGGCCAGACCAGCGGCCTGTAGGTAGCGGCGGAACCGGGCGTAGAACGTCCCGCTCGTGACGCCCTCCGGCCGGGCGGCGGCTTGCCACAGCGACTCCTCGGGGCCCATCGTCGCCAGCTCCTTGCCGGCGTCAGCAAGGGTCGCGCAGATAGCCTCGAAGGCAGGGCGCGGTAATTCTCGCCGGCCTCGCTTGCCGCCCTTGCCTCGATAGGCGTAGAAGCAGGTCTCGTCCTCGAGGCTGAGGTCTCCGGCTGTCAGCGAGATCACCTCGGTCCGCCGGCGGCCGGTCAGGACCAGCGTCAGCACGATTGCCCTGTCCCGCCGGCCGGCGACGGTGTCCGGGAAGACGGCCAGGAGCCGACGCACTTCGTCGGCGCTGTATCCGCGCGCGGTCGACTGGACGGCCCGCGGGCGCTCGACAGCGTCGGTCGGGTTGGAGACGACCAGCCCCATCCGGATCAGAAAGCGGAAGTAGGACGACAGGCAGGCGATCCTGGCTCCGACGGTAGTCGACGACGGCGTCCGGCCAGACTTCCCGATGCCGTGGACCCAGGCGAGGACCTCAGCTGGTTTCACGCGGTCGGGCATCTTGCCCAGATCGGCGAAGAACGGCCACAGCATCCGGCCGTACGACTCGACCGTGCGTCGGGAGCCCGAGCGGTTCCCCTTCTCGACGAGGAACGCGTAGAGGGCCTGGTCCCAGGCGGATGGGTCGCCGCTGGCGA
>Ga0187857_10004687_pt1 | contig 10144 bp, 8 predicted proteins | sample June2016WEW_8_10_FD_132984 | JGI IMG/M metagenome (GOLD analysis project Ga0187857, IMG submission 132984) | Peatland microbial communities from SPRUCE experiment site at the Marcell Experimental Forest, Minnesota, USA - June2016WEW_8_100 | ecosystem: Environmental > Terrestrial > Soil >...
ATAACCCCGAGAGTCAGCGATGACACGCGCCCAATCTCAGATCGTCTCGACGATCGCCATCGGTCCTACGACGAGAAATCACAGCCGCGCGATTGACACGACCCCGCTCCTTCAGACATGCCGTTCAAGGATGGTGTTCGGTCTGTCCGAGACAGACCGGCATTAACCGCCCGAACCCCTTGGAAGCCCCTGGCATGAGCTCCAGCGAGCCCCAAACGGGCCCGACGATTGCCAAGAGAAATCTGAGTCGGGTCACATCGAGAAGCGCTCCGGTGGCTACCGGGCCCGCTATCGGGACACCCTGGGCCGGCGCCAGTCGGAGACCTCAAGCGCAAGGCTGACGCCAAGCAACTTTTTCCGCGAGGTGGAGATCGACGTCGAGCTCCTCACGGGCGAGCACGGACGGGGGTACCCTTCTCATCCGCCTGGGCCTCCTTGTCGCTGGTTTGCGCTTACAACATGGCTGCTCGGGCCGAACCCATTTACCGGGAGGCTACGACGTCACCGACGAGCATTTCGAGACCTTCACCGGTTGAAGGACGCCTCGACGGTGCGCCCTTGTCAGTGTCCAGGCGCGGTAACCCGGGGAACCGTCAGATTGGCGGAATAAGCCTCATGAAAGGGAAGGCCAACAGTGTCTGATCACCTTCTCGCCACGACCGGACAGCAGCTCCAACGCCGGTCCTGGGCCGAGCCCTGGAAGATCAAGATGGTGGAGCCGCTGCAGATGAGGACTCGCGAGCAGCGCCTGAAGGCGATGAAGGACGCGGGCTACAACACGTTTCTGCTGCGTTCCGAGGACGTCTACATCGATCTGCTCACCGACTCGGGAACGAACGCAATGAGCGACCGGCAGTGGGCCGGCATGATGCTCGGCGATGAAGCGTACGCGGGGTCGCGCAACTTCTACGACCTGGAGGGAGCTGTGCGGACGACCTATGGATTCCGCCACGTCGTCCCGACGCACCAAGGGAGGGGAGCCGAGCATCTGATCAGCCTTTGTGCCATCCGGCGGGGCCAGTTCGTGCCCGGCAACATGTACTTCACCACCACGCGCGAACATCAGGAGCGCGCGGGTGCCGTCTTCGAGGACGTGATCATCGACGAGGCGCACGACCCGCAGAACGAGCACCCGTTCAAGGGAAATGTCGATCTCGACAAGCTCGAGAGGTTGATCAGACGCGAGGGAGCCGAGCAGATCGCTTACGTGAGTCTCGCCGGCACGGTCAACATGGCCGGCGGCCAGCCCGTCAGCTTGGCCAATGTCCGTCTCGTCCGCGAGCTCTGCGACCGGTACGGGATCAAGATCTATCTCGACGTGACGCGCCTCGTGGAGAACGCCTTCTTCATCCAGGAACGGGAGGAGGGCCAAGCAAGCCGCACGATCGCAGAGATCGTGCGCGAGTTCTGCTCGTACGCCGACGGTGGCTGGATGTCGGCGAAGAAGGACGCGCTGGTCAACATCGGGGGCTGGCTGGCGGTCGAGGATCAGGAGCTCTTCGACGAGATCAGGAATCTCGCGGTCGTCTTCGAAGGACTGCACACCTACGGTGGGCTCGCCGGTCGGGACATGGAGGCGATGGCGATCGGGATCTCGGAATCCGTGCGGGAGGATCACATTCGCTCCCGGATCGGCCAGGTCCGATATCTGGGCGAGCTGCTCGAAGCGGCCGGAATTCCGTTCGTCAAGCCCGTCGGTGGACACGGCATCTTCCTGGACGCCCGACGCTTCTACCCCCACCTCCCCCAGGAGGCGCTGCCGGCTCAGACGCTTGCCGCCGAGCTCTACCTGGACTCCGGCATTCGGAGCATGGAGCGCGGCATTGTCTCTGCCGGGCGCGACCCGAACACCGGAGAACATCACCGACCGAAGCTCGAGCTGACCCGCCTCGCCATCCCCCGCCGCGTCTACACGCAGGCCCACATGGACGTCATTGCTGAAGCGGTCGAGGCAGTCTACGCAGCACGGGGCCGGGCGACCGGCCTCGCGTTCACCTACGAGCCTCACTACCTGCGCTTCTTTCAGGCACGGTTCGAGCCAATCAAGTCCCCGACTGCTGCCCGGTGACGACATGATGGCCCCAGCGGACATGGACGGAAGCCGGTGCCGGGGCCGGAAGTGCGGTCACTGGTGGGCGACCTCGTCCCATAATTCGTCCCATAACCTCCAGGCAGGTCCAGTTCACTCGGATGGCACCCGTGGACGAAGGTCCAGAAGGCGGCCGATCCGATGGACGGGTTGGTCAGCACAGAGGCTCGGGAACGCGCTGCAAAGCCCTGCACGCGGGTTCGATTCGCGGCGCCGCCTCAATAACGTTCCCAGTAGATGACGTGTGAGGCTGCGGATCGTCCTCGGACTCACCCTCGTCCCACGACCAGGCTGTCGCACCCGATTCGCGTCCAAGCTGACGGCGGTGGAACGCAAGCAAGCTCGCCCCTGCGGAGACCCGTGCGCCATCAAGCTGCCGTGGCCTTGCGCAAATGACACGGGCAAGGCTGCGCCCGCAAGATCTGCACCCAGAAGAGACCCGCCCCTTGTGGTAAAAGGGGAAGTCTCTAAGCCCAAGAGATCCAGGCTAAAGGAGCGACCAGTGAGTGACGCGTGGGAAACGACTTCTCGCAGTGCGTACGCACGATCATGGCGCCGGTGGACGGTCACGGCGGCTGTCCTGGTCGCGGCGGGCGTGCCGATTGCGAACGCGGTGACCGCTTCGGCCGCGCCTAGCAAGAACGCGATAATGAACGGGAACTTTGCCGCCGGACTTTCTGGGTGGTCCTCTGTAGTCGTAGCCGCTGGCGGGTTCGCGGGCTACCCGAAGTTTGCCGTGGTGACATCCAACAGCCCTGGTTGGTCCTGGATGAGCCGATGCGGTCGATCCCAGGGCACGAAGCCGTTCCTCTCGATCGATGTGCCTGGAGGTGCGGCCGGCTACGTGCAGCAGCGGCTCACTGTGCCCAAGAAGCCCGGCCGCCTCACGTTCCGTACGTGGGGCAACCTCGATCGGGTGCAGGTGACGATCAGCATCGTCACGGTTCGCGACAAACTCGTCCACAAGGTCCTGACCTACTCGCCGCCGACCTTGCAGGGCATGACTACGAGCTGCTCCGGTCGCGGACCGGCCACCGAGTCGGTCTCGCTGTCGGCGTTCGCGGGTCAGAAGATCGATTTGCGGGTTCAGGCAACGTCCAGCGAAGTCAACGGCACGATCGCGGACTTCGACAACTTCGCGCTTTTGCGGTCGTAGCACAGGATCCACTCGTGATCGTCCCGCGGGTCGCCGGATACCCAACGTAAGCGACCGCCGAGCGGCGGCGACCTTGGATCGCAGCGACGTGGACGCGGGGCGCGACCGGAAAGTCGTTCGTCAAGGTTCCCGGACCCGGGTTCGATTCCCGGCGCCGCCTCCACATATAATTGCAGTTCAGCGGCCTATTAGACGGGCCGGGTCATGCCATCCTCTGACCGACGTGCGCGATTCGTGCACGAAGTCGGCCGGTTGAAGTTCACGGCACTTCGGATCTAAGCGGGGTGCGCCGCTCGCGACAGCAAGCACTTGACGATCTGGGGACCAGAAGGTGCCGCACCTACCCGGCAATCGGGGTCACCCGGAGAGCGGGTTCAGTCGGGTTATTGGGACACTTCGACGGACGACGCAGACCTTGAGTCCCGGGTAGCTGTGGATCTGGAGCACTCTGTCGTACCTACGACCGTCAGTACGGTTTCAACGATCCGTAGATGAGTATCCATCGAGTCCAGCCACGCGAGAACCAGAGCGCGTTTTGCGTCTTCACGTAAACGAAATCAGGACCAACCCAGATCATCTGCGGGAACTGATCCGCGATCCTTGTCGGGAGGGAGCCCGCCCATCGAATTCCGCCGTCGGTCGTTCGTAACACCGGATCCGGAAGCGAACCGGCAAGGAGAAGCGCGGCGTCGGTGGGCGAGGTGACGAAGAGGTAGTTCAGTGACCCGATTCCCTCGAGGTAATCCATGTACGGAAAACCGCGCACGAAGTCGGGTCCGGGTCCAACTGCAACCGTCCTTACCCAGCTCCGCCCGCCATCGCTCGAACGCTCAACTAGCTTCACTTGCGAGCCGATCCCAGGCTGACTCCCACAAAGCAGCCAAAGCGAGCTTGCGGACGCTGCTTGTAGTCGTTCGACGAAGTTGACGCTCGCATCGTCGAAACGCATGTCGCAGGGATCGCCAAGCCTCGACCAGTGCGTGCCCCCGTCGGTCGTCTCGACGATCGTCCACCACGGCATCGCGTCAAGAACACCCCCGACGAGGGCGAACGCGATGTTCTTCGACACCCAGGAGAGGTCAGCGCTGTAACCGCCCATGTTGAGCACCGTCGAGCGGAAGTGCCACGTCCTCCCTCCGTTTGACGACTCGTACAGCCAAGTGGGAGGACGCACCGGTCCGATTCCTGGCGCCGGCCCAGAGACGAGCGCCCAGATCTCGCTTCCCTTGGTAGCTTCGGTGAGAAGTACATCTCCGAGGTCGGCCACCCACCAGCGCTGCCCCGAGTCTTCGGTTACGGCGATCACGGGGGTCGTGGCCTGAGCGCCGTAGACGACGGCAACGCTCGCCGACACCGCGTTGACGGCACCGATCCCCGCCGTCGCCTCGGCGCCGCCGGTAGTGAAGGCGGGTCCTACTGTTCGCCAGATGCGACCGCCGTCGGTCGTCTTCAGGACGTACGTGAATAGGTTCTTGCTGCCGATCGCGTACCCCGTCGAAGCATTCGCAAAGGAGAACCCCGAAGTTCGGCTGAGGCTGAGCAGGGTGCCGAAAGGAAGCTCAGGGAGGACGGACTTCGGCGGGTACGTGAGAAGCGATGCGTTGATCGTCTTCTGTGGCACGGTGACGGATGCGCTCGATGGGTCTCGGACAACGGCCCCTGTGGTCGTCAACGAAACCGCGCCGAGCACAATTGCGGTCGTAATCCATGAGATCTTCACGTGAGTCTCCTCGCACTCCCGTGGGATTTGCTCGCGCTACCTCACGACTTCGGAGCAATCTTCGCGCCAAGTCGAGTCATCTACCCGGCGGTTGGGGGCACCGGAACCTTTGGAGCGCTGAACGTTATGGGACGGCCTCGACCTGCCAGAATGGCCCGAACCCCGACATAGGAGGGATGTGGAGATTTCGCCACCTACGAGCCACTCGCTGGACGTCCCCGGCGCGCGCCTGCACTACGAGGTGCAAGGCTCAGGCCCTGCACTCATGCTGGTCGGCCACCCCATGGGCGCTTCGGGGTTTGCCCCGATCGCGCGACTGCTCGCCGAGGAATACACCGTCGTGACTTACGACCCCCGAGGCTTCGCCCGCAGCACGATCGACGACCCCGACCAGGACGCCGAGCCGGACCTGCTAGCTGACGACGTACGCCGCGTGTTGGAGGCGGTTGACGAGGTGCCCGCGCACGTGTTCGGTAGCAGTGGAGGCGCGGTCACGGGGCTCGCGCTCGTCGCCAACTACCCCGGCCACGTGGAAACGCTCATCGCCCACGAGCCGCCACTCGCCCTGCTCCTGCCAGAAGCCGAGGAAGCGCGCGCCGGAATGCACGAGATTTACGACACTTACCGCGACAGCGGCATCAGGGCGGCGTGGGAGAGGTTCTCTGCCTTTACCGGCACGAACATGCTCCCCCAGGGCGACGACGCCGAGCCGCAGCCGCCGTCGGCCGAGGCGGTGGCGATGAGCGAGCGTTTCTTCGGTCGTGGCCTCCTGCCCATCGCTCTCTACCAGCCGGATTTCTCCGCCCTACACGCGGCACCGGTCCCGGTCATGGTCGCCGGGGGAACAACCTCCAAGGGCGAGTTCGCCCAGCGTACGGCTGTCGCGCTTGCCGAACGCCTGGGCGCGCCGCTGATCGACTTCCCCGGGGGCCACGCCGGCTTCGTCAGCGAGCCGAAGGAATTTGCCGCCGTCCTACGCCGCACCTTCGCCTAGCCCACCTAACGGTACGCGGCGACGCGAGCACTCGGGCACGGGGCCAGCTTCCACTTCCCGGCCGCTCTGATCTTGGGTCTGCGGCATCGTCGTCTGTGTCCCCGGGGCGCGGTGGCAGCTTCTCCGGAGTTGAAACGCACCCGACTAAGTGCAGCAGCAAGGTGAAGTGCGGCCGCGAAACAGCGCCCGCGAACCGGCGATCGTAGGCACCTGACGCGCACGATAGCCGTGGTTGTTATTGGACACAGCGAAGCGTCCGGATCCGTCTGATCTGGGAGGGCAGCTGCTCCGTAGCCCGCGATGTTTTGCGCGCCTGCTCTGAGGGTCCCTGGCCGACATCAAGCACCATCCCCAGGATCGATCGGGTTGAAAGGGGCATCCATGTAACCGGACAAGCCCCTGGCGGAGAGGTGCGTCGGCGTGACCCCCGGTCAGTAACCGGCGAAGTGGTGCGCCACCGCGGCGAACGCCTCCTTGGGCTCCCAGGGCATGTCCGGGTAGACGATCCCGTGGCGCCCGTGGGGCAGCGACTTCACGAGTGACATCGAGTCCATGTCAAGGTCGTAGCGAGGATCGTCGTCGGTGTGGGCCTCGGGTGTCACGAAGGTCGACAGCAGGGCGCCAGCCACTCCTGAGCGTTCGAGCTCGTCGAGGGTCTCGGCGAGCTCGCGGGCCTGCATGGCTTCGTCACGCTCGAATGTCCCCTTCAGGCGGGGCCGAACGAAGCGCCCGATCACCGGTCGCGTGTGGAGCCACAGCCGGGTGGTGTCGGTGACCCCGAACCCCAGGGTGCCCGAGCTCTCGGCACCACCGTAGGTGCGCATCCCGAACTCGGTGACGATCACCGGCTTGCCCGTTGCCAGGAAGGGTTGGAGCGTCTCGACGTAGCGGTCCTTGGTCCGCGCCTCGCGGTAGTGATCGACGCCCACGTAGTCGAAGGGCCCCCAGTCCACCTGCTCAAAGACGAGCGAGGCGTAGATGAGCGGGCCATCGAACACGGCGCGCAATCTGGGCACCAGGGCAGCCAGGTACGCATCGAGCTTCCCGTTGCCGAGCAGCGCCCACTCTGCCTTGAGGCCCTTGAGGCGCGAGGTCACGCTCTTGCCGGGGATCAGCCCCGGCATGATGAGCGTAAGTTCGCTGCCGGCGACGAAGACCACGCGACCGGGGTGGGCCGCCGCCAGCGGTGCTGCCGCCTCGGCTGCTTCGACCAGCCGGGACGTGGTCTCCCCCGGCGAGTATTCGAAGAAGGCCGGGGAGAACCACACCTCGAATCCGAGTCCGAGCGCGATCTCGGCGACAGCCGTGATCCGTCCCACGTCACTGCCCCCGATGCGCACGGCGTTGGCGTGCAGGTCGTCCCGGATGATCTCAAGCTCGCGCCGCACCAAGGACAAGTCGAGTGCCTTCCGACGTGTCGAGATGGCATATCCAGGGCCCCGGAACAGGGTGCCCGTGTCGTAGTGAACTCCCTGGTGCTGCATGTCGCCAGAATCCTCGCGCCCAGCCGCGTAAGACGTGCGGATCACCTCGTAGGGCCCCATCGGCATGGTCTTACGCGGAGTGCTTGGCCTCGAGCACAGTCGTCCGCGGTCAACTTGCCCTCAATACTCGTCAGGCGGCTTCCGTCGACTGGCGCCACGCGATAGTCCGGACACCGAGCTTATGCGGCCAGCGAACAGCAAATACCCGTCGATCCGCGCTCCTCACTGCTCCGAGCGAGGCGATGTTCACTCTGGGATCGAATGAGCCGTACTCTCGTGGGTCTTGATTTGACCACGGAGGTTGGTCATGGATGCCTACGGAACTGCCCGGCTCGCTGCCAAGGACGCCGAGTCGGCCATCGACCAGGATGTCCAGCCAAGACAGGCCGGACCCGGACAGCCATAGGGAACGGCCACGGACCGGCAGACTGGGATGCGGCAATCTGATCAGAGGCCGTCCTTTTGGGCTCAGGTCGATACCATCGGGTATGGTCGGCGATTCCAAGCTCGGGCTGAAGACCGACGAGGCATCGCGGCGAATCCCCTCTGATTCGAAGAGCCCACCCGCCCTCGTTGTCGATCGGCTGACCAAGTGCTTTGGTGAGCGGATCGCATTCTCCGACGTGTCATTCGAAGTCGCTCATGGGGAGGTCTTCGGATTCCTGGGTCCCAACGGAGCAGGCAAGACCACCACCGTTCGCGCTCTCGGCACACTTATCGCCCCGACCTCGGGAACTGCCACCGTGGCGGGGATCCCGCTCAGCCCCGAGAACGGGATGGAGATTCGCCGACGCGTCTCAATCATGCCCGAGACTCCGGGGCTCTATCTGCGGCTGACCGTGACCGAGAACCTGGAGTACTTCGCCGGCCTCTACGGCTTGCGTCAGCCCGGGGCGCGGATCATTGATGCCCTCGAGGCCGTCAACCTTGGCGATCGAGCGGGAGATCTCTGCGGCGGGCTCTCCAAGGGGCTCCGCCAGCGGGTGGCGCTGGCACGCACGTTGCTGAGCGACCCGGTCATCATGTTCCTCGACGAGCCGACATCGGGCCTGGACCCGGTGGCTGCACGCGAGGTCCACGAACTGATTAGCGACCTCCGGCAGAAGGGGGTGACCATCTTCCTCACCACCCACCGGCTCGAGGAAGCCGAGGAACTCTGCGACCGAGTGGCCATCTTGGACACGACGCTACGAACCGTCGGCCGGCCCGCAGAGCTACGGGCACAACTCTTCAAGAGCGCGCTGGTCGTCAGGACCCTCGTGCCACTGAGCGACCCTGACCAGGTGTTCAACGACATCGTGACGGTCGAGGGTTGGACATCCGATGACCCGGGCTCGTACGTACTCTCTGTGTCCGATCTTAGACTTGCCGCACCCGAGGTGACCCGGTGCCTCGTCAGAGCCGGTGCCGACGTTCTTTCCATAAGCGAAGCTCAGCACTCACTCGAAGACGTGTACCTCGAGCTGATCGACGACGATGTCGAGGCTCACAGACAATGACGGGCCTCGATACCGCACGCGTCCGCGCTGTCATGGGCAAGGAGATGCGGGACTACCGGCGCAAACGGTCGATCGTCGTGACCATGGCGATCCTCCCGTTCCTCTTCCTCATTGAGCCCGTCGTCACCATCTTCCTCGTCCCGACGACGACGGCGATCTCCGGCCCGGACACCTACGTCATCCTTCCGCTTCTCTACCTGCTCCTGATCCCCAGCGTCATGCCCAGCACCCTGGCGGCGTACTCGGTTGTCGGCGAGCGCGAGCAAGGGACGTTGGAGCCATTGCTCACCACGCCAATCAGCCAGCAGGAGTTCATCCTGGGCAAGGCAGCGGCTGTCATGATCCCGACGATGATGCTCTCCTACACCGTGTTCGGGCTGTTCCTCGTCGCCGTGGCGCTGTTTGCCAAATCGGTCGTCGCCTCGGCCGTGTTCTACCAAGTCCCGGTGCTACTCGCCCTGTTCCTCCTGACGCCGCTGCTAGCGGGCTGGGCCATCGTCGTCGGGATGGCGGTGTCGGTCAGGGCGAGCGAGGTCCGCGTCGCCCAACAACTGAGCATGCTGGCGAGCCTCCCGCCGGTGGGACTGATCCTCCTGCTGGCCGTGGGCGTGATCCATCCGACGTTCGCGGTGGCATTCATCTTTGCCGTCGTCCTACTGGCGATCGACGTGCGGGCGTTACGCATCGTTTCGAAGATGTTGGATAGAGAACGCCTCGTGACGGGTTCCAGGGCTGCCAGATCTTGAGTCGAAGACTCAGGCTGGTCGTTTGTTTTGCGTACTCGATGTCCCGATTTTTCACACCATCGATCGGTCAACGCCGCCCGTAGCGTTGGGACTGCGACGCACAGAATGTTCGGCCGAGACCCTCACGGACGACAAATCGGCCGCGCCAGTTTTGGCGATTTGCGTCCGCGGAACTGCCCCAGAATGTGCAGTCACAACGACGTACTACGAGTCATCAGGGTGCCGTCGGGAAGCGGCGCCGGGACGAGGAAGAACCGTCTGCTACGAGGATTGACACGGCCCGCTCCTTCAGACATGCCGTACTGCCGCACCTACCCGGCGGTCTGGGATAGTTCGGACCCCCGCTTCAGCCGGGCATTAGGGGACGCGCGTAATTGGGATCTGCGGGGAGTGATACTGAACCCGTGAAGTTGTCTCGAGTGCTCGCGGTCGTTCCGGTCGTCGCCCTCTGTGTGG